>CAEZXR010000023.1_pt1 | contig 12192 bp, 3 predicted proteins | sample 7265301 | NCBI WGS metagenome assembly CAEZXR01 (sample SAMEA6813913, study PRJEB35770) | freshwater metagenome | biome: Freshwater; feature: Freshwater reservoir; material: water | place: Czech Republic | collected 2017-04-14 | depth 30m m
CGGAAGCACGACGCCGTCGGCGAGCCAGCGATAGCTGAGCACCGCGTCGGCCGGCACGAGCGTCCCGGCGCTCGCAAGCAGCCAGCGGTAGCGCTGCGGCGTCCCCCGCAGGATCGGCTCCAGACCCACGATCGCGGCCAGCTCCACGACCGACGACGACTGGCTCGCGCTGACCGTCTCGTAGCCCGCTCGGGTCACGGTGACGGTCGCTGCGATGGTGTGACCGATGTCCAGGAAGCCCAGCGGGTACGACGTGCCGCTCACCTCCGGGACGACGACGCCGTCGCGCGTCCACGTCCATCTGGTGGTGGAGCCGTCGGCGACCGCACTGGTCACCGCGGCCACGAGCGTCTGCCCGTAGATCGCGTCGCCGACGAGGGTCGAGGTGGCCGGAGCGGTCGCGCCCGCGGCGACGGGTGCCGTTCGCCACGTCTGGGTGGCGTCGACGTAGCCGGGCGCGGACGACGTGACCACCAGCTGCAGGACGACGCCGAGGTCGCCCGGAGTCGGCAGGTAGGTCGCGGCGTTCGCCCCGGCGATGGGGGTCGCGATCCCGAGCGCCGAGATGGTGGACCACTGGTAGGTCGTCGCGCTCGCCTGACCCGGTGCGGTGACCGTCGCAGTGATCGTCTTGCCGACGCGCACGTCGGAGGAGCCGAGGACGACCGGCGCCGCCATCACCCCCGGCGCGATCCGGCCGGAGAAGATCGCGGTCTTCGAGTCGTCGAAGTAGCCGTCGGCCAGCACCGTGACGACCACGCTCAGCACGCGGTCGACGTCAGCCGGCCGCGGCGTGAAGCTGCTTGCCGTCGCACCCGCGACGGGGCGGCCGTCGACCTGCCACTGGTAAGTCGTCGACTCGGGCGTCGGGACGACGGCGCCCAGGGGGCCGGTCGCCCGGACCCCGGCCGGCACCCCGACCTGGGCGGAGCCGACCGCCAGCGGCGAGAGACCCACGAACGAACCCTTGTCGATCGGCCCGATCTCGTTGGAGACGCCAACGTTGGGCGCGTAGCCCTCGGTCGTCCCGGTCACGACGAGCCGCAGCCGGTGCTGGTAGTCGGCCGTGACCGGTCGGTAGTCCACCAGGACTGCTCCCGGGATCGCCACCCACAGGTCGGCGACGGCGTTGTAGCGCTGCCACTCGTAGGACGTGGAGTCGAGCAGCGGGTTCGCCCCCGTCACCACCGAGGTCAGCGTCTTCGCCACGTAGGCCGGCCCGGAGATCGTCACCGTGACCGGGGCGACGATGTCGCCGAGCGCGGCGGTCTCCTGGGACACCAGGCTCCAGGCCGAGGCAGCGTGGTAGCCGGGAGCGGTGACCTGCGCCTGGACGCAGACCCGCTTTCCGTACGCCGAGCCCGCCACCTTCCACGGCGTGGCCGAGGCCGGCACCGTCAGCAGGGTCGGGCACTCGGTGGCGGCTGCGTCGACGGTCGCCCAGGCGTACTGGATCGACGCGCCCGGCGGCAGGCCGGTGGCGTCCAGCATCCCAGTCAGCGTCTGGCCGACCTTCACGGTACCGGTGAAGGTCGGCGTCGCGAGGGTCATGGTGCCGGTGTCGACGGGACCGAGCGCCGCGGTGCCCGGGGTGTCGTTGTAGCCGTAGAGGCTGGCGGTGCTTACGTAGCGGACCTCGGCCTTCTCGTCGGCGGCCACGAGGGCGTACGTCGAGCCGGTCGCGCCCGGGATGGGCGTCCAGCCCCCGAGGGGGCCCTTGCGCTCCCACTGGCCCGCGACCTTGCCGGGAGCCGGGACGGCGGACTCGACCGTGGCGGTCAGGGTGTTGCCGACCGCGACGGTGCCGCTCAACGTGACCACCGGCGGGCTCGCGAAGTCCTTGCCCTTGACGGTGCCGGTCGGCGTCGACTCCACGACGGCTGCGTTGTATCCCGGCGAGCTGGCCGTGACGACCAGGCGGACCTCATGCGCGACGTCGGCATCGGTGAGGTTGTAGATGAGCGACGTCTCGTTCGGGATCACCGTCCACATGCCCCCGGGTCCCGACCGCTGCCACTGCAGGTCGAGATCGCCCGCCGCCGGCACCGAGTCGGTCACCGTCGCGGTGAGCTGGGAGCCGGACGCCAGCGGACCGGTGAGCTCCACCGAGGCGGTCGGGGCGGTCGTGAAGTCGGCGGCCACGACGGTGAGGGTCGGGCTACTGCGGGGGACGTCCTCGTAGTCGTCGCGCACAGCGACACCGTGGGCGACGATCTGGGTCCCGACGTCGGAGGCCTGCGTCGTGTACGTCGCCGTGGAGCTCAGCTGCCCGCCCCCGTTGACAGTGCTCCAGGAGAAGTCGAAGTGGTCGGCGCCCGGGATCAGCTCGGTGATCTCGCTGGCGGTGATCGTGGTGCCGACCGGGACCGGCTTCGACGCGTCGATGTCGAGAGTGACGTTCCAGTCCTGGTTGAACTTCTTGAGCACCACCGGCCCTTGGCAGAAACCGGTCGCCCGGCCGATGCCGTCGGTGACGCGGTGCCCGATGTAGGCACCCGCGAGGGAGGTCCCGTTGATCTTCGACGGGATGGTGAAGGTGGCGCCGGTGCTGCCGGTCAAGATCGCGCCGGCGGGCCCGGATGCCGGGGTGGACTCGCACAGTGACTTGCTCGACGCGTAGACCCACGCGCCGTCCTGGGCGGCGGTCGGGGGGGTGCCCGAGAGCGTGTCGCCGGCGGTGAAGGTGCCGGTGAAGGTGTCCTGGCGCGTGGCGAACGCCAGGATCGTCGACTGGGCGACGCTGTCCTGACTGCCCGGCTTGATGCCCGTCACCTTCAGGGCGATCCGGGCGTTCAGGAGGTCGTCGGTCACGAAGAGGGTGCTCTGGGTCGCTCCGGAGATCGCGAACTGCCGGTTGGGCAGGTCGATCGACGACGCCAGCCACTGGTACTGAACGGTAGCGTCGGAGGGCATGTAACGCCCGGGCTGCGCCGTCAGCGTGTCGCCGACCGAGACGCTCGTGCCGTCCCACTGGGCTCCCCGCGAGCTGGTGATCCCGGCCTGCACCGGCACGCTGAACGGGCGCGGCCCCTCGGGGATCGGTCCGTAGCACTGGCTGTAGACGTTGTAGCCGCTACCGGCGACCACGCTCGTGACGTACCACCCCAGCGCGTAGTCGGGGATCTGCACCTTCTTGGCGTTGCCGGCGATCGTGATCTGCTTGCCGCCGCTGAGGAAGTCCTGGTAGTCGCACCCGGCGTGGGGGTAGAAGACCAGCGCTTTCGTCGACGCCGGCGTGATGCCGCCCTCGATCGAGATGATCGAGCCGGTGCTGATGGTGCCGGAGATGCTGGGGTCGGGCGGATCGGCGTACGCCGGGGCGGCGCTGATGGCGGCCAGCCCGGTGAGCGACAGGCTCAGCAGGATGGCGATGGCTGCGTGCACGACGCGGCGCGGGACGGTGATCATGAGGACCTCGAGGGGTGGGCTGCAGAAGGGGACGGCCGGGAGCGGGCGCCGCGCTAGTCGGGTCGGACCTCGTCGGGGCGCAGGACGTAGACGGTGTCGAAGCGCACCAGATCACCCAGGACCGCCTTGACCTTGCGATCGCCGAAGACCTTCACGTCGACGGGGATCACCAACCCGGCCTCGAACCGGCCGTTGTCGTCAGCGACCGCGGTGCCCAGGACCCGAGAGCCGAACTTCAGCTCCACCACGTCGCCGGGCAGGTAGCCCGAGCCGCGCGAGACCACCGACTCCCCCGGACGAGCGGTCTTGCGCGCGACCTTGAACTCGACCGGCACCCCCGCCACCGGAGCCGTCCGCTGCGACGTCGCGACGGCCGTCTCGTAGCCCTCGACCAGACCCGTCACCCGCACCGTGATCCGAGCGCCGATCTGCTCACGCACCAACCGCAGCACCGCACCGGTCGCACCCGGGATCGCGACCCCGTCGGCGTACCACTGCCACGACAGACCCGCCACCGGCACCGGCGGCGTCGACGGCGTGACCACCGCCGTCAACCGCGACCACACCTGAGCCTGACCACCGATCGTCACCGCCAGACCCTCGAGGGTCGGGCGGACGACCGGACCGACCGGACCCGCCGACGCCGTCACGGTGTCGTTGCCGACCCGAGTGACGGTCGCGGTGGCCGAGACGAGCCCGCCCACCATCGAGGCGGACAGCGGCAGCACGGACCCGGTGACCCCCGGGACCGTCACACCGTCGACGGACCAGACCCACGCCACCGCGGCGTCCGCGGGGACGGACGGTGACAGCGACGCCGTGAGGGTGGTGCCGGACACCGTGGCTCCGGAGATGGTGGCCGTGAACGGCCCCAGGGCCGGCTGCTTCACGGGACCGACGATCACGGTGGCGGTCCGCGTGCCGTAGCCCGCCTCCGCCGCCGTCACGACCATGCGGAACGTCGATCCGAGGTCGGCCACCGTCGGGGTGTACGTCGACGACGTCGCGCCGGGCACGGCGGCGTCGCCGAGCACGCCGATCCTGAACCACTGGTAGGTGAGGGTCGCCGACGCAGGAGCGGCGACCGAGGTCACGATCGGGGCACCCACGATCGCCCCGGTGAGGGCGAGCACCGTGACCGGTCCCTGCACCCCGGGCAGCACAGCCGGCTCGGCCGCGGCGCGGCCGGCCAGGTCCTGATATCCGGGTGCCGACGCGACGACCTGCACCGTCACCACGCGGCCGAGGTCCTCGGGTCGCGGCACGAAAACGCTCCGCGTCTGGCCGACCACGGGCCGGCCGTCCACGAACCACTGGTAGGCGAACGCCCCACCCACCGAGGCCGGCTGCGGCGTGACGGCGTCCTGGCCGGCGACCGACAGCAGCCCACCCACCTGGGGGGTGCCGACGATCCGCGGGTCGAGGTGCGCGAAGACCCCCAGTACCTTCTCGCTCAGAGCCTTCTCGCGCACGATCGACACGTAGCCCGTCTTCGACACCGTCATCGTCACGGAGACGAAGCAGCCCTGGTCGGCGGCCGTCAGCGCGTAGGTCGACAGGGACTGGTCGGGGATCGTCGAGGCGACCGGACCGCACTGACGCGACCAGACGTAGGAGACCGACGTGTCGCTTTGCTGCACCGTCGGCGCCGTGGCGCTCAGCACCGTCCCCGGCACGGCCGGTCCCGCCTGGGTCAGGAGGGCCGGACCGGTGGCGTTGAGGCTGCCCGCGGCGAGCGTCGAGGTCGGTGCCGACACGGCCACCGTCTCGGCGTGCAGGTCCTGGGTCGCGGTGACGACGACGTACACCTGCTTGGTGGCGTAGGCGCCCTGGACCGTCCACGAGGCACTGGTCGCCGAGGCGATCGGCGTGCCGGTCTGCGGGATCGCGCCGCCCGAGGTCAGCTCGTACCACTGGTAGGAGAGGGTGGCGGAGGAGTCGATGACCCCGGCCAGCGTCGCGGTCAGCACCTGCCCGACCTTCGGGTCGCCGCTCACGGTCACCGGCGAGACACCAGCGACCTTCGGGAAGGCGATCGGGCCCTGGGGCAGGACGACATCGGAGTAGGTCCGGTAGCCCGTGCGCGCCACGGTGACCCGCACCGCGAACCACTTGCCCTTGTCGGCGACCGCGGGCGTGTAGGTGCCGTCGGAAGCCGGCACCAGCGGGGTCGCGAGCAACGGGTCGTCGAGGTCGGACTTGTCGAACAGCAGGCTGTCGGTGAGGAACCACTCATAGGTCACCGTGTCGGAGCCCGGCAGGATCGGCGCGGGCAGCACGGTCGGCGCGGTGATCGAGGTGGCGGAGCCGACGATGCCGGAGTCGGACAGCACACCCAGGGTCACGCTCAACGTGCCGGGCTGCACCGGCCCGACGCACGCTCCGTCACCGAGCTGGACGTACTGACCCAGCATCGCACCGGTCAGACTCAGCTCCTTCTCGACTGACGTGGTCACCGGCGAGCCTGAGCAGTCGGCCGTCGTGAACAGCTTCCACGTCGTACTGCTGCCCAGGGCCGCCTTCAACGTGACACCGACCTCGGTCGTCCCGGTGAATCCTCCCGACGTCGCGGCCGGGTCGGTGTACGACGCCGCGACCGGCAGCGACGTGGTCGCCTGGAGGGTGAGGTCCTCGTAGCCCGGAGCTGAGAGGACGATCTTCAGCCCGACGACCTGACCGACATCGAGGTTGCTGGGCGTGAAGGTCCACGGGCTCGAGGTCCCCGTGCCCGGCGTCTGGACGACCGGCGAGGAGGAGTGCGACCAGGTCACGACGTACGTCGTCCCGACCGGCACCGCCGCACCACCGAGGGTGCCGCTGACCGGGCGGTTGGCCGTGGGCGTGTCCGAGAGGCTGAGCGTCGCAGCGGGGAACGGCAGGCCCTTCGCCGCGATCGGTCCCAGGCAGTCGCCGGCGACCACCGTCTCGCCGGTGCTGCTGAAGGCTCCCCGCACGAAGCCACCCGCGACCGCGGTGTCCCCGAACTTGTCGGGGATGGCCTTCGAGAAGCCCAGCATCTGGGTGAGCGGCACGGTCCCGATCTGGCTCGTGCAGTCACCGTCGGAGTAGTAGGTGAACGATCCACTGCGAGCCGGTCCGCTGGGATCGCGGACGGTGAGGATCTCTCCCACCTTGAGCGTGCCCGAGACGATCGCGGTGCCGTCGACGGGACCGCTCATCGCATCGCGCGCCAGGACCGACACCGTCGCGGCCGACGCGGAGAGGTCGGCGAAGCCGGTGGCGGTGGCGGTGGCGCGCGCGGTCAACGTCTTGCCGAGATCGGCCGAGGTGACGAGGTAGTCACGTCCGGTCGCGATCGCCACGGCAGAGCCCTCGCGGAACCACTGCACGGTGGTCGTCGCACCGCTGCCCGGGACGGTCGGACCGCTCGTCGTCGCGCTGAGGACGTCGCCGACCTTCGCCGTGCCGAAGATCTGCACGGTCAGGCCGCTCATCAGGCTGACGATGGGACCGAAGCACGGTTGAGACAGCGTCCGACCGTCCACGCTCGCCGTGACGCTGATGTAGAGACCGAGCTGGGTCTCGGTCGGAGTGATGAGCGAGACGTCTTGGGGGTACCCCGGACCACCCGCCACCCCGCCATAGCTGGCTCCCTTGGGCGTCTGACACGAGGAGTCGCTCCAGAACTTCCACAGGAACGAGTCGACCAGGGGATCGACGAAGGTGAGGTCGGTGCCGACGACCGGCCGCCCGGAGAGGAAGGGAGCCGGCGATGCCGGGTCGGAGCGAGGGGCCACGACGACGTGCTCGGAGTAGCCGGTCTTGTCGTAGTAGCCGCTCAGCTTGAAGGTGCCGGCGTAGCGGATCCAGGCGCCGGCGTCGGTCGAGAGCACGCGCAGCGTCTCGGTGGAGCGAATGTCGGTCCAGGTCCGCCCGCTGTCGGTCGAGCGCTGCCAGGTCCCGGTGGCGGTCGTCCCCGTCGGCGCGCCGACGAGGGGCACCGAGCCCGTGAGCGTGCTGCCGAAGGCGACCGGGTCGGTTGGCGTTGCACCCTCCGGGCCCGCGACGGCGATGGTCGGCTCCGGGGTGACCCCGAAGGTCTCACCTACAGCCTCGAAGCAGTCGGCGACGTTGACGAACGTGCTGCTCGAGTCCTCGACGGCCTGGGAGAAGCCCAGCCACTTACCGGTCGTGGCGCCGCCCGGGGAGTTGTTGTACGTCGCCGGGACGAGATAGGTGCCCGTCGACGTTGCGCCGGCAGGCACGACGCTCAGAAAGGCCAGGCCACCCGTGCGGGCCAGGCAGTTGGCCTGCGAGGCGTAGTAGGCCGCGAAAAGGTTCTTGGTGTTGAAGGCTCCCTTGGTCAGATCGATCGACGTGCCGACCTTGACGGGCGTCGTCTGCGGCAGCGCCGTCGGCGCACCCACTACCGGGCCCTTGCACAGCGACGGCGTCGCCGTGCCGTCGCTCACCTGGTAGTAGAGACCGCCGAGCGGAGTGCCCCCGAGCGACTCGGGCAGGACGTAGGCCGCGCCGGTGAACGTGTCGGAGGTAGTGCCCGTGCACGCGGCCCGACCGGTCCCGAAGCTGATGGTGCGGGTGGCGCCGTCGAGACCGCCCGTGACGTTGACGGCCGTCCCGGTCTGACTGCCGCCCGGGGCCGTCGTGCTCAGGGCGGGCACGGTGATGGTCAGCTCGTTGCTCTCGGCGCCGAGATCGCTCGGGGTGGTGCCGGCGACGAACGTCGCGCGCACGATCGCACGCACGACCTGGCCGGCGGTTGCGGGGACGAGCTTGTACTGCGCCGCGGTCCCTGGCGTCACAGCCGAAGAAGCGAGGTCGGTCCAGGTACTCCCGTCGGAGGCCCGACGCTGCCAAGTGATGGCGTACGTCGTGCCGTCACTCGGGGTCGCCGCGGTCACGGTCGCGACCAGCGTGCTGCCGACGGTCTGCAGGCCTGTGATGCTCACGGTCGGCGGCTTCGGGACCACGACGTCGACGACGGGTCCGGCGCAGGCGGTCGCGGCATACGGAGCGCTGATCGTCACGCGGAGGTACTGACCAGGGATCATCCCTTGGAGCGTGCCCAGGCCGATGGAGATAGGCCCTCCGGAAAACGTGGGGCTCTCCTGGGTGCAGGCGGCGTCGTCGTAGGCCTGCCAACTCCCTGTCACCGGCTGGGTCGGCGCCTGCGCCGCGACCACCGTGAACGGCTCGCCATTGATGAACGGCCCGGTCACGGTCACAGTCGAGCCGATGACGACGGTGCCGCCGATCGGGATGGTCGTGCCGGCGACGGCAGCCGACGGGCTCAAGGAGAGCGCAGCGAGCGCAGCGACCAGGGCCATCGACACACGGGAGGCGGCGCGAGGGAAGGGAAGCAAGTAGACCTCTGGGGAACAGCCCGAGACGGCGTGAGGGGGTACGCACATGCTCCGTGGCGCGTGTCGCTCGTCAGCATGCGACTAGTGACAGATAGCCCGAAGTGACTACGTCAACCTCAAGATCTGCTCAAGATCGGGGCCTTGGAGCGACAGGATGTGCCCCGCGGTCCAGACCGCTGGGCACATCCGTCACACACGCACCTCAGTCCGGGCGGACCTCGCTGGGACGCAACACGTAGACCGTGTCGAAGCGCACCAGGTCGGCGAGCACGGCCTTGACCTTGCGGTTGCCGTAGACCTTCACGTCGGCAGGGATCACCAAGGTGGCCTCGAAGCGACCGTTGTCGTCGGCGGTGGCCGAGCGCAGCACCCGGGTGCCGAACTTCAGCTCCACGACGTCGCCAGGCGTGTAGCCGACACCGCGGGCGACGACCGACTCGCCAGGTCGCACCGTCTTGCGGGCGACCTTGAACTCGATCGGCACCCCCGCCACCGGCGCCGTCTGCTCCGAGGTCGCGAGCGCCGTCTGGTAGTCCTCGACCAGGCCGGTGACCTGGACGGTGATCTGCGTGCCGACCTGATCGCGCACGAGGCGGAGCACGGCCCCGGTCGCCCCGGGGATCGGCTCGCCGTCGGCGTACCACTGCCAGGACAGACCCGCCGCAGGCACCGGCGGCACCGACTGCGTCACCACGGCCGTCAGCCGGGACCAGACCGTGGGCGTGCCGGCGATCGTGACCGCCAGCCCCTCGATCGTCAGGCGCGTGACCGCAGCAGTCGGGTCCGACACGTCACCCACGGTCAGGTAGCCCGGCCGGGTCACCGTGGCGGTTGCGGTGAGCACCTTGCCGATGAGGTCGGCTCCGAGCGAGAGCGTGCTGCTGGTCGCGCCGGGGAGGTCGACCCCGTCGGACTGCCACTGCCACCCCCGTGACGACAGACCCGATCCTCAGCCCGCTCGCCGAGATGGTGGTCGCGCCAGCGGGCGCGGACAGGCCGAGCCCGGCGATCAGGACGAGCCCGGCGATCAGGGCGGGAAGCAAGCGAGCACGGTGGCGCGACGACATCAAGCACTCCAGGGGTGAGGGTGGAGAGATCGTCCGAAGCCGCGCGTGCGTTCGTGGTGCTACCGCGCACAAATGGCCGAAGTGACTACGCAACCTCAAGATCTGCTGAAGTCCGGAGCCCGCGCAGGCATCTCGCGTCAGGTGGTCTGGACCCCTGACGCCTCACCCATCGGGATCCGCACCCCACGCTCCGCGGCGACGTCCGTGGCGAGGTCGTAGCCGGCGTCGACGTGCCGGATCACGCCCATACCCGGGTCGTTGGTCAGCACCCGCTCGATCTTCTCGGCCGCCAGCGCCGTGCCGTCGGCCACACAGACCTGCCCGGCGTGGATCGAGCGACCCATCCCGACACCGCCGCCGTGGTGGATCGAGACCCACGAGGCGCCCGACGCGGTGTTGACCAGCGCATTGAGCAGCGCCCAGTCCGCGATGGCGTCGGAGCCGTCCAGCATCGCCTCGGTCTCGCGGTAGGGCGAGGCGACCGAGCCGCAGTCCAGGTGGTCGCGCCCGATCACGATCGGCGCCTTCAGCTCACCGCTGGCCACCATCTCGTTGAACTTCAGCCCCGCCAGATGCCGCTCGCCGTAGCCCAACCAGCAGATCCGCGCCGGCAGGCCCTGGAAGGCCACTCGCTCGCCAGCCATGGTGATCCACTTGTGCAGCCGCTCGTTGTCGGGGAAGAGCTCGAGGATCGCCCTGTCGGTCGCGGCGATGTCGGCCGGGTCGCCCGAGAGCGCGGCCCAACGGAAGGGGCCCTTGCCCTCGCAGAAGAGCGGTCGGATGTAGGCGGGCACGAAGCCGGGGAAGTCGAAGGCCCGGTCGTAGCCGCCCTTGCGGGCCTCGTCGCGGATCGAGTTGCCGTAGTCGAAGACCTCGGCGCCGCGGTCCTGGAAGTCGACCATCGCCCGCACGTGGGCGGCCATCGACTCCTGGGCACGCTTCGTGAAGCCGACCGGGTCGGCCTCGCGCTCGGCGACCCAGTCGTCGTACGCCGTGCCGGCCGGCAGGTAGAAGAGCGGGTCGTGGGCGGAGGTCTGGTCGGTGACGATGTCGATCGGTGCGCCACTGTCCAGCAGCTCGGGCAGCATCAGCGCGGCGTTGCCGAGCACGCCGATCGAGAGCGCGCGTCGCTCGTCGCGAGCAGCGACCGCGAGCTCGACGGCGTGCTCGAGCGAGTCGGCCTGGACGTCGAGGTAGCGGTGCTCGATCCGGCGGGTGATCCGCGACTGATCGCACTCGATGCAGATGACGACGCCGTCGTTCATCGTCACGGCCAGAGGCTGCGCCCCGCCCATGCCGCCGAGACCGGCCGTCACGGTGATGGTGCCGGCCAGGGTGCCCCCGAACTTCTTGTCGGCCACGGCGGCGAACGTCTCGAAGGTGCCCTGCAGGATCCCCTGGGTGCCGATGTAGATCCACGAGCCGGCCGTCATCTGGCCGTACATCGTCAGACCGAGGTCCTCGAGGCGGCGGAACTCCTCCCAGTTGGCCCAGTCGCCGACCAGGTTGGAGTTGGCGATCAGCACCCGCGGCGCCCACGCGTGGGTGCGCATCACGCCGACCGGCTTGCCGGACTGCACCAGCATCGTCTCGTCGTCGCCGAGGGTGGTGAGGGTGCGCACCAGGGCGTCGTAGGCCTCCCAGCTCCGGGCGGCCTTGCCGGTGCCGCCGTAGACGACGAGGTCCTCGGGTCGCTCGGCGTTCTCCGGGTCGAGGTTGTTCATCAACATCCGCAGCGGGGCCTCGGTCTGCCACGACCGGGCGGTCAGCTCGGTGCCGCGGGCGGCCCGGATGGGGAGGCGGTGGTTCATCGCAGGGATCCGATCTCTTCTTCGACGGTGGACAGGACGGCGCCGGAGGCGACCAGCCCGACGGCGGCCTCGATCTCCGGAGACAGGTGTCGGTCGGGGCCGGGGCCCTCGACCCCATGCGAGCGGAGCAAGCCGATGACGGCCGCGCTGGCAGGGCTCGGCGTCAGCGGCGCCCGCAGCTCGAGGGCGCGGGCGGCGGTCATCAGCTCGATCGCCACGACGCGGGTCAGGCCGTCCACCGAGCGACGCAGCTTGCGCGCCGCCGACCAGCCCATCGACACGTGGTCCTCCTGCATGGCGGAGGAGGGGATGGAGTCGACGGAGGCCGGCACGGCCAGCCGCTTGAGCTCGGAGACGATCGCGGCCTGGGTGTACTGCGCGATCATCAGCCCGCTGTCGACGCCGGGATCGTGGGCGAGGAAGGGCGGCAGCCCGTGGTTGCGCGCCTTGTCGAGGAAGCGGTCGGTGCGCCGCTCGCTGATCGAGGCCACGTCAGCGGCGACGATGGCCAGGAAGTCGAGCACGTAGGCGACCGGGGCGCCGTGGACGTTGCCGTTGGAC
>CAEZXR010000024.1_pt1 | contig 12066 bp, 11 predicted proteins | sample 7265301 | NCBI WGS metagenome assembly CAEZXR01 (sample SAMEA6813913, study PRJEB35770) | freshwater metagenome | biome: Freshwater; feature: Freshwater reservoir; material: water | place: Czech Republic | collected 2017-04-14 | depth 30m m
CCCCCCGACTCACTAGCCTGGGTGCATGGGACACGGGCACGGGCACGGGCACGGCGGGCACGCCGCTGGGCGGGCCGAGGACCGCGGCCGGTTGCGGCTCGTGCTGCTGGTCACCGCGAGCGTGATGGTGCTCGAGGTCGTCGGCGCCTTCGTCACCGGCTCCCTGGCCCTGCTCGCCGACGCCGGCCACATGGCGACCGACGCCGCCGCGGTGGTGCTCGCCCTCGGGGCGTCGTACCTCGCCGCCCGACCGGGAGGCCCGCGCTCGACGTTCGGCTACCACCGCGCCGAGGTGCTCGCCGCGCTGGTCAACGCGCTGGTGCTGCTGGTCGTCTGCGGCTACCTCGCCTACGCCGGTGTCTCCCGCCTCGCCGACCCGACGGAGGTCGAGGCCGGTCCGATGCTGGCCTTCGCGGTGGCCGGGCTCGTGGCCAACGCCGTGTCGATGACGGTGCTGCTGCGCGGCAGCACCGATTCGCTCAACATGCGCGGGGCGACCAACGAGGTGCTGGCCGACCTGCTGGGCTCGGTGCTCGCGATCGCCTCCGGCGTGGTCATCGCCGTGTCCGGCTGGCAGCGGGCCGACCCGCTGGCCTCGCTGGCGATCGCCGCGCTGATCCTGCCGCGCTCGATCGTGCTGCTCAAGGACGCCGCGACCGTGCTCCTCGAGATCGCGCCCGGCGACCTCGACCTCGACGACGTACGCCGGCACCTCGCGGAGGTGCCGGGGGTGGTCGACGTGCACGACCTGCATGCCTGGACGATCACCAGCGGGCTCTCCAGCCTGTCGGCGCACGTCACGGTGACCGACGAGGCGCTCGCGGCCCGCGGCGTCGGGGCGATCCTCGACGACCTGTGCGCCTGCGTCGCGGAGCACTTCGCCGTCCGGCACGCGACCTTCCAGGTCGAGCCGCTCAGCCACGAGGCGCACGAGGACCTCGGCGAGGTCCACTGAGAGAGACGCCGGGCCCGACGGCCCCTCTGCCTCAGGCCGCGTCGGCCTCGGCGGCGGCCTTCAGCTTGACCAGGGTGGCCTCGATGGCGCGCTGGGTCTTGCTGGCGAGCAGCAGGCGCAGGACCGCGCGGCCCGGGCCGGGCCAGCGGCTGATGTCCCAGGTCTCGGTGACCTTCGTCGAACCGTCGGCCTGCGGCTCCAGCTCGTAGCGCCAGCGGTGCGGGGCCTTGTGGCGCCAGGCGATCAGCCGGTCCTCCTCGAGCTCGACCACGGTGTTGGCGGTCTGGTACGACGCGCCCATCTTCATGCCCATCCCGAACTCCGAGCCCAGCACCAGCCGATCCGGGCCGGAGACGGCGTCGCGGACGTTGCCGGAGCCGTCGATCCGGCTGTGCTGCCGGGGGTCGGCGAGGATGTCGAAGATGGTCGCCGCGGGGGCGTGGATCGTCGTGCTCGCGCTGACGGGCTGGGAGGTCATGACCCGACTCTAGGCGGGGTGACCCGCCTTGGAGCCGGACCGGCCGGGGAAGTACGGTGAACGCACCGACAGTGTGTCCTAGGTCACTCGCACGCCACCCCTGTGCAGTGACGCGAAGGAGTGGCCCGATGACCGACCCCGTGACCGACCCGGCAGCCCGTCCCAGGATCGAGTGGCACGCGCCCACGGCCGAGCCCGAGCTGATCCAGCTGCTCACGCCCGAGGGCGAGCGGGTCCACCACCCGGTCTTCGACCTGGACTTCTCCGCCGAGCAGCTGCGCGGCTTCTACCGCGACATGGTGCTGACCCGGCGCATCGACACCGAGGCCACGGCGTTGCAGCGTCACGGCGAGCTCGGTCTCTGGGCCCAGCTTCTCGGCCAGGAGGCGGCGCAGATCGGGGCCGGTCGCGCGCTGCGGGCCCAGGACCACGTCTTCCCGACCTACCGCGAGCACGGCGTCGCCTGGTGCCGCGGTGTCGACCCGCTGCGGCTGCTCGCGATGTTCCGCGGCGTCGACCAGGGCGGCTGGGACGCCGACGAGCACCACTTCGGTCTCTACACGATCGTGATCGGCGCGCAGACCCTGCACGCCACCGGCTACGCCATGGGCGTGCAGCGCGACGGCGCGGTCGGCACCGGTGATCCCGACCGCGACACGGCGGTGGTGGCCCACTTCGGCGACGGGGCGTCCAGTCAGGGCGACGTCAACGAGGCGTTCATCTTCGCGGCGTCCTACAACGCGCCGGTCGTCTTCTTCTGCCAGAACAACCAGTGGGCCATCTCGGAGCCGATCGAGCGGCAGAGCAAGATCCCGCTCTACCAGCGCGCGCAGGGCTTCGGCTTCCCCGGCCTCCGCGTCGACGGCAACGACGTGCTGGCGACGTACGCCGTCATGCAGGCTGCGCTGCAGCGCGCCCGCGACGGTGAGGGGCCGACGCTGGTCGAGGCCTACACCTACCGGATGGGCGCCCACACGACCACCGACGACCCCACCCGCTACCGGCTCTCGGCCGACGTCGAGCACTGGAAGCTCAAGGACCCGATCGCGCGCGTGGAGGTCTACCTGCGGCGCAACGGCTTGGCCGACGACGACTTCCTCGCCGACGTGCAGGCCGAGGCCGACGATCTCGGGGTCACGCTCCGCGAGGGGTGCAAGGCGATGCCGGATCCCGAGCCGTTGAGCATGTTCGAGCACGTCTACGCCGAGATGACCGACGAGCTGCGCGAGCAGCGCGACGGCTACGCCGACTACCTGGCGTCGTTCGAGGAGGTCGGCCGATGAGCGCCACCACGCAGCGGATCACCCTCGCCAAGGGCCTCAACATGGGTCTGCGCAAGGCGATGGAGGACGACCCCCGGGTGCTGATCATGGGCGAGGACGTCGGCAAGCTCGGCGGTGTCTTCCGCATCACCGACGGCCTGCAGAAGGACTTCGGCGAGGACCGCGTCATCGACTCGCCGCTGGCCGAGTCGGGCATCGTCGGCACGGCCGTCGGGCTCGCGCTGCGCGGCTACCGGCCGGTCGTGGAGATCCAGTTCGACGGGTTCGTCTACCCCGCCTACGACCAGATCGTGTGCCAGGTGGCCAAGATGCGCTACCGCAGCCGCGGTCGCTCGGCGATGCCGATGGTGATCCGGATCCCGTACGGCGGGGGCATCGGCGCCGTCGAGCACCACAGCGAGTCGCCCGAGGCCCAGTTCGCGCACACGCCGGGTCTGCGCGTCGTGACCTGCTCCAACCCGGTCGACGGCTACTGGATGATCCAGCAGGCGATCGCCTGCGACGACCCGGTCATCTTCCTCGAGCCGAAGCGGCAGTACCACGCCGACAAGGCCGAGCTCGACGACACCGCCACCCCGGTGCCGCTCTTCACCTCGCAGGTCGTGCGGGCCGGAGCCGACGTCACGTTGCTGGCCTACGGGCCGATGGTGCGCACCTGCCTCAAGGCCGCCGAGGCCGCGGCGGGCGAGGGCCGCTCGATCGAGGTGATCGACCTGCGCACCCTCTCCCCGCTCGACATGGGCCCGGTGCTCGACTCGGTGCGCCGCACCGGCCGCGCGGTCGTCGCGCACGAGGCGCACGTCAACCTCGGCATGGGCGCCGAGCTGTCGGCGCGGATCACCGAGCAGTGCTTCTACTCCCTCGAGGCGCCGGTGCTGCGGGTCGGCGGCTTCGACACGCCCTACCCCGCCTCCCGGATCGAGGAAGACTTCCTGCCCGACCTCGACCGGGTCCTGGACGCCGTCGACCGAAGCATGGGGTTCTGATGCCGGAGTACAAGCTGCCCGACGTGGGCGAGGGCCTGACCGAGGCCGAGATCGTCAGCTGGAAGGTCGCCGTCGGCGACGTGATCGCCATCAACGACATCGTGGTCGAGATCGAGACCGCGAAGTCGCTGGTCGAGCTGCCCTCGCCGTACGCCGGCGAGGTGACCGCGCTGCTGGTCGCCGAGGGCGAGACCGTGCCGGTCGGCACTCCGATCATCGTGGTCGGCGCCCCGGTGGCGCCCGACCTGCAGATCGACCTGTCCAACCCCGCGGCCTCCGGGGGCCAGGAGGGCGAGGGCCTGGTCGGTCGGGCCAAGGCCGAGCGGGGGCCGGTGCGCCGGGCGCGCACCGTGCCGACCGGGGCTGTCGCCGCGCACCTGCAGACCCAGGCGGCGTTCGAGCCCGGGCCCGCGCCGATGGTCGAGGCCGACGAGCCGCCGGTCGTGATCGAGCCCGTCGCGACGCCGGTGACCCGCAGCGGTCCGGCGCTCGCCAAGCCGCCCGTGCGCAAGCTCGCCAAGGACCTCGGTGTCGACCTCGCCGGCTGCGCCGCCTCGGGACCGCACGGCACCGTCACCCGCGCCGACGTGGAGGCAGCGGCCGCCGGCCCCGTGACGTCATCCGCACCGGACCAGGGGACGTCCCGTCCGGATGACGTCAGCGGCGGTGCGCGGGAGACGCGCGAGCCGATCAAGGGCGTGCGCAAGATGATGGGCGCCGCGATGGTGCAGTCGGCCTTCACGCTGCCTCACGTCACCGAATGGGTGAGCGTCGACGTCACGCGCACCATGGAGCTGGTCGAGCGGCTGCGCGAGCGCCGTGAGCTGCGCGAGGTCAAGGTCTCGCCGCTGCTGGTGCTCTCGCGTGCGGTGATGCTCGCGATGCGGCGTACACCGATCATCAACTCCTGGTGGGACGAGCTCGCCCAGGAGGTGGTGGTCCGCCACTACGTCAACCTCGGCATCGCCGCCGCCACCCCGCGCGGCCTGGTCGTGCCCAACATCAAGGATGCGCACGCCCTGTCGCTGCCCGAGCTGGCAGCCGCGCTGGGTGCCCTGACAGCGACCGCTCGCGAAGGCCGCACCCAGCCCTCGGAGATGGCCGGCGGCACCTTCACGATCACCAACGTCGGCCCGTTCGGCATCGACGGCGGCACGCCGATCATCAACCCCGGAGAGTCGGCGATCCTGTGCTTCGGCGCGGTCAAGAAGCAGCCGTGGGTCGTGACGACCGATGGCGTCGACGAGATCGTCGTGCGCCAGGTCGCCACGCTGGCGCTGTCCTTCGACCACCGCCACATCGACGGCGAGTCGGGCTCGCGCTTCCTCGCCGACGTGGCCGGCATGCTCGAGGACCCGGCGCTCGCGCTGCTCTACTGATCAGCTCGCGGGAGAGACGACGTACTGCACCTGGGTGCTGCCGCCGGAGTCGGTGGCGATCAGCAGCACCTCCCACTTGGGGCTGGAGAGCAGGCCTGCTCCGAAGCCGCTGTTGGCGTCCTCGGTGGTCTCGAAGCCGGCATCGGTGAGCAGCGAGATCGCCTCCTCGGTGGCCGCGTCGACGTCGAGATCGGAGGTGACCACGACTGCGAAGCCACCGTCGGAGCCCATGTCCGAGCCGCTCATGCCCATCTGGATGTCGCCGTCGATCAGCGGCACCTCGTCGGTCGGGAAGCCCTCGGGCAGGTCCTGACCCGAGGTGAAGGTGCCGTCGCTGGTCTCGATCTTCACATTGCCGTCGTCGTCGATGTCCACGTCGGCGTCGCCGCCCGAGGCGTTCTCGATCGCCTTCTCGGCTGCGCTCTCGGCAGCGTCGTCACCGCCGCAGGCGGTGAGGAACGCCGGAGCGAGCAAGAGGGCGGCGGCGGACATGGCGAAGCGGCGGGGGAGGCTCATGGGCGAAAGTCTCGTGGGGCCCACCCCTGCACTGATATGGCCCGATCGGACTATGCCCGCCCTTCCTCAGAGGTCGAGCGGTGCGATCTCCCAGCCCTCGGGCGCGATCGGGTGCAGCATCGCGTCGGTGCCGCCGTCGACGAAGAGCACGACGCCGACGACCAGCGACGCCGCGTCCGAGAGCAGGAACGCGATGGTGGCCGCGATCTCCTCCGGCCGACCGGGGCGGCCCAGGGCGGAGGGGTACGTGTCGGCGAACGGCCCGAACACCGGGTCGGCGCGGAGCAGGTCCGTCATCGGCGTGGAGATCAGCCCGGGTGCGACGGAGTTGATGCGGATGCCGGCGCCGATCCACTCCGCGCCCACGCCCTCGCGTCGTGCCCACCAGGCCAGCGCGGCCTTGGTGGCGGGATAGACCATCACCGAGTCGACCCGTGCGGCTGCGGCGCGCGCCGCGGGCTCGTCGTCGCGTAGGCAGTGCGACGCGACGCTGGAGTCCCAGCCGGGCATGCCGGTGATCGAGTTCGAGGCGAGCAGCACGACGGCGGCTCCGCCGGCGGCCACCAGCTGCGGGCGCAGCCCGCGCAGCAGCGCGAGCGCGCCGAAGTAGTTCACCGAGACCACCAGGGCGGAGTCGACGCCGGTGAGGCCGGCGATACCGGCCGCCGGCACGATGCCGTGCACGACCTCGGTCAGTGCCTGCACGCCGGCGACCGCCGACGCGCGCCCCTCGGTGGTGGAGAGGTCGGCGACGACGTCGGCATCGCGCAGGTCGACGGTGATCACGCGGTGGCCCTGCTCGCGCAGCAGCGCGGTCGTCGCGGCGCCGATCCCGGAGGCGCCGCCCGAGACGACGTAGGTGCGGCTGCTCACGAGGTGCTCCCGTCGACGATGCGGACCAGGCCGGCCAAGGTGGCGATATACGCCGCACCGTCGGGCCCGAGGTAGATGGCGGCGTAGTGGTTGTTCCACTGGATGCCGGTGCCGGTGAGCTGGCTCCAGACGGTCTCGCCGGTGCGCATGTCGAGCGCCGAGAAGTACCACGCATCGATGCCGTCGCTGCGCTCCGGCTTCGTGTAGGCGTAGACCAGCCCGTTGCCCCATGACCCCTTCGGCACCGAGGTCGGTGCGACGATCGTGTCGTTGGTCCACGCGAGCTCGCAGCCGGACCGGGTCAGCCGCACCTTCGCGAAGCCGGGCGTGGTGGTCTGGCCGAAGAGCGTCGACTGCACGCCTGCATAGCCGTAGTTGTTCTCGATGATGAAGCCGTTGCCGGCCGAGACCAGGCTGTTCTCGGTGGTGCCGGCGTCGGGCCGCAGCACCGGCACCGTGCAGTGCAGACGCGTCGCCGCGCGCTTGCGCCGGTCGTAGACGAGCACCTGGGTCTGCGGATCGGCGTTGTCGGTGATCGCCACCCAGCGCTTGCCGAGCAGGGTGGGCGAGGTGCCGGAGCCCTGGGAGAGCATGCCGGGCTTCTGCACGCTGCCGCGGTCGTACGCCGCGCGCCAGGTCACGGTCGGCCTGCCGCTCGCGGTCGCGTCGAGGCGGTACATCGCGTGGGTCGTCACGGGGTAGACGCCGCCGGTCTCGTCGGCCGACACCGAGTTGAAGTTGCCCTCGGGAGCCCGGGCGCTCCCCAGCCGGATCACCTGGACCTTGCCGCTCGCGCGGTCGAGGGTGCCGGCGTACCCCTGCTGGGTGAAGAACCAGAGGTTGCCGCTCCAGTCGGGCTCGGTCGCCACCAGGCAGTCGTCGGCCGGGATGTCGTCGGCCAGCGCCCAGCGCTGCAGCACCTCCAGGTCGCCGGCGTCGTTGACCGCCACCTCGGCGATCGAGCTCTCCTCGGTGCTGGTCGCGAACGCGTGGTCGCGCTGGTCGAGGAAGAAGTAGGTGCCACCGCAGATGTCGGTGAACGGGTTGGTGCCCGTCGTCAGGTCGCGCTGCGAGATCTGCAGCTCGGAGAGCGGCTCCAGGGTGACCGGGTCGATCAGCATCATCGTGAAACCCTCGAGGCCGCCGCACAGCCCGACGATCCGGCCCTGCGAGTCGAAGGTCATCGTCGCGCACTCGCGCACGCCGTACGACGCGCTCGTGACCTGGAGGTCGTGGCCGAGCGGCCCGCTGACCTCGTAGGCATCCGAGCTGTAGGCGTCGGTGTGCATGCTGCTGGTGCCGTTGGCGGAGAGGAAGGGATTCTGCGGGACGCGTGGGTGAGCCACCGGCCGCGGCGTAGCGGGCGCGCCGATGAAGCTCGGCACCAGCAGGTCGGTGGGCAGCGACGGGATCGGCAGGCCGGGGATCGCCGGGATCGACGGCAGACCGGGGGCAGCCGAGCCGGCGGGTGCCAAGGTCGCGGCTGCCAGGTTCGCGGGTGCCAGGGTCGCGGTCAGGGCGAGGGCGACGCCGCCCAGCAGGACGGCGGCGCGACGGGTCAGGGGCGTGAGCACCGAGTGAATGTAACCGCATGGTTACGATGCGGCAATGGTTTCTCCCACGCGCCCACCGAGTGCGCGGCCGCGCGGTCGCGAGGCGGTGCGAGCGGCCGTCCTGGCCGCCACCCGCGAGCTGGTCGCCGAGCGGGGTCCGGACGGCTTCTCGGTGCGCGACATCGCCGCGCGAGCCGACGTCAACCACGCCTTGGTCCACCGGCACTTCGGCACCAAGGCCGACGTGCTGAGCGAGATGCTCACGCTGGAGGGCGAGGCGCTCGTGGGCGACCTCGCCGACTCCGGGCTGCCGACCAGCGGCGTCGCTGCGGCCGAGGTCGTGGAGGGCCTGCTCACCGTGCTCGCCGGCCGCCCGACGTACTGGCGGGCGCTGCTGAACGCCGTCGTGGAGACCCCGGAGGTCGCCGTGCCGGGCACCGCCCCGACGACCGAGCTCTTCGCAGGGCTGTGGGCCGACCGGGAGTCGGAGCGCGCCGGTGACACCGCGCTGGCCGGCCTGACCGTGCTGGGCTGGCTGATCTTCGGCGACTACATGGCCGACACCACCGGCGCCGACCCCGCCGACCTACGCCGCCTGGTCGCCGAGCAGGTCTCCGCCCTGGTCGGCCAGCTCGCCGACTGACCCCCGACCTGCCCGACCGGCTCGGCGCTCAGAGGTAACGGGCGGCGCGGGCCGCGGGCGTGCCGGGACCGGAGACGAGCAGCCGGGCCAGCTCGTGGGCGAGCACGCCGCCGACCCGGCGACAGAAGGCCTCGGGCTCGTCCGCGGCATCGGGCTTCTCGGCGACGACCCGGTCGACGATGCCCAGCGCGTGCAGGTCCAGCGCGCGCACCCGCTGCGCCCGGGCCATCTCCGGGGCGTGGTGGAGATCGCGATGCACGATCGCGCTCGCCCCCTCGGGCGGCAGGGGTGAGAGCCAGGCGTGCTGGGCGGCGACGACGCGGTCGGCCGGCAGCAGCGCGAGGGCGCCGCCGCCGTTGCCCTCGCCGAGCATCAGGCACAGGGTCGGGGCATCGAGCGTGACCAGGTCGGCCAGGCAGCGGGCGATCTCGCCGGCCAGGCCGCCGTTCTCCGCGTTGACGCTGAGGGCGGCGCCTTGGGTGTCGATGATGGTCAGCAGCGGCAGGCGCAGCTCGGAGGCCAGTCGCATCCCCCGGCGGGCCTCGCGCAGCGCGCCCGGACCCATCGGGTGCTGCTCGCTCTGCCCGCGCCGGTCCTGTCCGAGCACGACGCACGGCACGTCGCCGAAGCGCGCCAACGCGATCAGCAGCCCGGGGTCCGACTCGCCCTGCCCGGTGCCGTTGAGGGGGACCACGTCGCTCGCGGCGTGGCGCAGCAGTGGGCGGACGCCGGGGCGGTCTGAGCGGCGCGAGCGGGTGACGGCGTCCCAGGTGTCGACGTCGGCGAACGCCTCGTCGCCCGGGTCGGCCACCTCCCCCAGCGGTCCGGGGCGCATGATCCGCAGCGCCCGGTCGAGGATGTCGGCGATGTCCTCGGGCGCGACGACCGCGTCGATGATGCCGCGGGCGTAGAGGTTCTCCGAGGTCTGCACGTCCTCGGGGAACTCCTTGCCGTAGAGCGCCTCGTAGACCCGGGGACCGAGGAAGCCCACCAGTGCCCCGGGCTCCGCGACGGTGACGTGGCCGAGGGATCCCCAGCTGGCCATCACGCCGCCCGTGGTGGGGTTGCGGAGGTAGACGAGGTAGGGCAGCCCGGCGAGCTTGTGCGCCATCACGGCCTGCGAGATCCGCACCATCTGCACGAACGCCGGAGTGCCCTCCTGCATCCGGGTGCCGCCGCTGATCGGAGCCGCGAGCAGGGGCAGACCCTCGGCGGTCGCACGCTCGATCGCGCTCACCAGGCGGTCGGCGGTGGCGCGACCGATCGACCCGGCGAGGAAGCCGAACTCACCGACCAGCACGGCCACCCGGCGCCCGCGCAGCAGGCCCTCGCCGGTCAGCACCGACTCGTCGACGCCGCTGCGCTCCCGAGCGGCGGCGAGCTCGGCTGCGTACTTCTCGCTGAGGTCGCCGTACGACGGCGCAGCGTCCCACGAGGCCCAGGACCCGTCGTCCAGGACGAGGGCGAGCAGGTCGTGCGCAGTCAGGCGGGCCATGGCGCACAGGCTATGCGCGAGCCTGCGCGATCACCTCGGCCTCCTCCTCGCGCGTCAGCCCCGTCACCACGGCACCGGGCGTCGCGCGCAGCCAGGCCAGCGTGTCGTGGCCGGTCTCGGCGAGCGGTCGCACGCGCAGGCCGGCGTCGCGCGAGGGCGTCCAGTCGTGCGCGAGCATGCCGTCGTACGCCGGGCGCGGCAGCCACAGCGGCAGCGAGCGAGGGCCCGACCACGGCGCGACCTCGGCCGACTCGAGCACGTCGTCGGCCAGCCAGGTGACGGTGCCCGCGCCCAGCTGGGCGAGCAGGTCGCCGAACGGCATCGCCGGCCCGACCCCGTCGACGTCGCCGGTCGTCCCGGCCTCGACGGCCCCGACGATCCATGCGGCGAGGTCGCGCACGTCGATGACCTGCACGACGTCGTCGGGCGACCCACCGGCCAGGATCTCGCCGCCGTCGGCGATCCGGGCCGGCCAGTAGGTGAAGCGACCGGTCGGGTCGCCCGGGCCGACGATCAGGCCCGGGCGCACCACGAAGGCCCGTTCGACGCCTGCGCGCACGATGTCCTCGCACGCCACCTTCATCGGCCCGTAGGCCTCCATGTCGACCGAGAGGTCGCGATCCTCGGGCTCCGGGTCGCGCAGCGCGAGCGTCGCCGGGGTGCCGTGCGGGGTCGACTCGTCGACGTAGACGTTGATGGTCGAGACGAAGGTCCAGTGCGCGTCCGGCCACGCGGCGACCGCTGTGCGCAGCCACGACGGGTGGCGCGCGACGTCGACCACGGCATCGACGTCACCGACGTCCGGCGGCGCGGCACCTGTCGAGCGGTCCCAGGCGAGGTGCCTGGCCCCGTCGGGCACGTCGGCGCTGCGGCACAGGCAGGTGACGTCGTGGCCGCGGGCCACGGCATCGGCCGCGACCGCGCGCGAGAGGAAGACCGAGCCGCCCAGCACCAGGATCCGCATGCGGTCCACCTCAGCGCGCGCGACGGCGCACGGCAAGGCTCTTCGCTGAGAGCGGAAGCCCGCGACCGCTCAGGCGCGCGCAGGCAGGGTGTCGCCGAGCAGCCAGGAGTCGAAGAACGCCGTCAGCTCCAGGCCCGTCTGCTCCTCCCACCACGTGGTGATCTCGTCGTAGTCGGCGTTCTGCCCGGCGTGCTCCTCGGGCCACGCGCGCACCAGCGACCAGAAGCGGTCGGTGCCGAGTCGCAGTCGCAGCTCGTGCCACATCAGTGCCGGCACGTAGTAGATGTTCGAGGTGCCGAAGGTCGCCGGGTCGTACGCCGCCGCCGGGCCGCCGTCGCGCAGCAGCTGCGGGGCGATCGAGGCCCAGTAGTCGAGGGTGGCGTCGAGTGGCTGACCGTCCTCCTCGGCCGACCAGTTGGCCTGGAGGTACATCGCCATGCCCTCGTTCATCCACACGTCGCGCCAGTCGCTCGGCGTGACCAGGTCGCCGTACCACTGGTGCGCGGCCTCGTGGACGAGCACCGCGCCCGACGTCGTGTAGTCGGTCATGCCGAGCGTGATCATGGTCTGGGTCTCCATGCCGCTGCGGGAGTCGACGAGCAGCACGCCGAGGCTGTCGAAGGGATACGGCCCGAGCTTCTCCTCGAGCCAGTCGAGACCGTCCGCGGTCTGGCGCAGACCCTGGATCAGCCGGCGCTGCGGCGTCGGCGCCCAGTACTGCAATGGGACGCCGCTGCTCGAGACGTCCTCCTCCACGGTGTAGTCGCCGGTCGCCACCGTGACGAGGTACGACGCCGCGGGCTCGTCGAGGTGCCAGCTGTTCGTCGTGACGCCGTCCGCGGTCGTGGTCGACTCGAGGACGCCGTTGGCGATGCCCTGGGCGGGGGCCGGCACGCTCACGGTGATGTCGTAGAGGGCCTTGTCGGCCGGCTGGTCGTTGA
>CAEZXR010000025.1_pt1 | contig 11954 bp, 11 predicted proteins | sample 7265301 | NCBI WGS metagenome assembly CAEZXR01 (sample SAMEA6813913, study PRJEB35770) | freshwater metagenome | biome: Freshwater; feature: Freshwater reservoir; material: water | place: Czech Republic | collected 2017-04-14 | depth 30m m
CGGTCATGGCGGCGACTCTAGTGTCGGTCCCGGGACACTAGAGTCGCCGCCAGACATCAGCCACGCACGCCCCGGAGGACACGCATGGATCGGCAGCACCCGAGGTCCGTCGTCGCTGCGACGGGACTGCTGCTGCTGCTCGTGCTGCTCGGCGGCATCACCGCCGTGCTGACCGGCGTGCTGCAGGACGACCTCATCCTCAACTGGGCCCAGGGGCACCGCTCCGCCCGCGAGATCCTCGAGCTGCAGGGGCTGGACTACCTCAAGGAGGAGCAGCCCATCGCGGTGCCGCAGTTCTTCCCCGTGGCGTCGGTGCTGTTCGTGGTCGTCGCGTCCCTGCTCGGGGTGCTGCTCGCGTTCTTCCGCGGTGGCCACGGGTGGGCGCGCCTGTCCCTCACCGGCCTGGTCGCGATGACGGCCGTCGCGACGGTGAGCGGCATCCGCGTCAGCCCGCCGCTGGTCTTCGAGGTGCTGTCCTACGTGTCGATCGTGGTCGCGGTGGCGGTGCTGGTGGCGCTGTGGCTGCCGTCGACCAGCGCCTTCCTGCGCGCGCAGGACTGAGTCCGGGCGCGGCCTGACGGCCCGGCCTTGACGCACTGTCGGTGCTGAGGTGTACCTTGAGATTGTTCGAACACGCGTTCGAACAATCCGGCGGGGACGACCTCGACCCCCGTCCCCGCCGGAGCCCGGGCAGATGACGGGCAGTCCCTGCGGGTCGGTGCGGGTCGACGAGGAGCTGACATGACGTCACTGACGAGCACGGACCACCCTGACCAGCGATTCGCCCACCCGTCGGCGCTGCCGGCCACGACCCTGTCCTATCTGGCTCGCTCCGCGGAGTCGCTGGCCGAGGCGATGGCGAGCCCCGACGTGCCGTCGAGGTATGCGTGCGCCCACGTCGCCGCACTCCGCGCGGCCGCGGCTCTGCTCTCGGCGCGCGCCCAGCCGCTGCGCCCGAGCGCGCGCCGTCGTCCGCAGAAGAATGCCTGGGTCCTGCTGGCCGAGGTCGCCCCCGAGCTGGGGGAGTGGGCGCAGTTCTTCGCCGCTGGCGCGAGCAAGCGAGCCGCCGCCGAGGCGGGCTCGACGCGCGCCGTCTCCGAGCGCGAGGCCGACGACCTGGTGCGCGACGCCGACCGTTTCCTGGCCGTCGTCGAGCAGGCGCTCGGTCTGGTGCCTCATGCCGCCGTGCAGCTGCAGATCCCGCGGGCGGGCTGACGTCGATCTGCCGCTCGGTCCTCGGGTCGCCTCCGTCCTCTAGGGTTGCCGCCATGTCAGGCATGGAGCTCCCGTCGCAGCGGCGCGGAGCCGCCCGCACGGCGGTCGTCTGGGAGGCGCTGCGACCGGTCCTCGAGGCCGGCACCCCTCTCGACGTGCTCGACGTGGGTGGCGGCACCGGTGACTTCGCCGTGCGGGTCGCTGAGCTCGGTCACCGGGGCCGGGGCGTCGACCCCAGCCCGGACGCGTTGGCGGCCCTCGGTCGTCGCGCGCGCGAGCGCGGCGTCGACGTGGGCGGCCTCCAGGGCGACCTGTCCAGCCTGCTCGACGTGGTCGGCGCCGACAGCGCGGACCTGCTGCTGTGCCACGGCGTCCTCGAGCTGGCCGGCGACCCGGCCGCCGCGCTGGACACCCTGCGTGCAGCGCTGCGACCGGGTGGCACCGTCAGCCTGCTGGTCGCCCAGCGGCACGCGGCCGTCGTGGCCAGGGCCATGGCCGGTCACTTCGGCCAGGCGCTGGCGCTGCTCGACGATCCGAGCCCGATCGGTCGGTCGGGTCGACGCTTCACCGCGGCTGAGCTCGGCGCGCTGCTGGACGGAGCCGGGTTCGGCGCACCGCTGGTGCACGGCGTCCGCGTCTTCGCCGACCTGGTGCCCGGCTCCCTGCTCGACCTCGAGCCGGGGGCGACAGCCGCCCTGGTCGAGCTCGAGCGCGCCGTCTCCTCGCGCCCCGAGTACCTCCCGTTGGCGACCCAGCTCCACCTGCTCGCCACCTGAGGTCGGCGCCGGAGCACACAAAATCTCGGGAGCGCCTACCGCGAGCCGGAAGGCCTGCCTAGACTTGGCGCGTCGGCGCGACGGCGCACCGACCTGAGGCGATCTTGGAGGCACCCGTGCCGCTCTCGGAAGAGGAGCTGCGACTGCTCGAGCAGATGGAGCGCGCCCTCTCCGAGGAGGATCCGAAGTTCGCCTCGACGCTGCGCGGCACCTCGCTGCGACGGGCGGCCCGGCGCCGCGCGATCGCTGCGGGAGTCGTGTTCGTCGTCGGCATCGTGATCATGATGACGGGCGTCGTCATCGCGCTGCCTCCGGTCGGCATCGCCGGCTTCCTCGTCATGCTCGCCTCGGCCGTCGTCGGCCTCAGCGCCGTGCGCGGCCAGCAGACCGCCGGCCCGATCGACGCGGCTGCCGGTGGCTCACACCCCTCGCGCGGTTTCACCGTGCACGAGGGCGGCCGCTCCGGTCGCACGCGTCGTCCGCGTCGCTCGGGCACCTTCATGGAGCGGATGGACGCCCGCTGGCAGCGTCGTCGCGAGGACAACGGCGGCTTCTAAGCCTGATCCACCCCACGTCGCGGGGTCGGTCGTGTGCCTGCGCACGCGCCTGAGCGCGTCCAGGGGCACACGTCCCGAGCGGGCCGGGCAGGTCAGCCGACGTGGTCGACGAGCTCCCCGTCGCGGCTGACCGCCTCGGTGCGGCGCCACTCCCGGGTCAGCACCGAGCGCGGCCACCAGGCCGCCCGCCGGCGTGCTCGTGGTCCGGCTCCGGCAGCCATCGCCGCCAGGCAGGTCTCCGCGTCGTCGCGCGCGGTCACGGACGCCGCAGTGCCGGGGCGGGCGTAGCGCCGCTGCTCCAGCTCGGCGACCAGGCGCCCCAGGGCGGCCACCGCCTCCGGGGCGACCTCGGGGCCCCGGGCCGGGCGTTCGTAGGCCCACGGGTCGATCGTCGAACCGAGTTGCGCGGCGAGCTGCTCGCCGCTCTGGCGCGGTGATCGCGCCGGCGTCCAGGCGAGCCCGAGGTCGATGGCCGTGGCATAGAGCTCGGTCCACACGCCCTCGACGCCCTGGCCGAGCAGGCGCTCGCGGCGTCGCGAGCGCACCAGTCGCGGCAGCAGCAGGAGCAGCACCACCAGGGCGAGGCCCGCGACGACAGCCAGCGCCGGCAGCCACGTGGTCTGGTCGGCGTCGGCGTCGGCGGCGTCGCTGCCACGGTCCTCCGGCAGGTCCGAGCCGGCGCTGAGGCCCCGATCGGGCAGCTCGTCGTCGGCCCGACCGGTCGGGGTCGGCACGGCAGGGAGGCCGGTGTCGGGCAGGTCGACCCGGGTGTACGCCGGCACGTTGCTGGCCCGGTCGGCCGGCGTCGGCTCGAAGCGCACCCAGCCGGAGCCGGCGATGAAGAGCTCCGGCCAGGCGTGCAGGTCGTAGGCGGAGTACTCGTAGGTGTCGTCGCCGATCCGGTCTGGCCGCAGGAAGCCGACCGCGACCCGGGCGGGGATGTTGAGCTGACGCGCCATCACCGCCATCGCCGAGGCGAACTGCTCGCAGTAGCCCGAGCGGTCTCCCTCGGGGGAGAGGAAGTCCTCGAGGGCGCTGGCGCCGTTGCCCTGCTCGGCGTCCGCCAGGTCGTAGGTGAACTCGCTGCGGAACCAGTCCTGCAGAGCCACCGCCTTCTGGAAGCGGGTGGGTGCGCCGGCGGTCACCTGGGCGGCCAGGTCGCGCACGATCGGCGGCAGGCCGGGCGGGAGGGAGGTGAACTCCGAGGGCACGATGCCCGAGGACGCCGGGGCCGCAGCGAGCTCCTGGGCGCTCAGGTCGAGGTCGATGCCGGTCATCGTGTAGTCGAGGCCGGCGGTGTCGAGGTCGTCGTCGCTGGCCAGGAAGTCCAGGGTCGTCACGTCGTAGCGCCAGTCGCCGGCTGCGTCGATCCGCTCGAGCGGGCTGAAGGTCGGCAGCCACCGCGACTCGAGCTCGTCGGAGACCTGCACGGCGTACTCGAAGCGCCGGCGCGGCACGTCGGCGTCGACGCCGATCAGGGCCGGCATCACGCCCGCGGCCTGGTTGGCGGCCGGGATCTGCCGATCGCCTGAGCTCCACTGGTCGGCCGTGAAGCGGTTGAGCACCGCGATCCGCAGGTACGACGGGTCGGGGTCGTCGGTGCGGACCTGCAGCAGCGGCACGTCGGAGTCGCGGCGCAGATCGCGGCGCAGATCGGTCATCGGGTTGGAGATGTCGACCTTGCCGTCGCCACCGGGCCCGTTGCCGATGTCGAAGAGGTGCACGTCGAGCGTGGGGATCGCCAGCGGGACGGCCAGGGCCAGGCCGGTCGCGAGCACGCCGATCGCCGCGCCACTGCCTCGCACCGCACCGGTGCGACCCCCGAGCGAGGTCGAGTCGTCGCCGAGGTCCTCGCCCAGGGCTCGGCCCCAGCGCGAGACCTGCTCGGCTTCGTGCAGGTAGAGCAGCACCAGGAAGCCCGCCGCTGTCAGCGCGAAGACCCACCAGGTCAGCCCGGCGCCGAGCAGGCTCACCGGCACCGTGTAGACCGTCAGCAGCGGCAGCCCGGCCAGCGGCACCCGGCGCAGCGTGCACGCCAGCAGGTCGACGAGCACCAGGCAGCCGAGCCCGCCGGCGATCAGCAGCGGGTCCACCCCGGGCACCTCGGCCGGCACCGGCGCGGCGTACTGCTGGGCGCTGTCCGAGGCGTCGGCGAACGCCGTCAGCAGCCGGTCCCAGGCGGGCCCGACCGGCACGGGCGAGCCGCTCAGCAGCAGCGACGTCACCATCCCCGAGAGGACCACCTGCGCGGCCAGCACACCCGGAGCGGCGAATCGCCACCACCGGCACAGGGTGCCGGTGCCGGCCACCACGACGGCCACGACGAGCAGCGGCCACAGGAAGTCGCCCGGCTGCTCGGTGAAGCCGCGCCAGGACAGCATCGTCACCCAGGTGGTCGCCGCGGCGACCACGGCCATGGTGGCCGTGGTGGAGAGACTGGTCCTGGTGCGACTCATCGCTCGCCCCCGCCGACCGCGTGCACCTCGGTGTCGCGCCGGGCGGCGCGGACTCCGCTTCCTGAGCGACCGAGGTCCTGCCACACCGACTCGAGCCGGTCGCGCGGACGCAGCGTCGCCGTGCGCCAGCCCTGCTGGCCGAGCAGCGGAGCAGCGCCACCGGGTGCGCCCCCAGCGCCACCGGCACCCCACGCGTCGACGTCGACGGCCACCGCGAGCGCGGAGCCGCTGTGGGCGGCCATCCGCCGCAGCACCGGCACGTCGAGGGCATCGACCGAGCCGAGGACGGCGACGACCAGGCCGCCATTGCCCTGCTCGCTGAGCCACCCGGTCTCCAGGCGGGGCCGGGGCAGGGACTGCACGACCGCCAGCGCCTCGAGGAGGGGGGCGGAGTTCAGGTGGGCGTCGCGCTGGTGCCAGACGCTGCCGGGCTCCTCCCCGGCCGCGGTGACCAGCCGCACGCTGAAGCCGCGCTGGCTCAGGTGCAGCGCGATCGAGGCGGCCGCCGAGACCGCCGCCTCCAGCGAGGACGCGATGCCCTGGCCGCGGTGCGAGGCCGTCCGGTTGTCCAGGAAGAGGGTCGCTCGCGACTGCCAGGGCTGCTCCTCGCGACGCACCTGGAGCTCGCCGGTGCGGGCCGAGCTGCGCCAGTGCACGCGTCGCAGGTCGTCGCCTCGGCGGTAGGCCCGCACGGTGACGTCCTCGGCGCTGCCGGTGGCGAAGGCACGCGGGCGGTTGTCGCCCGAGCCCGTCCAGGCGCCGCCGAGCCCGATCGGGGGCAGTGGCACCGTGCGGGGCGTCACCGTCAGCGGCACCGTGGTCTGGAAGGCGCGCCCCAGCTCGACCAGCCCGAAGGGATCGCTCACCCGCACCGACATCGGGCCGATCTCGAAGCGACCGCGCACCTCCGAGCGCACCTGGTAGGTCACCTGCCGGCGCCAGCCGTGACCGATGCCCTCCAGCACGAAGCGGGGGCGGGTGCCGAGGACGTACGGCACCTGGTCCTCCAGGAGCAGGACGCCGCTCGGGGTGCGTCCCTCGTTGGAGAGCGTGAGGGTGACGCGAGCGGCCTGACCCGCGCCGACGAGCTGAGGGGTGACGGTGCGCACCAGCGCGAGGCGATACCTGCTGCGTCCGAGGAACGCCGCGGTGACCAGCGGCAGCACCAGCACCAGCACGCCGACCCGGGTCAGGGCGGGCTGGCCGAGCAGGACGGCGCACACGATCGCCGTGACGCCGGCGGCCACGAAGGCCCGCCCGCGCACGGTGAGACCGGCCAGTGCTTCCCGCATGCAGCGTCGCCCCCGCGCCTAGGCGCGGGCGCCCTCGGGCACCGCGACGCCGGCGACCAGGCGATCGAGGATGGCCGTGGTGGACAGTCCGCTCATCGAGGCCTCGACGCTCGGCATCAGGCGGTGGGTCAGCACCGGCCGCGCGAGCAGGTGCAAGTCGTCGGGCAGGACGTAGTCGCGGCCCTGCATGGCGGCGTACGCCTTGGCCGCCCGCACCAGGTGGAGGGTGGCTCGCGGCGAGGCGCCGAGGGTGAGGTCGTCGCTGCGGCGGGTGGCGCTGGTGAGCGCGACGGCGTAGCGCTGCACCGGGGGAGCGACGTACACCTGGCCGACGATCGCGGTCAGCTTGCGGATCTCGGACGCGTCGGTCACGGCCTCGAGGTCCTCGAGCGGTGCGGTGGAGGTGTGCGAGTCGAGCATCGCGATCTCGGCGGCCTCGACGGGGTAGCCGATCGAGACCCGGGCCATGAAGCGGTCGCGCTGCGCCTCGGGCAGGGCGTAGGTGCCCTCCATCTCGACGGGGTTCTGGGTCGCGATCACCATGAACGGCGTCTCGAGCTGGTAGGTCGCGTTGTCGACGGTGACCTGGCGCTCCTCCATGCACTCCAGCAGTGCCGACTGGGTCTTGGGCGAGGCACGGTTGATCTCGTCGCCGACCACGATGTTGGCGAAGACCCCGCCGGGGCGGAACTCGAACTCGCGGGTGTCCTGGTTGAAGACCGAGACGCCGGTGACGTCGGAGGGCAGCAGGTCCGGGGTGAACTGGATCCGGCGCACCGAGCAGTCGATGCTGCGCGCCAGCGCCTTGCTCAGCATGGTCTTGCCGACGCCGGGGACATCCTCGATGAGCAGGTGACCCTCGGCCAGCAGCACCACCAGGGCTGACGAGACGACGTCGGGCTTGCCTTCGATGACCTTCTCGATGTTCTCCCGCACCCGGGTGACGACGCGGGCGAGAGTCTCGAGGTCGGCGCCTCCGGCGTTCGCAGCATCCACGTCTGGTCCCCTTCAGGTCTCTCGTCGGGCCGGTCTCGCTCGGCTGGCCTCGGTGGCACCACCGTAAGGCGTGGTGGCAAAGGTCGGCCGCCCGCGGCAGTGCCTCTCCGACGCGCGCGCCGCGACTTTCGTTGCCCTCCACCCTCCTCCACCGGGTCCCCGCCCGTCCTCCACGGCGCTACCCGTCGGCCGTGGGTGCGGTCACGGCCGACGGCCGCCGGCCGTCGCGAGGGCCGTCGCACGTCGCTGACCTGCGCAAACAGCGCCTCGTGGGTGCGACCCGGACGGGTGGCCGGCGACCGGGCAGGTGACAGGGCGGGCGCCGGCGGATCGTCGCCGCCGACGGCTCGGGAGGGGCAGGGGAGCGGATTCGGTCGCTCCCGGGCCGTCCGAGGGGGCGAAAGTGGTTGACGGTGGAGTGAAGTGGAGTAGGGTGGGGGAAAGTGGAGGAAGTAGCCGCAGACGTGGAGGTGTGCCGTGTTCTTCATGGGCACCTACACCCCCAAGCTCGACGAGAAGGGGCGGCTGATCCTTCCGGCGAAGTTCAGGGACCGACTCGCGGAGGGGCTCGTGGTCACACAGGGGCAGGAGAAGTGCCTGGTCGTGTGGCCTGAGGACGTCTTCATGCAGGAGGCCCAGCGCGCCCAGGCGACGCCGATGACGAACAAGGACGCCCGTGACTACGCGCGTGTGCTGTTCGCCGGAGCCGAGCAGGGCACGCCCGACAAGCAGGGCCGGATCGGCATCTCGCCGGTGCTGCGCCAGTACGCCGCGCTCGAGCGCGACGTGGTCGTGATCGGCGTGATGACCCGGATCGAGATCTGGGACCCGGCGCGCTGGCTCGACTACTCGAGCGGGGCGCAGGAGAAGTTCGCCGAGCTCGACGAGCAGCCGAGCGCCTGACGGCACCCGCTCCACCGCACCACCACCGAACTCAACAGCGGATCCGCAGGGCCTGGTCTCAGCCCGCTCCCGTGCTTCTGGGGCACCTTCCCCGGCTCCAGACACACGACTTCTTCCCCGATCTGGAGCGGGCGGGGACCTGGCTCTGCGGATCCGCTCACCTCCGTGCACCACCCGTTCCGACAATCTGGGGTCGAATCCGATGAGCATCGCCACCGTCTCCGACGCGGACGCCGCGGCGCCCCGTCGGGTGCGCCACCAGGCGCGCGAAGCCGTGGCCCTGATGGCCTTCTCGGCCGGGCTCTCGGCCGCCGCGGCCGTGGCCTTCCTGCTGCTCTCGAGCCTGGGCCACTGAGGTCGGTCCGAGGATGAGCAGCCCCCGCCACGTCCCCGTCCTGCTGGACCGGGTCGTCGCACTCCTCGCGCCTGCCCTCGAGCGGCCAGGCGCCGTCCTCGTCGACGCGACCCTCGGGCTCGGCGGCCACACCGAGGCGGTCCTGACCCGCTGCGAGCTCGCGCGGGTGATCGGTGTCGACCGCGACACGGAGGCGCTGCGCCGAGCAGGCGAGCGCCTGGCGCCGTTCGGCGACCGCTTCACCGGCGTCCACGCCGTCTACGACGAGATCCCCGAGGTCCTCGCCGACCTCGGCCTGAGCCAGGTCGACGCCGTGCTCTTCGACCTCGGCGTCTCCTCCATGCAGCTCGACGTGCGCGAGCGTGGGTTCGCCTACGCCGAGGACGCGCCTCTCGACATGCGCATGGACGGCACCACCGGGCCGACCGCCGCCGACGTCCTGAACACCTACTCCGCGGCCGACCTGACCCGGGTGCTGCGCGACTACGGCGAGGAGAAGTTCGCCCGCAAGATCGCCGGGGCGATCGTGCGCCAGCGCGAGGATGCGCCGTTCACGCGCTCCGGCCGGCTGGTCGAGCTCCTGTACGCCGAGATCCCGGCACCGGCGCGGCGGACCGGGGGACACCCCGCCAAGCGGACCTTCCAGGCGCTGCGCATGGAGGTCAACGACGAGCTGGCCGTGCTGCGTCGCGCCATGCCGGCCGCGATCGACGCGATCGCCGTCGGGGGCCGCGTCGTCGTCGAGTCCTATCACTCGCTCGAGGACCGGCTGGTCAAGCAGGCCTTCACCGCGGTGACCCGCTCCGAGGTGCCGCACGACCTGCCGTTCGTGCCCGAGGGCAGCGAGCCCGCACTGCGGCTGGTCACCCGCGGCGCCGAGAAGGCCGACGAGGACGAGATCCGAGAGAACCCGCGGGCCGCCTCGGTCCGACTGCGCGCCGTCGAGCGCGTGCGGGCCAGCACCACCGGCAAGGGAGCCGCCTGATGAGCAGCCCGGCACGCATCGTCACCACCCGGGTGCCCCGGCTCGCCGAGGCGGCGGTGGAGCGGGCGCGCCTCAGCGTCGTCCCGCGTGCCCGGGCCCGCGCCGCGCGGGTCCCGTTCGTCACGCTGGTCAGCCTGCTGCTGCTCGGCGGGGTGATCGGCCTGCTGCTCTTCAACACCTCCATGCAGCAGTCCGCCTTCACCGCCACCGCCCTGGAGAAGCAGGCGACCGTGCTCTCCGCGCGCGAGGAGGGTCTGCGCAGCGAGCTCGAGGACCTGCGCGACCCGCAGGCCATCGCCGTCGTCGCCCAGCGGCTCGGCATGGTGCTGCCCGGCGCGCCGCTGCTGCTCGACCTCGCCGACGGCACGGTGCTCGGCGACCCGGCCGCGGCCACCGCGGGCAGCGCCGTGCAGCTCAACCCCCCGGTGCCGGGCCTGCCCGCCGCCCTCAACCCGCAGCCCGAGGTCAGGATCGTGCGCCCGCCCGAGGGCGTGCTGGCCGGCCAGGACGGCGCCGGCCAGGACGCGGGCGGCCAGGACGCGGGCGGTCAGGACGACGCGGCCCAGAACGGTGGCGGCCGGGACCGCGGCGGTGACCGCGCGGACAACCGGGGCCGCGACACGGGCTCTGGTTCCACGACCCGCGGCCGGCGCGGAGGTAGAAACAACACGTCACAGCAGTCCCAACAGCCTCAGTAGCCCCACCAGTCACAGCCCACCGATCGTCGTCTTCCCCCGCTCACAGACCGGAGAGCTCGCGTGCGTCGAGTCAGCCAGGCCAGCGCCGCGTCGCGACCGTCCGACTCCCGGCGGGGCGCGCCTCACGTGCGACTGCGCATCGGGTTCGTCGTGATCGCGATGGTGCTCTCGATCTTCGGGGCGCGCCTGGTCCAGCTGCAGGGCATCGACCCTCGCTCCTACGCCGCCATGGCCGCAGCCGAAGGCATGGTCGACGTCGTGCTGCCGGCCGAGCGCGGCGAGATCACGGATCGCTTCGGCGAGCCGCTCGCGGACTCGGTCGACGGACTGATGGTCATCGCCGACCCGCAGCTGGTGAACACCGATGAGGACGGCAACACCGTCGACCGGGCACCCGAGCTCGCGAAGTTCCTCGCCAACAAGCTCGACCTTGACTACTTCACGATCCTGCCTCGCCTGCGCGCCCAGGACAGCCGCTTCCAGTACATCGCTCGCAGCGTGCCGGCGACCCTGGCCACCCAGGTCGTCGCCCGCGCCCAGGCGCTGGGCTTCGACGGCCTCACGACCCGGCGCGACCAGGTGCGGACCTACCCCGCCGACGACGTCGCCGCCAACCTCGTCGGCTTCCTGGGCACGCCCGACGACGACGGCAACGCCCGTCCGCTCGCCGGCCTCGAACGCACCTTCGACGGTCTGCTCTCGGGCACCGACGGCTCGGCGCGCTACACCGTCGCCGGTGGAGCCAAGGTGCCGCTCGGCGAGAGCACGGTGACCAAGGCCGTCGACGGCCAGGACCTGCACACCACGATCGACCGCGACCTGCAGTGGTATGCCCAGCGGGTGCTGCGTCAGACGGTCCAGGACGCCGGCGGCGACTCGGGCGTCGCGGTCGTGATGGACGCACGGACCGGCCAGACGCTGGCGCTCGCCGACTTCCCGACGTTCGACGCCAACGCCCCGCTCGAGTCTCCCGAGGCCGATCTGGGCGCGCGTTCGATCAGCGACGTCTACGAGCCGGGGTCGGTCGAGAAGGTGCTCACGATGTCGGCGCTCATCGACGCAGGCAAGGTCACCGACAAGACGCGGCTGCTGGTGCCGGGCTCGCTGGCCCGCCAGGACCGGGTGATCCACGACTGGTTCCCGCACGACGTGATCCGGCTGACGCTGGCCGGTGTCCTCGCCAAGTCGTCCAACATCGGCACGGTGCTCGCGGCCGACCGCTTCGACGACGGCCAGCTGCGCTCCTACCTGTCGGCGTTCGGCCTCGGCCAGGCGACGGCTGCCGGCATCCGCGGCGAGTCGCCCGGCATCCTTCCCGACCCGAGCATGTGGACCAGCCAGACCCAGGACCGCATCGCGTTCGGTCAGTCCGTCTCGGTCAACGCCCTGCAGATGACGGCCGCGATCAACACCATCGCCAACGACGGGGTGCGCATCGACCCGAGCCTGGTCATCGGCGCGGCCACGACCGACGACGGCACGCAGGTCGGCACCGACACGGTCACCGAGCGCCGGGTCGTCAGCACCGGCGCCGCCCGGCAGACCGCGCGGATGATGGAGCGCGTCATCGACCCCGAGGCGGGCGTGGCGCCCGGTGCCGCGGTGCCCGGCTACCGCGTCGCGGGCAAGACCGGCACGGCTCAGCGCGCGAGCAGCGAGTGCGGCTGCTACGACGGCACCTTCACGGTGTCCTTCGCCGGCTTCGCGCCGGCCGACGACCC
>CAEZXR010000026.1_pt1 | contig 11937 bp, 13 predicted proteins | sample 7265301 | NCBI WGS metagenome assembly CAEZXR01 (sample SAMEA6813913, study PRJEB35770) | freshwater metagenome | biome: Freshwater; feature: Freshwater reservoir; material: water | place: Czech Republic | collected 2017-04-14 | depth 30m m
CCGCCAGCCGCGCTCGTTCTACGAGTTCCGCGCCTCGGTGATCCTGCACGAGATGGCGCACATGTGGTTCGGCGACCTGGTCACCATGAAGTGGTGGGACGACCTGTGGCTCAACGAGTCGTTCGCCGAGTGGGCCTGCTATCACGCCGAGGTCGAGGCCACGGAGTTCACCGACTCCTGGACCGGCTTCGCCAACGCCCGCAAGCAGACCGGCTACCGCGCCGACCAGCTGCCCAGCACCCACCCGATCGCTGCCGACAACTTCGATCTGCACGCGGTCGAGGTCAACTTCGACATGATCACCTATGCCAAGGGCGCCTCGGTGCTCAAGCAGCTGGTGGCCTGGGTCGGCCTGGACGACTTCGTCGGCGGACTGCGGCAGTACTTCAAGGACTTCGCCTTCGGCAACTCCGAGTTCACCGACCTGCTCGCCGCGCTGGAGAAGTCGTCGGGCCGCGAGCTCGGCGGCTGGGCGCAGGAGTGGCTGCAGACCGCGGGCGTCAACACGCTGACCCCCGAGTTCGAGCTCGATGCCGAGGGTCGCTACCGCTCGCTCGCCGTGCGCCAGAGCGCCCACCCCGACTGGCCGACCTTGCGGCGCCACCGCATCGGCGTCGGCCTCTACGACGAGCAGGACGGCCGCCTGGTGCTGCGGCGCACCGTCGAGCTCGACGTCGAGGGCGAGCTGACGTCGGTCGACGAGCTGGTCGGCGAGACCCAGCCCGACCTGCTGCTGCTCAACGACGGCGACCTCACCTACGCCAAGATCCGGCTCGACGAGCGCTCGCTGGCCACGGTCATCGGCGGGCTGTCCAAGCTCGACGACTCGTTGGCCCGCGCGCTGGTCTGGGGCGCCGCCTGGGACATGACCCGCGACGCCGAGATGCGCGCCCGCGACTTCGTGGCCCTGGTGCTCGCCAACATCGGCGAGGAGACCGATGCGTGGGGCGTCAGCCGGATCCCGGTCTACGCCGCGCAGGCGGTCAACTCCTACTCCGACCCGGCCCATCGCGACGAGCTGCGTGCGACCTGGGAGGCGGGCCTGCGCGAGCTGATGCTGGCCGCCGTGCCCGGCACCGACCACCAGCTGACCTTCGTGCGCGCCTTCGCCGGTGCTGCGGGCAGCGACTCCGCCATCGCCGACGTCACCGCGATCCTCGACGGCGAGCTGGTGCTCGACGGGCTCAGCGTCGACCAGGATCTGCGCTGGGCGCTGGTGACCTCCCTGGCAGCCGCGGGTGTCGCGGGCAGCCGCATCGACGACGAGCTGGCTGCCGACGGCACCATCTCGGGTCAGGAGAAGGCGGCGGCGGCCCGGGCCTCGCAGCCCGACGCCGACGCGAAGGCGGCCGCGTGGACGCTCACGATGGAGCGCGACGACACGCCCAACGAGACCTCGCGCTCGATCGCCCTGGCCTTCATGCGCTCGACGCAGACCGAGGTGCTGGCGCCGTACGTCGACCTCTACCTCGCTGCCGCCGACACGGCGTGGGGATTCCTCGGCACCCACCGCGCCTCGGTGGTGCTGGCCAATCTCTTCCCCCACCCGCTGACCTCGCCCGAGATGCTGGCGAGGGTCGAGGCGTGGCTCGAGACGTCACCGGCCCCGACCCCGGCCAAGCGTTTCGTCCGCGAGGGCCACGCCGACGCCACCCGCGCCCTGGCTGCCCAAGAGCGCGACGCCCGGGGGTGACCGCCGTCAGCCCGCGTGCAGGGTGTGCGGCGCGCGGGCGTGCTCGGCGAGCATCTGGATGCCGCGCTTGAGGCCGCCGACGAGGTCGTCTCCGGCGAAGTCCGTCTGCATCTGCAGGGCCGCGAGCTCGACCTCGGCGTCGCTCAGGGTGCGGCGGACGTAGCCACCGGTCACGATCTCGAGCACGCGTGCGGTGGGGTCGAGCAGGATCAGGATGCTGCGCGAGGGGGCGACGAGCGAGTTGTGCAGGCTGGTCGCGAAGTCACGCGGGTCGCCCTCGGCGTTGCCGACGAAGACGGAGAACTCCACGCGCGAGAGCTGCTCGGCCTTGCGGATCGCCTGGTCGAGGCTGGTCCGCTCCGAGGAGCTGAACGGGTCACCAGCGGGCACTTGCGCCACCCGCCTGCGAGTCGTCGGTGTCGGGGGCGGCCAGCTCGGCCGTCGTGCGCCGAGGTCCACCGAGCCACTGGTTCTCGACGGCCGGTGCACCGGGAGCCAGGCGCTCGCCGCGCACGAGGGCCGGCGCGTAGACGAGCACGGTGATGACCACCAGGAGGATCAGCGGGATCCCGACCAGCACCAGCACGGTGTGCAGCGGGTCGACCGGGTCCGGGTCGGACCAGCCCACCGGCACGTCGGCCCCGGCCGGGGCGGCGAGCAGCACACTGCCGACTCCGATCAGCGCGAGCGCGACGAGCGCGCCGAAGGCCCGGCGGACGAGGGCGGCAGTGTGGGAGATCACGTGGTGAGGATATCGGCTCCACCCGACATCCTCCGACCAGACGGCCGTCGTCTCAGTCACACCCGTCGCGGCGCTCGATCCTGACCACCGACCTGTCCATACTGGGGCCCATGTCTGTGCCCGTCCCGACCTCCGACCCGTGTGCCGACGGCGACCAGATCTGCAACGCCGTGCAGGACTGGACCGGCGACGACACCGCCGCCCGGGTCGCCGACCTGCTCCTCGGCAAGCCCCTCGCGATCGGCGGCCTGGTGCTGCTCGGCCTGCTGGTCAGGTGGGTCCTGCACCGCATCGTCGATCGCCTGGTCGAGCAGGCGGAGGAGGGCGCGCTCCCCGACCGGGTCAGCAAGTTCTCCCGCTACGGGCGAAAGCCGCCGGCCGTCGCCGCCCGCGACATCGCCACCGCGACCCGGCGTCTGCAGCGCGCGAAGACGATGGGCGACCTGCTCAAGAGCGTGATCACCGGCATCCTGGTCGCGATCGTCGGCACCATGGTGCTCAGCGAGCTCGGCGTCAACATCGCCCCGATCATCGCCAGCGCCGGGATCATCGGCATCGCGCTCGGCTTCGGCGCCCAGTCGCTGGTCAAGGACTTCCTCTCGGGCATCTTCATGATCTTCGAGGACCAGTTCGGTGTCGGCGACGTCGTCGACGTCGGCGAGGCCAGCGGCACGATCGAGGCGGTCAGCCTGCGGGTGACGCGGCTGCGCGACATCAACGGGACGGTCTGGTACGTCCCCAACGGCGAGATCCTGCGCGTGGGCAACATGAGCCAGAACTGGTCGCGCGCGGTGATCGACGTCAACGTCGGCTACGGCGAGGATCTGGTCCGCGTGCAGCGCGTCCTGCGCGAGGTCGCCCACGATCTGTGGGAGGACGACGACTTCAAGGACGTCATCATCGAGGAGCCCGAGATCACCGGGGTGGAGATGCTGGCCCCCGACTCGGTGAGCCTGCGGGTTCTGATCAAGACCGCCCCGATGGAGCAGTGGTCGGTGGCCCGGCAGATGCGCCAGCGGATCAAGGCCCGCTTCGACCACGAGTGCATCGAGATCCCGTTCGCCCAGCGGGTGGTCTGGCACCGCGAGGAAAAGGCCGCGGGCGCCCCCTCCGAGGAGGAGACGCCCGCGAGCTGAGGCTCAGGACGAGGTGTCCGATCGCCTCAGGCGAGCGATGCCTCGAGGGTGATCGTGGTGCCGGTGAGCGCCTGGCTGACCGGGCAGCCCTCCTTGGCGGCGGTGGCCGCCGCGACGAAGTCCTCGGCGCTGATGCCCTCGACGGTGCCGACGACCTTGAGCAGGATGCCGGTGATGCCCTTGCCGGGGGTGAACTCGACCTCCGCGGTCGTCGCGAGCGTCGTGGCCGGCGTGCCGGCCTTGGCCAGGCCGTTGGAGAAGGCCATCGAGAAGCAGGCCGAGTGGGCCGCGGCGATGAGCTCCTCGGGGCTGGTCTTGCCGTTCGCCTCCTCGGCGCGCGAGGGCCACGACACGTCGAAGGTGCCGATGCCCGACGACTCGAGGGTCACCTTGCCGGAGCCCTCGAAGAGGGTGCCCTCCCAGTTGGTGGTCGCGGTGCGGATGGTGGCCATGGGTCACTCCTGATCAGTGGGGTCGACTCGTACGCCGACGAGTCTTCCACGCCGGGTGCGGGCTGCTCGGGCGGCGTCGGCACAATGGGCGGCGTGACGTTCTACGAGGAGATCGGCGGCTTCGACACGATGCAGCGCATCGTGGCGACCTTCTACGAGGGTGTGGCCGACGACGAGGTGCTGCGGCCCCTCTACCCCGAGGAGGACCTCGGCCCCGCGGAGGAGCGCTTCCTGCTCTTCCTGGTGCAGTACTGGGGCGGCCCGACGACGTACTCCGAGCAGCGCGGGCACCCCCGGCTCCGGATGCGCCACGCGCCGTTCGCAGTCGACCTCGAGGCCCGTGACCGCTGGCTGGTGCACTTCCGCGCCGGTCTCGACGCTGCCGCACTGACCCCCGAGCAGGACGCTCAGTTCTGGGACTACGTCACCCACGCGGCGCAGTTCATGGTCAACACCTTCGACTAGCGAGCGCGCCAGTACCCGCAGAACGCTACGTGCTCGCGCGGCACTCCGGCCGCGATCCAGTGCCGCCGCAGCCGGCTCGCCAGCGCCTGCTCGCCGACCACCCAGCCGAAGAACGGCTCGTCGGGCAGCGGCCTCCCCATCGCCGCCGCCAGGACGGCGACACCCGGACGAGCGCGGGGGTCGTCACGGACGACGTAGGTCACCCCGACTCCTGCAGGGGCGACTATCTCGCGCCGATCGGCCACGCTGGGCACTTCGATCAACGCGTGGCCCTGCGTGTCCGGAGCGAGCCCGGCGAGGATGGCGGCCAGTGCGGGCAGTCCGGTCTCGTCGGCCACGAGGGCGACGCGGCGCAGCCCTGAGGGTGGCGCGAAGCCGATGCCCTGATCGAGCACAGCGACGGCGTCCCCGGGCGCGCACGTCTCGGCCCAACGCGCGGCGGGGGCGAGTCTCCCGTCGGGCAGCTCGTGCACGACCAGGTCTAGGTCGATCTCCGGACCATGGGCACCGTCGACGCGGTGCTCGCGCACGGTGTAGCTGCGCATCAGCGGTCGGTCGGCTCGCGAGAGCGCGAGGTATCTCAGGTAGCTGCGCAGGCCGGTCGTCGTCGGCACCCCCGCCAGCGAGCCGCCCGGGGGCGGGATGAAGAGGCGTAGGGACTGGTCGAAGCCGCGTGGGACGACGCCGGCGATGTCCCCGCGACCGAGAGTGACCCGCGTGAAGTGCGGCGAGACCCGCTGACTGCGCAGCACCTCGAGGGCGAGCACCGCGGCACTCTCCGGGCGGCGGCCGGGCGCGGCGGGAATCTGCTTCGACATCGGATGTAACGGTAGGCCCGGCCGGTGACAGGTAGGGAGTGACCCATGTCCGGGACCGACGCCGGACCGAAGGAGCCACCCTCATGCGCCGCACCACCGCTCTTCGCATCGCCGCCGCCAGCACCGTCCTCGCCCTTGCGAGCATCGGCGGCGCCTACGCAGCCGGGACCTCGGGCTCGCCCGACCACGACGGCTCGACGGTCACCAACAAGACGGGGCACGTCGTCGACGACCACGCCGCTGACGGCCAGTCGCGCGCCGCCGAGGCCCGCGCCCGTCGTACGGCGACGGCGAGCCCGTCCGCCATCCCCACGCCGACCCCCGAGCCCACGGTCGTCGCGACCCCGCTCGCCACCGAGCCCACCGACGACGACCTCACCTCGGAGCCGACCCCCGTCGCTCCCACCGAGGACTCCCACGGTCAGCACCACGACGTGGGTGACGACCACGGACACGGCAACGACGACGGTCTCGGTCACGACGACGGTGACGACCACGGCCAGGGCAACGGCCAGGGCAACGACGACGGCGCCGGTCACGACGTTGGCGACGACCACGGCCAGGGCAGCGACGAGGGCCTCGGTCACGACGACGGTCACGACGACGGTGACAACCACGGCAGTAACAGCGGTCATGATGACCATGGCGACGACAACAACAGCCACGGCCCTGACGACGACCAGGATGACGACAACTCCTGATCCACGCTGCGAACCGGAAGGACACCATGGACGATCCGGCTGACCTCCGTCACCGGGTGAGCATCCCGACGCTCGAGCCCGACGACCTGTTCGTCGCGCGCCTGAGCGAGCTCGCAGCCGGGTCCCGCCGCACCCAGGGCGGATGGGCAGGACCCGTCGCCCTCGCTGCCGCCAGCGTCGTCCTGATCGCCGCGCTCGGCGCCTGGGTCGGCGGGGTCCTCCCCGGCACCTCGTCCCCGCTCGAGCCGGCCCAGCAGCCGACGCCGACCGGTCCCCCGCACCAGGGGGACCGGTCGACTCCCACCCCCACGCCTATGCCGGGCCCACCTGCCCGGACCGGCACTCCGACGCCCGATCCGAGCGACGCGGCCACCCGTCCGACTGGCGACGTCACGCCGTCCGGCGCTGCGACCGGACGCGGCGACGACGGCGGCGGTGACGACGGCGGCGGTGACGGCGGCGGCGGCGGCGGCAGTGACGGTCAGCCCGGCAGCGGCCAGGGCCAGGACGACGGGAGCAGCCAGGTCGACGACAACGGCGGCCGCAGCGGCCCGGACGACGGTGGCCCGGACGACGGTGGCCAGGACGACAGTGGCCAGGACGACAGTGGCCCCGACGGCAGCGGCCAGGACAACAGTGGCCCGGGAAGCTCCGACCAGTCCGACGACCGGGTAGGCGACAGCGGATCCGGGGACGACACCGGATCCAGCGACGACAGCGGCTCCGGCGGCGACCGAGAGGACGAGGGTGGCCGCGGATCCGACTGAGCGTGCGCTCGTCGCACGGGCGGCCGTGGGCGATCCCGACGCCTGGCGTGAGCTCTATCGGGCCCACGCTGGGCGGCTGCTCGTGTGGCTGCAGAGCCGACCCACCGGCGACGCCGCGGTGTCGGCCGACGACGTCGCGGCCGAGGCCTGGCTGACGGCGGCGCGCACGGTGGCGTCGTTCGACGGCAGCGACGACCAGTTCGTCGGCTGGCTCTTCGGCGTCGCCCGCAACGTCGGGCTCAACACCTACCGTCGCAGCGACCGCCGTGCCACCGTGCCCGTCGCAGGCGTGCCGGACCGGGCCACGACCCACGACACCGAGGCGCTCGCCGGCGACCTGTCGAGCGTCCTCACCCTGCTCGCTCCCCTCTCCGCGCGTGAGCGCGACGTACTGGTGTGCACCGAGGTGCTCGACCTCGACGCCGCCGCGACCGCCCGAGCCCTGGGGATCGCGAGCACAGCGGTGCGGGTGGCTCGCCACCGCGGGCTGCGTCGTCTGCGCTCCCTGGCGGGGGTCGCCGAGGTGCCGAGCGTGGGTCGGATCTGACCTCTCAGCCCATGGCCTCGACGAGCGCGGACCGGATCGCCGGTGCCGGCTCGGTGGAGCGGTTGGCGGCGAGGTCGTAGAAGACGATGACCACCCGCGACCTCGCCATCAGCTGGTCGCCGTCGACGATCTCGGACTCGATCGTCATGGAGCGGGTGCCCACGTGGGCGATGCGCGACCACAGGTCGTAGGGCTCGCCGCGGAAGCGCAGCGGCACGTGGTACTCCACGTCGACCTGCGCGATCACCGAGTGCGGGTGTCGCGCGCCCGCGGCGATCAGGTCGCGGTAGAGCCGCGAGGTGGTGAGGATCCGCGCCTCCTGGAAGTACTCGAGGTACTTCACGTTGTTGACGTGCCCGAAGACGTCGACGTCGGAGAAGCGCACCTGCACCGGGTAGTGGCCGACCTTGGACGGCGCGACCGGCGTACGCCGCCACGGCACCGCGCGCTCGGCCGGCTCGAGGAAGCGCTCGAGCAGCGCACGCTCGTGATCGGTGATGCGGCGCGGGCGCTCCTCGGTGAAGACAAACGGTGTGAGCACCGTACTGGCGCGCAGGTAGACCCGCCGCTCCCCCCTGTCGTCGAGGTGGAAGATCTCGTAGGCCATCGTGAACGACGCCGCCCGGATCTCGGTGACCCAGCACTCGATCAGCACCGGCTTGAACTCGAAGAGCAACGGCTCCAGGTAGGTCATCTGGTGGCGGACGACGACGAGCCCGTCGGCCGGGTCGGCGGCGCGCTCGGGGGCGCCGAGCGCGCGCAGCATGTCGGCGCGCGCCTCCTGGAGGTAGTCGGCGTACACGACGTTGTTGACGTGACCGAGCTGGTCGAGGTCGGCCCAACGCATCGGGCACTCGTAGACGTGACGCACGTGACGATGCTCCCACCCCGCTGGACTACGCTCACTCCCGACCGTCACACCTTGATCAGAGCCGGAGTTCTTCATGCCCGAAGCAGTCATCGTTTCCGTCGCCCGCACCCCCATCGGGCGTGCGAACAAGGGGTCGCTCAAGGACTTCCGTCCCGACGACCTCACGGCGTTCATCGTGAAGACGGCGCTCGACAAGATCCCGGGCCTCGACCCCAACACCGTCGACGACCTGTACCTCGGCTGCGGCCTGCCCGGTGGCGAGTCGGGCAACAACATGGCCAAGGTCGTCAACACCCTCAACAACATGGACCTCGTGCCCGGCGCGACCGTGACCCGCTACTGCGCCTCGTCGGTGCAGTCGACGCGGATGGCCTTCCACGCGATCAAGGCCGGCGAGGGCGACATCTTCATCTCCGCCGGCGTCGAGATGGTCTCGCGCTTCATCAAGGGCACCTCGGACCACTGGCCCGACACGAAGAACCCGCTCTTCGAGGCCGCCGCCGCCAAGACCGCCGAGTACGCCGAGGGCGGCCAGGACTGGCACGACCCCCGCGAGGACGGCCTGCTCCCCGACATCTACCTGGCCATGGGCCAGACCGCCGAGAACGTCGCCCGGATGAAGGGCCTCTCGCGTCAGGAGCTCGACGAGTTCGGCGTGCGGTCTCAGAACCTCGCCGAGAAGGCGATCAACGACGGCTTCTGGGCCCGAGAGATCACGCCCGTCACCCTGCCCGACGGCACCGTCGTCAGCACCGACGACGGCCCCCGCGCCGGCGTCACCTACGACGGCATCAAGGACCTCAAGCCGGTCTTCCGCCCCGACGGTGTCGTCACCGCCGGCAACTGCTGCGCCCTCAACGACGGCGCCGCCGCGGTCGTGATCATGTCCGACACGAAGGCCAAGGAGCTGGGCCTGACCCCGCTGGCCCGCATCGTGTCCACCGGCGTGAGCGGCCTGTCCCCCGAGATCATGGGCCTCGGCCCGGTCGAGGCGACCAAGAACGCCCTCAAGTACGCCGGCATGAGCATCGGCGACATCGACCTGGTCGAGATCAACGAGGCGTTCGCGGCGCAGGTCGTGCCGTCGTACCAGGAGCTCGGCATCGACCTGGACCGCCTCAACGTCAACGGTGGCGCGATCGCTGTCGGTCACCCGTTCGGCATGACCGGCGCCCGCCTGCAGAACACGCTGATCAACTCGCTCGACTGGCACGACAAGTCCACCGGGCTGATCACCATGTGCGTGGGCGGCGGCCAGGGCATGGCGCTCATCCTCGAGCGCGTCTGACCCCACGTCTCCGCAGCGGGCAGCGCCTACACTGCCCGCTGTGGAGACCGACCCGACACCGCGCCTGGACACCGCCCACTGGCTCGACGAGGGCCAGCAGCGCTCGTGGCGCGCCCTGGTGATGGGCACGACGCTGCTCTTCGACCGGCTCGACGACGACCTGCGTCGCGGCTTCGACATCTCGCTGGGCGAGTACGAGATCCTGGTGCGCCTCTCCGAGCGCGACGGCCGGATGCGGATGGCACAGCTCGCCGACGCCGTCGCCCACAGCCGCAGTCGCGTCACCCACACCATCGCCCGGATGGAGAAGGCCGGCCTGGTCGAGCGCACGACCTCGCCCGAGGACGGGCGCGGCATCGTGGCTGTGATGACCGAGGGCGGCTACGCGCTGCTGCGCCGGGTCGCGCCGACCCACGTCAACGGGGTCCGCGACCACCTCGTCGACCTGATCGATCCCGCCGACTTCGAGGCGCTCGGCCGGGTCATGAACGCCGTGGCCGATCACCTCGTCGCCGGGCACCCCGAGATGGAGATGCGCCAGCGCTGAGGCTCAGTCGCGTGTCAGGCGACGGTGAGTGACCCGGTGCGGGCGAGCCGCCTCGACGCCGAGGCGCTCGATCTTGTTCTCCTCGTAGGCGGCGTAGTTGCCCTCGAACCAGAACCACTGAGCCGGGTCCTCGTCGGTGCCCTCCCACGCCAGGATGTGGGTCGCGACGCGGTCGAGGAACCACCGGTCGTGCGAGGTGACCACGGCGCAGCCCGGGAAGTCGAGCAACGCGTCCTCGAGGGAGGAGAGCGTCTCGACGTCCAGGTCGTTGGTGGGCTCGTCGAGCAGCAGCATGTTGCCACCCATCTTGAGCGTCAGGGCGAGGTTGAGGCGGTTGCGCTCTCCACCGGAAAGCACCCCGGCCTTCTTCTGCTGGTCGGGACCCTTGAACCCGAACGACGCGACGTAGGCGCGGGAGTTCATCTCGAAGTTCGCGACCTTGATGAAGTCCAGGCCGTCGGAGACGACCTCCCAGACGTTCTTCGTCGGGTCGATGCCGCCACGGCTCTGGTCGACGTAGGAGATCTTCACGGTCTGACCGACCTTGAGCTCGCCCTCGTCGGGCTGCTCCTGCTCGGTGATCATCCGGAAGAGGGTGGTCTTGCCGACGCCGTTGGGGCCGATGACGCCGACGATGCCGGCCCGCGGGAGCGAGAACGACAGGTCGTGCATGAGGGTGCGCCCCTCGAAGCCCTTCGCCACGCCGTGCGACTCCAGCACGATGTCGCCGAGTCGGGGCCCGGCCGGGATGTTGATCTCCGAGGTGTCGATCTTGCGCATCCGGTCGGCCTCGGCCGCCATCTCCTCGTAGCGCGCCAGCCGGGACTTGCTCTTGGTCTGGCGAGCCTTGGCGTTGGAGCGCACCCACTCGAGCTCACGCTCGAGCATCTTGGCGCGCTTGGCGTCCTTCTGCCCCTCGATCTTGAGGCGGTCCTTCTTGGTCTCGAGGTAGGTCGTGTAGTTGCCCTCGTAGGGGTGGGCCTGACCCCGGTCGAGCTCGAGGATCCAGGTCGCGACGTTGTCGAGGAAGTACCGGTCGTGGGTCACGGCCAGGACGGCACCGGGGTAGCTGGCCAGGTGGCCCTCGAGCCACTGCACCGACTCGGCGTCGAGGTGGTTGGTGGGCTCGTCGAGCAGCAGCAGCGAGGGCTGCTGCAGCAGCAGCTTGCACAGCGCGACGCGGCGGCGCTCACCACCGGAGAGGTTGTCGACGATCGCATCCGGCGGGGGGCAGCGCAGGGCGTCCATCGCCTGGTCGAGCCGGCTGTCGATGTCCCACGCGTTGGCATGGTCGAGGAACTCCTGGAGATCACCCATCTCCGGCAGCAGCGTGTCGTAGTCGGCCTCGGGGTCGGCCATCTCCTCGGAGATCTCGTTGAAGCGGGCGAGCTTGGCCTTGATCTCGCCGACCGCCTCCTCGACGTTCTCCAGGACGGTCTTGCCCTCGCTCAGTGGCGGCTCCTGCTGCAGCATCCCGACGGTGGCGTCGGGCGCGAGGAGCGCGTCGCCGTTGTTGGGGTTGTCCAGGCCGGCCATGATCTTGAGCAGGGAGGACTTGCCAGTGCCGTTGGGGCCGACGACCCCGATCTTGGCGTCCGGCAGGAACGAGAGGGTGACGTTCTCGAGGACGACCTTGTCACCGTGGGCCTTGCGCACGTTGCGCAGGGTGAAGACGTATTCCGACATGGTGCCGAGCCTAGTTGGACATCGGCCCCGCGCCTGATCGGGGGGCCGCCGCGTCCGGCTCAGGCGGCTGTGCCGACGCCCTCCTCGATCGGATCCGCGGCCCGGCCCGGAGCCGGGTCGTCGGTCGGCGCGCCGGGTCGCGGCGCCGTCTTGGCGAACTGCGCGGTGCCGCGACTCAGGTCATGGCCGACCATCAAAGCCTCGACCTCGAGGCCGCTGACCTC
>CAEZXR010000027.1_pt1 | contig 11654 bp, 9 predicted proteins | sample 7265301 | NCBI WGS metagenome assembly CAEZXR01 (sample SAMEA6813913, study PRJEB35770) | freshwater metagenome | biome: Freshwater; feature: Freshwater reservoir; material: water | place: Czech Republic | collected 2017-04-14 | depth 30m m
GCAGTCCCGTGACCAGCGCCTTCCAGGTGTCGGCGTTGACCACGCCGGTCACGGGCAGATCCACCTTCGACTGCCAGGAGGTCAGTGCCCGCTCGGTGCCGGCGTTGAAGACGCCGGTCACGACGACCTTCGACTCGGTGGTGGCGGCGTTCAGCGCGCGCTGCACGCGGCGTACGCCGTTGCCGGTGGAGCCGAACTTCAAGACCTCGCGCGGCCCGGTCGCGAGCAGCGACATCCAGGTCGGGCGCCACCAGACGGGGGTGACCTCGATGCCGCGCTTGCGCTGCCACGCGGCGGCGGCCTCCTGCACCGGCTCGTCGTAGGCGCCGTCGACGGGTCCCTTGTAGAGACCGGCCTCCTTGAGCAGGCACTGCAGGGCGCTGACCTGGTCGGGGTCGGGCGTGACCGTCTCGCCCTTGCGCTGGTAGGCCGGCTTGATCGGCTGGTAGTTCGGGAAGTTGACCCGCGTCTCGCCGCAGTGGGCCGGCTCCGGTGTCGCGACCGAGCCCGCTCCGAGGTCGAGGAAGTTGCTGTCGATGTTGATCCGCACGCCACCCCAGGTCTCGTCGTGGCCGCCCTGGTACTGCTTGACGCGGTTGCCCGGCCGCCACCCGTCCTCGGCGATGTAGGAGGTGCTCGTGTTGGCCACGCCGTCCCAGCGCGCGACCCAGATCCGGTCGGGCAGGTTGAAGCGGCCGGGTCGCTCGACACGCGCCTTGTCGAGCTCGCGGATGCCGGAGCCGGCGCTGGAGTAGACGCCCGCGACGTAGCCGAGCTTGTGCAGCCGCGAGGTCCACCCCGAGAGGAAGGACAGGGCGGACTCGCGGCAGTCGGTGTCGGTGGCGTCGAAGCCCTCGAGGTCGTACCACAGCGTGCTGCCCTCGACGATGCCGAGCGTCTGGGCGTCGATGACGGTGGTCTCCGCCTCGGTGCGGCCCATCTTGACGGCGGCGGTGTAGGTGCCGTCCTTGCCGGGGGCCGACTTGATCCGCACGTCGTCGTCGTAGCGCGGGAAGCGCGGCTGGCAGGAGGCCTGCGGGCCGAGGGTGATGGGCAGCAGCCGCCACCCGGTCGCGAGCTGGGTGCTGATCCAGTCCGCAGTGAGGTTGGGCTGGTCGCGGCAGGCGCGGGACTTGCCGGAGATGTAGATGCCGATCGCCGTGAAGGGCGAGTTGCGCCACCAGGTGTCCATGGTCGCCTGGTCGGGCGTGTGGCACTGATCGAAGCCGTAGCCGGTGAAGTCGCCCGGGGTGACCGGGTTGGCCGCCTTCTCGGCGGTGCGCGTCGCGGCGCTGCGGGCCGGGTCGGCCACGGAGGCCTCCGGCAGCGCGAACGGCGTCGCGACCAGGGCGCCGAGGACGGTGACGGCGGCGGCTCTGCGGAGCGCGAGCAGGGTCGGGCGTGCCATTGTCAGCGTGCTCCAGACGTGCAGGGAAGGGGAGGCGTCGCCTCACTCTAACCTCACACGTCACTCCCGTAACGCAGATCCGCGACCCCGTCGGGATAGTCCGTCACGAAATGGCTCTCCCTCTCGCTCGCCGACGACCATTTCGTGACGGACTATCCCGGGTGCACGTGCGCACCGCTCCTGGAGGTCGTGGCCGACGGCCTGCTCCGCTGAGCGGACGGGCGTCGCGCACCGGTAGATTGGCCCCGTGCCTGAGACGTCCTCGCCGACCGTGAAGTCCACCCTCGACACCGTCGCCGTCGCCGCGCAGGACCCGAGCCGCGAGCAGCCGTGGGCCGACCTCGGTCTCAAGGCCGACGAGTACGCCGAGATCCGCCAGATCCTGGGTCGCCGCCCCACCTCGAGCGAGCTGGCGATGTACTCCGTCATGTGGAGCGAGCACTGCTCCTACAAGTCCTCCAAGGTGCACCTCAAGCAGTTCTCGGAGATCCCTCAGGAGACCCCGATCGGCGCGATGCTCGCCGGCATCGGCGAGAACGCCGGCGTCATCGACATCGGCCAGGGCTACGCCGTGACGTTCAAGGTCGAGTCGCACAACCACCCGTCGTACGTCGAGCCCTACCAGGGCGCCGCGACCGGCGTCGGCGGCATCGTGCGCGACATCCTCGCCATGGGGGCGCGCCCCGTCGCCGTCATGGACCCGCTGCGCTTCGGTCCGCTGGACGCCCCCGACACCCAGCGCGTGCTGCCGGGGATCGTGGCCGGGGTCGGCGGCTACGGCAACTGCCTCGGTCTGCCCAACATCGGCGGCGAGGCCGTCTTCGACGAGACCTACCTCGGCAATCCGCTCGTCAACGCGCTGTGCGTCGGCGTGCTCAAGCACGAGGACCTGCACCTGGCCAAGGCCAGCGGTGTCGGCAACCAGGTGATCCTCTACGGCGCGCGCACCGGCGGCGACGGCATCGGCGGGGTCTCGGTGCTGGCGAGCGAGACCTTCGACGCCGACGGTCCGGCCAAGCGCCCCAGCGTGCAGGTCGGCGACCCGTTCATGGAGAAGCTGCTCATCGAGTGCACGCTCGAGATCTTCGCCGCCGGGCTCGTGGCCGGCATCCAGGACCTCGGTGGCGCCGGCCTGTCGTGCGCCACCTCCGAGCTGGCCAGCGCCGGCGACGGCGGCATGCACGTCGAGCTCGACCGAGTGCCGCTGCGCGACTCGACGCTCGCGCCGGAGGAGATCCTGATGAGCGAGAGCCAGGAGCGGATGATGGCGGTCGTCGAGCCCGACGACGTCGCGGCGTTCATGGCGATCTGCGCGAAGTGGGATGTCGAGGCGGTCGTGATCGGCGAGGTCACCGAGACCGGCCGGCTGCACATCGACTGGCACGGCGAGCGGGTCGTCGACGTGCCGCCGCGCTCGGTCGCGCACGACGGGCCGACGTACCACCGCCCGTTCGCCCGCCCGTCCTGGCAGGACGCGCTGCAGGCCGACGGCGCCGAGGCGCTGCCGCGGCCGACCGGTGGTGAGGAGCTCAAGGAGACGCTGCTGCGCCTGGTCGCCTCGCCGAACCTGTGCGACAAGTCCTGGATCACCGACCAGTACGACCGCTACGTGCGCGGCAACACGGTGCTCGCCCAGCCCAGCGACAGCGGCATGATCCGCGTCGACGAGTCGACCAACCTCGGCGTCGCCGTCTCGACCGACTGCAACGGCCGCTTCGCCAAGCTCGACCCGTACGCCGGCGCGCAGCTCGCCCTGGCCGAGTCCTACCGCAACGTCGCGACCGGCGGCGCGACGCCGCTCGCGATCTCCGACTGCCTCAACTTCGGCTCGCCCGAGGACCCCGACGTGATGTGGCAGTTCGCCGAGGCGTGCCGGGGGCTCAAGGACGGCTGCCTGGAGCTCGGCATCCCGGTCACCGGCGGCAACGTCAGCCTCTACAACCAGACCGGCGAGACGGCGATCCTGCCGACCCCGGTCGTGGCGGTGCTCGGTGTCATCGACGACGTCACCCGCCGCACCCCCAGCGCCTTCGAGGCCGCGGGCGAGACCGTGCTGCTGCTCGGCGAGACGCGCGAGGAGCTCTCGGGCTCGGAGTGGGCGCACGTCGTCCACGGCCACCTCGGCGGCCTGCCGCCACGGGTCGACCTGGCCGCAGAGAAGTCGCTGGCCGAGCTGCTGCGCGAGGCGGTCGGACTGATCACCTCCGCCCACGACGTCTCCGACGGCGGGCTGGCTCAGACCCTGGTCGAGTCGGCGCTCAAGCACCACATCGGGGTGACGGTCTCGCTGCCCGACGACGCGTTCGTCGCGCTCTTCGCCGAGTCGGCCGGTCGCGTCGTGGTGACCGTGCCGAGCGGTGACGTCGAGCGGCTGAGCGCGCTGGCCGCGCGGCACGGGGTCCCGGTGAGCGAGCTCGGCACCACCGGTGGCGACTCGTTCGTCGTCGAGGGCCACTTCGAGGCGGCGCTGCTCGAGCTGCGCTCGGCGTGGATGGCGACGCTGCCGGCCGCGCTTGCCTGACGACCTGGTCGTCTCGCCGACCCTGGTGGTGCCGGGGTCGGACCTGAGCGAGCGGTTCAGCCGCTCGTCGGGACCGGGCGGGCAGGGCGTCAACACGGCCGACTCCCGCGTCGAGCTGTCCTACGACGTCGCCTCGGCCACGCTGCCCGACGCGGTGCGCGCCCGGTTGCTGGAGCGGCTCGGAGCCAGGTTGGTCGACGGCGTGCTCACGATCGCGGCCTCCGAGCACCGCACCCAGCTGGCCAACCGCAAGGCGGCCCGGGAGCGGCTGGCGGCGCTGCTGGCCGCTGCCGCGTCGCCGCCTCCTGCGCCCCGGCGGGCGACGCGACCGACCCGCGGCTCGAAGGAGCGGCGCATCGCCGCGAAGAAGCGTCGCTCCGAGACCAAGCGCAACCGGCAGGGTGGCTACGAATGACCCGCATGCGCCCCCTCCGTCGTCGTACCGTCCTGGCAGTGCCCGCCCTCGGGTTGGCCCTGCCCCTGCTGACCGCCTGCTCCGAGGAGTCCGGTTTGTCCCCCGTCGAGGTCGACCCCACCCAGCCCGTCGAGGGGCGGATCAGCTACGGCTCCGACCCGAGCCAGTTCGCCGACCTCTACCTACCCGACGCAGCCCCGGTCGCCGTCGCGGTCGTCGTGCACGGTGGCTTCTGGCAGGCGCAGTACGGCCTCGAGTACGGCGCGCCCCTCGCGGAGTCGCTCAAGGCCCACGGCTGGGCGGCGTGGAACATCGAGTACCGCCGGGTCGGCAACGGCGGCGGCGTGCCGGCGACGCTCGACGACGTGCGGGCCGCGATCGACAAGCTGGCCGATCTCGGCCTCGACCTCACCACGGTCGTCGGCATCGGTCACTCCGCCGGTGGCCACCTGGTGACCTGGGCGGCCTCGGGCGGCGGCCTGACCCACGTCATCGACCAGGCCGGTGTGGTCGACCTGATCACGGCCTACGACGAGGGGCTCGGCGGGGGCGCGGTCGAGGCGTTCCTCGGCCATCCCCCGACCGCGGCGGATGCCGCCGTCGACCCGATCCAGCAGGTGCCGCTCGACGTGCCGATCTGGTGCGTGCACGCCAGCGGCGACACGATCGTCCCGCCGTCGCAGTCGGAGGCCTACGTCGAGGCCGCCACCGCCGCCGGCGCCACCGCCGAGCTGGTGCGCGTCGACGGCGACCACTTCGCCGTCATCGACCCCGACTCCTCTGCCTGGGCGCGCACCCTCGAGATCCTGGACTCGATCGCCCCGGCGGGCTGACCTGCTCGCCGGTCCTACTCCGGCAGGGCCTCGATCTTCTGCCAGATCTTGCGCGACATGCCGGTCGTGAGGGTCTCGAGGTCGCCGACGGAGTCGAGGACCACGGGGTCCTGCGAGGTCTCGGCGCACAGTGCGGCGGCCTTGCCGACCAGGCTGAGCAGCTCGGAGCAGTAGTCGAGGTAGCGCTCCATCTGGTCGCGGTCCAGGTCGTTGTCCGGGCTGACGGCGGTGGCCCGGAAGCGCTCGCGCAGCCGCTCGGGGTCCTTGGTCAGCTGGTGCATGTCGATGACGTGGGCGAGCGAGCGCAGGCGGTGCAGCACCTGCAGGATCGAGCGCCGCTGCAGCCGCTCCGGCACCGACCACAGGAAGAAGACGGCGATCGCGACGAAGACCACGTCGTTGACCGCCGACTCGAGCAGCGGCAGCCAGTCCAGCGAGCTGTCCGGGCCCCGGTCGGAGGCCGCGTCGCGGGCGGCGAGGGCGAGCAGGGCGACCGCTGCCAGCACGACGAGGCCGGTGGCCGCCCGCGCGACGCCCCTGGCCCGGCGTACGGCGACGGCGGTGTCGGTCGTGAGCTGGTCGACCGTAGCCACGAGCGCCGTGAGGTGCTCGGCCACCCGGGTCAGTCCACGTCCGGGGAAGCGCGCCTCGATCCGGGCGCTGAGGGCAGTCACGGTCGCGGCGACCTCGTCGGCGGCCAGGCGGTCGAGGGCGGACGGGCGCATGGCGGCAGCGTAGGGGTCGTGTGCTCGGCGACGCGCTCAGGCGCGTCCACCGGCACACGACCCCGAGGGCCGCACGTGCTCAGCTGGAGGAGCGCATCGCCCGCAGGCCGACGACCAGGCCCAGCACCGCGACCACCCCGGCGCCGGCCACCCCGGGCAGGAGGGTGTCGAGGGCGAACGAGCCGTTGAAGAGCGCCCGCTCGGCGTCGACGACGTACGCCAACGGGTTCAGGTCGGCGAGGAAGGACAGCCAGCCGGGAGCGCCGTCGAGCGGCAGCAGCACCCCGGCGAGCAGCAGCACCGGGAAGATCAGCGTCTGCTGGATGGTCCAGAAGAGCCAGTCCTGGTCCTTGCTGGCCAGGGCCAGCGCGAAGGAGAGCGAGCCGACGCCGACGCTGAAGACGGCGAGCACGAGAGCGCCGACGAGCACGCCGCCCAGGTGCAGGTCGAAGCTGAACGGCGTGACCACCGCGATGATGATCGCCGCCTGCAGCAGCATCGGCACGACCTCCTTGAGGGCGCGCCCGACCAGCAGCGACGACCGGCTCAACGGCGAGACGAGCAGCCGCTCGTGGGAGCCGGTGACCATCTCTCCCATCAGGTTGGAGCCGGTCATCGACGCGCCCATCAGGGCCGTCATCGCGACGATGCCGGGCACGAACCACTGCAGGGCCGAGCCGGTGCCCACGTCGGGCAGCAGGGGTGAGAAGAGCGCGAGGAACACCAGCGGCTGGACCATCGCGATGATGACCGTCGCCGGCTCGCGCAGCAGCGGCTTGAGCTCGCGGGTCATCACGTTCCAGGTGTCGGCCGCGAAGCCGGGTGCGCGGGGGGCGCGCTGGACCGGGGTGGTCGGGGTGGTGACGGGCGTGCCGAGGACGGTGTCGGTGCTCATGCTGCTGCTCCTTCGGTGGTGGCGGTGTCGGCGCTCTCGCGCAGGCTGCGACCGGTCAGGTCGAGGAAGACGTCGTCGAGGGTCGCGCTGGCGACCTCGATGCGGGTGGCCGGTGCGCCGGCCGCGGCCAGGTCGGTGACCAGGCCAGGCGCGGCGTCGGCGGCGTGCGCGGCGCGCAGGGTCACGACCCGGCCGGTCCGCTCGATGCTGGCTCCGGCGATGCTGGCTCCGGCCCGCTGGGCCGCGGCGACGGCGGTGGGCTCGTCGGCGAACCCGAGGGTGACCAGGTCGCCGAGACCCGACTTGAGGGCGCTCGCGCTGTCGTCGGCGATGACGAGGCCGTGGTCGATCACGATCACCCGGTCGGCGATCGCGTCGGCCTCCTCCAGGTAGTGGGTGGTCAGCACGATGGTGGTGCCCTGCTCGGCGTGCAGCCGGCGCACCTGCTCCTGCAGGTTGGCGCGGTTCTGCGGGTCGAGGCCCGTCGACGGCTCGTCGAGGAAGAGCAGTCCGGGGGTGTGCACCAGCCCGATCGCGATGTCGAGGCGACGGCGCTGCCCGCCCGACAGGCCGGCGACCGGGCGATCGGCGTGCTCGGTCAGGTCGAACGCGTCGAGGAGCTCCTCGGTGCGCGCGTGGGCGGCCGAGCGGCTCATCCCGAAGGACCGGGCCTGGCTGACGAGCTCGTCGCGGCCGCGCTGCTGGTGGCCGGCGGCGTTGCCCTGGCCGACGTAGCCGATCGAGCGGCGTACGTCGCGGCGCTGGGCGACGACGTCGTAGCCGGCCACCTCGGCGGTGCCGGAGGTCGGCGCGATGAGCGTCGTCAGCATCCGCAGGGTGGTGGACTTGCCGGCGCCGTTGGGGCCGAGGAAGGCGACGAGCTCGCCGGCGGAGATCTCCAGATCGAGGCCGCGGACCGCCTCGACCGTGCTCTTGTGACGCGTGAAGTGGCGGGTGAGGCCCTGCGTCCGGATGACGGGTCCTGTCTGCTGGGTGAAGGTCATGAGGAGGACGCTAGAAGTCATTCAGGACACTTTCTGTCCGCAATCAGAACTAATCTGGATCCATGTCCACCAGTGCCCGGATGCTGCGCCTGCTCTCGCTGCTCCAGACCCACCGCTACTGGCCCGGCGGTGAGCTCTCGGCCCGCCTCGAGGTCAGCGACCGCACCCTGCGCCGCGACATCGACCGGCTGCGCGAGCTCGGCTACGCCGTCGACGCGGTGCGCGGCGTGTCGGGGGGATACCAGCTGCGGGCCGGCGGGTCGCTGCCGCCGCTGCTGCTCGAGGACGAGGAGGCCGTCGCGATCGCGGTCGGACTGCGTCAGGCGGCCTCGGGCTCGGTGGCCGGGATGGAGGAGACCTCGGTCCAGGCGCTCACGAAGGTGATCGCGCTGATGCCGCCGCGGCTGCGACGGCAGATGGACGCGCTGCGCTCCCAGACCGATGCGCCCGGCCCGTGGGGTGGTGGCCCGCAGGTCGACGCCGGCCTGCTCACCGTGCTCGCCCAGGCCTGCCGCGACGACGAGCCGTTGCATTTCGGGTACGTCGCCCGAGGTGCCGACCCGACCGAGCGCTGGGTCGAGCCGCACCGCCTGGTCTCCATCGGTCGCCGGTGGTATCTCGTGGCCTACGACCGCGACCGCCAGGACTGGCGCTCGTTCCGGGTCGACCGGATCTCCGAGCCGCGCGCGACCGGGCAGCGCTTCCGTCCGCGCGAGCTGCCCGGCGGCGACGCGCTGGCGTTCGTCCAGGCCGGCATCCGGCAGCGACCGCAGCGCTACGCCGTGCGGGTGCGGCTGGCCGCGCCGGTCGAGCAGGTGCGGCGTGCGGTCGGCCACTGGGGCCAGGTCGCGGCCGACGGCGACGGGTCGCTGCTCGAGATGAACGTCGACGACCTGCAGTGGCCGGTCATGGTGCTGGCGCAGGTGGGGGCGCCGATCGAGGTCGAGTCGCCGCCCGAGCTGGCCGAGGCTCTGGCCCGGGTGGGGCGGATCTTCAGCTCGGCGACCTGAGCACCGGGGCCGGCTGCACCTCGTCGCGACCGTCCCACGGCAGGGCGAGTCCGGAGCGGCGGGTCAGGCTGCCGTCGGCGCTCAGGGTGAGGGTGCCGACGGTGAACGCGTCGGGATCGACGTACAGGTTCGGCGGCATGCCGGCGCGACGCGTCGACCACAGCCGTCGTCCCGACACGTCGTCGGTCCAGAACGTCACGTAGTCGCGCAGGTCGATGTCGACCCGGTCGGCGCGCACGTCGGCGACGAGGTAGTTGGTCAGCCCGTGGTGTAAGGCGCCGCCGTGGGCGATCTGCACCACGCCGTCGACCACCGACACGGTTGTGGCGTGCACCTCGCCGCACAGGTACACATCCACGCCGTAGCGGGTGAACAGGCGCCACAGGGGCGATCTCGCGCCACCCTCGAGGTGCAGACCCGAGGAATGGTCCTCGCGCACCGGTCCGACGATCGGCAGGTGACCCTGCACGAAGACCCAGGTCACCCCGTCGGCGCGGGCCTCGCGCAGCACCCCGCCCAGCCAGGCGAGCTGACGCCGGTCGACCCGCAGCCGCATCCGGCGCGGGCCGTGGTCGAACTCGTCGAGCGAGACGACCTGGATGTCGGGCCGCGGTCGGAAGGCGTACGCCGTCAGCGAGGCCGGCCCCGATGGCCGGTCGGCGAAGGCCGGATCGGCCGGGGTCGAGCCGAGCACCCAGCGGGCGAAGGCGCGGGCGTAGGTCGGCATCAGCTGCAGCTTGTCCGAGCGCCACGGGTTGTCGGCGTACTCGTGGTCGCCGACGGCCGGGTAGACGTCCAGGCCGGCGTCGCGGAAGCGCTGCACCCACTGCGGGTAGTAGGTCGCCGCGGCCCGCAGCACTGCCGCCTGGCGCTGGCGGCGGGTGCCGGTGGGCCCGAAGATGCGATCCCGTCCCGGGTCCTCGCCCCAATGGCCCTCCACCAGGTCGCCGGCCACCAGCACCGAGTCCGGGTCGAGGGAGGACCAGTCGTCGAGCACGGTCCGCATCGCGGTGCGGTAGTCGTCGTTGGTGCCGTTGGAGACCTGGCCCCGCCAGTTGTTGGGGCCGCGCGACAGGTCGGCGACGTCGGCGTTCGCGAAGTCGGGGGACGAGACGAAGCGGTAGGCGGCCGACGCCGCGGCCTCCACGGGCATCGCGACGCGCGAGGGCAGCGTGGTCGCCACGACGGATCGGTCCTCGTCGATGTCGGGCGGCCGGCTGCCGGCGTTGGGCCCGTCGGGTCGGCCGGCCTCGCCGATGCGGGTGCCCTCCCAGCGGACGGTCGCCGAGACGAGCCCTCCGCCGTCGGGCACGACCGCGAAGCCGACCGTCGTGCTGGACCCCGTGCCGGCCGGCACGCGGCAGGCGAGCAGCCGGCCGTCGTCGTCGAGGTACGAGTTGCGGACCAGGGTGTCGCTGATCGCGCACCCGAGCGGGATCTCGGCGATGGCGCCGTTGACGACGCGAACGGACACCACCGAGCCCGCGACGACCTGGCCCGAGACGGTGGTCGAGGCCGTGAAGGTGGCAGGCAGGGCGGTGCCGCCGACGGCGAAGGAGCTGTCGGACCACGACGCGGAGAGGTCGGTGACGGAGATCCCGGAGGCGTCCGGCCCGTCGGGCGCGCGCTCGACGGTGGCCGGGTCCGCGTCGCTCGCGTAGGCGACCGGCCCGAGCGCGAGGACGGCGGCGAGGGCCGCGGCTGCCTGGTGCCGGCTCTGGGCTCGCGGCAGGCGGGGGCCGGTCAGTGGTCGGGGCACAGCGCGCTTCCTGGGTCGGGGCGCGGGCGCCCGGGGGAGGGACCAACTCTCGCGGACCGACCTCGGGACCGACAGGAGAAAGGCCCGGTCCGCGGCGTGGCGCTGGCCACATCGGTGCCGGGCCGTCCCCGAGGCCTAGGCTCGGCGGCGTGCCCGCCCGTCTCAAGCCCGCCGATCCCGCCGAGGTGGTCGAGGCGCTGGCGCGGATCGCTGCCGGTGGCGACGACCGCGGCGACCTGCGGCTGCTGACCAAGCACTTCCTCGCCGTCCTGGAGGAGCGGGCGCCCGGCCACTCGGTCGAGGTGCGGGTGCCGCCGTACGCCGCGGTGCAGGTCATCCCCGGCGTCCGGCACACGCGTGGCACCCCGCCGGCCGTCATCGAGACCGACGCCCGCACCTGGATCGCGCTGGCCACCGCGGACCTGACCTGGGCCGATGCCGCGACGGCTGGGCGGGTGCGCGCGAGCGGCGAGCGGGCCGACCTGACGGACCACCTGCCCCTGATCTAGTTTTGGCCCATGAGCGACGACATCCGCGCGAAGGTCCAGTCCCTCCTGCCGGCCCTGAGGAAGGACCTCGAAGACCTGGTCCGCATCGAGTCGGTCAGTGCCGACCCGGAGCGCGCCGGCGAGGTGCAGCGCAGCGCCGAGGCCGTTGCCGATCTGTTCCGCGCCGAGGGCTTCGCGAGCGTCGACATCGTCAGTGCCGACGGCGGCGCCCCGGCCGTGATCGCGCACAAGCCGGGCCCGGAGGGCGCCCCGACCGTGCTGCTCTACGCCCACCACGACGTCCAGCCGGAGAACGACCACGCCGAGTGGGACTCCCCGCCGTTCGAGCCGACCGAGCGCGACGGGCGTCTGTACGCCCGCGGCGCGGCCGACGACAAGGCCGGCATCGCCGCACACCTCGGGGCCTTGCGGGTCTACGGCGACGACCTGCCGGTGAGCGTGACGATGTTCATCGAGGGCGAGGAGGAGGTCGGCTCCGAGAGCCTGCCGGCGCTGCTCAAGGAGCACCACGAGGCCCTGCGGGCCGACGTCATCGTGATCGCCGACTCGGGCAACTGGGACATCGGCGAGCCGGC
>CAEZXR010000028.1_pt1 | contig 11550 bp, 10 predicted proteins | sample 7265301 | NCBI WGS metagenome assembly CAEZXR01 (sample SAMEA6813913, study PRJEB35770) | freshwater metagenome | biome: Freshwater; feature: Freshwater reservoir; material: water | place: Czech Republic | collected 2017-04-14 | depth 30m m
GGCTCGCTTTCGACAACCCCGAGACCCTCACGCTGCTCGGTGCCGCCGCGACCTGGACCAGGCGCGCGCGCCTGGTCACGACGGTGGTCGTGCCCCAACTGCACCGTGCCGAGATGCTCGCCAAGGCGATGGCGACGGCCGACCAGCTCAGCGGCGGCAGGCTCACGGTCGGCCTCGGCGTCGGGGGACGCGACGAGGACTACCGCACCGCCGGCGCCGACCCGGCCACCAAGACCATGCGGGTGATGGCGGACCGGGTCGCCGTGATGCGCCAGGTGTGGTCGGGCCAGCACACGGTCGAGAGCGTGCGACCCGTCGGTCCGCCCCCGGTCCAGCCCGGTGGGCCCGAGTTGCTGGTCGGCACCATGGGTCCCAAGACCATCCGGCACGCCTCGGCGTGGGCCGACGGGCTGGCCGGTGTCACCCTCGACCTCGACCCGGCCGCTGTCGGACGACTCTTCGACCTCGCCCGCACCTCGTGGTCGGACGCCGGTCGCCCGGCGCCGCGCCTGACCACGTCGTTCTGGTTCGCCCTGGAGGAGACCTCGGGGGGTCGGGCGCGCGAGCAGGTGCACCGGCACCTGCGCCATTACATGAACTGGCTCCCCGTCGAGCTGGTCGACGCGATGGCGCCGACCACCGGCTTCGCCGGCTCGCTCGCCGAGCTCGGCGAGCTGCTTGATCGCTTCGAGGAGATCGGCACCCACGAGGTGCAGCTGATCCCGACCGGCTCCGACCCCGAGCAGGTCGCCCGGGTCGCCGAGCTGATCGGCTGAGAGCGTCGTGACACACCAGAGTCGTCGAGCGACCTTGCGGACAGCTCTGGTGTGTCGTGTCGTGCGGGGATACCCGGTCGACCGGGTGTCCCAGCGGCCGGCGAGGCAGCCCTAGCCGGCCAGGGCGGTCGCGAGGGCGTTGATCTGGTCCAGCGGAGGGGCATAGCCGGGGAAGTAGGCGCACACCCGCTCGGCCACGTCGCCGAAGCGGCGCTGGATCTCGGCCGCGCAGTCCTCCGGGGTGCCACGAACCGCGAGCGTGCTCAGCATCTCGTCGGTGATCAGGCCGATCATCGCCATGATGTCGCCCTGCTTCGACAACGCGTTGAGCTGCGGCTGGACCTCGGCCCAGCCCTCGACCTCCAGCACCGGCAGGTACGCCGGCGTGGAGCCGTAGAAGGCCAGCAGCCCCTTGACGCCGAGGTCGGCTGCCGCCTGCTCGTCGGCCGTGCGTCCCATGGCGACGATGGCCTGGGGGAAGATCCGGAAGTCCGGGCCGGGGTTGCCCTCGGCCAGCGCCGGCAGCGTCCGCTCGCGGAAGTGGCGGTGGCTGTGGAACGGCATCACCAGCAGCCCGTCGGCGACCTCGCCGGCAGTGCGGGTCATCACCGGTCCGAGCGCACCGAGAAGCACCGGCGGCACGCCGTAAGGATTCGGGCCGGGCACGAACGTCGGCGGCATCAGCGTGTGCTGGGTGAACTCACCACGGAAGTCGAGCCGGGTGCCGTCCTGCCATGCCCCGAGGATCGCCTTCACGGCCAGCACGGTCTCGCGCATCCGGGCCGCCGGCCTGCTCCAGGTGGCGCCGTACCTCTTCTCGATGTGCGGCTTGATCTGCGAGCCGAGCCCGAGCCGGAAGCGGCCCCCCGACATCAGCTGCAGGTCGTAGGCGGCGTTGGCCAGGTGCATCGGCGAGCGGGGCAGGGCGATCGCCACGTTGGTCATCAGGTCGGTCTCCACGGCGCCGGCCGCCGCCGCCAACGGGAGGAAGACGTCGTGGGGTCCTTCGAAGGTGAACAGGCCGGCGATGCCGGCGCCGCTCAGCTCACGGGCGCGATCGGCCGCCTGGTCGGGGCGTGCGTCGAGCTGGATGTCGAGGAGCATGTCAGGCGTTCGCTTCCTGGGGTCGGGCGCGCAGTTTGCTTGCCTGGGAGCTCATGAAGGGCCGTTCGAGGAGCAGGTAGCTCACGGTGGTGAGGATGACGGTCAGGCCGACCCCGAGGACGGCGAGCAGGCCGACGGGCAGGTCGATCGAGTCCTTGTCGAGCAGGTAGAGCGGCAGCCAGTGCCACAGGTAGAGGCTGTAGCTGACTCGGCCGAGCAGGGTGACGGGAGCCCAGGTCAGCAGTCGCTTCACCGGGCTGGTGCCGCTCGTGAGCCCGTGGAGCACCAAGACCAGGGTGGCCGCGACGGCCAGCGGTACGCCGACGTAGCGCACCGGAGTCTCGAGGTAGCCCCATGGAGCGAGGAGGACGTAGACGCCGATCGCGAGCAGCGCGGTCGTCGCCAGGAGGTTGGAGGCCCGGCCGCCGGGTCGCTCGGTGGTGCGATCGACGAGCGCGAGGGCGAGTGCGGCCCCGGCCAGGATCTCGGCGAACCTCGCGGGCGGGGTGCCGTAGAACACCCGACCGCTCCACGGCAGCATCGCGGCGTAGAGCACCACCGCCGCGACGACGCTGTGCCGGGCCAGCGTGCGGGCGGCCAGGCCGCGGCTCCGGGCGGCGAGGACGACCGCGGGCCAGAGCAGGTAGAAGTACCACTCCATCGCCAACGACCAGGTCTGGCGGTAAGGCTCCATCGAGTGACCGAACACCTCCGGGAGCCACGTCAGCTGCACGGCGGCGAGTGCCCCGCGCTCGACCGTGTCCCGGACGTCGACAGGTGGGTCCGGGGTGACGGCGATGGCGATCGGGGTGAGCACGACCAGGGCGAGCAGGGCCGGGTAGAGCCGGCGGACCCGGCGCCAGATGAAGGTCCGCCAGCGCGATCCGACGGTGCCGGAGGACGACGAGCGCCACAGGACGGTCGTGATGACGTAGCCGCTGAGCACGAAGAAGACATCCACGCCCAGGTAGCCACCGGAGCCGATCCCGATGTACAGCGCAGCCCAGTGCACGCCGAGCACGGCCGCGATCGCGACCGCACGGAGCCCGTCGAGGTAGTCGACGCGGCTCGGTGAGGTCACGTCGGGATCGTAGGCGACGTACGTCGCGCGAGCAGCGACGTCCCGATCGCGGCTGCCACCCAGACCGAGGACAAGGTGAGCAGCGACCCGCGGAAGCCGCGCTCGCCGTCGCCGTAGATCTCGCTCAGAGCGATGCTCAGGGAGCTGCCGACCGAGAAGCCGAGGTAGCGGAGCACCTGGTTGAAGGCGACGGCGCTGCCCGTCTCGGACCGTGGCACGTGCGGCACCATCAGCACCGCCAGCGAGGAGAAGGTGAAGCCGCTGCCCAGACCGCCGAGCGCCATCCAGGCGATCAGCTCGGCGAGGTGGTCATGGCGTACGGCGAGCAGCAGCGTGGCCGCCAGGAACAGCCCGCACCCGGTCGGCAGCAGGAGCCCGGTGCCCCACCGCCGCGACACGCTCTGTGCGAGCCGGCTGCCCGCGACGCTCATCAACGAGTACGGCACCAGCATCAGCCCGGCGACCGCGACCGGCAGACCCAGGCCGAAGCCGTCGTGCGGCTCGGCCTGCACGACCACGACGACGAGGGTCAGCAGCGTGTACATCCCGATGCCCGCGGCGAAGGCGACGAGGTTCGGCCCGGCCAGCCCCGGCCGCACCGCCAACCGGAGGTCGACGAGGGGTCGCGGCGTCCGCAGCGACCAGGCGAGCCAGCCGCCGAGCACCAGCAGACCGAGTGCGCCGACCACGAGGGTGCGTGGACTCGCCCACCCCCACGACTCGCCCTGGCTGACCGCGAGCAGGGTGGCCACCATGCCGGCGCCCACCAGGCCGGCGCCGACGACGTCGACATGGGCCGGCTCCTCGCCGGGTCGACCAGGCACGTAGCGCCAGGCCATCACCAAGGTCAGCGAAGTCAGCACCGTGCCGAGGGCGTACGCCAACGGGAGGCCGCCGAGGTCGGCGACCACCGCGGTGACCGGGTAGCCGAGGCCGGCTCCGGCGACGGTGGTCACCGAGAGCAGCGCGACGGCGGACGCGAGTCGATCCGGCGCGATGGCGTCGCGAGCGGTCGCGATGGCGAGCGGCACCAGCGCCATCCCGACCCCCTGCATCGCCCGCCCGGCGACCAGCACCGCGAAGCCGAGCGGCAGCGCCGACAGGGCCGTGCCCGCCATCACGACCAGGAGGCCGCCCAGGATGACCGGACGGCGCAGGCGTCCGCTGCCGAGGCGTCCGACGAGCGGGGTGGTGACAGCCCCGCACAGGAGAGCGGCGGTCAGCGCCCACTGCGCGTCGCCCAACGCGACGTCGTACTGCGCCGCGATCGCCGGCACCAGCGGTGCACCGAGGCTGCTGACGATCGCCGTCACCGTCGTCAGCAGGGCCAGGCTGACGAGCACGAGCCGCTCGGACCGGGCGGGGGTGCTCACGGACTCGACGGTACGGCGTGGCGTCGGGTGCGCGATTCGCGCCCCGGCGCCCGGTCGGTAGGTGAGGATGTCGAGCGTGCCACTGACTCGGGTCCTCCTCGCCTATGCGTTGTCCGCCATGGTCGAGTGGGCGATCTGGGTCGCGGTGCTCGTCTACGCCTTCGAGGAGGGCGGTCCCGCGATCGCCGGGGTCGCCTCGATCGCGCTGCTGCTGCCTGCTGCGCTGGTCGCACCGTTGGCCGGTCGCGCGGCGGACGGTCCTCGTCCGACCCGGGTCCTGCTCAGCGTGTACGTCGTCCAGGCCGTCGCGTTCTCCGCCACGGTGGCGATGGCCGTGCTCGAGCTGCCCCCGGTCGCCGTCATCCTCGGCGCTGCTGTCGCGATCGCCGGGGTCACCTACGTCCGCCCGACGGTCGCGGTCGTCGTGCCGGGCCTGGTCGTGCGACCCGAGGAGCTGGTGCGTGCCAACCTGCTGACCGGCAACGCCGACAGCGCCAGCGTGCTGCTCGGCCCGCTCGCCGCGAGTGCGCTGCTCGCGATCGAGGGCCCGGCGCTGGTGCTCGGGGCGTGCATCCTGCTCTCGGTCACCTGCGCGCTGCTGGTGCTGCCGCTCGCGCGCGCCGAGTCCCCGCGGCCGGCCGCCGTCGGCACCGGCTCGGAGTCGGGTGCCCTGTGGGCGGCGGTGCGGACCATGTCGACCCGCAAGGGCTCCGTCTCCCTGCTCGCCGTCCTGGGCTTCCAGTACGCCCTCATCGGCGGCCTCGACCTGCTCTACGTCAACCTCGCCTTCGATGTGCTCGACCTGGGTGGCCCCGGATCCGGCATCCTCAGCGCGGCCTTCGGGGTCGGCGCGGTCTTGGGCGGCCTGGCCTCGACCCAGCTCGTCGCCCGAGCCCACCTGGCCCGGGTCCTGATCGGCGCGCTCGTCGTCGTCGCGCTGGCGATGGGACTGCTCGGCGTCTGGACGACGCTCGCGGTGACGTTGGTGGCCCTGCCGCTCGCCGGGATCAGCCGGTCCCTGCTCGATGTCACCGGACGGATGCTGCTCCAGCGCTCGGCTCCTCAGGACGCGGTGGCCTCGGTGTTCGCCGTGCTCGAGGTGCTGGCCGGCATCGGCATCCTGACCGGTTCGCTGCTCGTCCAGCTGCTCGTGGCCGTCTCCGGCACCGAGAGCGCCGTCCTCGGGGTCGGTGTGCTCTTCGCGATCGTCACCGTGCTCTGTGCGGCCGGTCTCCGGCACGCCGATGCCCACGCCGACGTGCCCGTGGTCCAGATCCGGCTGCTGAGATCGGTGCCGCTCTTCGCGTCGTTGCCCGCACTGGAGACCGAAGCGCTCGCGCGGCGCTCGCTGCTCGTCGAGCGCGCCGACGGGGAGGCCCTGATGCGTCAGGGCGAGCCCGGCGACCAGTACGTCGTCATCGCCGACGGCACGGTCGAGGTCACGATCGACGGTCGGCCCATCCGCACGATGGGGCGTGGCGAGGGCCTGGGCGAGATCGCTCTGCTCGCCGACATCCCCCGCACGGCGACCGTCGTCGCCCAGGGTCCTGTCTCGACGCTCGTCGTCGAGCGTTCGGCCTTCCTCGACGCCGTCGTCGGCCACGACGCGTCGGCCGACCTGGCCTGGTCGGTCGCGCGGGCCTACCACCCGCCGCTCGACGAGCAGCAGGGCTGAGCCGACCGGAGTCGGCGCAGCCCTACTTGCTGGCCTTGCGGGCCCGCGAGGCGGTCTTGGCGCGCTCGTTGGCGTCGAGCACGACCTTGCGGATGCGCACGGCGTCGGGGGTGACCTCGACGCACTCGTCGTCGCGGCAGAACTCCAGGCACTGCTCCAGCGACAGCTTGCGCGGCGGGATCAGCTTCTCGAAGTTGTCGGAGGTCGCGGACCGGATGTTGGTCTGCTGCTTCTCCTTGGTGATGTTGACGTCCATGTCGTCGGCGCGGGAGTTCTCGCCGACGATCATGCCCTCGTAGACCTCGGTGGTCGGGTCGACGAACATCACGCCGCGCTCCTGCAGCGACGTCATGGCGTACGCCGTCGCCGCGCCCTTGCGGTCCGCGACGAGCGAGCCGTTGGTGCGCGAGCGGATCTCGCCGGCCCACGGCTCGTAGCCCTCGGAGATGCCGTGGGCGATGCCGGTGCCGCGGGTGTCGGTGAGGAACTCCGTGCGGAAGCCGATCAGGCCGCGGGCGGGGACCATGAACTCCATGCGCACCCAGCCGGTGCCGTGGTTGGTCATCTGCTCCATCCGGCCCTTGCGGGTGGCGAGCAGCTCGGTGATCGCGCCGAGGTACTCCTCGGGGGCGTCGATCGTGAGGCGCTCGTAGGGCTCGTGCAGCTTGCCGTCGATCTCCTTGGTGACCACCTGCGGCTTGCCGACGGTCAGCTCGAAGCCCTCGCGGCGCATCTGCTCGACCAGGATCGCCAGGGCGAGCTCGCCGCGGCCCTGGACCTCCCAGGCGTCCGGGCGCTCGGTCGGGAGGATGCGCAGCGACACGTTGCCGACGAGCTCGCTGTCGAGGCGGTCCTTGACGAGGCGCGCCGTGACCTTGCCGCCCTTGACCCGGCCGACCAGCGGAGAGGTGTTGGTGCCGATCGTCATCGAGATGGCCGGCTCGTCGACGTGGATCAGCGGCAGCGCGACCGGGTTGGTCGCGTCGGCCAGCGTCTCGCCGATGGTGATCTCGGGGATGCCCGCGATGGCGACGATGTCGCCGGGTCCGGCCGACTCGCCGGGCTTGCGCTCGAGGCCCTCGGTGACGAGGAGCTCCGTGATCCGGACGTTCTTGACCTCACCGTCGCGGCGCATCCACGCGACGGTCTGGCCCTTCTTCAGGGTGCCCTCGTGCACGCGCACCAGCGCGAGCCGGCCGAGGAACGGCGAGGCGTCGAGGTTGGTGACGTGGGCCTGCAGCGGCGCGCCCTCGGTGTACGTCGGGGCGGGGATCGTCTCGAGGATCGTCTTGAACAGCGGCTCGAGGTCGCTGCCGGCCGGCATGGTGCCGTTCTCCGGGCGCTCGAGGCTGGCGATGCCGGCCCGGCCGGACGCGTAGACGACCGGGAAGTCGAGGGCGTCCTGGCTGTGCGACTCGTCGAGCAGGTCCATGAAGAGCTCGTAGGTCTCGTCGACGACCTCCGCGATGCGCGCATCGCCACGGTCGGTCTTGTTGACCACGAGGATCACCGGCATGTCGGCGTTCAGGGCCTTGCGCAGCACGAAGCGGGTCTGGGGCAGCGGGCCCTCGGAGGCGTCGACGAGGAGCACGATGCCGTCGACCATGGACAGGCCGCGCTCGACCTCGCCGCCGAAGTCGGCGTGACCGGGAGTGTCGATGATGTTGATGACCATCGGCATGCCGCCACCTGCGGGACCCTCGTAGTGCACCGCGGTGTTCTTCGCGAGGATCGTGATGCCCTTCTCGCGCTCGAGGTCGCCGGAGTCCATGACCCGCTCGGCGACGCTCTCGGCCTGGTGCGCCGTGAAGGCGCCGGCCTGGCGCAGCATGGCGTCGACGAGCGTGGTCTTGCCGTGGTCGACGTGGGCGACGATCGCGACGTTGCGCAGGTCGACGCGCTCGGTCTTGGCAGTTTCAGGGGCAGACATGGTGGATCGTCGTCGCTTCCGGTGGGAGTCTCAGGGGGCCCGCCAGAGACCGGCAGGGCCTCGAGGAGTCTAGTCGCCGAGCGCCCGACGGCCCCCATCCGCGCACCGACCGGCGCTGGTGCGAGCCGGCGCGGTGGCGGACCTCACAGGCGCTATCCGCCGATTGGCGGTTTCCGGCGCAGGCCGGGCCGGAGCAAGGTCTCACCTGTCCGGCTCGGCAGATGACCCGTCTGCACCGTCCCGGTCCCGAGGAGGTGGTGAGCGATGAGTGCGTCGGCGGTGTCGCTGCTGGTGCTCGGCGTCTGGGTCGGCTGCCTCGGCCTGATCCTGGTGGTCCTGCTGGTCGCGGACTGGTGGTTGCACCGCCAGAGGTGGCACCACGAGAGGTGGTGAGCCTGCGCGTTCGGTGTCGCGCCCGGCCCGTGGCGCCTACTCTGGAGCGGTGGGGGGACACACGAGGCTGGTTGCTGGCCTGACACTGATCACTGCTGTGCTGACGTCGGGTCTGGGAGGGCCGGCCGAGGCGGGTGGCGGCGCGCCGCCAGGAGCCGAGCGCGCCGCCCGGCCCGATCGCCCGGTCGCGATCGCGGTCACGCGTGGCGGCACGACGTACGTCGGCTCGGCCGACGGTGGTTCGCTCGCCCGGATCAGCGGCGAGGGCCGCTCGCTGTCGCGGGTGCGGCTCGTGCGAGATGGCCCGGTCGTCGCGCTCGCCGCGACGTCGGCCGGCAACGTCTGGGTCGACCAGGGCGTGTCGGTGTCGCTGGTGAGCCCGCGCGGACGCACGAAGCGCAGCTTCGACCTCGCCGAGCCGGAGGGCTGCGCGCTGCAGCCGTCGAGGTACGGCGGGATCGCCGCGGCCGGTCGGCGCCTCTACGTCGCGTCGGCCTGCCGCTCGGCGCTCGACGTCTACACCCGTGAGGGCGTGCTGCGCGCGAGCGTGCCGCTGCCCGGCGGCCTGCCCCGCGGCGTGGCCTGGGGTCGCGCGCAGGCCGGCCAGCCGGCACGTGTCTTCGTGACGATGCCCGACAACCGACGCCTGGTCGCCTACGACGCCTCGGATCTGCGCGAGGAGTCGGTGCCGTTGCGCACGCTCAAGGTCGCCCAGCCGCGCCGTGGGCACCGGCCCGTGCCGACCGGCGTCGTGGCCGACCGGTGGGGCCAGGTCGTCGTCGCCGACGCCCACAACCACGCGCTCTACGTCTACGACGCCAACCATGCCTTCTCGCACTACCGGACCCTCGGCCACCCGCCCCGCAGCCGCGGCCCGGGGACGATCGCTCAGCCGGTCGCTCTCGCCCAGCACGTCCAGGACGGCAAGACCTACGCCGGCAACCTGTTCATCGCCGACGCGGGCCGGGCCCGGGTGCAGCGCTGGGACACGCTGGGTCGCACGTACTGGTCGCGCGGCGTACGTCTGCCCTGAGCGCCACGAGCGTCGCGTCGGGCCCCGGCCGTCAGCCGAGGGCGCGGTCCAGCGCGGCTGCGACGTGCAGCGTCGTGCACGGGAAGAGCGGCAGCTCGGAGTCCGCCTGCCGCACGAGCGACTCCAGCTCGGTGCAGCCGAGGATGACGCCGCCGGCGCCGGCGTCCCAGAGCTCGGAGATCAGGCCGACGACGGTGCGGCGCGACGAGTCGAGCACGCGGCCGGCGACCAGCTCCTCGTAGATGATGCGGTTCAGCTCGGCGTGGTGGCGCTCATCGGGCACGTGCACGGTGATGCCGTGCGAGGCGATCCGGTCGGTGAAGAAGGTGCGCGACATCGCGAACGTCGTGCCGAGGAAGCCGACCGAGGTCACGCCCTGCGCTAGGCAGGCCTGCGCGACGACGTCGGCGAGGTGCACCACCGGCAGGTCGACCGCCGCGGCCACCTGATCGGCGACGCGGTGGAAGGTGGTCGTGGCGAGCATCAGGAAGTCGGCGCCGGCCCGCTCCACACCCTCGGCGGCCGCGACGAGCACGCCGGCGACAGCGTCCCAGTCCTCGGCCTCCTGCAGTGCGGTGACCTGCGCGAAGTCGACCGAGGACAGCAGCACCCGAGCGGAGCTGAGCCCGCCGAGGCGCTGCTGGACGCCGGTGTTGAGAGCTTCGTAGTAGGCGGAGCTGCTCTCCCAGCTCATGCCGCCGATGAGTCCGATGGTCTGCACGAGGGTGAGTATCCCAGTCACGTCACCGGCGCGGCGTGGCCAGGTCTCAGCCGGCTAGCACGACGTCGACCAGGCGCTCGATCCGGGCCGCCATCTCCTCGGTCGGCACCCGGGGCCCGTCACCGTGCAACCACTCGACCAGCAGCCGCGCGGCGCCGCCGGCGGCGAACGCGACCGCGGTCGGATCAGCGTCGCGGTGCTGGCCCGCGATCCGCTCCTCGAGCCAGTCGCAGACGCTCAGGTGCGCCTTCTCGAGCACCCGCGCGTCGCCGAGGCGGGCGCCGTAGGTGCGCTGGTCGGCCGCGAGTCCGGCCAGCACGGGCGCCAGCCCCCGGCCCGCGTCGAGCTCGCACAGCCGCAGCGCGACGGCGGCGGAGAGCAGACCGTCGACCGTGCCGAAGTGCTGGTAGAACGTCGGCCGGCTGACTCCCGCCCGCTCGCACAGGGCCGAGACCGTCAGGTCGAGTCCGCGGCCCTCGTCGAGCAGCTCCAGCATCGCGCCGGACAACGCGGCACAGCTGCGCCGTACGCGTGCGTCAGCGACGACGTTGCCCGCCATGGAAACCCTCTCGACCCCCTAAACCTTACACCTGTAAGGTTCCCGGCGAGAGGTGACCATGCCCGGTACGGCATGGGGGACGGGGTGCAGGATGGCTGTCGCGCAGGTCGCACGACGACACGACGTGCAGCGCACGCGCAGTGCGCGGGTCTCCTTCGTCCTCGAGGTCGCCTCCGTGCTGGCCCTCTTCGCCGCCTACAACGTCGGGCGGCTGATCGCCACCGGACGCGAGCACTCCGCCGATGGGCATGCCTGGGAGCTCATCGACCTGGAGCGGTGGCTGCGGCTGCCGGCCGAGGCGACCTTGCAGCGCCTGGCCTTCGACGTGCCGCACCTGGTGTCGCTGTCGGACCGCTACTACGTCGCCGTGCACTTCCCCGTCACGATCGCGGTGCTGGTCTGGCTCTACCTGTACCGCCGGCCGGCCTACACCTGGGCCAAGCGGGCGCTGATCGTCGCGACCGGTGTCGCGATGGTCATCCACATCGCACTGCCGATGACCCCGCCGCGGCTGCTCAACGGCCTCGGCATGGTCGACACCGGCGCCCACGCCGGCCAGTCCGTCTACGTCGGGTCCCCGATCGGCGGCCTCGCGAACGAGTACGCCGCCATGCCGAGCCTGCACGTCGGCTGGGCGCTGCTGCTCGCCGTCGTGCTCATCCACACCGGCCGCAGCCGCATCCGCTGGTCGTGGCTGCTGCACCCGATCGCCACCACGGTGGTCGTCGTGGTGACCGCCAACCACTACCTGCTCGACGTCGCCGCCGGCGCGGCCCTCGTGCTGGTCGCCCTCTGGGTGACCCATCGACTGTGGCCCGTCACCCCAGGTGAGTCGGCGCACGTTTCCCCCGAACCCGCGGTGAGTCGGCGCTAGTTTCCCGCGATCGCGGGAAACTAGCGCCGAC
>CAEZXR010000029.1_pt1 | contig 11330 bp, 7 predicted proteins | sample 7265301 | NCBI WGS metagenome assembly CAEZXR01 (sample SAMEA6813913, study PRJEB35770) | freshwater metagenome | biome: Freshwater; feature: Freshwater reservoir; material: water | place: Czech Republic | collected 2017-04-14 | depth 30m m
CGACGCGTGACGCACGCCGAGCCGGGGCGTGACTACGCCCCGGCTCGGTGCAGGACGGCCCCGGCGTGGGCCGGCAGGTCGAGCCGGCCGTCGTCGTGGAGGTCGGCGCCGGACACCGTCTCGAAGAGCAGCCTCGCGCCGGGGGCGGCGTACGACGTCGCGGTGTCGGCCATGTTGACCACGATCCGGAGGTCGCCGCGATCGAGGACGAGCAGCCGGGCCGCCTCGTCGACCTCGCAGGAGGTGCGCTCGAAGGACGGGTCGGTGAGCTGGGGCCAGCTGCGGCGCAGGGCGGCCAGGTCGCGGTAGACCTGCAGCATCCGGGCGCCGCGGCCGGACTCCGCCTCGGACCAGTCCAGCCGCGAGCGCTCGAACGTCGCGGGGTCCTGCGGGTCGGGCACGACGGAGGGGTCCCACCCCATCCGCTCGAACTCGGCGATTCGGCCCTCGGCCGTGGCTCGACCGAGCTCCGGCTCCGGGTGCGAGGTGAAGAACTGGAACGGCGTGCCGGCCGCCCACTCCTCGCCCTGGAAGAGCATCGGGGTGAAGGGACCGGCCATCGTCAGCAGCGCCGCGCACGCCAACTGGTCGTCGTCGAGAGCCTCGGTGATGCGGTCGCCGACGGCGCGGTTGCCGACCTGGTCGTGGTTCTGCGCGCAGACCACCAGGCGCCAGCTCGGCATCGCCGCGGTGTCGATGGGCGCCCCGTGGTCGCGGCCCCGGAACGAGCTGTAGGTGCCGTCATGGAAGAAGCCCCGTGTCAGCACCTTCGCCAGCGCACCGAGCGGCTCGAAGTCGGCGTAGTAGCCGTCCGTCTCGCCGGTCAGCGCGACGTGGACGGCGTGGTGGAAGTCGTCGCTCCATTGGGCGTCGAGCCCGTAGCCGCCGGCCTCGCGCGGGGTGACGAGCCGGACGTCGTTGAGGTCGGACTCGGCGATCAGGGTCAACGGCCGGCGCTGGTGCGCGGCCAGGGCGGCGACCTCGATCGCCATCTCCTCGAGCAGGTGGGTGTCCGAGCTGTCCTCGAGGGCGTGCACGGCGTCGAGTCGCAGCCCGTCGACGTGGTAGTCGTCGAGCCACATCGCCACGTTGTCGAGGATGTAGCGGCGCACCTCGCCCGAGCCGGCGCCGTCGAGGTTGACCAGGTCGCCCCAGGTGTTGGAGCCCGACTTCAGGTAGGGACCGTAGAGCGGCAGGTAGTTGCCCGACGGTCCGAGGTGGTTGTAGACCACGTCCTGGATGACGCCGATGCCGGCCGCGTGGCAGCCGTCGACGAAGCGCTGGTAGCCGGCCGGTCCGCCGTACTGCTCGTGGACGGCCGACCACAGCACGCCGTCGTATCCCCAGTTGTGGGTGCCGTTGAAGGCGTTGACCGGCATCACCTCGACGAAGTCGACGCCGATCGAGCGCAGGTGGTCGAGCCGCTGCAGGGCGCCGTCGAAGGTGCCCTCCGGGGTGAACGTGCCGACGTGCAGCTCGTAGACGACCGCTCCAGCCAGCGGCCGCCCCGTCCAGGTCTGGTCGCCCCAGGCATAGGCCGTGGGGTCGAAGGTGCGCGAGAGTGCGTGGACTCCCGCCGGCTGACGACGCGACCGGGGGTCGGGTCGCGGCGTGTCCTCGTCGTCGATCAGGTAGCCGTAATCGGTCTCCTCGCTGAGCGGGGGGAGCGGCTCGACCGGTCGCCACCAGTCGTCGCCGTCTCGGGTCATCTCGAGGATGGCCTCGCCCTCCGACAGTCCACGGAGCAGGAGCCGGAGGCGCTGTGGACGAGGCGCCCACACCGCGAACGCGCTCATCGCTCCTCCCGCACCAGGAGGGCGACCGGCTGGGCGCCGAGCAGGCCGTCGAGCGAGCCGTCGGTCGACCGACCCGACAGCACGTCGCGCCAGCGCCCGGGCGGCAGGTCGAGCGTCGTGCCCGACCAGCCGCCCCGCGCGGCCAGACCGAGAGGCAGCCGGGTCACCACCGTGATCGCGCCGCCGCGGTCGAAGGCGAGCGCGTGCTCGGCGGCGGGACCGGAGGCCGTGATGGCGGTGTAGCCGGTGAAGAGGTCGCGACGGTCGCGGCGCAGCCTCAGTGCCTGCCGGGTGGTCAGCAGCTTGGTGACGAGCGGGTCCTCGGCGTCGCCGTCGAGCACCGCGGCCCGGTGGTCGAAGTCGACCGGGCGGCGGTTGTCGGGGTCGACGAGCGACTGCTCGGCGAGCTCGCTGCCCTGGTAGACGTCCGGCACCCCGGGCAGCGTCAGCGAGAGCAGTTTGGCCGCGACGGCGTTGGACCAGCCCGCGTCGTCGATCTGCGCCAGCAGAGCGACGATCACCGCGGCCACCTCGGGGGTGTCGAAGGCACCGTCGACGGCGGCATGAACGGCCGCTTCGTACGCCGGGTCGGGCTCGGTCCAGGTGGTGCGGTCGCCGGCCTCGCGCATCGCCTTCTCGGCGTACGCGTGCAGGCGCTCGCGCAGGACGGGGTCGTCGGCGGACGTCCAGGCGCCGAGCACCGCCTGCCACAGCAGCGAGCCGAAGCCCGGATCGGGCAGCGGTGCGAGCTCGAGCAGGGTGGTGAGAGCCTCCGTCCACGCGTCGGGTGCCTCGGCCAGCACGGTGATCCGGGCGCGCACGTCCTCGCTGCGCTTGGTGTCGTGGGTCGACAGGCAGGTCATCGCGTGCGGCCACTGGCGCTGACGCGCCGCCATCTGCTCGTGGAAGTCGTCGACGCCGACGGCGAACTGACTGGGGTCGCCGCCCACCTCGTTGAGCGAGGTCAGCCGCGAGTAGCGGTAGAAGGCGCAGTCCTCGACACCCTTGGCCATCACCATCCCGCTGGTCTGCTGGAAGCGGCGGGCGGGTGGGGCGTAGGGGTCGGACAGCTCCGGCAGCAGGACGTCGAACGTCGCGGCCAGGTCGGGGCGGTGCTCGCGGGCCAGCGCGAAGGCCTGCTCGAGGTGCTCGACGCCCTCGGGCAGATAGGAGCGGTAGACCGGGAAGCAGGCGAGCAGCTCCGCGACGGCGTCGGCGACGGCGTCGGCGGAGGCCTCGATCGTGCGCCGGCGCACCTCGCGGGTGATCCGACGCACCTCCGACTCGAGGATCCCGTCGGCCACCTCCCGCTTGGTGCCGTGGATCATCGCGGCCCAGTCGACGTCGCCGCCGCGCAGGCGCGACTCCAGCCGGTCCAGGGCGGGCTGACCCGCCGGGTCGGTGAGCACCCGGTCGATGAGTGCCAGGGCGTCGTACCCCGTCGTGCCGGCCGTCGCCCACGATGACGGCAGCAGCTCGCCGGGCTCGACGATCTTCTCGACCAGGACGTAGGCGCCACCGGTCAGCTCGGCGAGGTCGTCGAGGTAGCGCTTCGGGTCGCGCAGGCCGTCGGGGTGGTCGACCCGGAGCCCGTCGACCAGCCCGTCCTCGAACCAGCGCCGGATCTCGACGTGCGACTCGGCGAACACCTCGGGGTCCTCGACCCGGAGCGCCGCCAGGGTGTTGACGGCGAAGAAGCGCCGGTAGTTGAGGCCGTCGTCGGCGACATGCCAGTTGACCAGCTCGTAGTGCTGGCGGGCGTGCACGATGTCCGCATCGGCGTCGTCCTCGAACGTGCCGGGCGCCAGCGGGTAGTGGTTGTCGTGGTAGACCAGCTCGCCGTCGACGACCCGCAGGTGGGCGATCGGGCCGCCGTCGACCTCCTGATCGTCGTCACCGACGACCGGGATCCGGATCCGGCCGTCGCCGGCCGCCCAGTCGACGTCGAAGGCCGTGGCGTGCTCGGACTCCCGGCCGAGCTTGAGCACGTCCCACCACCACTGGTCGTCGGTCGGCGTCGCCACGCCCACGTGGTTGGGCACGATGTCGACCAGCACGCCCATGCCGAGCCGCCGGGCTTCCGCCGACAGCGCCGCGAGTCCGGCCTCGCCGCCGCGCGACTCGTCGACGTGGTCGTGGGCGACCACGTCGTAGCCGTGGTCGCTGCCCGGCTCGGCGGCCAGCAACGGCGAGAGGTAGACCCAGTCGACGCCGAGGTCGTGCAGGTAGGCCAGCCGGGAGGTCGCCGCGAGGAGGTCGAAGTCCTCGGTGATCTGCAGTCGGTACGTCGACGTGGGCACCCGAGCGGCCATGCGGATCAGCCCCGCCGGGTGTGCGCGGCGACCGATGCGGCTACGGAGTGGTCGGGCTCGGCCTCGGGAGCGCTGTGCTCGCGGAGGACCAGCACGCTGCGGTGGGCGACCTGGAGGCTGGCCCCGGCCGCGAGCGGCTCGCGCTCGTCGGCGTTGCCTCCGGTGTCGACGACGACATCCCACGCTTCGGCGTACTCGTCGGGCGGCAGGGTCACCGTCGCCTCGCCGTCGGCGTTGAAGTAGAGCAGGAAGTGGTCGTCGGTGATGGTGCCGCCGCGGGCGTCCTTGCCGGCGATGCCGTGCCCGTTGAGATACATCCCGATGGCCTGCGAGCCGTCCCAGTCGCCGTCCTCCATCGGCCGTCCGTCGAGGTGCAGCCAGACGATGTCGTTGAGCCGGTCCTCACCGTCGGGGCCGGTGCGCACGGTGGTGCCGGTGAAGAAGCGCTTGCGACGGAACGTCGGGTGGTCGCGTCGCAGCCGGATCAGGGCGGCCGTGAACTCCAGCAGCGGCACGTCGGCCTGGTCCCAGTGGACCCAGCTGATCTCGGAGTCCTGGGCGTACGTGTTGTTGTTGCCGTCCTGGGTGCGACCGAGCTCGTCGCCGTGCAGGATCATCGGCACGCCCTGGCTGAGCAGCAGGGTGGCCAGCAGGTTGCGCTGCTCGCGCGATCGGAAGGCGAGGATCTCCGGGTCGTCGGTCGGGCCTTCGACGCCGTGGTTCCAGGAGCGGTTGTGGCTCTCGCCGTCGTTGTTGTCCTCGCCGTTGGCCTCGTTGTGCTTCTCGTCGTAGGAGACGAGGTCGCGCAGCGTGAAGCCGTCGTGGGCGGTGACGAAGTTGATGCTCGCGACCGGCCGCCGGCCGCTGTGCTCGTAGAGGTCGGAGGACCCTGCCAGCCGCGACGCGAACTCGCCGAGCGACGGCTCCCCGCGCCAGAAGTCGCGCACGGTGTCGCGGTAGGCGCCGTTCCACTCCGTCCACTGCGGCGGGAAGCCCCCGACCTGGTAGCCGCCGGGCCCGACGTCCCAGGGCTCGGCGATCAGCTTGACCTGGGAGACGACGGGATCCTGCTGCACGAGCTCGAAGAACGTCGCGAGCCGGTCGACCTCGTAGAACTCCCGGGCCAGCGTGGAGGCGAGGTCGAAGCGGAAGCCGTCGACGTGCATCTCGCTGACCCAGTAGCGCAGCGAGTCCATCAGCAGCTGCAGGGAGTGGGGGTGCCGGACGTTGAGGGAGTTACCGGTGCCGGTGTAGTCCATGTAGAACTTCTCATCGTCCTCGACGAGGCGGTAGTAGGCCTGGTTGTCGATGCCCCGGAAGCTCAGCGTGGGCCCGAGGTGGTTGCCCTCGGCCGTGTGGTTGTAGACCACGTCGAGGATGACCTCGATGCCGGCGGCGTGCATCGCCTTGACCATCGCCTTGAACTCCTGCACCTGCTGACCGAGCTGGCCGGTGCCGGCGTACGCCGCGTGCGGGGCGAAGAAGCCGAGGGTGTTGTAGCCCCAGTAGTTGCGCAGGCCCTTGTCGAGCAGCGTGGAGTCCTGGACGAACTGGTGCACGGGCATCAGCTCGATGGCGGTGACGCCCAGCCGGTTGAGGTGATCGGTGATCACCGGGTGCGCGAGGGCGGCGTAGGTGCCCCGCAGGTCCTCGGGCACGTCGGGGTGCAGCTGGGTCAGGCCCTTCACGTGAGCCTCGTAGATGACCGACTCGTTGTAGGGGATGTCGAGGCGGCGGTCGCCCTCCCAGTCGAAGAACGGGTTGATCACGACGCCCAGCATCATGTGGGCGGCGGAGTCCTCGTCGTTGCGCGAGTCCTCGTCGCCGAAGGTGTAGCCGAACAGGCTCTGGTCCCAGTCGATGTCGCCGCAGGTCGCCTTGGCGTAGGGATCCAGGAGCAGCTTGTTGGGGTTGCAGCGGTGGCCCTGGCTCGGGTCCCACGGGCCGTGCACACGGTAGCCGTAGCGCTGCCCCGGCTGCACGTGCGGCAGATAGCAGTGCCAGACGTAGGCGTCGACCTCGCTGAGCGTGACGCGCTCCTCGTGCCCGGCCTCGTCGAAGAGACACAGCTCCACGCTCTCGGCCACCTCGCTGAAGATCGCGAAGTTGGTGCCGCTGCCGTCGAAGGTGGCCCCCAGGGGGTAGGCCTGTCCTGGCCAGCTCTCCATACGTGGTCCTCCCGCTCGTGTTTGGATCGATCAAAGCAGTCGACCACAGCCCGGCCTCTACCCGCTCGGGCGCGCCTCAATCGGCTCGCGCTCGGGAATGCGCAACGGTCTGGTCCGGGTTGGCCCCTCGATGACCACCTCACCGCCGACCATCACCCGTGCCAGTGTCGGCCTGCGCAGCGAGCGCGGGCCGATCCTGCTGGCCGTGATGCTCGCGACCGGGCTGGTCGCCATCGACTCGACGATCCTGGCGACGGCGGTGCCGGCGGTGGTCGACGACCTCGGCGGCTTCACGCAGTTCCCGTGGCTGTTCTCGGTCTATCTGCTGGCGACGGCGGTGTCGGTGCCGGTCTTCAGCAAGCTCGCCGACCTCTACGGCCGCAAGGTCGTCATGCTCTGCGGCGTCGGCCTCTTCGTCGTCGGGTCGCTGCTGTGCGGGATCGCCTGGGGCATGACCTCGCTCATCGCCTTCCGCGCGATCCAGGGCCTCGGTGCCGGGGCGGTGCAGCCGATCGGCGTCACGATCATGGGCGACATCTACTCGCTGCGCGAGCGGGCCAAGGTCCAGGGCTACATCGCGAGCGTCTGGGCCGCCGCGTCGCTGGTCGGCCCCACGCTCGGCGGGATCTTCTCCGACTACCTGTCGTGGCGCTGGATCTTCTTCGTCAACCTGCCGCTCGGTCTGGCGGCGTTCTGGATGCTGTGGCGCAACTTCGACGAGAGCGTGAGCCGCACCCGGCACCGCATCGACGTCGCGGGCGCGGCCCTGCTCGCGCTGGGCGGCGTCGCGCTGCTGCTCGGGCTCCTCGAGGGCGGCGTGCGCTGGGACTGGACCTCGGCGCCCAGCCTGGGTCTGTTCGCCGCGGCGGTGGTCCTGTTGGCGGCCTTCGCCGTGGTCGAGCTGCGTGCCGTCGAGCCGATGCTGCCGCTGTGGATCTTCGGCCGCCGGGTGATCGCGTCCGCGAGCATCGGGTCGCTGGTCGTGGGCGTCCTGATGCTCGGGCTGTCGTCCTACGTGCCCCTCTACGCGCAGGTCGTGCTCGGCCACGGCGCCCTCACCTCGGGCCTCGCGCTCGCGGCGATGACGATCGGGTGGCCGATCGCCGCGACGACCTCGGGGCGCTTCTACCTGAGCATCGGCTTCCGCGCGACCATGCTGATGGGCGCGGCCTTCGCCGTCGCCGGCGCCGCCCTGCTGCTGAGCGTCGACCGCTCGAGCTCGATCTGGCACCTCGCTCTGCCGGCCTTCGTCATGGGCATCGGCTTCGGCTACGTCGCGAGCCCGTCGGTGATCGCCGCCCAGTCGTCGGTCGCCTGGGAGCACCGCGGGGTCGCGACCGGCGCGACGCTGTTCGCCCGCTCGGTCGGCAGCGCGGTCGGCGTCGCTGCCTTCGGCGCGGTCGCCAACAGCGTCGTCGCCTCCCGGATCGGCGGCGCGGTGCCCGACCTGGAGCACCTCAGCCCAGGGGTCCTCGCGCCGGCGATCGAGGCGGTCTTCTGGGGATCGGCGGTCGTCTCGGTGCTGCTCGTGGTCGCCGGTCTCGTGATGCCACGCCACGTGGGCGAGGCGGCTACCGACCAGTAGCATGGCGCCATGAAGCGCACGATCTACGACGCCGACCACGAGTCCTTCCGCTCCTCGGTCCGAGAGTTCCTCGACCGATCGGTGGTGCCCCACGTCGAGGAGCATGCGGCCGCCAAGGCCCTGCCCCGCGACTTCTGGATCGAGGCCGGCAAGCAGGGCTTCCTCGGCCTCGAGATCCCGGAGGAGTACGGCGGCGCCGGCGCCGGCGACTACCGCTTCAACGCCGTCATCGCCGAGGAGCTCAGCAAGGTCAACGCCGCGCTCGGGTCGTGCTGGGGCATCCACGCCGACATCACGGCGCCGTACATCGTGGCCCTCGGCACCGAGGAGCAGAAGCAGCGGTGGCTGCCCGGTGTCGCTGCTGGTGAGATCCTGCTCGCGATCGGGATGACCGAGCCGTCGGGGGGCTCCGACCTCGCCGCCCTCAAGACGACCGCCGTGCGCGACGGCGACGACTGGGTCATCAACGGCTCGAAGACCTTCATCACCAACGGCTACTCCGCCGACCTGGTGATCACCGCGGTGCGCACCAGCCCGGAGAAGAAGGCGCGCGGCATCACGCTCTTCGCGATCCCGTCCGACGCTCCCGGCTTCAGCCGCGGCCGCAAGCTCGACAAGGTCGGTCAGGACGAGTCCGACACGGCCGAGCTGTTCTTCGAGAACGTCCGCCTCTCCGACGACCACATCATCGGCGAGCTCGACAGCGGCTTCATCCACATGATGCAGAAGCTGCCGCAGGAGCGACTGGGCTGCGCGATCTCCAACGTCGCCCACGCCAAGCAGATCCTCATCGAGACGCTGCAGTACACCAAGGACCGCCAGGCCTTCGGCCAGGGCATCGGCTCCTTCCAGCACAACAAGTTCCTCCTCGCGGAGCTCTTCACCCAGATCGAGGTCACCGAGGCGTTCATCGACCAGTGCGTGATCGCCCACGACGCCGGCGAGCTCACCCCCGTCGATGCCGCCAAGGCCAAGTGGTGGACCTCCCAGATCCAGAACGACGTGCTCGACCACTGCGTCCAGCTGCACGGCGGCTACGGGTTCATGAACGAGTACCGCGTGGCCCGCGCCTGGCGCGATGCCCGCGTCTCGAAGATCTGGGCCGGCTCCAACGAGATCATGAAGGAGCTCATCGGCCGCGACCTCGGCCTCTAGCCGATCGTCCCCACCCCGGTCTCGGCACCCACGCCGGCGGGCACAGCCCAGGCTCGCCTTGGTTGCGAGGCGAGCCGCGCGACCAGCACGATCGGCCCATGAGCGTCGACGCCACCGAGCTGCACGCAGGCCCGCACGACGACGAGCCGCACGAGGGCGGACTCAACAACCGTCTCAACTGGCTGCGGGCCGGTGTCCTCGGCGCCAACGACGGCATCGTGTCGACCGCCGGCATCGTGATGGGCGTCGCGGGCGCCACCACCGACCGCGGCTCGATCCTGATCGCTGGTGTCGCAGGTCTCACGGCCGGTGCGCTCTCGATGGGGGCGGGGGAGTACGTCTCCGTCAGCACCCAACGCGACTCCGAGCTCGCACTGCTCGACAAGGAGCGCCGCGAGCTCGTCGAGGAGCCGCAGGACGAGCTCGAGGAGCTGGCCGGGATCTACGTCGGCAAGGGGCTCAGCGAGGACCTCGCCCTCCAGGTCGCCGAGCAGCTCACCGCCCACGACGCCCTGGCTGCGCATGCCGAGGCCGAGCTCGGCATCGACCCCGACGACATCACCAGCCCGTGGAACGCCGCCTTCGCCTCGACCCTCGCCTTCACCCTCGGTGCTCTGCTGCCGCTGCTGACGATCAGCCTGGTGGTGGCCGACGCGCGGGTGTGGGTCACGGTCGTCGCCGTGACCCTGGCGCTGGCGTTGACCGGATGGGCCAGCGCGGCGTTCGGCTACGGCGCCTCGCGCCCGGCCGTCGTACGCAACGTGGTGGGCGGGCTCTTCGCCATGGGCGTGACCTACGGCATCGGCTCGGTGCTCGGCACCCACATCGGCTGACCGGGGGACCGGTTGGGATCGGGATCAGTCGAGGTCGAGGCCGTCGGCCAGGTGGCGCAGCGCGTCGACCAGGGCGGCCGAGGCCGGATCGCCGACCTTGAGCCGCTCGACGACCGCGCCCGGCAGTTCGTCGAGGCCGCGGACCTCCTGGTGCAGGCGCTCCATCGTGGCGTCCAGGGCGTACGCCGTGTCGGCCGCCTCGCGCAGGCCCTGCAGCAGCTCGACCGGCACGTCGCGGCGATATTTGTAGTAGATCTTGTGCTCGAGGCTGGCCCAGAAGTCCATGGCGATCGTGCGGAACTGCACCTCGACCAGCACCGGCACCGCGCCACCGGAGAGGAAGACCGGGACCTCGACGAGCGCGTGCAGGCTGCGGTAGCCGTTGGGCTTGGGAGTGCGCACGTAGTCGCGCACCTCGACCAGGTGGATGTCCTCCTGCGCGGCGAGCAACCCGAAGACGCGGTAGACGTCGGAGACGAAGCTGCAGGTCACCCGCACGCCCGCGATGTCGGTCACCCGCGCCCGGATCTCGTCGGCCCCCGGCCGGTCGGCCACGACCAGGCCCTTGCGGTGCATCTTGTCGAAGAGGCTCTCGATCGACTTGAGCCGCGAGGCGACGTTCTCGATCGGGTTGTAGTCGTGGAGGTGGGTGAACTCGTCGCGCAGGATGCTGAGCTTCGTGACGATCTCCTCCATGCCGAACTTGTGCTCGAGCATGAACCGGCGGAACTCCTCCGGCGGCAGCGGCGGCAGACCCGGCGTGCCGGACGGGTCGTCCGAGGCGGCGTCGGGCGCGGGCAGGGTCACCCCGGCAGCGTACGCACGTCAGGTGTGCCTCACCTGTGCGCGGGTGCGACGACCGTCACGTCGGATGGACTAGGTTCGCCGCGTGAGGATCGCAGTCGCCCGTGAGGCACGAGAGGGCGAGACGCGGGTCGCGTTGGTGCCGGAGCTGGTCGGCAGGCTGACGGCGCTGGGTCACGACGTGATCGTCGAGCCGGGGGCCGGACGGGCCGCACTGATCTCCGACGAGGAGTACGCCGACGCGGGTGCGAGCCTCGACGCGGAGGCGCTGGACGACGCCGACGTGGTGCTCTCCGTGCAGCCGCTGGCCCGAGACGCGGCCCGTCGGCTCCGGGCCGGGGCGGCGACGGTGTCGTTCCTGCCGACCACCCAGGAGCGCGACCTGGTGCTCGACCTGCGCGATCTCGGCGTGACGAGCTTCGCGATGGAGCTGGTGCCGCGCATCTCCCGCGCCCAGTCGATGGACGCCCTCTCCTCGCAGTCCCTGGTGTCCGGCTACCGCTGCGCGATCGTCGCGGCGGGTCTGCTGCGTCGCTTCTTCCCGCTCAACATGACCGCGGCCGGCACGGTCCCGCCCGCCGAGGTCGTCGTGCTCGGCGCCGGTGTCGCCGGCCTGCAGGCGATCGCGACCGCGAAGCGTCTCGGTGCGGTCGTCAAGGCCTACGACGTCCGGGCCG
>CAEZXR010000030.1_pt1 | contig 11317 bp, 9 predicted proteins | sample 7265301 | NCBI WGS metagenome assembly CAEZXR01 (sample SAMEA6813913, study PRJEB35770) | freshwater metagenome | biome: Freshwater; feature: Freshwater reservoir; material: water | place: Czech Republic | collected 2017-04-14 | depth 30m m
CGTTCGCGCCGCCGGCGTAGGCCGTCGCGCCACCGTCGCCGCCGGTCCACCACTGGGTGCGCAGCTGCCCGGCGGGGTCGGCGAACCCGACGCGGTAGGTGCCCGCGGCGACCTCGCCCAGATACCAGGTGCCATCGGACTGCGTGCACGTCCCGTAGGCCGCCGGGCCCGCTGGCGAGGTGTAGAGGTAGACGCAGACGCCCGCGGCCGCCGTCGCGGGGTTGGTGCCCCGGGTCACGGTGCCGCTCACTGTCCCCGCCGTCACCGGACTCAGAGCGATATCGGCGGTGCGGGTCGCCCCGCCGGTCACGGTGAGGGCGACGGCTCCGGCCTGGCTCGGCGCGCCGCCGGGGCTGCCGGTGTGCCAGCGGGTGGGGTGCACTCCGGCCGGGTCGAAGAACGCCAGGTCGTAGCTGCCGGCCGCGACGTCGTAGAGACCGAAGGTGCCGTCAGCCAGGGTGCACGTCGCATAGGCCGCTGCCGTCGCGTCGCCGTGCGGGTAGAGGTAGGCGCAGACGTTGCTCAGCGCTCCCCCGCCCTGCGTGGTCGTGACCGTGCCCGCAACAGCCCCCGGGTTGCGCCCGGTCAGCACCAGGTCGACGCCGGTCACGATCCCGCCGACCACCAGCGGCGTGGCTCGCCAGATGGTGCGGTAGGTGCCCGATGGATCGGCGACTGCGACCTCGTAGGTGCCCGCCGTCACCCCGGCGAGGTAGTAGCTGCCGTCCGCCTGCGTGCAGGAGCCGTATGACGCCGCCGGAGCCGAGCGCGAGGTGTACAGGTAGACGCAGGCGCCGGGGAACGGCCCGGCCGGCGCACTGACCACGCCGGCCACCGACGAAGCAGGGGGCGCCGTGCACGAGATCGTGCCGGCCCGCAGCGCGTGCCCGCCGGTGTTGGAGTCGTCGGACCACACAACCGGCTTGGTGCCGCCGACGCATTGGCTCTGCGGCGCGATCGCGAAGCCCTCGTTGTTCAGGTTGGGCATCGCGGCGGGGCGCTCGTAGGCCTGGGAGATCGCGAAGCGACCGTCGCCGCCCACCTGGTGCAGGGTCGAGCGGCCGTTGCAGGTGTCGTCGCAGACGGCCCACAGGCTGCTGCGCTCGGGGTCCCACTCCAGATCCATGACGCCGGGGAAGCCACTGGCGAACGACGTCACCCGGGTGTAGCTGCCCCCGGCTCCCAACGCGTAGCCGTAGATGCGGCCGTTGGCCTCGAGCCCGACGAAGAAGAGACCGCTGCCGTGCCCCGCGTAGGCCGCAGGGTCGTAGAGCGCGCCGGCGTCGGTGCGGAAGCCGGCGGCGACCAGCGCGCTGTCCGGCACCCAGGCGATGGCCTCGAGGCCGGCGTTGGCCGCGACACTCGGCAGATCGGCGGCCAGGGCCCATTCGTCGGTGGCCGAGAGTGGCGAGCCGCTGCCGCTGACGTCGTAGCGCAGGATCGAGGGCCTGCTGATGCCGTTGGCACTGTTGTTGCGCTCCGTGGCGACGTAGACCCCGCCGGCCGCGCCCGCAGCCGTGAGGGCCACGCCTTCGGCGTCCGGCACTCCGGTGCCGTCCGGGTAGCGCAGCACGCGGGTGGAGTCGATCGCGTAGCCGCCGGCTCCCGGCAGCAGCCGCACCAGCGAGCCGGTGCCGTTGTTGACGGCGTACAGCGTCGTGGCATCGAAGGCCAGACCGCTGACGTCACCGCCCAGGGCCCCGGCGGCATCGGCCGTCGCGACGTCGGAGCCACCGGGCCACGGCGTGGTGACGAGATCGCCCGGGCAGACGTTGGAGGTGCCCTTGGTCGGCGTCGCGGTGGTCGTGAACGCACCCGTGCCGTTGGGGCAGCGGCCGTACGACGTGGTCGCGTGCGCCGTCCATGCGTAGGAGTCGACCAGGGTCACTCCGTCGGCAAGGTAGAGACGCGCCGAGTCGGAGGTGCCGAGACCGAACACGAACTGGGCCTCGTCGAGCGTCAGGTACCCGCCTGCCGGGATCGTCGAGCCGCTCGGGAGGGTGTAGACGTCGGAGTCGACGTTGTCCTTGAAGATCCAACCGGACACGTCCAGCGAGGTCGTGCCGTTGTTGATCAGCTCGACCCAGTCACCGGGGTTGCCGCCGCTGGACTCGACCTCGTTGACCCGCACCGGCGGGGTGCAGTCGTTGGCCGTGCCCTTGGTCGCGCTGGTCGTGGTGGCGAAGGCGCCTGTCGCGCTGGGGCAGCGACCGTAGGTCGTCGTCGCATGCGGGGTCCACGAGTAGGAGTCGATCAGGGTGGTGCCGTCGCTGGCGAAGAGCCGGACGGAGTCCGGGCTGCCGAGGCCGAACCCGAAGTCGGCCTCGTTGAGCACGTACAGCGCACCGGCAGCCAGCGTCGTCCCCGCAGGGATCGTGTAGAAGGCGTGGGTGTCGTCGGCGTCCTTGAACTTCAGGCCCGACAGATCCACCGACGTCGAGCCGGTGTTGACGAGCTCTGCCCAGTCGCCGATCGGGTCGCCGTTCGACTCGACCTCGTTGAAGCGCACCGGCGGCAGGGCGACGGCGCAGCTGTTGGCGGCGCCCTTCGTCGGAGCGAGGGTCGTCACGAACGCGCCGGTGCCGTTGGGGCAGCGGCCGTAGGTCGTGGTGGCGTGCGTCGTCCAGGTGTAGGAGTCGATCAGCGTGGTGCCGTCCGTGCCGAAGAGGCGTGCCGAGTCGCCGCCACCCAGGCCGAAGACCGGGTCGAAGGCGAGGTAGGCGCCGGGCGCGATCGACGTGCCCGCAGGGATGGTCAGCGGGTCCGCCGTGCCGTTGTCGCGCAGCACCAGGCCACCGGCGTCCACGGTGCCTGCTCCGGTGTTGACCAGCTCGATCCAGTCCGGCCCGGGAGTCGCGTCGCTCGACTCGACCTCGTTGATGCGCAAGGCGGTCGCCGGGCTCGTCGGCGGCGTGCAGCTGTTGGCAGCAGCCTTGGTGGAGGCCAGCGTGGTGACGAAGGCGCCGGTGCCGTCGGGGCAGCGGCCATAGGTCGGGTTGGCGTGGGCGGTCCAGGAGTAGGTGTCCACCAGCGTGGTGCCGTCGGCGAGGAACAGTCGCGCGGAGTCGGCGGAGCCGAGACCGAAGTCGACGCCGTTCGGCGAGTTCTTCACGTCGACATCGAAGGCGAGGTAGCCCCCGACCGGCAGGGTGGTGCCGGCCGTGATCGTGTAGGTGCTGGTGTTCGCGTTGTCGCGCAGGATCATCCCGCCGATCGCGACCGGCGACGAACCGGTGTTGGTCAGCTCGATCCAGTCCTGGACATCGCCGTTGGACTCGACCTCGTTGATCGCGACGGCGGGCAGGTCGGCGGCCTGGACGGGCGCCGGGACCAGTGCGAGACCGGCGAGCGCACACGCGGTCGCGACCAGGCCCTGGACGAGGAGTTTGGGGTGCACGTAGGTCTTCCCTCTGCGACGGCTGCCCGAACAGCGGTGGTGATGGCGAGAGGAGACTCGGGCAGTCGCTGGACCGGAGGGTGAACGGCCACCGTCCAGCCGGGGAAGGCCGTCGGACGGTCCGGTGGTGCCCCGGCTGACGCCGGACCGATCAGTCCGAGGCGAGTCGGGCGGCCCCGGCGTCCGTCTCGACGACGACGTTGGTGGCCTTGACGACGGCGGTCGCGCTGACGCCCGGCTCGAGGCCGAGCTCGTCGGCGGCCTCGCGGCTCATGAGGGACACGACGCGGAAGTCGCCGCAGGCCAGCTCCACCTGGGCCATCACGCCATCGCGCTTGACGTGGGTGACGACACCGACGAAGCGGTTGCGCGCACTGGAGACGCGGTCGCCGCCGGTGAGAGAGGCCGTCAGAGCGGCGAGCTCGCCGGCCGCGAGGACCCGCTGGTTGCCGCGCCGCTCGAACGTCAGCCGACCGGCAGCCTCCCAGCGACGCAGGGTGTCGACGCTGACGCCGAGCGCCTGCGCGACCTCGCCGATCCTCAGGTAGTCCGCCATCGGGCGAGCATAGGGCTCACACCGACGGCGGGAAGCGCACGCCGCCGCTGACCCGGACGCCGACGCGGGCGCCGACCCGGGGCAGCCCGCCGGGATCCGTCGCGTCGACCAACGCCCACACGGTGCCGGCCGCGGTCGCGACCTCGACCCGGGCGCCGTCCTGGAGGCGTACGACGCGGGCGACCGCGCCCTCGAGCAGCCCCGGCTCGCCAGCCGGCACGAGCCGCACGTGCGGCGCTCGGGTCAGGGTGGAGCCGCTCGCGTCGACGAGACAGCCGTCGTAGCCGAGGAAGCGGGCCACCTCGGCGGTCGGGGGTGCCGCCAGGAGTCGGTCGGGGGCGGCGTCGGCGACCAACCGGCCGTCGACGAGGACGGCGACCCGGTCGGCCATCGCCCACGCGTCGGCCCGGTCGTGCAGCACCACGAGCACTCCCCCGCCCGTGGCCCGCAGCGCCGAGGTCGCATCCTCGCTGAGGGCGGCGTGGCTCTCGGGGTCGAGCCCGGCGAAGGGCTCGTCGAGCAGCAGCAGGTCAGGCGCCACGGCGACCCCGCGGGCCAGGTGCACGCGTCGTGCCTCACCGCCGGAGAGCGAGCCCGCCTGACGACCGGCGAGGTGAGCGGCCCGCATCAAGTCGAGCGCTGCCATCGCGCGCGCCCGTCGTTCGCGACGCGGCACTCCCCACCAGGCCAGGGCGAGCTCGACGTTGGCGCGCGCCGTACGCCGGGCCAGGCCGGGGGTCTGCAGCACCGTCGCCGCACGTCCCTCGATGCGCACCGCACCCTGCGAGGGCAGGAGTCCGCCGACCGCCTCGACCAGGGTGCTCTTGCCGGCCCCGTTGGGGCCGAGGACCGCGACCACCTCGCCGCGGGCGAGCGTCAGGTCGACGTCGTGCACCACCTGTCGTCGCCCCCGTCGGACCTGGAGACCGCGGACCTCGAGCACGCTCATGACGACCGGCCGACCCGTCGGGTGGCGCCCCCACCGGCCTGCAGGACGGTGAGCGCTGCCGTGATGACGAGGATCAGTCCGAGCAGCACGATGCCGATCGCGAGCCCCTCGGCGAAGCGCGCCGCCTCGATCCGCTGCAGCGCGGCACTGGCCAGGGTCTGGTCCAGGCCGTCGATGTTGCCGCCGACCAGCACCACCGCACCGACCTCGGAGAGCCCGGAGCCGACCGCGGCGATCGTGGCCGCCATGATGCCGACGCGGGCTTCGCGCAGCGCGAGCACGCAGACCCGCCAGCGTCGGGCGCGATAGGCCCGCGCCTGCGCGAGCAGCCCCGGCGCGACGCCCCGGACCGCGGAGGCGGTCAGCGCCACGACGATCGGCAGGGCGAGCGCCGTCTGGGCGACCAGCACGCCGTTGAGGGTGAAGAGCAGGTGGAAGCGACCGAGCGGCGCCTGCGGGAACATCAGCAGCGCGAAGACCAGGCCCACGATCACCGGCGGCAGCCCGAGGCCGGCGTTGGCCAGCGTCATCAGGACACCGCGGCCCCGGAAGCGACCGAGCCCGAGCGCAAGCCCGAGCGGCAGGCCGATGAGGAGTGCGACCCCGGTCGAGATGAAGGCGACCTTCAAGGTCACGACGACCAGCTGCACCAACCACGGCTCGTGCGCCCACACGATGTCCCAGGCCTCGGCGAGCCCCTCGAGGAAGAACCTCACGGGCTCGGGCTGCTGCCGGGCGAGGGCACCACGTAGACGAGACGACCGTCGTCGAGACGGTAGACGGTGCCGACCTCCTCACCCTGCCCGATGACCTGCTCGCCCTCGGGCGGCACGTCGTCGACCTGGGCGTCGTCGGGCACGGTGATCGTGTCGGCCGGCGGGGCGGGGACCCCGTCGGTCAGGGCCGTCTCCAGATCCAGCGAGGAGAGGGCCGCGAGCAGGAAGGCGACCGAGAGCACGATGCCGAGGTCGAAGAGGTTGACGAGCCCGTCGAGCGGATCGCCGGCGCGGTCCTCGTGGCGTCGGGCACGCGGGCTGACCCGGATCACGCGGCCGCTCCCGGGTCGGTGAGGATCGCGGCGACGTACTCGAGGTCGGAGTAGTCCTGGCCGTAGATCCGGTCGCGCGCCAGCGAGATCGCGAACGCTCCGGCGCCGATCAGCAGGCCGAGCACCGTGATGCTGAAGGCGACGCGCAGGTTGTCGGTCAGGGTCGCCACGTCACCGGCGGCCAGGCCCTCCAGCGCCGGTGACAGCGGGATCAGGGTGCCCATCAGCCCGAGCGCAGGCCCGACGCGCACCAGCAGCCGGGTGCGTGCGAGCCGACGCTGGCAGCCGAAGTCGAAGTCGGCCAGCTCCTTGGCGATCCTCGGCTCGGACGACTCGCGCCCGGCCTCCTCGGCCAGCACGGCCAGGGTGTGCGACATCGAGACGCTCCAGCCGATCGGCTCCAGCACCCGGCCGGCCGTGGCTCGATCGTCGGCCTCGATCGCCGCCCGCGCCTCGGCAGCGGCCCGGGTCACGTCCGGCAGCCGACGGCGCCAGCGACGGCGCGACTCGACGAGGTAGGCGCCGACCTCGACGACCACGGCGGCCAGCGCGAGCAGTGTCACCACCAGCACCGGCACCTCGAGCGCGGCCGCGGCGTCGAAGATGACGTCGTAGATGTCGTCGTTCACGTGCCCACCTTGTCGCGCCGACGGCGCCAGGCGCGGCGTACGGCGGGCGACTCGCCGAGAGCGCCCGCTGCGAGCAACAGCACCCCGCCCGCGACCGCCAGCAGCCAGGTCGGCAGGGCCGTCCGCGGCGAGGAGGCACGCGCACTCGGAGCGACGTCCTCGGGCGCGACGGAGGGCGCCGCGCCGGCTGCGAGCCCGATCAGCAACGTGCCGCTCACCTGACGCCCGGCGACGGGTGCGGGGCCGGGTCCGGCATCGGGGGTCGGGGTGACCACGGACGGCTCGCCGCCGGTCTCGACCTCGCTCAGACCGCCCAGCGTCGGGCCACCCTCCGCGGGCGCCCCGCCGGTCGACCCGCCCTCGTGCGCGCCGCCGCTGTCGGTCGGTCCGGTGTCCGGACCCTCGCTCTCCCCGCCTCCGGGTGTCGGGCCGGGGCTCTCCTCGGGTGGCGGCTCGCTCACCTCGACGGCCACCGGGTCCGAGCGGCCAGACGAGCCGTCGTCGCCGGTGACGCTGAGCACGACGTAGTACGTCGAGCGGTCCGTGGCGTCGTAGGTGTGGCGCGGCGCGGCGACGCTCGAGGTGTCGCCGTCGCCGAGCGCCCAGTCGTAGGTCAGACCGGCCGGAGCGTCGGGCACGCTCGCCGTCAGGTCGTAGGTGTTGGCGGCGACTCCCGCGCGGGTCACCTCGGTCGCGGTGACGACGGGACGCAGCAGCCGCCCGCTGGTGTGCACCACGATCCGCAGCGCTGCGTCGGTCTGGAAGTAGCCCTTGCGGTTGGCCTGGGCGCTGACGTTGACGTCCTGGTCGTCGCGCAGCGGGCGCAGGTAGGTGATCGCGCCACCCTGCCCGCCGCTGCTGCCGGAGAAGCTGACCGCCGGCATCAGCGCGTCCTCGAAGCCGTTGCTCCCGGGATCGTCGAGCGCGTGCTCGTCGAGCCGCAGCGACGTGCCCTGCTCGTCGATGACCTCGGTATAGGTCACCAGGTCGTGCGAGAGCGGCGCCATCGCGTCGACCAGCGCCTGCAGCGAGGTCCAGGTGCGGGTGTCGGGCGAGCGCTCAACACCCGCCTCGTCACGCAGCAGGTACGGCGCGTCGACGAGGTCGGTCAGGTCGACGACCTCCTGGGCCGAGTAGGTCCGGGTCTCGCTCACCGAGCCGACCACCTCGACGACCACGCACGGTCCGCCGTCGGGACAGGTGGCCGCCGCGACCGGGGCTGCGAGCGCGACGAGGGACGCCCCGAGCCCCAGGACCAGGGCTCCGAGCGTCCGTCGTGCGCGCACCGCGCGCCGGGATGCCTGCGACCTCAGCTCAGGGTCACCGACCTGACCGAGGTCTGGGCCGTCCGGATCACGCCGACGTTGACGTACTGCAGCCGGTAGCGCCAGGTGCCGGCGCCGAGGCGGACGGTCACGTCGAACTTCTTCGCGCCGGCCCGGACGACCTGGGTGCCGACCGGCTTGAGCTCACGCTGGCCCTGGGCGGCCAGGAGCACGAGCTGTCCGGTGTCCCCTGCGGGGACGACGGGCGCCAGGACACCCGTGAGCGTCAACCGGCCACCGGAGATGGAGCGCGCGACGTCCTGCAGTCGACCCTGCACCTCGACCTGACCGATGGTCAGCGACGTCGGGGCGAGCAGGTCGCCGAACACCGGGTCGAGGGTCGCGTCCTCCACCTTGGTGATGGGGCCGACGTCGAGGGTGTAGGTGGCATCGGCCTGGGGGCGGTAGCCGATCGTCACGTGCCCCTCGCCGTCCGTCGTGCCTGCGGAGACCAGGACCGGCGCACCGGTCGGGTCGCCGGGCGGGGTGGCGAGCAGTTTGACGAGGACCCCGTCGAGCGCAGGGGTGCCGGGCGTGACGTTGGCGAGCGTCGCCCCGACCGAGATCCGCTCGCCGGCCTTCACCGTGGTCGGCAGCGGGTCGTCGAGGGTCAGGCTCGGGGCGGCCGAGGGCAGGAACGGCGGGTCGGCACTCTCGTTGAGGTAGGCGCCGATCGCCTGCTGCGTCTCCGGCGAGGTCACCCAGTCGAGGAAGAGCAGTGCGGCCTCGTTGTTGATGTCGACGTTGGGACTGTCGGCGAACTTCTCGGGGCTCAACGCATAGGCGTGGAAGGAGTTGATGAGCAGCGGCACTCCCCCTGGTGCCGCGGCGTCGTTGTCACGCGTGACGATGCCGAGCCGCGTGATCTGGCCCTTCGACGCCCGGTAGTTGTAGGTGCCGCGATCGGTGAAGACGTAGCAGCCACCGCCGTCGTAGTTGCAGACGTCGCCGTTGAGGATGTTCGGGCCCTGCGTCAGCCCGGTGGCGTGATACCAGGACGGGAGCGCGATCGGGTTCGCGCAGCTGCCCGTCGAGGTGCTCGGCGAGGCGCCCCCGCCGTTCGCAGCGCTGACCGTGCAGGTGGTCGTGCCGGTCGTCAGCGCCCAGATCGCGTGCTCCTGCACGGTGGTGCCGGGCGTGCCGCCGCGGGAGACGAAGTTGGCCGTGCCCGCCGCACCGGCGGCAGCGATCCTGGCGAACGCACCGGCGATGTCGTGCGGGGCCGAGGCGAGGACGCCGGCCGGGTCGTCGGCCGGACCGAGGAGCACGTAGTCGCCCCAGAAGATCGCCCGGCCGTACTCCTCGTCGGAGTAGCCGGCCGCGACGAACTGGTTCTCCAGGGCCGCCGCGTGCACGATCATCGCGTCGGCGGTGCCGGCCTGCGCATAGGTGATCGCCGCCCCGGTCCCGCGGCTGACGTACTGGAAGTCGTACTGCGGGTAGGCCTTCTCGAAGCCGGGCTCCAGGACGGTCTGGGTGAGGAACGAGTCGAAGACGTCGCTGGTGCCGACCACGACGAACGGCTCGGGATCGGCCGCCGACGACGGCGAGCCGATCGCCACCGTCGCGACCGTCGCGCCCGTCGCGAGGGCGAGACCGAGCAGGGAGCCCGTGAGGCGCTGAGACATGGAGTCACCGATCTTCCTAGGTAATACCTAGGAACCATACGTGGCCGCTGCCGCAGCGGATGGGTCAGGGCTCACCCGTCGGGACCCTGCGACGGTCGGCCTGGTCCCAGCCCCCGGTCACGAGGTCTCGATACGGCGCTGGCGCGCCTACTCGACCAACGAAGATAACGCCCTCGTTGGTCGAGTGCCGACGAGCGCCAGACCCTCCCTCGTTGGGTCGAGTGCCGACGAGCGCCAGACCCTCCCTCGTTGGTCGAGTGCCGACGAGCGCCAGACCCTCCCTCGTTGATCGAGTGCCGACGAGCGCCAGCGAGGAGGTGTATCGAGACCCCGGCCGGCGGCCTGGTGTCAGCAGGCGGTGCCGCGGTCGACCGACAGGACGGCCCCGGTGACCGACGCGGCGGCGTCGGAGGCGAGGTAGGCGACGGCGTCGGCGATGTCGCGCGGCGGCATGAAGCCGTAGCGGCCGCCCGCGGTCTCGCTCAGCAGGCCCCAGTCGAGCTGGGTGTCGGCGTGCTCGGCGGCGGCCGCCATCGGCAGGTCGGTCTCGACGCCGCCGGGGCAGATGGTGTTGACCCGGATGCCGTCGGCCGCCAGCTCGAGCGCCAGGGACTTCATCAGCAGGATCACGCCGCCCTTGGACGCGCAGTACGACGCCTGGTAGGGCTGGGCACGGAGGCCGGCGATCGAGGCGATCGTGACGATGTTGCCCTTGCTGGCGCGCAGATGCGGCAGCGCGGCGTGGCTCATGAGCATCGGCCCGGTGAGGTTGACGCCGAGGTGGCGCTGCCACGTGGCGACGTCGAGATCCTCGAAGCGTCGGAACTGGTCGATGCCGGCGACGTTGACCACGACGTCGATCCCGCCGAGCTCCTCCGCAGCGGCCGCGACCGCCGCGGACACCGAGTCGGCGTCGCTGACGTCGCAGGGCCGGACACCGTCGGCCTCGCGCAGGTCGAGGCCGACCACGCGCGCGCCCTCCTCGGCCAGCAGGTCGACCGTCGCCTTGCCGACTCCGCCGGCTGCCCCGGTGACCACAACCCGCTTGCCCTCGAACCGTCCTGCCACATCCTGCTCCGTTCGTCCGTGCGCCCGCGCTGGGTCGCCGCGGGCATCCTTGCAGGCGAGTGAGCCACGACACCCCGGAGGTCGGTGCCACGCGCCGGTGGTCCCGAGGCGTCAGAGAGGTGTGACGGTGACCGACGACCTCGACCAGACGACCCGACGACACCCGCCCCCCACCACGGCGGCGGGCGACCCTCCCGACTTCGACGCCCTGGTGCAGGCCACCGGGCGTCCGCTCTACCGCGCGGCCCTGCTGCTCACCGGTGGAGACCACCACCTCGCCGAGGACCTGCTGCAGACGACGTACACGAAGGTGTACGCGTCGTGGCGTCGGGTCAGTCGCGCCGACGACCCGGTGGCCTACACCCGGACCATGCTGACCCGGACCTTCCTCAGTCACCGGCGGCTGCGGCGCTCGGGCGAGCGGCCGAGCGACGTGCTGCCGGAGCCGCCACCGACCGACCCCGACACCACGCTCACGCTCGACCTGGTGGCCGCCCTCGCCCGGCTGACACCGCGCGACCGCGCCGTCGTGGTGCTGCGCTACTGGCTCGACCGCAGTGTCGCCGACACGGCCGCCGACCTGGGGCTCAGCCAGACCGCGGTCCGCTCCGCCGCCCGGCGTGCCCTGGCCCGGCTGCGCGAGCAGCTGGCCGACCTCGACCACGATCTCGACCTCGACCTCGACGAACAGGACCTCCGATGAAGCTGCACGACCAC
>CAEZXR010000031.1_pt1 | contig 11144 bp, 10 predicted proteins | sample 7265301 | NCBI WGS metagenome assembly CAEZXR01 (sample SAMEA6813913, study PRJEB35770) | freshwater metagenome | biome: Freshwater; feature: Freshwater reservoir; material: water | place: Czech Republic | collected 2017-04-14 | depth 30m m
CGCGGCCAGGGCGACGGCGTACGCCGTCTGCACCGCACGGGCGAACTCGGGGGCGGCCCGGAGCTGGTCCGGGATCGCCTCGATGTCGATCGACGAGAGCTGGCCCCGGTCGTCGACCGAGATCGTGATGCTCCCCGTCGGGTCGCTGCCGGACGCCGGCACCCGAAGGTCGTCGGTGGTGGTGCCTGCCGTGGATCCCATCGGAATCGCTCGCCTCCTGCATCGGTGCTTGCCCAGGTGTCGTTGGCAAGGGAGTGCCCGCTGGACGACGTCTCAAACCGCGGGCCGGGGACTGCCTCGGGGTTTCGTGCCCGGCCGACCGGGCATCCCAGAGCCATGCGACGACTCCGGACCATCGATGCCGTCATCCCTGCGTCCAGCCCTGGGTCCCGGACGGGTCGTCGCCGCGGCGGGTTCGCCGTGGTCACCGTCCTGCTCGGCCTCGCTCTCACCGGCTGCGGCAGCGACGACGCGCCCGAGACGTCCGGCGACGGCGACGCATCGGCCGGGCTGAGCGTCGAGGACTGCGCCGTGCGCCTGCCCGACAGCGTGCTGACGACCCTGGGATGGGCGTCGGCGGGCCAGGTCGAGGTCGGCGCAGCCGACACCTGCGAGCTCGCAGCCGACGCCGGCGATCTGCGGGTGCGTCGACTGCCGATGGCGCCGCAGGACGGCGAGGAGCTGGCCGACTCGGCCCAGACCGTCTACGACGATCGGTGCGCCGGTCTCGATGCGGGCCAGCAGCCCGGCGGCGAGAGCCCGACCCCGGCGGCCGGCGAGGTCGTCGACTGGCTCAGCACCGACGTCACCGCGTGCGCCGTGCTCTCGCCCGACGGACAGGGCATCAACGAGCTCGTGGTGCTGTCGGGCGAGACCGTCGGCGACTTCTGGGTCGTCGCGGACGACGTGGTCGAGCCCGAGCTGGTCCGCGAGGCGCTCGACCAGCTCGTCTCGGCAGCCGTGCCGACCTTCACCCCGGGCGGCTGATCAGACGCCGATCGGGTGCCAGACGGTCTTGGTCTCCAGGAAGGCCGTCATCCGGCTCAGCGACGGCGTCGCGAGCAGGTCCTCGGCCGCAGGGCGGCGCACCCGCTTGAGGTTGTCCGCCGCCGCCTGCTCGAGCGACAGCGCCAGGGCGGGGTCGTCGATGCCGGTGAGGTCGATCCCGTTGACGTCCATGTGCGCCGCCAGGCCGGGCGCCAGCTCGGCGCGCGTCCCGGTCAGGATGTTGACCACGCCGCCCGGCACATCGGCCGTTGCCATGATCTCGGCGAGGGTGATCGCCGGCAGCGGGTGCTCCTCGCTGGCCACCACCACCGCGGTGTTGCCGGTGACGATGACCGGGGCGAGCACGCTGACCAGGCCGAGCAGCGGACCCTTCGGGGCGATGACCGCGATGACGCCGCTGGGCTCGGGCGTCGAGAGGTTGAAGAACGGGCCGGCGACCGGGTTGGCGTTGCCGACGACCTGGGTGAGCTTGTCGGCCCACCCGGCGTACCAGACGAGGCGGTCGACGGCGAGGTCGACGTAGTCGCGGGCCTTGCTCGCGCTCACGCCCTCGCTGTCGCGGAGCTCCTGCTCCAGCTGCGCGCGGCGGCTCTCGAGGACCTCGGCGATGCGGTAGACCACCTGGGCACGGTTGTACGACGTGCGCCCGGACCAGCCCCCGAAGGCCTTGCGGGCGGCGACGACGGCGTCGCGCGCGTCCTTGCGTGAGGCGAGCGAGGCGTTGGCGAGGAAGCGACCCTTCGGGTCGAGCACCTCGTAGGAGCGGCCCGACTCCGAGCGCGGGAAGGCGCCGCCGATGTAGAGCTTGTAGGTCTTGCGGACGTCGATCCGGTTGCTCACTGGTCGGCTCCCTTCAGGTAGGCCTCGAGGCCGTGGCGGCCGCCCTCGCGCCCGTAGCCCGACTCCTTGAAGCCGCCGAATGGACTCGTGGGGTCGAACTTGTTGAACGTGTTGGCCCACACCACGCCGGCGCGCAGCTCGGCGGCGATCTTGAGGATGAGCGACCCCTTGTCGCTCCAGACGCCGGCGGAGAGGCCGTAGGGCGTGTTGTTGGCCTTCTCGACGGCCTCGGACGGCGTGCGGAAGGTCAGCACCGACAGCACCGGCCCGAAGATCTCCTCACGCGCGATGCGGTGGGCCTGGGAGACACCGGTGAAGAGGGTCGGTGGGAACCAGTAGCCCGTCGTCGGCAGGTCGCAGGCCGGCGACCAGCGCTCGGAGCCCTCCGCCTCGCCGATCGCCGAGAGCTCACGGATCCGGGCCAGCTGCTCGGCGGAGTTGATCGCTCCGATGTCGGTGTTCTTGTCGAGGGGGTCGCCGACGCGCAGCGTCGACATCCGGCGCTTGAGGCGGGCGAGCAGGTCGTCGGCGATCGACTCCTGCACCAGCAGCCGGGAGCCGGCGCAGCACACGTGGCCCTGGTTGAAGAAGATGCCGTTGACGATGCCCTCGACGGCCTGATCGAGCGGCGCGTCGTCGAAGACGATGTTGGCGGCCTTGCCCCCGAGCTCGAGGGTGACCTTCTTGTCCGTGCCGGCGACGGCGCGGGCGATCGCCTTGCCGACGTCGGTCGAGCCGGTGAAGGCGACCTTGTCGACGCCCGGGTGCGAGACGAGCGCCTGACCGGTGCGGCCGGCTCCGGTCACGATGTTGACGACGCCCGGCGGCAGGTCGGCCTGCTGGCAGATCTCGGCGAAGAGCAGCGCCGTGAGCGGCGTGGTCTCGGCCGGCTTGAGCACGACGGTGTTGCCGCAGGCCAGGGCGGGTGCGACCTTCCAGGCCAGCATCAGCAGCGGGAAGTTCCACGGGATGACCTGGCCGGCGACCCCGAGCGGGGTGGTGCCGTAGCCGGAGAACTCCAGCTTGTCGGCCCAGCCGGCGTAGTAGAAGAAGTGCGCCGCGACGGTGGGCACGTCGACGTCGCGCGACTCCTTGATCGGCTTCCCGTTGTCGATCGTCTCGAGGACCGCGAGCTCGCGGCTGCGCTCCTGGATGATCCGGGCGATCCGGTAGAGGTATTTCGCCCGCTCCTTGCCCGGCATCGGGCCCCAGACCTTCTCGTAGGCCCGGCGCGCGGCCTTCACGGCCGCGTCGATGTCGGCCTCGTCGGCCTCGGCCACCTCGGCCAGGACCTCCTCGGTGGCCGGGTTGACGGTCTTGAACGGCGTGCCGCGACCCTCGACGTGCTCGCCGTTGACGAACAGTCCGTAGGACGCCTTGATGTCGACGACAGCACGCGACTCCGGGGCGGGGGCGTACTCGAACACGGTCTTCGTGGTCTCGGTGCTCATCGGCCTCAGTCCAGCGTGAAGTAGTCGGGGCCGGAGTAGCGGCCGGTGGTCATCTTGGTGCGCTGCATGAGCAGGTCGTTGAGCAACGTGGAGGCTCCGAAGCGGAACCAGTCCGGGTCGAGCCAGTCGGGTCCGGCGACCTCGTTGACCATGACGAGGTACTTGATCGCGTCCTTGCTGGTGCGGATCCCGCCGGCCGGCTTCACGCCGACCATCCGGCCGGTCGCCTCGCGGAAGTCGCGGACCGCCTCCAGCATCACGAGCGTCACCGGCAGGGTCGCCGCCGGCTGCACCTTGCCGGTGGAGGTCTTGATGAAGTGGGCGCCGGCCATCATCGCCAGCCACGAGGCCCGGCGGACGTTGTCGTAGGTCTGCAGCTCGCCGGTCTCGAAGATCACCTTGAGGTGGGCGCTCCCGCAGGCCTCGCGCACGGCGACGATCTCGTCGTACACCTGGCGGTAGTGCCCGGAGAGGAAGGCGCCTCGGTCGATGACCATGTCGATCTCGTCGGCGCCGGCCTCGACGGCGTCACGGGTGTCGGCGAGCTTGATGTCGAGCGCCGCGCGCCCACTCGGGAACGCGGTGGCGACGGCCGCCACGTGGACGCCGCTCTCGCCCAGCGTCTGCTTCGCGACGGCCACCAGGTCGGGGTAGACGCAGACGGCTGCCGTCGACGGGCAGGTCTGGTCGGCGGGGTCGGGCAGCATCGCCTTCGCCGCCAGCGCGCGGACCTTGCCGGCCGTATCGGCGCCCTCGAGCGTGGTCAGGTCGACCATCCGGATCGCCAGGTCGATGGCGAACTCCTTGGCGGTCGTCTTGATCGAGCGGGTGCCGAGTGCGGCGGCGCGCGCCTCGGCGCCGACCTGGTCGACCCCGGGGAGGCCGTGCAGGAAGCGGCGCAGCGCGGCGTCCGACCCGGTGACGTCCGAGAAGTCCGAGCCCGGGCCCGAGGTCACGCCGGGGGTGATGGTGGGCGATGCAGACATTCGCCCAGCATAGGGTTGGCGCGCAGACGCACGGCAAACCCGCGACGGCAGGAGCAACGGTGGAGCACGAGCCCGACCCGGTGGTGGAGCGCTTCCGACCCACCAGCGGACGGATCACCGGCGCCGTCTCGCTCGCGCTGTGCCTGGCCGTGCTCGTGATCTGCCTCGTGGACCGGGAGAGTGGCTGGGGCCCGGCGGTCGCGAGCGGTGCCGCGCTGATCGGGGCGCTGATCTGGGCGGGAGTGCTGCGCCCGGCGCTCCGGCTCACCGAGCGCCACCTGGTGCTGCGCAACATGGTCGAGACCGTGCACCTCCCGCTGGCCGCGATCGAGGAGCTGGCGATCCGGCAGACCCTCGCCGTCCGCGTGGGCGAGAAGCGCTTCGTCAGCCCGGCCGTCGGCAAGTCCTGGCGCACGATGCTGAAGTCGCGCCCGGGGGACCCGTCGACCTCGGTCGCCAGCGTGCCCGACCCGTCGATGCCGTACGCCGACTTCGTCGAGCAGCGCATCCGCCGTGCGATGGACGACGCGCGCGCAGCCGCCGGGATCACCCGCTACAGCGATGAGCAGCAGGCGCTCGCCGCCGGGGTCCGGCGTACGCCGGCCTGGCCCGAGATCGCCCTCCTCGCCGGATCCGGCGCCGCCCTGCTCGTGAGCTGGTTCGTCCTCTGATCGAGGCGTCGGCTCAGATGCCGGCGGCTGCGCGGATGTCACCGCCGAGTGCGTCGAGGCGGGTGGCCGCCTGCAGTCGGGCCGCCTCGACCCCGCCCCCGTCGTCGATCCCGTCGCCGTCGAGCACGGGCACGACCACCTCGAGGTAGCACTTCAGCTTCGGCTCGGTGCCGCTCGGCCGCACGATGACGCGGGCGCCGTCGGCCAACCGGTAGCGCAGGCCCTCGGTGGGCGGCAGCCCCCCGTCGCCGAGCGCGAGGTCGTCGACGTGCTCGACCGCGAGTCCGCCGAGGACGCTGGGCGAGTGGGTGCGCAGGCGCTGCATCGCCGAGGAGATGTCGGCGAGGTCGTCGACGCGCACGCTGACCTGGTCGGTGGCGTGCAGGCCGTGGCGGCGGGCGAGATCGTCGAGCAGGTCGCTCAGGCCACGCCCGTCGGCCTTGGCCGCGGCGGCGATCTCGCACAGCAGCACGAGTGCCGTGACGCCGTCCTTGTCCTTCACGTGCTCGGGGTCGCAGCAGTATCCGAGGGCCTCCTCGTAGCCGAAGACGAGGTCGGGGACCCGTCCGATCCACTTGAAGCCGGTCAGGGTCTCGACGTAGGGCTGGCCGGCTGCGGTGGCGAGCTTCTGGAGCAGGGTCGACGACACGATGCTGGTGGCATAGGCGCCGGTGCGTCCCGAGCGCAGCAGGTGGTCGGCCAGCAGCGCCCCGACCTCGTCGCCGCGCAGCATCCGCCAGCTCCCGTCGACCGGCACGGCGACGGCGCACCGGTCGGCGTCGGGGTCGTTGGCGACCACGATGTCGGCGCCGACGCGTCCGGCCAACGCGACGGCGAGATCCATCGCGCCCGGCTCCTCCGGGTTCGGGAAGGCGACCGTCGGGAAGTCGGGGTCGGGCACCTCCTGCTCGGCCACGATCCGCGGCGCGGCGAAGCCGGCCGTCTCCAGCACCTGGGCGACCGTCGTGGCGCCGACGCCGTGGAGCGGGGTGTAGACGATGTCGAGGTCGCGCGGCCCGTCGCCCACCAGGTCGGCAGCGGTGTCGAGGTAGCGGTCGACCAGGTCCTCGCCGAGCACCCGACCGGGGCCGCCGCGGACGATGTCGGCCTGTGCTCCGACCTCGGCGATCCGTCGGGCGATCTCGGCGTCGGCCGGCGGCACGATCTGGCTGCCGTCGCCGAGGTAGACCTTGTAGCCGTTGTCCTCGGGCGGGTTGTGGCTGGCGGTCACCATCACTCCGGCCACCGCGCCGAGCTCCTGGATCGCGTAGGCCAGCAGCGGAGTCGGCAGCGGGCGCGGCAGCGTCCACGCGTCGAAGCCGGCGCCGGTCATCACCTCGGCGGTGTCGCGGGCGAAGACGTCGGAGAGGTGGCGGGCGTCGTAGCCGATGACGACGGAGCCGCCCGGCGCCACCTGGTGGAGGTACGCCGCCAGGCCGGCGGCGGCGCGCAGCACGACGACCCGGTTCATCCGGTTGGGCCCGGCGCCGAGCGCTCCGCGCAGCCCGGCCGTGCCGAACTCCAGCGTGCCGTCGAAGCGGTCGGCCAGGTCGCGGGGATCGGCACCGGCGGCGACCTCCGCGACGATCTGCTCGAGCTCGGAGCGGGTGAGCGGGTCAGGATCCTCGGCCGCCCAGGCGCGCGCACGGTCGAGCAGCTCGGGGATCGGCATGGGGGCACGGTAGCGCGGCATCGTCGGGCGTCATCATGGGGCGATGAGATCGGCGTACACCTTCGACGGTGCCTGGACGGTCGCCGCCCCACGCCGGGAGGTGCACGCCGTCCTGGTCGACCTGGAGCGCTACGTCGAGTGGTGGCCGCAGGTGGTCGCGGTGGCCTCGCTCGGCCCCGACGACGCGCGGGTGCTGTGCCGCTCGCGCCTGCCGTACACCCTCGACCTCGTCCTGCCCGCAGCCTCCCGCGACCTCGACCACCTGCTGGTCGAGGTCGCGGGCGACCTGACGGGCACGGTGGGCTTCCACCTCGTCGAGGTGGCCGGGGGCACCCGCCTGGACTTCCACCAGGAGGTCCGGGTCGGTCGCCTGCTGGCCCTGGCGTCGTACGTCGTGCGCCCGCTCCTGGTGTGGAACCACGACCGGATGATGGCCGCCTGCCTCGACGGCCTGCGCGCCCGGCTCGGCGCCGCCACCTAGCCGGCCTCAGGCGTCGATGGAGCTCAGGTCGCCGTAGCGGTCGCCGACCACGGCGTCGCGCGGCACGGCTGCGACCAGGGCCTCCAGGTCGGCCTCGCTCAGGGCGACGTCCACGGCGCCGACGTTCTCCTCGAGGTAGGCGATCCGCTTGGTGCCGGGGATCGGGGCGACGTCGTCGCCCTGGGCGAGGACCCACGCCAGCGCGAGCTGGCCCGGAGTGCAGCCCTTCTCGTCGGCGATCGCACGGACCCGGTCGACGAGCCGCAGGTTGGCCTGCAGTCCCTCGCCGTTGAGGCGCGGGAAGTACGCCGAGCGGCGCGAGTCGCCCTCCTCGAGCGAGGAGTCGGAGGTGATGGCACCCGTGAGGATGCCGCGACCGAGGGGGGAGTACGGCACCAGCCCGATGCCGAGCTCGCGCAGCGTGGGGAGGATCTCGTCCTCGAGGTCGCGGGTGAAGAGGGAGTACTCCGTCTGCAGTGCGGTGATCGGGTGGGTGGCGTGGGCGCGGCGGATGGTGGTCGCGGACGCCTCCGAGAGCCCGAGGTGGCGCACCTTGCCGGCCTCGACCAGCTCGGCCATCGCGCCGACGGTCTCCTCGATCGGGACGCTCTGGTCGACGCGGTGCTGGTAATAGAGGTCGAGGTGATCGACGCCGAGGCGCTGCAGGGAGGCGTCGCAGGCCGACCGGACGTACTCCGGTCGCCCGTTGATGCCGACCCGGGTGCCGTCGGGGAGCCGCTCGTTGCCGAACTTGGTGGCCAGCTGGACCTCGTCGCGGCGCCCCGCGATCGCGGTGCCGACGAGCCGCTCGTTGGTGAACGGGCCGTACATGTCCGCGGTGTCGAGGAACGTCACGCCCAGGTCGAGGGCACGGTGGATCGTCGCGATCCCGGTGGCCTCGTCCCCGGTGCCGTAGAACTCCGACATCCCCATGCAGCCCAGGCCGAGGGCGGAGACGGTCAGGGGAGAGGTCGTGCCGATGGTGCGCGTCTGGATGCTCATGTCACCAGCCAAGCGCGCCGGGTCAAACCGTCAGCGACGGAAGTCCTCGATCCGGGCACCGAGCTCGGCGAAGAGCGCCTGGTTCATCCGGAAGGCGACCTTGACCTCCTCGACGACCCGCTCGGTCTCCGCGGGGGTGGTGCCGAGCGCGTCGAGGCGGGCGCGGTAGGCGTCCTTGTACAGCTTCGGCTTGGCGATCTCGGTGAAGTCGTAGAAGGCGATGCCCTGACCGTCGAGCCCGAAGGTGCGGTCGAGGATCCGGCCGATCGCCTGTCCGCCGGACAGGTCGCCGAGGTAGCGGGTGTAGTGGTGGGCGGCGAAGAGGCCGCCCCAGGCGGCGCTGGCGAGCACCCGGTCGCGGTACGCCGCGGCGCCGGGGGAGTCGACCGTGCGGGGACCGCCGGGCAACCAGTGGTCGAGGTCCGCGTCGATCGCGGAGAGCCGCTCCAGGACCGGGTCGTGGACCGCGGCGACCGCCGGGTCGTCCAGGTGGGCGCGAGCGGTCGACTCGAGGGCGTCGTAGACCTCGCGCAGGCGCAGCAGATAGGCGGTGTAGCCGGCTTCGTTGATGCGACCGGCCAGCAGCTCGGACATGAAGTCGGAGTGCTCGGCGGCCTCGTGCTCGGCCTGCGACCCGACCCGCATCGCCGTCGACAGGGACGGCTGGAGGTCGCCGGACTCGGTGCTCGGGTGCTGCTCGATGACGGTCATGGGGGCTCCCGCGGGGTCGTGGAGGGCCTGCGTCGGCCGGAGGCAGAAGCCTGACACATTGTCAGCATGATCGTGACACTTCGTCAGGAACGGTCTGGACCAGTGAGGTTAGGCAATCCTTAGCAATGTTAGCCTGGCCTGACTTGTGACTGCCAGCAGGAGACCCCAGATGACCGGCCACCGGCCACGATCGCGCCCGCGGCGCCACGCTTACGCGCTGTGGGCACCGACGGTGCTCGCGCTGATCGCGCTGCTCGCCGGCTGCGGCGTCGACCGACCTGATGAGACGAGCGCTCGGTCGTCGGCCGCGCCCGGCGCCGGTGCGCCCGCACTGGCCGACGTCGTCCCCCTCGCCGACGCGCGGGCGTGGGACGGCCCGTCCTCCGCGGTCGTCGGGGACGACGAGGTCGACCCGGTGGCGAGCCCGACGCCCGAGCTGCCGGTCACGGTGACCGACGCGCAGGGCACCGAGGTGAGCGTCACCGACGTGAGCCGGGTCCTCGCCCTCGACGTCTACGGCACCCTCTCCCGCACCGTCTTCGAGCTGGGACTGGGTGACCGGGTCGTCGGTCGTGACGTGTCGACGCAGTTCGCCGAGGCCGCCGACCTGCCGCTGGTCACGCAGAACGGCCACGACCTCAACGCGGAGGCCATCCTCGAGCTCGACCCGACGGTGATCCTCACCGACACCTCGCTGGGCCCCTTCGACGTGGTGCTCCAGATGCGCGACGCCGGCATCCCGGTCGTCGTGCTCGACGCGCACCGGGGTCTGGACAACGTCGACGACCTCACCGCCGCCGTGGCGACCGCCCTCGGCGTGCCTGCGGCGGGCGAGGCTCTGGTCGCCCGGACGGCTGCCGAGGTCGACGACGTGCGCTCCGCGATCGCCGCGGTCGCACCGCAGGCCGAGACCGACCGACTGCGCACGGTCTTCCTCTACGTGCGCGGCCAGTCCGGCGTCTACTACATGTTCGGCGAGGGCTCGGGAGCCGACTCGTTGATCGACGCCCTGGGTCTCTACGACGTCGCCGACGAGATCGGCTGGGACGGCATGAAGCCGGTCACCGACGAGGGGATCATCGCCGCCCAGCCCGATGTGGTGCTGATGATGACCGGCGGGCTCGAGTCGGTCGGCGGCGTCGACGCCCTCGTCGAGCGGCTGCCCGCGCTCGCGAGCACCCCCGCCGGCGAGCACCGGCGCTTCGTCGACATGGAGGACTCCGAGATCCTCGGGTTCGGCCCGCTCACGGCATCGGTGCTCAACGCCCTCGCGGTGGCGATCTACGCACCCGAGGCGCTGTCGTGACGCTGATGGCGGAGTCCGCGACCCCGCTCGACTCGACCCACGGCGTACGCCTGCGCGGCGTCGCCGGCCGGATCGGGCTGCTCGGCGGGCTGGCGGTCGCGCTGCTCGCGGCGCTGGTCGTCGCCGCCGGCCACGGTCAGCTCGACGTCGCACCGTCGGAGGTGATCGGCTCGGTGCTGCACCGCGTCGGACTCGACCTCGGGCCGGTGCCGGCCCATCCCCAGGGTGAGACGACGCTGTGGAACGTGCGCTTCCCGCGCGTGGTGATGGCGGCGATCGCGGGTGCCGCGCTGGCGACCGGGGGAGCGCTGATGCAGGGCGTCTTCGGCAACCCGCTCGCCGAGCCCGGGGTCGTCGGGGTGTCGTCGGGGGCCGCGGTCGCAGCCGCCTCCGTGATCGTCTTCGACCTCACCTTCGCCGGCACCTGGACGATCGCGATCTGCGCCTTCGCCGGGGGCCTCGTGACCACCATGCTCGTCTACGTGATGTCTCGCGACGGCGGGCGCACCGAGGTCGTCACGCTCGTGCTCACCGGGATCGCGCTCAACGCGATGACCAGCGCCGGGCTGGCGTTCCTCCTCTTCCTCGGCGACCAGCAGGCCCGCGAGGAGATCGTCTTCTGGACCCTCGGCAGCCTCAACGGCTCGCGGTGGGAGTACGTCGGCGTCGTCGCCCCGCTCGCCGGCGCCGGCCTGGTCGCGGCGATCCTGCTCTCGCGCCAACTCGACCTGCTGGCCCTCGGGGACCGCGCCGCGCGTCACGTCGGTGTCGACGTCGAGCGGCTGCGCCTGATGACGATCGTCGTCGTCGCCGTGCTCACCGCCGCCGCCGTGTCGTTCTGCGGGATCATCGCCTTCGTCGGGCTCGTCGTCCCCCACCTGATCCGGTTGATCGCCGGCCCCGGCCACCGGCTGCTGATCCCGGCCAGTGCCCTGGGCGGCGCCGTCCTGCTGGTCGTCGCCGATCTCTGGGCACGCACGGCGATCGCCTACGCCGACCTGCCGATCGGCATGCTC
>CAEZXR010000032.1_pt1 | contig 11089 bp, 10 predicted proteins | sample 7265301 | NCBI WGS metagenome assembly CAEZXR01 (sample SAMEA6813913, study PRJEB35770) | freshwater metagenome | biome: Freshwater; feature: Freshwater reservoir; material: water | place: Czech Republic | collected 2017-04-14 | depth 30m m
CTCCCCCATCCACGGGGGGCTCCACGACCTCGGCCGGATCCAGGCGTGGGTCGGCACCCACGAGATGTTCCTGCCGCAGTGCTGCCGGCTGGCCGACCTCGCGCTCGGAGCACCCGGCACCGACCTGACGCTGCGACTCGGGCACGGGCTGCTCCACGACTGGCCCCTGATGCCGGTGCCGGAGGGGCCGCGGACCATGCTCGCGGCGATGGACTTCCTCGCCGCCGCGTCGTAGGCGATCAGCCCGGCTTGCCGGCGTCGGCGTAGGAGCCGACCGTGGAGACGTTGAGCGGGAAGTCGATGGCGAGGTCGCGGAAGAGCAGCGCCGCCGCGGTGGCCGCCGCCTCGGCGACCTCGACCGCGACCGCCTCCGCCAGATGGGCGGGCGTGTGCACGACGACCTCGTCGTGCAGGAAGAAGACCAGGTGCGGTCGCTCGACCAGTGCCCCGGTGCCACCGAGTCGCCACAGCCGGTTGCGCAGGTCCGCGATCCAGCACAGCGCCCACTCCGCGCCGGTGCCCTGCACGACGAAGTTGCGGGTGAAGCGGCCGTAGGCGCGGCGGTAGCGGGTCTGACTCTCGGGGTCGACGGGCTCGTCGTCGGCGTCGAGGTCCCAGGCCTCGGCCAGCGACGGCGAGCCGCGACCCAGCAGGGTGCGCACGACCTGGCCGCGCTCGCCGGCACGCGCGGCCTCCTCCACCAGGGCGAAGGCCTCGGGGTAGCGCGAGCTCAGGCCGGCGACCATCCGCCCGCTCTCGCCGCTCGTGGCGCCGTACATCGCCCCCAGCAGGCCCAGCTTGGCGTCGCTGCGGCTGGCGACAGCGCCGTCGTCGACCATGCCCTGGTAGAGGTCGGCGCCGCGAGCCGAGCGGGCCAACGCCCGGTCTCCGCTCATCCCCGCCAGCACGCGCGGCTCGAGCTGGGCGACGTCGGCGATCACCAGGACCCATCCGTCGTCCGCGACCGCCGCCGAGCGCACCTGCACGGGGAAGGACAGCGCGCCGCCGCCGTTGGAGGACCAGCGGCCGGTCGTCGACCCGGCCGGCTGGTACGACGGGCGGAAGCGGCCGCCGCTCACCCACTGGTCGCTCCAGGCCCAGGCGTTGGTCTGGAAGAGGTGCGCGAGCTGCTTGTAGCGCAGCAGCAGCTCGATGCCCGGGTGGTCGAGCCGGCGCAGGGTCGACGCGCGGGTGTCGTCGAGGTCGAGCCCCGCACGGCGCAGCGCGGTCAACAGCTCGGGTCGCGAGTCGGGGTTGAGACCGGCTGAGTCGAAGACGGCGCGCAGCTCGGCGACCAGCGACTCCAGGACAGCCGGACGGGCGCCGCGCGGCGGCCGCGGTCCGAGCAGCTCGGTCAGCATCCGCTCGTGCACCTCGGCGCGCCACGGCATGCCGGTGAAGGTCATCTCGGCGGCGACCAGTGCACCGGCCGACTCCGCGGCGAGCAGCAGCGCGAGCCGGGTCGACTCGTCCGACTCCGCGACGGCGGCCAGCTGACGCCGGTCCTCGAGGTCGGCACGCAGGTGCTCGGCCGTGTCGTCGACCGGGAAGAGCGCCGGGTCTCCCGGCACGGTGGGCCGCAGCCGGTCCCACGCCGACGACTGCTCACCCACCAGCGCCTGCGCGGCGACGGCGGGTGCGCGACGCAGGAGGTGGTGGCCCAGCCGCAGGTCGTGGCAGCGCTCGACGCGCACCCCGGCCGCGAGCAGCGGCGGGTACCACCTCGCGGTGTCGTCCCAGACCCAGCGGGTGCCGCTCCCCTCGCGCTCGACGACGTACGCCGCCAGGTCGGCGGCCGGCAGCTCGAGGTCGCCGGCTCCGTCGGCGACCAGGACCCGGTCGCCCGGGAGCCGCGACAGCCTCACCCGGGTCATCCCAGGCGCCGAGGTCACCTCACCGCGCGGCCAGGACCGCGAGGTCACGACGGATGTAGCGCAGGTGCGCCCACTCCTCCTCGAGGATGACGCGCAGGCAGTCGCCGACGGTGGGGTGCCAGTCACCGCCGCCCCAGGGGTTGTCGCGCGGCTCGGCCAGCAGGTCGGGGGTGAGCGCCGCGAGGTAGTCGCTCACGAGCTGCTGTCGCTCGGCGCGGACGGCGAGGATCTCCTCGAAGGTGGGCTGCTCGACCCGGAAGATCGACATGTCGAAGCCCATGTCCGCGGCACCGGTGAAGATCTGACCGAGCTCGTGGAAGGGCTGCTCGATGTGCAGGATCGCGCCGCGCAGCCAGGCATCGGTCGCCAGGACGAGGTGGCGCAGGGTCTGCGCCAACGACCACTCGTCCTCGACGTGGGCATCGACCAGCTCCGGCGCGGTGCCGGACACCGTCGTCTCCCAGGCGGCCTGCACGGCGATCCACCCCTCGCGCAGACCCTCGGGTGTCTCGGCCTTCTGCAGCTCACGCCCGGGGAACTGCCGGTTGAGCTCGGCGTCCACGAGCGGCACCACGTCGACGCCGTTGACGATGAGGCTGCCGAAGAAGAGGTCATGGCTGTCGATGTCGAGCCCGCCGACGTCGACGCTGCGCATGATCACGCCGCTGAGGTCGGAGTAGCGCATCGTGGCGCCCTTGAAGCTCGCCTGGACGAAGGTCGCACCCTCGAACTCCTGGGTGCCGCTGTAGGTCGTCATCGCTCCATCATGGCGAGCGCCATCCTCGTCGGTCCACTGTCGACGTCAGCCGGCACCGGCCCGCCACCGGCGTGACCGACGGAGTCATCTCGTCGGTCGAGTGCCGCCGAGCGCCGGCGAGGCTGCGTATCGAGACCCGCCTCAACCTCAGCCTTCGCCGAGGAGACGGTCGACGATCGACCGGGTGACCGAGTGGTAGCCCGGTCGGGCGGCGGCGTAGATCTCCCGGGCCCGTGCCAGGCCGCGGTCCGAGGCGGCCAGGGCGGTGTAGACGCGCCGGACGTAGAGGGCACGCCCGTGCCGGGTCAGGAAGTCGGCCAGTGCCCCGTCGACGGCCGGCTGCTCCCAGACGTGGCCCGAGGCGACGGCGAGCTCCAGCCAGGCGGTGGCGATCTCGATGTTGCCACTGGTGCTGAATCCGAACTGCTCGTCCACCGCCCGCAGCACGTCGTGCCCGACGTCGAGGGGGAGCGCGCGCACGAAGGCGACCCACTGCTGGCTCACCCAGGCGTCCAGCTCCAGCGAGTCCGGGGCCGCGCCACCCACCAGGGCGGCGACCTGCTCGTCGACCCGGTCGAAGGCGTCGGACTCGAAGTCCGGCGCGTTGTCGGGCACGCCGGGCCCGTGGATCCAGGCCTCGAGCTGCAGCTCATCCGCGCTCACGCCGGCGGGCTCGAGCAGCTCGGAGGTGAGGTGCGCCAGGAACGTCGGCGTGTCCATCGACTCGAAGGCGAAGCGGTCGAAGTAGTCGAGCAGGAAGGCGTCGAAGCGCGCCCGGCCGACCCTGGCCTCGATGAGCCGCAGCAGCAGCGAGCCCTTCTCGTACGGGATCTTGGTCGGTCCGTCGTCGGGATCGCGTCCGGCCAGGTCGAGCTCGAGCCAGGTGTCGCGGGGTGCCTCGTCGCGCACCGCCCGCTCGAGGTCCTGGCGGCCGAGCCGCAGGATCATGCTCGTGTAGTCGGCGCCGTAGAGCTCCTCGTCGATGCGGGTCTCGAAGTAGACGGTGAAGCCCTCGTTGAGCCAGATGTCGTTCCACGTCGAGTTCGTGACCAGGTTGCCCGACCAGGAGTGCGCCAGCTCGTGGGCGATCAGGGTGACCAGCGAGCGGTCGCCCGCCAGCACGGTCGGTGTCGCGAAGGTGAGGCGAGGGTTCTCCATGCCGCCGTAGGGGAAGCTCGGCGGCAGCACCAGGATGTCGTAGCGCCCCCAGCGGTAGGGGCCGTAGAGCCGCTCGGCCGCCTCGATCATCTGCTCGGTGTCGGCGAACTCCCACGCGGCGCCCTCGACGACGCTCGGCTCGGCGTACACACCGCTGCGCGCGCCGATGTCGCGGAACTCCAGGTCGCCGACCGCCAGCGCGATGAGGTACGCCGGCACCGGCTGCGGCATCGCGAACGAGTAGGTGCCGTCCTCCCGGTGAGCGGTCGGGTTCTCCGCACTCATCAGGGCGAGCAGGTCGCTCGGCACGCGGATCGTCGCGTCGTAGGTCATCCGCACGGCCGGGCTGTCCTGGCACGGGATCCAGGTGCGGGCCAGGATCGGTTGGTTCTGACTGAAGAGGAACGACTTGCCGGAGGCCGTCTGCTCGGGCTCCAGCCACTGCAGGGCGCGCGCCTCGGGACTGGTCGCGTAGTGCACGACGACCCGGCTCGCCGACCCGACCTCGACCGTCAGCGCGCTGCCCAGCACCGGGTCGTGCTCGCCCCGGGTGAAGGCCAGCTCTGCACCGTCGGCTCCCGTCACCCGCTGGACGTCCAGCTGCCACGTGTCGAGCACGAGCCTGGTCGCCGCGGGACCGCGGTGCTCGAGATCGAGCGTCGCGCTCCCGGTCAGGCGCCGACCCTCGAAGTCGACGTCGAGATCGAGCGTCACATGGGTGACGGCGACCTCATTGGGTCGCGAGGCGGAGTGCGGGTCGTCGGCGAAGGATCGGGGCACGACGACAACGTATCGCCGGCGAGCGGGGAGTTGGCGGTGCTCAGCCGCACCCACGTGTTGTCCGGCTCGAGCTCCCGAGGGTTTCACCGTCGGTGACGATCGCGGCGTCGGTGGCGACAACTTGGTGTCCTCCAGCATTTTCACGTGAGTGCGATTCAATCGCCCATCGGTGCGACACCAGCAGCAGTGTGAGCACCGCTCGGTGACCGCGTGGCCAGCGTCAAAGGAGAGCGACGAGATGAGATCACTTCGATATTCGATCAACGTCACACTCGACGGCTGCTGCCATCACGAAGCAGGGCTCCCTCCGGACGAGGAGTCGATGCGCTACTGGACCGCTGAGATGCGCCGAGCCGATGCTCTGCTCTTCGGCCGGGTGAACTACGAGATGATGGAGTCGGCGTGGCGGAAGCCGGCCACGGGCACGTGGCCCGACTGGATAGACGAATCCGAGATGCCCTTCGCCGAGGCCATCGACCGGGCCAAGAAGTACGTCGTGTCGAGCACGCTGGGCACGGTCGACTGGAATGCCGAGCTAGTGCGAGGCGAGGTGGGATCGGCGATTGAGCGGCTCAAGCGGGAGCCCGGCGAAGGTCTGTGGGTCGGTGGCGTGACGCTTCCCCTCGCGTTGGCAGATCTGGGACTGATCGACGAGTACGAGTTCCTGGTGCAGCCCGTCCTGGCCGGACACGGACCGACGTTGCTCGCCGGTCTGCGTGAGCGCATCCAGCTGGAGCTGGTGGACCGCAAGGAGTTCGGGTCGGGCGCGGTCGCCCTGCGCTACCGACCCGTGCGCTGGGCGGCAGGATCGGACGAAACAGCGCCATAAGCGTCCGCCTCACCGCCGCATGATGGATCACCCGTCGAGGGACCGGCGTCAGGAGAACCGGACTCGGCCTTCTCTGACAGGCGCGCCGGAGAGGGTGGGATTCAATACTCACATGCGATCGAATATCGATCTGGAGACCAAGCGTGAGTTGATCGAGTGGCTCGACGCGAAGCGGCGGCACATCCTCCAGCAGGTGGAGGCGATGGACCCGGTGGACCGACGTCGATCTCTGCTTCCCTCCGGATGGACGCCGCTGGGCCTGGTCAGGCACTTGACCCTGGACGTCGAGCGCTTCTGGTTTCGTGCCGTGATGGGCGGAGAGCGTGTCGATCTTCCGAAGGGTTACGAGGGGTGGACAACGCCGCCGGATCAGAGCGATGCCGAGGTCTTCGAGCAATACACCCGCGAGTGCCAACGAGTGTCGGTCGTCCTGGAGCCGATGAGCCTCGATTCCGCGCCCGTCTGGTGGCCCGACGGCGATGGGGCTCCGCCGTACGGTTCGCTGCGCGAGGTCATCCTGCACGTGCTGGTCGAGACTGCCACCCATGCAGGACAGCTCGACATCTGTCGCGAGCTGGTCGATGGTGGTCAGCGCCTCGTCCTTGACGAACCCGGGTAGGCCGCGCCATCTCGCCCGGCGGCCGCCGACAACTCAGCGGCGTACCGCGCGCGTGACCTTCTTCAGGGCGCCCGTGCCCGCGCCGACACCACGAGGGATCAGACGATGTGGCTTGCCGTTCGCCAGGTCGACGACGGAGTCGGCGATCCCCCAGGTGAGCTTGCCCTCGGACAGCTCGACCAAGGTCTCCAGCGGAAGACCGACGGTGAGGTCCTCCAACTCCTGACGCTCCTTCTCGGTGGCGACCGCAGGGAGTTGGCGCACGATCAGCGCTTTGAACGCGCGCCCGGGCAGTGTCGAGGCCAGCTCGAGCACAGTGGACTGACGGGTGAAGGGCCTGACACTTTTCGAGTGGCTCGGGTCGTGGGGCATGGGGTCTCCTATCGGGGCATCGGACCGCGGAGCGGCACCGCGCAACGTACCGCGGATCGTGCCGGACGCCCCGCCGGTGAGCGGAACCGATCCGCGGCTGATCGTCAGCGATCGAGGTCGGCTGTTTCGTGCGCCTTCTCGTCTGCTGTGCAGAGACGATCCAGGTAGTACTGGACGGCGGGGTCGATTTCGAGTTGCACTTGCTCAACGGACATCGCCCCAGTCATGGGCGGCGTCTGCTTGACACCTCAGGCCCGCTGCTCGCGGAAGTTCCGCGCGCGTGCCGCGATCCGGCCGTCAGAAAGGTGGGGGTGACTGCCGCCTCGGCCGCATTGCTGGTCGCCCGTCGCGAAGCAGAAGCACATGAGCCAAAGAGCCTGCGCCGTCCTCGTCGGGACGCAGCGCCAGACGTCGGCTCCCCTCTCGGGGACTTGGCCAAATTCTGGACCGGAAAGCCAACGACCCCCGACCGCACAGCTGCAGGTCAGGGGCCGTTCTCGGAGCCGCCTGTCAGAATCGAACTGACGACCTAGTCATTACGAGTGACTCGCTCTACCGACTGAGCTAAGGCGGCGCGTCGGCCGGACCGGCCAGGCGAGTGGCTGAGGTCCGGACAACCCGGAGAAGTATACGGATCCGGGTCCCTGCCGCGAAAACCAGGTGGCCGTGGCGCTCAGGCGGCCAGGGCGTGGGCGCGCGCGGCCGCTGCGGCCTTGCCGGTGAGCATCGTCTGCTCGGCGCCGCACCAGCAGGTGAAGGTGACCGAGATGCCGGCGTCGGTGTTGGTCATCGCGGTGACCTGGCTCGGGAAGATCAGCTGGCGCTTGTCGCAGGCGGTGCAGTGGTTGTCGAACATGTGAGGACCTCCCTCGGAGTGCTGGTCGTGCGGACGACTCCATTCTGGAGTCATTCCGGACATAGGGGTAGCCTCGCTTTCCTGCAGCATCCATAGGAGGTCCCTAGTGCTGAGTGTGCACCAGCTCACATGCTTCCTCGCCACCTACGAGCAGGGGTCGCTCACCGCGGCGGCCGAGCAGCTCGGCTACGCCCAGCCGTCGGTCTCCGAGCAGATCCGCGCGCTGGAGAAGTCGCTCGGCGTCCAGCTCTTCCGTCGCGTCGGGCGCGGCGTCATCCCGACCACGGTCGCCGACACCCTGCGTCCGTACGCCGAGCGGGTGCTCGCGGCGGTCGACGAGACACAGAGGGCGGCCCAAAGCGTCAAAGCCTTCGAGACGGGCACCATCCGCTTCGGCATGTTCGGCATCGCCCGGCTGTACGCCGGCGCGGGGCTGATCGCCGACGTGCTCGCGCGCTACCCCGGCGTCCGGGTCGAGCTGATCGGGCAGAACTCCACCGAGGTGCACGAGGACCTGCGCCGCGGACGGCTCGAGGCCGCGATGCTCGCGGTCGCCAACGCCGACAGCTCCGGCATGACCGTCACCCCGGTCGCCCGCGAGGAGCTCGTCTACATCAGCGCCGACCCCGCCCACCTGGCGACGCCGGTGACCGCCCACCGGCTCTCGCTGGCCTCGCTGGTGATGCCCGAGACGTCGTACCGCGCGGTCGACTCGACCCGCACCACGCTGCGCCAGATGCTGCACGAGACCGGCCGCAACCCGCAGACCCGCATCGAGGTCGAGGACATCGAGACGGCGGTCGAGCTGGTGGGCATGGGCTTGGCCGACTCCGTGGTGCCCAAGGGCGCGGCCGAGCAGCTGCTCCCCCGCTTGGCGCCCAACGCCGGCTGGGTGTCGCTGCGTCCGCGGCAGTTCGACACGTTCGCGATCGTGCACCGAGCCGACGCCGTGCTCTCCCCCGCGGCCCAGCTCATGATCGAGCTGGCCACCCAACGGATCCGCGCGATCGCCGAGCCCGTCCACCCTCGCTAGGGTCGCCTCCATGAGCGATCCGCAGAGCGTCGTCGAGTCCTTCCTGGGCCATTGCGGCGCCGACGAGGTCGAGCAGGCCGTCGCTCTCCTCGACCCCGCGATCGAGTGGCGCAACACCGGCATGCCGACCGTGCGCGGGGCCCGGGTCGCCCAGATGCTGCGCGACATGCCCCGGCGCGGCGTCGGCTTCGACGTCGAGATGAAGCACATCGCCGCCACCGGCTCGACGGTGCTGACCGAGCGCACCGACATCTTGACCTTCAAGCGCTTCCGGATGTCGTTCTGGGTGGCCGGCACCTTCGAGGTGCGCGACGGCCTGATCGTGCTGTGGAACGACCACTTCAACTGGGGCGGCTTCACCTGGGCCGCGCTCAAGGGGCTCGGGGCGACCGTCCGCCGCTAGCAGGTGGTGTCGTCCTCCGGCACGGTGCCGTCGACCAGGTAGCCCTCGACCACGGAGTCGACGCAGTCGTTGCCGGAGTTGTAGCCCGTGTGGCCGTCGCCGTCACGGGTCAGCAGCACGCCCGACGCGAGCTGGTCGGCCAGCGCCTGAGCCCAGACGTACGGCGTCGCCGGATCGCGGGTGGTGCCGACGACCAGGATCGGGGCCGCCCCGGCAGCCGTGATGTCCGGTGCCGGCTCGCTCGCGCTCACCTGGATGCCGTCGCAGCTCACCAGGCTCCAGGCGAACGCCCGGCCGAGGGTCGGCGACGCCCGCTCGAACGCCGGCACCTGGGCCGGCACCTGGTCGGCCGTGACGGCGTACGGGTCGTCGAGACAGTTGATCGCGTAGATCGCCTCGGCACTGTTGTCGACGTAGGAGCCGTCGACGTCGCGCGACGCGTAGGCGTCGGAGAGCCGCAGCAGGATGCTGCCGTCGCCGTCGAACGCCGCCTCGAAGGCCTGGGTCAGCAGGTCCCAGTAGTCGCGCACGTAGAGCGGCAGGATCATCCCGTAGAACGCCCGCCCTTCAGTGAGCTCACGATCGCCCATGCCCGCCAGCGGCTCGCCGTCGACCTCGACCAGGAAGTCCTTGATCCGCTGCAGCCCCTCGTCGAGCGACTCACCGAGCGGACAGTCGTCGGCGCCGATGCAGTCCTCGACGTAGGCACGCAGCGCGGTCTCGAAGCCGGCCGCCTGGCCCAGGCTCAGCTCGCGCGAGCTCAGGGACACGTCGACGGCCCCGTCGAGCACCATCCGCCCGACCCGGGCCGGGAAGAGGTCGGCGTACGTCGCACCGAGCTTGGTGCCGTAGGAGGCACCGAGGTAGTCGAGGGCCGACTCGCCGAGAGCCGAGCGGAGCACGTCGACGTCGCGGGCGGTCTCGACGGTGCTCACGTGGCCGACGATCGGACCGGAGCGATCGACGCAGCCCTGGAAGAACGTCTCGATCCCGCTCACCAGGTCGTCGGCCTCGCCCGCGGTGTCGGGGTCGGGGTCCTGGGCGAGGAAGGTGTCGAGGTCCTCGTCGGAGAGGCAGTCGACCGGCTCGGAGGCGCCGGTGCCACGCGGGTCGAAGCCGACCACGTCGTAGTGGTCGAGCACGGGCTGGGTGAAGACACCCGTGCCGCCGGCGGCGTACGACGTGCCGGGCGCCCCGGGGCCGCCCGGGTTGACCACGAGCGAGCCGAGGCGCTCGGACGGATCGGCGGCCGGCACCCGCAGCACCGCGATGCCGATCGTGTCGCCGCCGGGACGGCGGTAGTCGAGGGGCACCGTCAGGGTCGCGCACTCCTCGACCTCGCCGCACGGCTGCCAGTCGATGCGCTGGCGGTAGTAGGGCGCCAGCGCCGGGCTGGGCGGGCGCTGCGCGCCGGGCGCGGGCGTAGTCGTCGGTGCTGGTGCGCGGCGGGCGTCGCCCGACCCGGTCTGACCGGATCCGCCCGAGGTGAACACCGCAGCCACCGTGACACCGGCTCCCGCCAGCAGCATCGCGACGACGATGACGATCGCGATCACGCGCGTGGTGGGACTCAACGCCTGGCTCCTCCCGCGGACACCGGTGTCTGCAGCGCGACCATCATGGCCTCCAGGGCCAAGGCGGGCGGCACGTTGAACTCCAGCATCTGCTCGCGGGCCTGGAAGATCGCGGAGATGCGACGCAAGTTGAGCTCCGCGCTCGCACTGGCGGCCACCGCCTCGATGTCGGCGCGGATCTCCTCGTTGACCAGCGTGCCCGCGGCCCCCGCATCGAGCGCGATCGCGTCGCGATAGACGGAGACCAGGTCCATCAGCCCGCGGTCGATCACGTCGAGGTGGCGGCGCTTGGCCCGCGTCTTCTGCCCCTTCTCCAGGGCGGCGAGCGCCGGACCGTACTCCCGCGGGCGACGGCCGCGCTCGACCACGCCGTAGGCTGTGTCGAGGTCGACCTTCTCGCGCGCGTCGAGATCGGAGGTGATCGCGTCGGCCTCGTCCTTGGTCACCGCGACCAGCTGGGCGGCCGCCGACATGCACGCCCCGAGCGAGGTCAGCCGGGCCGGCAGGTGCACGATCTCGCGGCGCCGGTTGCGGGTGTCCTCGTCACGGACCAGCGCCCGGGCCCGGCCGATGTGACCCTGGCTGGCGCGGGCGGCGTACGACGCCACCGCCTCGGCCGCACCCTCGGTGCGCACCAGGAACGCCGCCACGTCGGCTGCGCTCGGCGTGGTCAGCGTGACCAGGCGGCAGCGCGAGCGGATGGTCGGGAGCACGTCGTCGACCGTGGGCGCGCACAGCATCCACACGGTGCGGTCGGTCGGCTCCTCGATCGCCTTGAGCAGGGCGTTGCACGCCTGGTCGGTGAGCCGGTCGGCGTCCTCGACGATGAGGATC
>CAEZXR010000033.1_pt1 | contig 11048 bp, 7 predicted proteins | sample 7265301 | NCBI WGS metagenome assembly CAEZXR01 (sample SAMEA6813913, study PRJEB35770) | freshwater metagenome | biome: Freshwater; feature: Freshwater reservoir; material: water | place: Czech Republic | collected 2017-04-14 | depth 30m m
CAGGACGACGACCAGGCCGATGACCGCCAGCTGCCACGGGAAGCCGAAGACCCCCCACGCGTCGCCGACCAGGGCGCCGGCGGCGGCGATCCCGACCAGGACCAGCGCGACGCTGCGGCTGCGGTCGTCGAGGCGGACGGCCGCCTCGCTGCCGTCGTCCTCGGGCAGCAGCAGCCAGCAGGCGCCGTAGACCGCGAGGCCGGCGCCCCCGAAGAACGTCAGCACCACGAACGCGACGCGCAGGATCACCGGGTCGATGTCGAGGTGGCGGGCCAGGCCGGCGGCGACGCCGGCGACCTTCTTGTCACGGGTGGCGCGACGGATCCGGTTGAGGGAGAGCACCTCGTCGCGGTGGGTGCGCGGGCCCGTGTCGTCGTCGGACCCGCGGTCGGCAGGGGCCTCGGGTGGTGTCGTTGTCATGGCTCCAGCCTGCTCGCGGACGGACCCGACGACCATCGGGGACGCCCCTGATCCTGCCTGCCCCGACCCCGGTCGCGCACCCCCGGCACCTCAGGGTCCTCTCGGGGTCGCACCGCATGGTCGAGGGGTCGGCGCTGTGTGACGATGGCGGAGATGGACACGACCACCACGGCATCCGGGGGCTACGAGCCGCGCCGCGCCTACCGCGACACGAGCGACCCGATCATCGGTGGGGTCGCCGCCGGACTGGCGCGGCACCTGGCCGCCCCCGTGCTGTGGGTGCGGGCGGCGTTCGTGCTGACGGCGGTGCTCGGCGGGGTCGGCATCGCGATGTACGCCGGCCTGTGGCTGGTCCTGCCGACCGACTCCCGCTTCGACGACGAGGCGCCCGGGCTCGCCGGGGCCACCCGCGACGGGCGCCGCCCTGGTCGCATCGGTCGTCTCGGGGACGTCGGACCGGCGATCGCGCTCGCCGCACTCGGCCTCGGTCTCGTCTTCGCGCTCGAGGCGGTGCTCGGTCAGGGCGCCGTCTTCTGGCCGGTCGCGATCGCGCTCGCCGGCATCGCGCTGCTCTGGCGCCAGGCCGACGAGGCCCAGCGCGAGCGCTGGCTCGACACGACCGGCCGCATCGACCCGGTGCGGGTGGTCTTCGGCAACGGTGGCTGGGCGTCGTATAGCCGGGTGGCGGCAGGTGTGCTGCTGATCGCGACCGCCCTGGTCCTCTTCGCGCTGCGCGGTGGCGGCATCGACATCGCCCGCGACCTGCTGCTCGCCGCGATGCTCGGAGTCGTCGGCATCGGTGTGGTCGTCGGCCCGTGGGTCTACCGGCTGGCCTCGGACCTGGCCGACGAGCGAGCCGAGCGGGTGCGCTCGCAGGAGCGCGCCGACGTCGCCGCCCACCTGCACGACTCGGTGCTGCAGACGCTCGCGCTGATCCAGAACAACGCCCAGGATGCCGCCGTGGTCGCCCGGCTCGCGCGCTCCCAGGAGCGCGACCTGCGCTCGTGGCTCTACGTCGGCGAGACCGTCGACGAGCGCAGCGTCGCCTCCGCGCTGCGTCGAGCGGCCGCCGAGGTCGAGGACGCCCACGCGATCACGGTCGACGTGGTCGCGGTCGGGGACGCCGCGCTGGTCGAGCGGCTGCGCCCGGTCGTCGCCGCAGCGCGCGAGGCCATGACGAACGCCGCCAAGCACGCCGGCACCGGTCGTGTCGACGTCTACGCCGAGACCACCGCCGACGCCGTCGACGTCTTCGTCCGCGACCGGGGCAGCGGCTTCGACCAGGCCGCCGTGCCCGAGGACCGGCACGGGGTGCGCCACAGCATCGTCGACCGGATGCACCGCCACGGCGGCACCGCCGAGATCCGCTCGGCGCCCGGCGAGGGCACCGAGGTGCGACTGCATCTGCCGCGCGAGACGGAGGAGGACCAGTGACCGAGCCGATCGGCGTGGTGGTCGTCGACGACCACGCCATGTTCCGCGCCGGCGTACGTGCCGAGCTGGCCGGCGCCGGGGCCGACCACGTCGTCGTGCTGGCCGAGGCAGCCGACGTCGACGAGGCCGTCGCGGCGATCCGCACCCACGGCCCCGATGTCGTGCTGCTCGACGTGCACCTGCCCGGTGGCGGCGGGGTCGAGGTGATGCGGCGCCTGGCCGGCACGACCACCCGCTTCCTGGCGCTGTCGGTCAGCGACGCGGCCGAGGACGTCATCGGCACCATCCGCGGCGGGGCTCGGGGCTACGTCACCAAGACCATCACCGGTCCCGAGCTGGTCTCGGCGATCCGGCGGGTGGCCGACGGCGACGCCGTCTTCAGCCCGCGCCTGGCCGGCTTCGTGCTCGACGCCTTCGCCGGCACCATCGAGGTCGCCGCGATCGACGAGGACCTCGACCGGCTCACCGAGCGCGAGCGGGAGGTGATGCGCCTGATCGCCCGCGGCTACGCCTACAAGGAGGTGGCCAAGGAGCTCTTCATCTCCATCAAGACCGTGGAGACCCACATGTCGAGCGTGCTGCGCAAGCTGCAGCTCTCCTCGCGCCACGAGCTGACCAGGTGGGCCTCCGACCGCCGCCTGCTGTAGAACTCTGCTCGTGGAGACCCTTCGCCTGATCCTGCTCTTCGTGCACGTCCTCGGCTTCGCCGCCCTCATCGGCGGACTGCTCGCCCAGGCCGGTGAGGCGTCCAAGCGGGTCAACTCCGCGATGCGTGACGGCGCCGGCACCGCCGTCGTCGCCGGCGTCGCGCTCGCCGGTGTGCTCTCGGCCGGCGACCAGGACCCCGACACCACCAAGATCGCGGTCAAGCTGCTGATCGGCGTCGTGATCCTGGCGCTGGTGATGGCCAACCTCCGCACGGAGATCTCGCAGCGGCTCTGGCTGACGATCCTGCTCCTGAGCATCGCCAACGTCGCCGTCGCGATCTTCTGGTCGCCGGCCCACCACTGGGTCTGAGCGGGGCTGTGGAGCGTCGCTCCGAGACCGTCGGAGCGACGCCGTAGGGTTGCGTCAGCCATGAGCACGCCTTCTGCCGACGCCCTCCTCGAGGGCCTCAACGACCCGCAGCGGGCCGCCGTCGTGCACGCAGGCGCGCCGCTGCTCGTGGTCGCCGGAGCAGGCTCGGGCAAGACCCGGGTGCTGACCCGGCGCATCGCGTGGCTGATCTCCGAGCGCAAGGCGCACCCCGGCTCGATCCTGGCGATCACCTTCACCAACAAGGCCGCGGCCGAGATGAAGGAGCGGGTCGAGGACCTGGTGGGCCGCCGCGCGCGGATCATGTGGGTCTCGACCTTCCACTCCGCGTGCGTGCGCATCCTGCGCAAGGAGATCGACAAGCTCGGCCTGAAGTCCTCCTTCTCGATCTACGACGCGGCCGACCAGAAGCGGCTGATGGCGCTGGTCTGCACCGACCTCGACCTCGACGTGAAGCGCTACCAGCCCGGTGCCCTGCTGCACTGGGTCTCCAGCCAGAAGAACGAGCTGCGCGACCCCGAGGACGCCACCAAGGACGCACGCAACACCCTCGAGGAGACCTACGCGGCGGCGTACACGCTCTACCAGCGGCGCCTGCGCGAGGCCAACGCGCTCGACTTCGACGACCTGATCATGTCGACGGTGCACCTCTTCGAGACCTTCCCGGAGGTGCGCGAGACCTACCGTCGCCGCTTCCGCCACGTGCTCGTCGACGAGTACCAGGACACCAACCACGCGCAGTACGCGCTCATCCACCAGCTCTGCGCCGACGCGCCCGAGGACCGCGACCCGGGCAGCGAGCGGGTGCCGCCGGCCGAGCTGATGGTCGTCGGCGACGCCGACCAGTCGATCTACGCCTTCCGGGGCGCCAACATCCGCAACATCCTCGACTTCGAGAAGGACTTCCCCGACGCCACCTCGATCCTGCTGGAGCAGAACTACCGCTCTACCCAGACCATCCTCACGGCCGCCAACTCGCTGATCGAGCGCAACAAGGGTCGCAAGGCCAAGCGGCTGTGGTCCGACGCCGGCGACGGCGAGCGCATCGTTGGCTACGTCGCCGACGACCAGCACGACGAGGCGCGCTTCGTCTCCAAGGAGATCGACGTCCTCGTCGACGGCGGCGCTCGGGCCAGCGACGTCGCCGTGTTCTACCGCACCAATGCCCAGTCGCGGGTCTTCGAGGAGATCTTCATCCGCACCGGCCAGCCCTACAAGGTCGTCGGTGGGGTGCGCTTCTACGAGCGGCGCGAGGTGCGCGACGCGCTGGCCTACCTGCGGATGCTGGCCAATCCCGACGACCAGATCTCGCTGCGCCGCATCCTCAACGCACCCAAGCGCGGCATCGGCGACCGGGCCGTCGAGTGCGTCAACGCCCTGGCCGACCGAGACCGGATCACCTTCTGGGAGGCCCTGCGCCGCGCCGAGGACGCGCCGGGGCTCGCGACCCGCTCGCTGACCAACATCCGCGGGTTCGTCGAGATGGTCGAGGAGCTGCAGTCGATGGTCGCCGCGGGCGAGCGCGCCGACGTGGTGCTCGAGACGGTGCTCGCACGATCGGGCTACCTCACGGCGCTCGAGGAGTCCGACGACCCGCAGGACGAGACCCGCATCGAGAACCTCGCCGAGCTGGTCGCGGTCGCCCGCGAGTTCTCCGACGACCCGGTCGCCGGCCCCTCGGCCGACCCGGCCGACGTCGACGCCGGGCTGGTGGCGCCGGGCTTGCAGGACTTCCTGGAGCGGGTCGCGCTGGTGGCCGACAGCGACCAGATCCCCGACGACCCGGACAACCCCGACGACACCGGGGTGGTCACGCTGATGACGCTGCACACCGCCAAGGGGCTGGAGTTCCCGGTCGTCTTCCTGACCGGGCTCGAGGACGGCGTCTTCCCGCACAGCCGGGCCCTGGGCGATCAGCCCGAGCTGGAGGAGGAGCGGCGCCTGGCCTACGTCGGGGTCACGCGGGCTCGCGAGCGGCTCTACATCTCCCGGGCGGTGGTGCGCTCGGCCTGGGGCGCTCCCTCGCACAACCCTGCCTCCCGCTTCCTCGACGAGCTCCCGATCGACCTGGTCGACTGGCGGCGCACGGAGGCCGAGCAGACCCGCTGGCAGCGACCGGACCTATCGGACTCATGGGGATCGGGGCAACGACTCGGCACGCCGACCGAGGCAGGTCGCCGCAACTTCTCCTCGGCCGCCGTCCGCGCCGACGCGGCCGCCCGGGCCAAGAAGCCCGACCGCGAGGTCCCGTCGCTGGTGCCGGGCGACCGGGTCGTGCACGACTCCTTCGGCATGGGCACCGTCGTCGCGCTGGAGGGCGCGGCCGAGAAGGCCGTCGCCTCCATCGACTTCGGCTCCGAGGGCGTCAAGCGCCTGCTGCTGCGCTACGCGCCGGTCGAGAAGCTCTGAGGCGGGAGCTCAAGACACCACCTTTCGCGCCCTTCTCGTTGGTCGAGTAGGCGCGCCAGCGCCGTATCGAGACCTGGTGACCTGGTGCTCCCCGGCGGGAGTGGTCTCGATACACCGCCTCGCTGGCGCTCGGCGGCACTCGACCAGCGAGGCGGAGCTGGGGGGTCAGGGGCACTCGACCAGCGAGGCGGAGCTGGGGGGTCAGGGGCACTCGACCAGCGAGGCGGACCTCGGGCGGGGGCTCAGGGGCACTCGACCAGCGAGGGCCGAGTTTCGTTGGTCGAGTAGGCGCGCCAGCGCCGTATCGAGACCTGGTGGCCGTCCGCGGGGCTTGGACGACGACGGTCGTCGGGTCAGGGGGTGACGCCGTTGGCGACGAGCGCGGCGTACGGGTCGACCGGGTCGCCGCCACCGGGGCGGACCTCGATGTGCACGTGCGGGCCGGTGACGTGGCCCGTGGAGCCCACGGTGCCGATGACCTGTCCGGCGCTGACCACGTCGCCGGGGGAGACGTTGATCGAGGTCTGGTGGCAGAACCACAGCTCGGTGCCGTCGGCGAGGGTGATCACGGTCTTGTTGCCGTAGGCGCCGTCGAAGCCGGTCGAGGTGACCGTGCCGCCGGCGATCGCCATGATCGGGGTGCCCGGGTCGGCCGCGAAGTCGAGGCCGGTGTGGTAGCTCGACCAGAGGCCGTACTCCCCGAAGGTGGCCGTCAGGCGGTAGTAGGCCGGGTCGACCGGCAGCACCCAGCGGTTGGCGGCCAGGTCGGCGGCGCGCTTCTCCGCCTTGGCCGCGAGGCCGGCGACGGCGGCGTTGTGCTGAGCCGCCTGCGCCTCGATCGGCGGCACGGCGGTGCCGGTCGCGTCGCCCAGGGCGTCGCGTCGCGAGTCGCGGCTGATCACGATCCGGCCGTCGGCGTCGACGCTCGCCACGCCGCCCGAGCCGTTCATCGCGCCGATCTGGCCGAAGCGGGCCGGACCGTCGACGAGTTGGGTGTGCGAGGCGCTGATCGCGCCCGCCGCGGAGATCGCCAGGGCGGCGATGCCGACGAGGATCGGGGCCGAGGGCAGGCGACGGGCGAACGGGCTGCGGGTCGTGGTCTTGACCGCGCGGCGCTTGCCGGGCACCGCCGGGCGCAGCGTCGTGGTCGTCTCGCCGGTCCGGGCGAGCGTCGCCGACGCGCGCAGGTCGGCGCGGCGCAGCGGCAGCACCTCGGTGTCGTCGGAGACGAACGAGGTGGTCTGGTCGACCGGCTCGAGCTCGGCGAGCACGCGCGCGATGGTGGCCGTGTCGATCAGCGACGGCGCGGGCTCGGCCGGGCGGGCGACGCGGCGACCGACGTACGGCGCTGCGGGAGCCTCCTGGACCAGGGTGTCGCCGGCCGGGCGGGCGACCCGGCGGCCGACGTACGGCGCGGGGTCGGGCTGCGGCGCGGGCCGAGCGGAGGGGGAGTCCTGGAGGGTCTCCGAGGGTCCTCGACGAGTATCGGGGACTTCCGCTCGGTGGTGACCCATGAAGCAAGTACTCCGTTGCTTGGTGCTGGCGTTTCGCGGGGGATGAAACGGGCGAGCCCAGACTGTAACGGACGGATCGCGTGACCCGACAAACTGGACCGGACCGATTGTGCCCAGACCTTGCGCTGCCTGTCCGGGTTTCGTGAAGATTCGCGCCCGCACCCCCGGACATGACCTATGTCACGTCTGGCCCCAGGCCTCGTCGTGGCGCCCCGGACGGGACTAAGGTGCCGCGGGAACATTCGCGGCCCCGCCCTGCCCTGCCGCGTGCTGACGCGGTCCGTCCTGTGCCGCGCAGACATCTGATCGTTGACTAAGAGACTGGTGAATCAGTGGACCTGATGGAGTACCAGGCGAAGGAACTCTTCGCCAAGCACGGCGTCGCCACGACGCTCGGAGAGGTCGTCGAGACCGCTGAGGCCGCCAAGGCCGCTGCCGAGAAGATCGGTGGTGTCACCGTCATCAAGGCTCAGGTCAAGGCTGGTGGCCGCGGCAAGGCCGGCGGCGTCAAGCTCGCCAAGACCGCCGACGAGGCCTTCGAGCACGCCTCCAACATCCTCGGCATGGAGATCAAGGGTCTGACCGTCAACCGGGTGCTCGTCACGCCGGCGACGCCGCCGGAGGAGGAGTACTACTTCTCGTTCCTGCTCGACCGCTCCAACCGCCAGTACCTCTGCATCGCCAGCGTCGAGGGCGGTGTGGAGATCGAGGAGGTCGCCAAGACCAACCCCGAGGCCGTGCGCCAGATCGCGATCGACCCGGGCACCGGCGTCGACGAGGCCAAGGCCCGCGAGATCGCGACCGACGCCAAGTTCCCCGAGCCCGTCTTCGAGCAGGCCGTGACGATGATCCAGGCGCTCTACCAGGTCTTCGTCGAGGAGGACGCGACGCTCGTCGAGGTCAACCCCCTCGCGCGCCTGGCCGGCGACAAGCTCGAGGCGCTCGACGGCAAGGTCTCGCTCGACGAGAACGCCTCCGAGGTCCGTCACCCCGAGCACGAGGAGTTCGTCATCCGCGACGAGCAGGACCCGCTCGAGGCGAAGGCCAAGGACAAGGGCCTCAACTACGTCAAGCTCGACGGTCAGGTCGGCATCATCGGCAACGGCGCGGGTCTCGTGATGAGCACCCTCGACGTCGTCGCGTACGCCGGCGAGGCGCACGGCGGCGTGAAGCCGGCGAACTTCCTCGACATCGGTGGCGGCGCCAACGCCCAGGTGATGGCCGACGGTCTCGACGTGATCCTCAACGACCCGCAGGTCAAGAGCGTGTTCGTCAACGTCTTCGGTGGCATCACCGCGTGCGACGAGGTCGCCAGCGGCATCAAGGGCGCACTCGAGATCCTGGGCGACTCGGCCACCAAGCCGCTCGTCGTCCGCCTCGACGGCAACAACGTCGAGAAGGGCCGCCAGATCCTCGACGAGCTCAACCACCCCCTGGTCACCCAGGTCGACACGATGGACGGAGCGGCCGACAAGGCCGCCGAGCTCGCCAACGCCTGAGGCCGGAAGAGAGATAGAAGAGCAATGTCGATCTACCTGAACAAGGACTCCAAGATCATCGTCCAGGGCATCACGGGCGGGATGGGTGCCAAGCACACCAACCTGATGCTCCAGGCCGGTAGCAACATCGTCGGCGGCGTCAACGCGCGCAAGGCCGGCACGACCGTCGAGCTCAACGGCCAGGAGCTGCCGGTCTTCGGCACCGTGGCCGAGGCGATGGCCGCGACCGGTGCCGACGTCTCGGTGGCCTTCGTCCCGCCGGCGTTCACCAAGGACGCCTGCATCGAGGCCATCGACGCCGGCATCGGCCTGCTCGTGGTCATCACCGAGGGTGTGCCGGTCCAGGACACCGCCGAGGTGTGGTCCTACCTGCAGAGCGCGGCCAACACGGCCGGCACCCGGATGATCGGCCCCAACTGCCCGGGCATCATCACGCCGGGCGAGTCGCTGGCCGGCATCACCCCGCACACCATCGCGGGCACCGGTCCGGTCGGTCTCGTGTCGAAGTCGGGCACGCTGACCTACCAGATGATGTACGAGCTCAAGGACTTCGGCTTCTCGACCGCCATCGGCATCGGCGGCGACCCGATCGTCGGGACCACCCACATCGACGCCCTCGCGGCGTTCGAGGCGGACCCTGACACGAAGGCGATCGTGATGATCGGCGAGATCGGCGGAGACGCCGAGGAGCGTGCGGCGGCCTACATCAAGGACCACGTCACCAAGCCGGTCGTCGGCTACGTCGCGGGCTTCACCGCCCCCGAGGGCAAGACGATGGGCCACGCCGGTGCGATCGTGTCGGGCTCCTCCGGCACCGCCCAGGCGAAGAAGGAGGCCCTCGAGGCGGTCGGGGTCAAGGTCGGCAAGACGCCGTCCGAGACCGCGGCCCTGATGCGGGCCATCCTGCAGGCGCTCTGACCGACCCCCCCCACCCGCCGCGCCGGGCCGTGATGACGGCCCGGCTCGGCGGTCGGCATTTCCCGCGACGGCCTACCGGCGGGTACGGCGTGGTGTTGGCCGGGTGCCGGGGGGCGTCCTAGTGTCGGTGCGTGTCAACGACGACGCACGACGACAAGTCCGACCTGCTCGCGAAGGCGACCGACCTGGCCCTGGCGGGCAGGGGATCCGGCGGCCCGCCGCACGCCGAGGTGGGTGACCTGCTCCGCGCCTACTACCGCCACGTCGCGGCCGAGGACCTCGCCGGGCGCACCGACGTGGACGTCTACGGCGCACTGGCCAGCCACTTCCGGCTCGCCGGGTCGCGCCCGCAGGGCACCGCCCGGGTGCGCGTCTTCACCCCGACGCTGGCCGAGCACGGCTGGTCGGCCGGCGGGCACAGCGTGGTCGAGGTCGTCACCGACGACATGCCCTTCCTGGTGGACTCGCTCACGATGGAGTTGAGCCGCCAACTGCGCGATGTGCACCTGGTCGTGCACCCCCACTTCGACGTCCGCCGCGACATCACCGGCGCCCTGCAGCACGTCGGCGTCGTCGACGACGGTGCGGTCGAGCCCACGGGCGACACGGTGCGCGAGTCCTGGATGCACGTCGAGATCGACCGGGTCCGTGACGGCGACGACCCCGAGGCGATCGTCGAGCGGATCCAGGCCGTGCTGCGCGACGTGCGCGAGGCGGTCGAGGACTGGTCGCGCACTCGGCAGCGGATGCTCGACGTGGTCGCCGAGCTGCGCAGCGATCCGCCGCCGCTCGACGCCGACGAGGTCCGCCAGGGTGCGGAGCTGCTGGAGTGGCTGGCCGACGAGCACTTCACCTTCCTGGGCTACCGCGAGTACGTCCTCGAGCACGTGCCGGCCGACGGCGACAGCGAGGAGGGCGAGACGCTGCGCGCCGTGCCCGGCACCGGCCTGGGCATCCTGCGCGCCGACCAGTCGCTCTCCGAGTCGTTCGCCCGGCTGCCCGACCCGGTCAAGGCCAAGGCGCGCGAGCGCACCCTGCTGGTCCTGGCCAAGGCCAACTCCCGCGCGACCGTGCACCGCCCGGCGTACCTCGACTACGTGGGCGTCAAGACCTTCGGCGCCGACGGCGAGGTGACCGGCGAGCGCCGCTTCCTCGGGCTCTTCTCCTCGACGGCGTACGCCGAGTCGCTGACCCGGATCCCGCTGCTGCGCGAGCGCGCTGCCGCGGTGCTGCGCGCGAGCGGCTACGACCCCCGCTCGTACGCCGGACGAGCGCTGATGGACACCCTCGAGAGCTACCCGCGCGACGAGCTCTTCCACACCGACGTCGACGAGCTCGGTCCGATGGCCGAGGCGGCGATGAACGCCCGCGAGCGCCGCTCGGTGCGCGCGATCATCCGTCCCGACAGCTACGGGCGCTACGTCTCGGTGCTCGTCTATCTCCCGCGCGACCGCTACAACACCGGCGTGCGCGAGCGCTTCAGCCAGATCCTCTCCGAGCGGCTCGGTGCCACCTCCGTGGAGTTCACCGTGCGGATCAACGAGTCCACCACGGCGCGCGTGCACTTCGTCGTGCACCTGCCCGCCGGCGAGATGCCGCCCGAGATCGACACCGCGGACCTGGAGCGCCGGCTGACCGAGGCCTCGCGCAACTGGCGCGACGACTTCATCGGCGCGGTCATCGCGGAGTACGGCGAGGAGGTCGGCTCGGTGCTGGGGAGGCGCTACCTCGACTCGTTCCCCGAGGCCTACAAGGAGGACTACGCCGCGCGCACTGCGGCCGTCGACCTCGGTCGCCTCGAGGGCATCGCCGGGGAGGA
>CAEZXR010000034.1_pt1 | contig 11026 bp, 12 predicted proteins | sample 7265301 | NCBI WGS metagenome assembly CAEZXR01 (sample SAMEA6813913, study PRJEB35770) | freshwater metagenome | biome: Freshwater; feature: Freshwater reservoir; material: water | place: Czech Republic | collected 2017-04-14 | depth 30m m
CCCCGTGTTGCCGGACACCGGCAGCCAGCGCCCCGGGCCGTCCGGCCGGGCTCCGGGCATCCGGCGGGCGAGCACCGGCAGCGCGACGGCCATGTCGGTGCGGGCGACGAAGTGACCGAGGCAGTGGTGGATCCCCGCGCCGAAGCCGTGGTGCGGCGGCCGCTGCGCGGTGATGTCGAACGACGGGTCGGGCATCGCGAGCGGGTCGGTGCCGGCGCTGTGCGAGAGCATCTGGACGATGCCTCCCCTCGGGATGTGGAGGCCTTGGAAGTCCACGTCCTCCAGGGCCTCGCGGGTCACCCAGGTGACGGTCGGGTTGACCCGCATGACCTCCTCGACGGCCTGGGCGCCGAGCTCGGGGCGCTCGCCGAGCAGTCGCCACTGGTCCGGGTGCGCGAGCAGGGTCTGCAGGGCGAGCCCGATCTGGTTGCGCGTCGTCTCCATCCCGGCGAAGGCCAGGAAGACCAGCGCCACCGACAGCTCGCGCTCGCTCAGTCCCTCGGCCTGCACAAGTGCGCTGACCAGGTCGTCCCGCGGCCGCACGCGACGGTCGGCCACGACCTCGTCGAGGTACGCCGTCAGGCCGGCCAGCGCCGCCTCGATGCGCGGCACCTGGGCGGCGACGTCGATCGAGAACGATGCCCCGAGGTCGTCGGCCCAGTGCGCCACCTGTCGCCAGTGGCTCTCGTCGAGGCCGAGCAGCAGGCAGATGATGCGGGCGGCGTAGGGCTCGGCGAACTGACCTATCAGCTCGACCCGGCCCCGCGGCGCGAACTCGTCGATCAGCTCGTCGGCGAGCGCCTGGAAGGTCGGGGTCATCGCGGCGATGGCGCGGTTGCGGAAGGCAGGCACCATCAACCGGCGGATGCGGGCGTGGTCGTCGCCCTCGAGGCTGAGCAGGGTCTCGCCCCACCACCGGGCGAACGGACCGTCGTGGACGCCGTTCTGCTCCGGCCAGCGGGCGTTGCCCTGCCGGAAGCGGCGATCGCGCAGCAGGGCCGACACCTCGTCGTAGCGCAGCACCGCCCAACCCCAGTTGGTCCTGACGTACCAGCTCTGGTCGCGGGCCTCCAGGACCACCGGCGAGGTGACGTCGAAGGTCGGGTCGGACAGGTCGAAGGTCGTCACGAGCGGACCATGCGCAGGTGTCTGCCCTCACGCTCGACCGTCACCATGCCGTCGAGCAGGAACGAGTGACGGCGGTAGAACTCGATCGCGCGCTCGTTGCCCTCGAGCACCCACAGGTACGCCGGGCGGTCGGCGATCGCCGCGACGAGCAGCTGGTGCCCGACGCCGGTGCCCCAGTGCGAGCCGCGCACGTAGAGGGACTGCAGCTCGGTGTGGCCCTCGACCTCCGGCGGGTCGGCGTCGGCCGCGCAGACGAAGCCGACCATGCCGGACGCGTCCTCGGCGACCAGGGTGGTGCCCTGGTCGAGGATGCCCCGCCAGCGCTCGACGCGCGCCGGCTCGTCGGCGCGTCGTGCGTCGAGGATCTGCTGGTCGATCAGACCGGTGTAGGCGTCGTCCCAGCAGTCGAGGTGCAGGGCGACCAGGACCGGGCTGTCGTCGGCCACCGCACGTCGCAGCGTGACGCTGGGCCGGACTCTGGGCTGGACTCCGGGCTGGACTCCGGGCTGGGGAGCGCTCATGCCAGCATCGTATGGACTGCCAGGCCGGCGATCACGACAGCCGACACGAGACCCGTCACGACCCGTCCGCGCGGCCCGGTCGTGAGCCGCCCGAGGGCCGCGCCGCCGCCCGCCAGCGTGATCTGCCACGAGGCCGAGGCGACGAACGCCGCCGTCACGAAGACGACGCCCTCGCCCGGGGTCGAGGTGAGGTGGCGGTTGCCGAGCACGATCGCCGCGAAGTAGACGACGGTCGCCGGGTTGACCGCGGTGATGGCGACGAAGAGCAGGTAGGCCCGCCTCGGCGACATCGGACGTGCCTCCCGGGTCGGGTCGATCGGTCGCAGCGCGTGCAGCCCGGTCAGCACGGCGATGATCAGCAGGGCTGCGGCCGAGACGATGCGCAGCGGGGTCGCGACGGGGGCCAGCAGGGCCGACAGAGTCGCGCCCGCGACGACGGCCAACGTGGCGTAGACCGCGTCCACGCTGGCGATGCCGAGACCAGCGGCTGTGCCCACCCGCCACGACGTACGCGCCGTGAGCGTGACCAGGAAGGCCCCGACCGCGCCGATCGGCACGGCGATCGCGAAACCGGTGACCAGCCCTGACACCGCGACCTCGAGCACGACGTCATCCTCCCGGTCCGCAGAGCTCCCCACCATCGGATTACGGTGATCGCATGCGGATCACCAAGTTCGGACATGCCTGCGTCCGGGTGGAGCACGACGGGGTCGTCCTGGTGCTCGACCCGGGGGTCTTCACCGAGACCGAGGCCGTCGACGGCGCCACCGCGGTGCTGATCACCCACGAGCACCCCGACCACCTGCACGTCGCCCACCTGCGTGCCACCGACGCGCCGATCTGGACGATCGAGGGTGTCGCGGACGTCCTGCGCGAGCAGGCACCGGACGTCGCCGAGCGGGTGACCGTCGTGACGCCGGGGCAGCAGTTCGACGCCGGTCTCCCGGTGAGCGCGGTCGGCGAGATGCATGCCGTGATCCACCCCGAGATCGACCGGATCCACAACTCCGGCTACCTGATGACGGTCGGCGACCAGCGCGTCTACCACCCCGGCGACGCCCTGACCGTGCCCGACAGCGAGGTCGACCTGCTGCTGGTGCCCAGCTCGGCGCCGTGGCTGCGCTCGCAGGACGCCATCGAGTTCGCCCGCGCCGTGCGCGCCCCCCGCAACCTCGCCATCCACGACCGGATCTACACCGAGGCCGCTCACGGCATCCTCGAGTCGCAGATGAACCTCTTCCTGCCGCCCGCCGGCCAGGAGTACCTCCGCCGAGCCGATGGGCAGGACCTCTGACATGCCGTACTACGCCGCCACCTACGAATTCGTCGCCGACGCCGCCGCGATCGAGGCGGCCCGCCCCGGCCACCGCGACTGGCTCTCCCACCAGCCCGCGCTGCGGCTGAGTGGTCCCGACGACGCCAACGGCGCCCTGCTGATCTGGGAGGCGTCCGATGCCGCCGAGGTGGAGGCCCTGCTCGACGAGGACCCCTACACGCCGGCCGGCGTCATCGCCGCCCGCCGGGTCGTCGGCTGGCGCCCGATCCTCGGCTCCTGGAGCACCCAGCTCGCTCTCTGATCGGCAACGTCGAGGCGATCGTCTCAGCGGACGACATCCTCGGTGGTCGAGTAGGCGCGCTAGCGCCGTATCGAGACCTGGTGATCGGGCGCTCGGCGGCACTCGACCAACGAGGATGCTCCTCGGTGGTCGAGTAGGCGCGCTAGCGCCGTATCGAGACCTGGTGATCGGAGCTGGGGTGGTCTCGATACACCGCCTCGCTGGGGCTCGGCGGCACTCGACCAACGAGAGCCGCGTTTCGGTGGTCTCGATACACCGCCTCGCTGGGGCTCGGCGGCACTCGACCAACGAGAGCCGAGTTTCGGTGGTCGAGTAGGCGCGCTAGCGCCGTATCGAGACCTGGTGGCTTCTGGCTGAGACCCAGTCCCGTGCGCAGCAGCGGAGCCTTGGGTCAGACGCCGCTGACCGCGTCCCGGACGGGGACGAACTTGGCCTGGGCCTCGGCGAGCTCGGCCTCGGGCTGGGAGCCGGCGACGATGCCGCACCCGGCGAAGAGCCGCACGGTGGCACCGTCGACGACCCCGGAGCGCAGGGCGATGCCCCACTCGCCGTCGCCGCTGGCGTCCATCCAGCCGACCGGGCCGGCGTAGCGGCCCCGGTCCATGCCTTCGATCTCGGAGATCAGCGCGGTGGCGGCGGCGGTCGGCGTGCCGCCGACGGCTGCGGAGGGGTGCAGCGCCTCGGCGAGCTGGAGCGAGGAGACGGTGGTCGCGTCGTGGACGACGCCGGCGACGTCGGTGGCGAGGTGCATCACGTTGGGCAGATGCAGGACGAACGGCGTCTCGGGCACGTTCATCGACGAGCAGTGGGGCTCGAGCGCCTCGGCCACCGAGCGCACGGCGTACTCGTGCTCCTCGAGGTCCTTGGACGACCGGGCCAGCGTGGCCGCCAGGGCGAGGTCGCGCTCGTCGTCCCCGGTGCGCCGGATGGTCCCGGCGAGCACCCGCGAGGTGACCAGCCCGCGCTCACGGCGCACCAGCATCTCGGGGGTCGCCCCGAAGATGCCGTCGACGTGGAAGGTCCAGCACATGGGGTAGGACTCGACGAGACGGTGCAGCGGCCATCGCACGTCGACGGGGGCGTCGGCGGTGGCGAGCAGGTCGCGGGCGAGCACGACCTTCTCCAGGTCGCCCGCGTCGATCCGCGCCACCGCGTCGGCGACCGCCGTCATCCAGCGCTCGCCGTCCAGCGCGCCGTCGGCGAAGGCGACCCCGGTCGGCGGCTGCGGTGCGTCGGCGACGCGGAGCTGCTCGTCGAGCCGGTCGAGGCCGGTGGCGGAGGTCGTCGTCATCCAGGCGAGATCGCCGCGTCGGCCGACCACGACCGACGGCACGACGAGCACCGAGTCGCCCGGGGAGTCGGCGAAAGCGAAGGTCCCGAAGCCGACCAGCCCGGTGCCGGGCTCCTCGACCTCGTTGCGCACGACGGCGCGGGCCGTCACCTCGCTCCACCAGGTCGCGGCGTCGGAGAAGCGCGCGGCGCCGGTGGTGCGGATCTCGGCGGCCACGCCCCAGCCGACGAGTCCCTCGCCGCGGCGCAACCAGGTCACCGGGCGCTCGTCCGGCACCAGGTCGAGCAGCCGGTCGGCGACCCGGGTGTCGATCGCCACGGTGCGGACGACGAGAGGGGCGACCAGGGGAGAGGTCGCAGCCTGCCCGGCCGCGTGCGCCGACGTCGTCACCCTGCGAGCCTACCCAGTGCTGCCCGGGTGCCCGCCCCGGTGCCCGTCCGGGCTCGGCGGGGTCGGTAGCGTCTGCCTCGTGACCACCTCGACCTCGTCCTCGCGCACCGCTGCCCTCGGTCTCGTCGCCGGCGCGATCCTGCTCGCCGTCGTGGCGGCGTTCGCGATCTTCCTGCCGAAGGCGCACGGCAGCGAGATCGAGCTGCCCGAGACCCTGCCCGGCGGCCTGGAGCGCGTCGTGCAGCCGGAGGACTCCGAGTTCGACGAGAGCGAGATCGAGGGCTCGGCCGCCGACGCGCTGGCCGAGCTGTACGACGCCGACGCGACCGTCGGTGACTACGCGACGGCCGACCGCTCCGCCCAGGTGACCGTCACGGTGCTGGACGTGCCGGCCGGGCCGTTCCTGCCGACCGGGCCGGTGCCGGACCCGGAGACCTACGGCTACGCGCGCGGCGCGACCGAGCTGGTCACCGTCGGCGACGCGATCTGCAGCCTCAACTACGCCCAGCCGGTGCCGTCCGGTCAGCCGGTCGACGAGGACGAGCAGCCTGCCGGGGCCTTCTGCCAGCTGGGCTCGGGGGAGCGCACCTTCCTCGCCAGCGGCTCCGGCGTCGCGCCCGACGCGATCGTGGACATCCTCGAGTCGCTGGCCGACTGATCCCTCGGACCGGGCCTGTCGGCCTCAGGAGCGGTAGACCACGACCCGGTCGCCGACCTGCACCTGGTCGAAGAGCCAGGCCACCCCGGCCTCGTCTCGGATGTTGACGCACCCGTGCGAGGCTCCGGCGTATCCGACCGCGGCGAAGTCCGACGAGTAGTGCACGGCCTGGCCGCCGGAGAAGAACATGGCGTAGGGCATCGCCGATCCGTACAGGCGCGACACGTGGTCGCGGCTCTTCACGTAGACGCTGAACACGCCCTCGCGCGTGGGCGTCGTCGAGGCGCCGAACCGGGCGTCGAGCGTGCGCACGACCGCGCCGTCGACGACCCAACGCAGGGTGCTCGACGTCTTGTCGATGCACAGCACCCGTCCGGTCGTGCAGCGCGGGTCCAGCGGACCGGCCGTGTTGGCGCGGTTGTCCAGCTCGGCCGGCGTCGGCTCGGTCGTCATCGCGAGCAGCCGGTCCATCGTCGTGCGGTCGACCGCGCCGGTGACGGCGATCTCGCGCTTGGCCTGAAAGCCCCGCACGGCCTCGGTCGTGACGTCGCCGTAGTAGCCGGTGACGTCGGCCTGGAACCAGTCGATCTGCGCGAGCCGGGCCTGCAGCTCGGCGACGTCGCCGCCTTCGTCGCCGGCTGAGAGCAGCGCCGGTCCGGCGGTGGGGCCTACCGGCGAGGGGCGGGTGGTCGGGGCGGCCGGCGGCTGGGTCGGGGCGTACGTCGCCGGTCCCGCCGGGGCCGCCACCGGAGACGGGGTGGCCGGGTCGGGGTGGGCGACGTCGGTGCTGCGACCCACGGCGTACGCCGAGGCGGTGAGCAGCAGCACGGCGGCGAGCGCGAGCACGAGACGGCGGGCGAGGAGCATGGGACTTCCTGACGGCGAGGGCGCGACCCTGCTGCGGGTCGAGGTGTGGGTCGAGGTGTGGGTCGAGGTGCGGGTCGATGTGCAGGGGTGACGCCTGGCGCAGGGGTTTGGTTGCCCACGGCCTACCCTCTCCTGCGTGGCCCGTGCAGAGCTCGACAAGCAGCCGTCCGACGTCCGACGCATGTTCGACACCGTCGCGCGTCGCTACGACGTGACCAACGACGTGCTCTCGCTGGGCCAGGACCGGCGGTGGCGACGAGACGTCATCGCCGCCGTCGCCCCCGTCGCGGGCGAGCTCGTGCTCGACCTCGCCGCCGGCACCGGCACCTCGAGCGAGCCCTTCCACGATCGCGGCGCCACCGTCGTGCCCTGCGACTTCTCGCTCGGCATGCTCCAGGTGGGCAAGCGCGCGCGACCGCACCTGCCCTTCACGGCGGGCGACGGCACCCGGCTGCCCTTCGCCGATACGACCTTCGACGCGGTGACGATCTCCTTCGGCCTGCGCAACATCGTCGACCCGATGGCGGGTCTGCGCGAGCTGCGGCGCGTCACCAAGCCCGGCGGACGCCTGGTGGTCTGCGAGTTCAGCCATCCGACGTCGGCTCCGCTGCGCACGGTCTACCTCGAGTACCTCATGAAGGCCCTGCCCTCGATCGCGCGCACCGTCTCCTCGGCCCCCGACGCCTACGTCTACCTCGCCGAGTCGATCCGCGCCTGGCCCGACCAGGCGAGCCTGGCAGCGATGATCGATGCCGCCGGCTGGACCGGGGTGGAGTGGCAGAACCTCTCGGCCGGCATCGTCGCCCTGCACCGCGCCCGCGCCTGAATCCTGCACCGCATTTAGGCAACGCCGACGTGCGTTAAATCCCCAGGTCAGACCCGGTTTCGACGGTGCGGACCCCCGGGTCGCGGGGGTGCCGTCGGAGTGGCAGACTGTGTTCCGCGCCACTTAGTGATTCGCTTCACAAGCCCACAAGGAGCCCCGGACGAGGGGTCCCGCGGGTGCCCCGGAGCGGACGGGCAGAGGAAGGATGCGCACTCGATGGAGCTCTACACGCCGGTCCTGGTGCTGGCCGCCATCGCCGCGGGATTCGCGGTCTTCTCGATCCTCACCAGCCTGCTGGTGGGGCCGTCGCGCTACAACCGCGCCAAGCTCGACTCCTACGAGTGCGGCATCGAGCCCACCCCGCAGCCGGTCGGCGGTGGTCGCTTCCCGGTGAAGTACTACATCACCGCGATGCTCTTCATCGTCTTCGACATCGAGATCATCTTCCTCTACCCGTGGGCGGTCCACTTCGACGCCATGTTGGTCTTCGGACTGGTCGAGATGGTCGTCTTCATCGCCACCGTCTTCGTCGCGTACGCCTACGTCTGGCGACGCGGCGGCCTCGAGTGGGACTGAGCAGGGAGTAAACGAATGGGCATCGAAGACAAGCTGCCGAGCGGCGTCCTCCTCACGACGGTGGAGGGCCTGTCGGGCTACATGCGCAAGGCGTCCTTCTGGCCGGCGACCTTCGGGCTGGCGTGCTGCGCCATCGAGATGATGACGAGCGGCGGCCCGAAGTACGACCTGGCCCGCTTCGGCATGGAGGTCTTCCGCGCGAGCCCGCGGCAGGCCGACCTGATGATCGTGGCCGGCCGGGTGAGCCAGAAGATGGCGCCGGTCCTGCGCCAGATCTACGACCAGATGCCCGACCCGAAGTGGGTGCTCGCCATGGGCGTGTGCGCCAGCAGTGGCGGCATGTTCAACAACTACGCGATCGTCCAAGGCGTCGACCACGTCGTGCCCGTCGACATGTACCTTCCCGGCTGCCCGCCGCGGCCCGAGATGCTGATCGACGCGATCCTCAAGCTCCACGACCAGGTCCAGCACACCAAGCTCGGCGCCAACCGCCGCGTGGAGATCGAGCAGCTCGAGACGGCCGCCCTCACCGCCACCCCCACCTCCGACATGCGGGGGCTGCTGCGATGAGCGACAAGACCCCCGAGCAGCCGGCCGTGGACCAGTCCCCGGAGAACGTCCCTGCGCCCGTCGGCCAGTCTGTCCACCAGGTGGGCGAGCGGCAGGGCATGTTCGGCGTCAGCGGCACCGGCGACACCAGTGGCTACGGCGGACTCACCAGCGCGATCCTCTACCCCGGTCCGGCCCAGCGCCCGTACGGCGGGTGGTACGACGACGTCGCCGACGCCCTGACGGCGGCGACCCTCGGCGCCGGTGCTCAGCACGCGGTCGAGAGCGTCGTGATCCACCGCGGCGAGATCACCTTCCACGTGCGCCGTGAGGACATCGTGGCCGTGATGCGGGCGCTGCGCGACGACCCGGCCCTGCGCTTCGAGCTGTGCTCGGGCGTCAGCGGGGTCCACTACCCCGACGATGCCGGTCGTGAGCTGCACGCGGTCTACCACCTGCTCTCGATGACCCACAACCGTCGGATCCGGGTGGAGGTGTCGGTGCCCGACGCCGACCCGCACCTGCCGTCGACCGTCGCGATCTACCCGACCAACGACTGGCACGAGCGCGAGACCTACGACATGTTCGGCCTGATCTTCGACGGCCACCCCGCGCTCACGCGCATCCTGATGCCCGACGACTGGCCGGGCCACCCGCAGCGCAAGGACTACCCCTTGGGCGGCATCCCCGTGGAGTACAAGGGCGGCACGATCCCGCCCCCCGACCAGCGGAGGTCGTACAACTAATGTCACCCCACGACGTTCTCCGCGTCCCCCGCTTCGCTCCTCCCGCAGACAACGCCGCGGGGACCCCGACACGGTCACCCCACGACGTTCTCCGCGTCCCCCGCTTCGCTCCTCCCGCAGACAACGCCGCGGGGACCCCGACCCGACGGAGGGCTGCGCTGTGAGCACAGACCAGGACATCTACGCCGGCGCGAGCGAGACCACCGACGGCAAGGTCTTCACCGTCACCGGCCAGGACTGGGACTCCATCGCCCAGGGTCTCGCCGAGGACGGCGAGGAGCGCATCGTCGTCAACATGGGTCCGCAGCACCCCTCGACCCACGGCGTGCTCCGGCTGATCCTCGAGCTCGAGGGCGAGACGGTGACCGAGGCCCGCTGCGGCATCGGCTACCTGCACACGGGCATCGAGAAGAACATGGAGTACCGCTCCTGGGTCCAGGGCGTCACGTTCTGCACCCGCATGGACTACCTCTCGCCGTTCTTCAACGAGATGACCTACGTGCTCGGCGTCGAGAAGCTGCTCGACATCGAGGACCAGATCCCGGAGAAGGCCGAGGTGATGCGGGTCCTGCTCATGGAGCTCAACCGCATCTCCTCCCACCTGGTCTGCATCGCCACCGGCGGCATGGAGATCGGCGCCCTGACGGTGATGACGATCGGCTTCCGCGAGCGCGAACTGGTGCTCGACCTCTTCGAGCTGATCACCGGCTTGCGCATGAACCACGCGTTCATCCGTCCCGGCGGTGTCGCCCAGGACCTGCCGCCCGGCGCTCTCGACGAGATCCGCGCCTTCATCGCCCTGATGAAGAAGCGACTGCCCGAGTACGCCGCCCTGTGCAACGCGAACCCGATCTTCAAGGGTCGCCTGGTCGACGTCGGGGTCCTCGACCTCGAGGGCTGTCTCGCCCTCGGTCTCACCGGCCCGCCGTTGCGTGCGGCCGGCTACCCGTGGGACCTGCGCAAGACCCAGCCGTACTCCGGCTACGAGACCTACGACTTCGACGTCCAGACCTGGGACACCGCCGACTCCTACGGTCGTTTCCGCGTGCGGCTGGCGGAGATGTGGGAGTCGCTCAAGATCATCGAGCAGGCCGCCGAGCGCCTCGCGAAGATGGAGGGCGCGCCGGTGATGGTGGCCGACAAGAAGGTCGCCTGGCCCAGCCAGCTCTCGATCGGCTCCGACGGCATGGGCAACAGTCTCGACCACATCCGCCACATCATGGGCGAGTCGATGGAGGGCCTGATCCACCACTTCAAGCTCGTCACCGAGGGCTTCCGGGTGCCGGCCGGCCAGGCCTATGTGCCGATCGAGTCTCCGCGCGGCGAGCTCGGAGCGCATGTCGTCTCCGACGGCGGCACGCGCCCCTTCCGCGCGCACTTCCGCGACCCGTCGTTCACCAACCTGCAGGCCACCAGCGTGATGAGCGAGGGCGGCATGGTCGCCGACGTCATCGTCGCGATCGCCAGCATCGACCCCGTGATGGGAGGCGTCGACCGCTAATGGCGCTCGAGCAGAAGACCCTGGAGGAGCTCGGCGAGATCGCCGGGCGCTACCCCGAGGCCCGCAGCGGCCTGCTGCCGATGCTGCACCTCGTGCAGTCGGTCGAGGGACGGATCACGCCGGAGGGCATCGAGGCGTGCGCCGCGATCCTCGACATCTCGCCGGCCGAGGTCAGCGGTGTCGCGACCTTCTACACGATGTACAAGCGCAAGCCGGTCGGAAAGCATCACATCGGCGTCTGCATCAACACTCTCTGCGGTCTGCTCGGCGGCGACGCTGTGTACGACGCCCTCTCCGAGCGCCTGGGCGTCGGCCACGATCAGCCCACCGCTGACGGCGAGTTCTGGCTCGAGCGCATCGAATGCCAGGCAGCCTGCACGCATGCACCTGTCATGA
>CAEZXR010000035.1_pt1 | contig 10905 bp, 9 predicted proteins | sample 7265301 | NCBI WGS metagenome assembly CAEZXR01 (sample SAMEA6813913, study PRJEB35770) | freshwater metagenome | biome: Freshwater; feature: Freshwater reservoir; material: water | place: Czech Republic | collected 2017-04-14 | depth 30m m
AGCATCGCCGACAACCTCCGACTCGCCCGGCCGGGCGCGACCGAGGCCGAGCTGTGGTCGGCGCTGCGCAGCGTGGCCCTCGAGGAGCGCGTCCGCACCCTCCCCGACGGGCTCGACGACGGCCTCGGAGAGGACGGCGCCACCTTGTCGGCGGGCGAGCGCGCTCGGCTGGCGCTGGCGCGGGTGGTGGTCGCGGACCGGCCGTGGGTCCTGCTCGACGAGCCCACCGCTCACGTCGACGAGCTCACCGAGCGCATCATCGCCGACACAATCGTCGACCTCGGACGGCGCGCAGGGGTCGTGGTCGTCGCGCACCGCCCCGCCCTGGTCGCTCTCGCCGACCATCACGTCGTCCTGCCCGCTCCGCATCGTCCTCGGGTCGAGGCAGCCGAGACGTCGGCGACCGGGCCGCTCCGCCGCGGCACGGCCACCCCGGCGTACGTCCCGGACTCCCCCGCCCGGGGGACCGTGCGTCGCCAGCTGGCTGTCGGCGCCGTGCTGGGTGCCCTCGCCTCGGCCTCCGGGGTCGCGCTGACCGCGACGGCGGGCTGGCTGATCGTGCAGGCGTCGACGCGGCCTCCCGTGCTGACGCTGCTGGTGGCGATCGTCGGCGTCCGGACCTTCGGGCTCGCCCGTCCGGCGCTGCGCTACGTCGAGCGCCTGACGTCGCACGACGCGGCGCTGCGACTGCTGGCGGCGCGCCGGGTCCAGGTGTACGAGTCGATCGTGCCGTTGACCCCCGGCCGCCTCGGTCGGCGACGGGGAGACGTGCTCGCGTCGATCGTCGACGACGTCGACGCCGTGGTCGATGCCGAGCTGCGGGTGCGGATGCCCGCCCGCACCGCGACGCTGGTCTCGTCGTGCGGCATCGCCGTCGCGACGCTCGTGCTGCCGCAGGCGGGGATCGTGCTGGCGGCGTACTGCGTCGTCGCGGGACTCGGCTCGTGGACGATCGCCCGCATCGGCGCCGCCCGGGCGGAGCGCTCCTACGTCGACCGGCGCGCAGCCCTGTCCGAGATCGTGCACGACGCCATCCAGGTCCGCGAGGAGCTGCTCATGTGGCAGGCGGTCGACGCGACGTGCGACAGCGTCTCAGCGGCGAGCGCGGCGCTCGGCAGGTCCGGCACGTCCGCCGCCCGGTGGAGCGCGACGGCCCGGGCGTGGATCTCGGCGACGACGGGAGTCGCGGTGGCAGCGATGGCCTGGGCAGCGCTCGGTGGCCTCGACGGCGGCATCTCGGCCCCGATGGCAGCACTGCTCGTGCTGGTGCCGCTCGGCCTGAGCGAGGTGATCGCCCCACTGCCCGACGCCGCGACCCTGAGCGTGCGCACCCGGGCGTCCGCAGCGCGACTCGCGGGACTCGAGCACGCGACACCGGCGGTGCGGGAGATCCCCGCGACGGCTCACCCCCGCGGCACCGCCCTGGACGTGGAGAGAGTCCGCGGCCGGTGGCACGACGCCGCGCCGGTGACCTCCGAGGTGTCCTTCATGGCGGCGCCGGGCGAGCGGATCGGCATCGTCGGCGCCTCCGGGTCGGGCAAGAGCACGGTCGCAGCACTGCTGCTGCGATTCCTGGACCCGGTGGCCGGCACGATCAGCCTGGGAGGCGCCACGACGACGAGGATGGGCCTCGACGAGGTCCGCGCGCTCACGGGACTCGTCGACGACGACCCGCACGTCTTCGCCACGACGCTCCTCGAGAACGTCCGCCTGGCCCGACCCGGCGCCGATGCGCGCGCCGTCGAGTCCGCCCTCGGTCGTGCCGGCCTCGGCACCTGGCTGGACTCCCTGCCCTCCGGGCTGGACACCTGGCTCGGAGACGGGCACGGCGGCCTGTCCGGTGGCGAGCGTGCACGCCTGGGTCTGGCCCGGTGTCTCCTCGCCGACCAGCCGGTGCTGGTGCTCGACGAGCCGACCGCCCATCTCGATCACACGACCGCCCGTGCCCTGGCCGAGCACGTCCTGCGCGGTGAGCGGCGGACGACGGTCATCTGGATCACCCACGACCCGGTCGGCCTCGAGCTCGTCGACCGCGTCGTCGACCTCGGACCCCACCCGTCGTACGTCTCGTCGGCGAGACGCGACGACCCGGCCGACCGCCGATGAGGGTGCATCTCGACGACGGTCGACCGGGCCGTGATCAGCGCCAGGTGCCCGGCTGCCGGATCGGCATCGAGATGGTGACGACACCGGCCTCGCAGTCAGCGCGCACATCGCTCGGCGTGATCCCGGCCGGGATGCTGTAGACCCGCTGGAAGCGCGGGGTCGTGTGCTTGGCCCGCAGCGTCAGGGTGGGTCCGTCCACGCTGATCTCGAGCTGGGTGGAGTCCCCACCGGGCACCCGGGCCCGGATCATCCAGCGATCCCCCTCCTGGAACTCGCCGAGCGCCCGCACTGATCCGCCCGGACCTGCGCCACGCCCCCGTGGTGTCGGTGCTGCCGCCATCTCCACTCCCCCCGGCCGGGCCGCGCAGCCCGGAGCCGTGTCCGGACCCCGAGCCACCGGAGCGGGCGCCCTGCCCACCGGCTCAGCGTCCGCGCAGACACCGCGCCGCACCAGGGACCAAGGGCCCGAGTCGACCGCACCGCCACTGGGCCTTTGGTCCTGGTCGACCGGGCCTCAGGCCCGTACGACGGCGGCCGCGTCGTCGGGAGCATGGCTTCATGGACAGCACCCGGATCGCGCTCGGCAGCATCGTCGTCGGCATCGACGGCTCCGATGCCTCCCACGAGGCGTTGGCGTGGGCACACGAGCAGGCGCTCCTCGAGGGGCGCGGACTCTCGCTGCTGCACGCGCTCGCGCCACTGAGCGGGGGCGTCCGCGCCTCCCTGATCTCCGCCGGGATCGATCCGGTGACCCTCCGGGTGCAGACCAGGCAGGACGCTCGCCACCTGCTGGAGGCCGCTCGCGCCGTCGTCGCGGACCGCAGCCCCGACGTCGACGTCGCGACCAGTCTCGTGGAGCTGGATGCCCGCGAGGCCCTCGTCGACGTCTCCCACGACGCGTCGCTGGTGGTCGTCGGCTCGCGCGGACTCGGGCCGCTCCTCAGCCTGGTGATGGGATCGGTGAGCCTGTCCGTCGCCCAGCGCGCGGCGTGCCCGGTCCTGGTGCACCGCCCGCACGACGGCATCCGTCGCGGCATCCTGGTCGGCGTCGACGGATCGCCGCGATCCATGCCGGCCCTGGAGTTCGCGTTCCGTCAGGCGTCGCTGCGAGGTGAGCCTCTGACCGTGACGCACTGCTTCTGGGACGTCGCCGCCCAGGACGCGGGCCTCAGCGAGATCCGTCGAGTGCTGGCGGAGATGACGGGCGCGATGAGGGAGAAGTTCCCCGACGTCGACTGGCAGGTGCGCCTCGAGCACGGCCTGGCCGACGTGTGCCTGGCCCAGGAGTCCGATGTCGCGGACCTGGTCGTCATCGGCCGCACCCATCCGCGCCGTCACCTGCCCTTCCTGGCGCCGGGGGTCGCCACGGCGGTCCTGGAGCACGCGCGCAGCAACGTCGCCCTCGTCCCGGACGTCGGATGATGCCCGGGCACGATCGGCGGGCCTCGTGCGTCTGCTGCTGATCGAGGACGACGCCGAGCTGCGCTCGGGACTGGTCGCCGCCCTGTCGGCCCGCGGACACCAGGTCACCGGCACGGGCACCGGCACCGAGGGGCTGCGCCTCCTCGAGGACCCGCCGGACATCGTGCTCACGGACCTCGGGCTCCCGGACGTTGACGGTGTCGACCTGATCGCCCGGATCCGGGCCATCTCGCAGGTGCCCGTCGTGGTGATGAGCGGCAACCGTGAGCGAGGGGTGGCAGCGCGGGCCCTGGACGCCGGAGCAGACGATTACGTGCCCAAGCCCTTCCATCTCGACGACCTCGAGGCACGACTGCGGGCCGCGGCACGCCGACCCGCGATCGCCGCCCCGTTGCGCCACGTGCGCGCTGGCGACCTCCACCTCGACCTGGACGCGCGGCGCGCCGACCTGGAGGGCCGGGAGGTCTCACTGACCCCGACCGAGTGGAGGGTCCTCGCAGCCCTGGTGGCCGGGCGCGGCAGTGTCGTCAGCTACCGCACGCTGGGCCGCACGGTGTGGGGCGACACCAGCTACGTCCGGGCCACCGAGAGCCTGCGGGTCCATGTCGGCGCGCTCCGGACCAAGCTCGGAGGCGGCGATGACCGGTGCGGACCGATCACCACGGCCAGCGGCGTCGGCTACCGCTGGTCGACAGACGACGACGCCGGGCCCGACGCGGGACCTGACGCGGGGCCCGACACGGGGCCCGACACGGGGCCCGACACGGGGCCCGAGGACGTCCACTGCCCGCCGGACGACGCGGTCGTGCGGACCGATCGCGCCCTGCGCCACGACCTGTTCAACTGCGTGGCGTCCCTGTCGGTGATCGCCGGGCTCCTCGACCCCTCGTTCGAGGCCGATCCGGCGGCAGAGGAGCTGGCTCGCCGGCGGATCGGGCCGGCGGTCGACCGACTGCGCGATCTCGCCGCGGAGATGTCAGCGCGCCTCGACCCGCCGTGAGCCCGCGCAGCACCGGACAAAGTTACAAAGATCCGCGAAAGATCCCTGGGGAGGGTGACCGGTCGGGTCGAAGAGCATCACGACACCCAGGAGGACCCGACATGCTGACCATCGTCATCCCCGCCGACGGCGCGGACATCCGACGCGACACCCTCGTCGATGTCGCCCACCACCAGCTCCAGCTCGACCGCGGGCTGGAGCCCGGGGAGCTCGTCGTCGCGGTCTTCCTCGACGACTCGACCTGGCTCGCCGAGGTCGTGGACCTCGAGTTCACGCTCGGCGAGACCCGCTACCTGCTCCGCGCCACCCACCCGCGCGGCCAGCGCGTCGCGCCGGCGCCGGAGCGCGGGCGGCCGGTGACCACAGCACAGGTCACCTACCTGCTCGACCTCATGGCGTCGGAGCGCCTCACCACGGCGACGGCGCCGCGATCATGAGCACCATCCTGGTCGCCGACGACGAGGCCGACCTGCGCGACCTGATGGCCGTCGTCCTGGAGTCGGCCGGCCACGACGTGATCACCGCCCGCGACGGGGTGCACGCCATCGCGCAGAGCGCTGCCCACCAGATCGACCTCGTCGTCCTCGACGTGATGATGCCCCGCGCCACCGGCGTCGAGGTGCTGGGCGAGATCCGGGCCCGCTCCGGCTCCCAGCCCGCGGTCCTGATGCTCTCGGCCCTGTGCAGCCGAGCCGACATCCGAGCCGGCTACATCGCCGGCGCCGACGACTACATCGCTAAGCCGTTCTCGATGCAGGAGTTCGTCGACCGCGTGCACACCCTCCTCGACGAGCGGGCCGTGCTGGCATGAGCGGGCCAGCCACCGTCGTGGTCGAGACCGACCACCACCTCGCCCTGGCGCCGCTCGCGAGCCTGGTGTGCATCGAGATGCCTGCCGGGCTGCCCGCGCTGGGCTCGCGGATCGTGCTCCGGGGATTGGACGGCGCCATGCGGGACGCGATCGTCACGACCGTCGATCCTCGCAGCGGTGCGATCGCCGCTGCGGTCGGCTGGCCGGTCACCCGCCGTCAGCTCATCGAGCGCGGCTATGCGTGGTCCGGTCTCCGGCACGACGGCGGCCTCCGCTTCGTGGTCTGCGGGTGAGGCGTGCCGGAGCCGAGAACCTCGGAGAGCATGGCCGACGACGTCAGCGTCACGTCCGCCGTGGAGCGCCGGCTCGCCGAGCAGGCGATGCTGCTCGAGCACGCCAACGACGCGATCGTGGTGCGCGACCTGGGCGGCCGGATCACGTACTGGAGTCCCGGCGCGGAGCGCCTCTACGGGTGGCCGGCCGACGACGCGTGCGGGCGACTGCTCGACCGATTCCTCCGCACCCAGCGTGATCCGGCGGCCTCGACCGAGGTCGTGACCGAAGCCCTGCTCGGCGCCGGCAGCTGGGAGGGGGAGCTGACCCAGCGCAGCCGCGACGGTGCGGAGCTCACGGTGCTGAGCCGCAAGACCCTGCTCCGCGGCGAGTCCGGCGAGCCGTACGGCGTGCTGGTGATCGCCAGCGACATCACCGCGCGACGCAGGGCCGAGCAGGCCCTGGCGCGCAGCGAGGAGCTCTTCCGCTCCCAGTTCACCTACACCGGCGTCGGACAGGCGATCAGGTCGCCCGACGACGTCCTCGAGTCGGTCAACCCGGCCCTCGCGCGGATGCTCGGCTACGACGACATCGCCGACCTCGTCGGCCGGTCGGCCTGCAGCCTGGCGACGCCCGCGAGCATCACGACGCGCCGGGCAGAGCTGCTGCCGGTCTACGCCGGCGAGCGCGAGGCGGTGTCGTTCGAGGCGCAGATGATCCACCGGGACGGGACGCTCGTCGACGTGCAGTACACGTCGTCGGTGATCCGCGACGTCGACGGCCGGCCGCTGCGCTTCATCTCCACCTTCCAGGACATCTCCGAGCGCAAGCGGGCCGAACGGGCCCGCGACCTCGCCGTCGCCGAGCTCCAGGCCCGTCACGACGAGCTGGCGGCGATGAGCCAGCTCAAGACCGACCTCATGGGCATCCTCGGCCACCAGCTCAAGAACCCGGTGGCGAACCTCTCCATGGCAGCCGAGGTGGCCAGTGCGACCTGGGCTGCGGACAGCGCTCCGGCCCAGGGTCGCTTCCTCGACCTGGTGACGCGCAACGCCCAGCGCATCCAGCAGACCATCGACGAGGTGCTCAGCATGGTGGCCGTCGACAGCGGCCAGCTGACAGCCCACCCTGATCAGGTCCGCCTCGTCGACCTGGTCGACGAGGCGGTCGCGTCCACGGGAGTGAGTGCACGGACCGAGGCCGACGCCGCTGTCGTCGTGCTGGCGCAGCGCGACCACCTCCACCACATCCTCGACAACCTGTTCTCGAACGCCGTGAAGTACGCCCACGCCAGGATCGAGGTGCGCGCATCGGTCGTGGACCCGGCCGGCGAAACCTCGGCGCAAGCGGCGATCGAGGTCGTCGACGACGGCCCGGGCATCCCGGAGGCCTTCCAACCCCACCTCTTCGAGCGGTTCGCCCAGCGGGACAAGTCGGGCCGACCCGCGGGCGGCACCGGACTGGGGCTGTTCATCGCGCGTCAGCTCGCCCGCGCCAACGGCGGCGACCTGGTGCTCGAGAGCTCGGTGGTGGGCCGGACCTGCTTCATCCTGACGCTGCCGCTGGCGCCAGACCCGGGCACGGCGTCCGATCCCACGACGACGTGAGGCGCCTCAGGTGACGGTGATCGGGAGGTCGGTGTCCCAGGGCTGGCGCATCACCATGTCGGCGACGCGCACGGTGCCGCGCTCGAACTCTCCGGTGGCGGCGTCGATCAGGCGGTAGGCCTGGGTCTGCCGGTGGATCGGCTGGGCGTCGAGGACCAGCACCCGCACCTCGCCGGGCTCGAAGGCGCAGCGTGCTTGCAGGGCAGCGATCAGCTGCTCGCGATGGAGGTGGCCGTCGCCGAAGTTCCACCCCAGCACCACCCCGGCGACCAGCTCGCCGTCCATCACCAGGTAGTCGGTCTCGTGGCGCTCGCCGCACAACCGCGGGATCAGGGCGAAGTGGGCCCGACCGTGCGTGTGCAGCGCTCGGAAGGCGTAGCCGGCGTACAGCGGGACCTCCGCCTCCTCCTTGCCGTAGATCTTCTCCAGCTGCTGGTGCGGCAGCATCGTCGCCTTCGTCGTGCCGGCGTCGAACTTCGCGAGGCCGGCCTCGGTGAAGCACCAGACCGAGGTGTCCCAGTTGCCGGCGTAGTAGCGCATGCCGAGCAGGAAGGAGATCTTCTCGGGGAACAGGTTGCCGAGCACGACCACGAGCGCGCTCGTCGCCGGGATCAGCAGCACCCACGGGTGCTCGAGATCGCCGATGCCGACCGACGCCTTGTCGACGAAGAGGGTCAGGATGCCGAACATCATGAAGACGTTCCACTCCAGCGGCACACCCATCGGGATGCTCGTGATGATGTGCAGGTGGAAGGCGATCATCACGATGGCCGCGACCGTCGTGAACGTGCCGCCATGGGAGCAGATCAGGACGAGGGGTACGCCGAGCTCGACGGCCGTGCCGCCGTGGGCGAGGGTCTTCGAGAGTCGTGAGGGCCGCAGGTCGTCGGGGAAGGACCGGTGGAAGCGGTGCTTGAGCCGGCCGAAGCGCCAGATCGGGCTGTTGCTCTCCATCGCCTGCACCACGAAGGGGAAGTGCCTGTTCATCTTCGAGAGAGCCGCGCCCCACCAGATGCACAGCATCACCAGCTTGGCGCCGACGATCATTTCCGGGGCCGCGACGAGGAACGTGAGTGCGATCGCGGCGTACACCTCGGAGCGCGCCGCGAGGAAGATCGTGCGATCGCGCAGAGCCAGGACCCCGAGCACGCCGAGCACCAGCGCGACCTTCCACACCGGGAGCGCCGACGTGCTCCCCGGCCCGTCGGCGTCCGAGAGCAGGGCGAGCACGAGGGAGACCAGCAGGGCGGCGTAGAGCACGGCATCGAGGACCGTGCGTCGGTCGCCGGCCGTGAGCGGGACCCGTCCCGGCCAGGGAGGCATCCGGATGGTGCCGGGGCGCAGCCAGTAGAGGAACGAGCCGAGCGGCGGCAGGAAGCGCAGGTTGAGCGGGCCGAAGCCGCAGCCCAGCCCGAGCACCTCGAAGAGGACGGTCCACAGGACGAGCTTCTGGAACACGACCGGCTCGGACCACCAGTCGCCCACGGCCGTGAACCCGTCGATGCCGGGGGTGGTGAGCGCGAAGAGCATCCCGCCGAGCAGGTAGAGGCCGATCTTCACGACGTAGAAGACGTAGACGACGTCGGGGGTGCCGAAGCCCACCTCGCACAGGTGACGGATGACCGGGCGCATCCGCTCGTTGCGGGTGCCCTGGCGCCAGGTGGCGACGTCGAGGTCGGGGAGGTCGGGTTGCAGGAAGCCCATCGTGTACCGCTTTCAGTGCGTGCCGGTGGGACCGACGGAGAACGACGAAGTGCTCACGGGGTCAGCAGCACCTTGAGGCAGTCGGCGGATCGAGCGGCCACGGCGGCGTACGCCGCTGCGGCATCGGTCAGCGCGAAGGTGTGGGTGAAGATCCCCGTCGTGTCGATCCGCCCCGCTCGCACCATCGGCACCAGGTCCGACCACGTCGCCTGGACGGGTGCGGTGGTCATCCGCAGTGTCACGCTGCGGAAGACCCCCATCAGCACACCGAGCGGATAGGGGTCGAGGTCGTGGATGCCGATCACAGAGATCGTGCCGGACGACCGGACAGCAGCGAACGCCATGTCGAGAGTGGCATCGTGGGCGACCGCGTCGATCACCACGTCGGCGCCACGACCGCCGGTGGCTGCGAGGACCGCGTCCACGGGATCGCCGACCAGCGCCTCGGCACCTGCCGCGACCGCCCGGTCGAGCCGCCCTCTCACCGGGTCGAAGGCCAGCACCCTGCCGGCGCCCAGGGCGAGAGCCGAGCGGACGGCACACTGGCCGACCGCGCCCAGCCCGAGGACCACGACCGTGTCGCCAGGAGCGACGTCACCCCGCTTCGCACCGGCCCACCCGGTGGCGAGGTTGTCGGTCAGCAGCAGCGCCGCCTCGGTGGAGACGCCGTCCGCGATCCGCAACACCTGGAAGTCGGCTGACGGCACCGCGAGCAGGTCGCTCTGAGCGCCACCGAGCTCGCCCGCACCGAACACCTTCGCCCCGGCGAGGCACGACACCGGGTCGCCGGTCGCGCAGCCGACGCAGCTCCCGCAGCCGGCGACCGAGGAGACCAGGACGCGGTCACCGACGCTCACGGTGCGGACGTCGGCGCCGACCTCGACGACGGTGCCGACTGCCTCGTGACCGATCGCCACGGGGTACATCGGCAGGTCGCCGTCGTAGAAGTGCAGGTCGGAGCCGCAGATGGCGCTGGCCTCGACCTGCACGATCGCACCACCGCTGCCCGGGAGCTCCGGATCGGGCACGTCGGCCACGGTGACCAGGCCCGGGGCTTCGACGACGACTGCTCGCATCCGTGCAACGTAGGCTGGTAGACAGATCTGCGCAAGTGTGTACTTTTGGCTCATGCGCGCACCGCAGGCAGGCCTCCCGTTCACCGACTCGGACGAGCAGATCCGGGCCTGGCTCGACGACGTGTCGATCCCGACCCTGCTGGCGGCCTGCGTCCACATGAGCGGCGACGTCTCGATCCTCGACGGGCCGGTGGTGCCGCAGGGCGCGATGCTCAACGAGATCCAGGGCTATCTGACCGAGGAGGAGAAGGCCGCCGCGCGGGAGCTCGCCCTCGGGGTGATCCGCGACTACCGCGACCGCGGGTGCCCCGAGCCGGCCCCGCTGTCGCCGGAGGTCGTCCACCGGATGATGCGCTTCGTCGTCGGGGCCGACGTGGCCGACGAGTACGTGCCGATGATGCTCGAGGAGCTCGGGCTCGACGGCGTCGACGTGCGCGCCTCGACCCCGTCCCGCTCCGTGCCGGAGGACTTCTCGGTCGTGATCATCGGGTGCGGGATGTCGGGCCTGCTCGCGGCGATCCGGCTCGGCCAGGCCGGCATCCCCTACGTCGTCGTGGAGAAGAACGCCGGCCCGGGCGGCACGTGGTTCGAGAACACCTACCCCGGCGCCCGCGTCGACGTCGGCAACCACTTCTACAGCTACAGCTTCGAGCCGAGCGACGACTGGACGGAGTACTTCGCCCGCCAGCCCGAGCTCCTGGCGTACTTCACGGCGGTCATGCACAAGCACGGCGTCGCCCAGCACGTGCGCTGGAGCACCGAGGTCGTCGGGGCGACCTGGGACGAGGACACGGCCACCTGGGACGTCGAGCTCGCCGATGGCGAGCGCCTCACGGCTCGGGCCGTCATCAGCGCGGTGGGTCAGCTCAGCCGCCCCCAGGTCCCTGACGTGCCCGGCACCTTCGA
>CAEZXR010000036.1_pt1 | contig 10744 bp, 7 predicted proteins | sample 7265301 | NCBI WGS metagenome assembly CAEZXR01 (sample SAMEA6813913, study PRJEB35770) | freshwater metagenome | biome: Freshwater; feature: Freshwater reservoir; material: water | place: Czech Republic | collected 2017-04-14 | depth 30m m
ATCTCCCGGATCCAGGGTCTGACCGAGAACTGCGTGGCCCACAACGGCTCGCTGATCCCGGTCAAGGGCAAGGACATCATGGTCCAGGCGTGGTACCAGGGTGGCTTCTCGGTCTTCGACTTCACCGACTCGGCCAACCCGACCGAGCTCGCGTTCTGGGACCGCGGGGCGATCTCCCAGACCGAGATGGTGCTCGGTGGTGCGTGGTCGGTGTACTGGTACAACGGCTACATCTACTCCAGCGACATCACGCGGGGCCTTGAGGTGTTCGCCATCGACGACCCGATCGTCAACGGCGCCAAGAAGGTCAAGATGGGCACCTTCAACGCCCAGTCGCAGCCGTCGTACAACGGCTGAGGCCTTGCGCGGGCCTGGCACGATGACCCGGTGAACTCGGTCACCAGGCGTCTGTCGGTCCTGCTCGTCCTCGCCGCAGTGGCGGCGTTGTCGGTGGCGAGCCCTGCCCTCTCGCGGGAGGCGGAGCGGCGCGCCCTGGACAGCATCACGCTCGAGGGGCGCGGCAACGGCCACGGTCACGGCATGTCGCAGTGGGGCGCCGAGGGCGCCGCGCAGCAGGGGCTGACCTACGGCCAGATCCTGTCGTTCTACTACCCCGGCACGCAGCGCGGGACCGCCGGAGGCCCGGTGCGGGTGCTGATCTCGGCCGACACCAGCCCCGACGTCGTGGTGGCCGCGCGCGACGGCCTGACGGCCCGCAGCCTCGGCTCCCAGCGCACCTGGCGGCTGAGTCGTCTGCAGCCCCGGGCGACGAGCTGGCGCATCGACGCGGCCGGGCCGGGGCGCAGCGAGATCTCCTTCCGCCGTGCGAACGGCGGGTGGAAGCGCCTGGCGGTGGCCCGAGGCGACGCGGAGTTCGCCGCGGGCGGGGCACCGATCCGGTTGCGGCTGCCCGGCGGCTCGGTGGAGTACCGCGGCACCCTGCGCTCGGCGTCGTCCGACGACGGCACCGAGCGCGACACGGTCAACATCGTGTCCCTGGAGACCTACCTGCAGGGCGTCGTGCCGCGCGAGGTGCCGGCACTGTGGCACGTGCACGCCGTGCGAGCCCAGGCGGTGGCCGCCCGCACCTACGCAGCCTTCGAGCGCGACCAGCCGCTGGCCGACCACTACGAGATCTGCGACACCGCCCAGTGCCAGGTCTACGGCGGCTACTCCTCCGAGCACCCGGCCTCCAACGCCGCCGTGCGGGCGACGGCGGGCGAGATCCTGACCGAGGGTGGGGCGCCGGCGTTCGCGCAGTTCTCCGCCAGCAACGGCGGGTGGACGGTCGCCGGCGACTTCGACTACCTGCCCGCGCAGGAGGACCCCTACGACCGGGTGCCCGATGACAACCCGTACCTCGACTGGAGCCGGACGATCACCGACGACGAGATCGAGCGGGCCTACCCGGCCATCGGCGACCTCCTCGACGTCGAGGTCGGCTCGCGCGACGGGCGCGGCGCCTGGGGAGGGCGGGTCCTCGAGATCACGCTGACCGGCACCAGCACCTCGACCACCCTCACCGGTTCGCGCTTCCGCAGCGTCTTCGGCCTCTACGAGACCTACTTCCAGCTGGTCTGAGAACTACAGATCTGTAGTTACTCCAGTTTGATTGCGGGGCTCGTGTGACGCGTGGTGCGATGCAGCACCATGTCCTCCTCGCCCCGTCGGTCCGCCGCTGCGCGCACGCTGCTGGCCGCTGTCGCAGCGCTCTCGCTGGCGCTCCCGGCCGCCCCCGCGCACGCCGCGGGAGCCGACCGCTGGAAGGTGCCGGCGACGGCCACGCTCACGCTCACCGGTCACGGCTACGGGCACGGGCACGGCATGTCGCAGTACGGCGCCGAGGGTGCGGCGCGCCAAGGGCTCTCGCACCGGCAGATCCTCGACTTCTACTACCCCGGCACGACCTGGGGTCGGGCGCGGGGACGGGTCACCGTGCTGATCTCGGGCGACACGAGCGACGACCTGCTGGTGCGGCCGAGGTCGGGTCTGAGCATCCGGGACACGGCGGGCGGCGACCCGCTCGCGCTGCCGGACAACGGCGCCTCGCTGTGGCGGGTCGCCCAGACGGCCGACGGCGTGACCCGGGTGGCGTTCCTGACCGACCATTGGCGTCGCTTCCGCGACCTGGTCGGCGACGGGGAGTTCTACGCCGGCGGGGATCCGATCACCCTGGTCACGCCGTCGGGTGACCAGCGCCTGCGCGGGCGGCTGCGGGCGGTCGGGCCGAGCGCGACCTCCTCGACCCGCGACACGATCAACGACCTGACCCTGGAGTCCTACCTCAAGGGCGTCGTGCCCCGCGAGATCCCGGCCTCCTGGAGCCCGGCAGCCGTGCGCGCCCAGGCGGTCGCGGCGCGCACCTACGCGGCCTACGAGCGGGCCCACCCGCGCACGGCGTACTACCAGCTCTGTGACACCACCTCCTGCCAGGTCTACGGCGGCGTCGATGCGGAGTACGCCGCCTCCAACGCCGCCGTCGACGCCACGGCCGGTCAGGTCCTGCTCGCCGACGGCGAGCCGGCCTTCACCCAGTTCGCCTCGAGCAGCGGTGGCTGGACCTCGGCCGGCTCGGTGCCCTATCTCGCCGCCATCGAGGATCCGTACGACGACTGGGCGGGCAATCCCGTGCACGACTGGACCCTGCAGCTCAGCGACGCGCGGCTGGAGTCGGCATGGCCGGCGGTCGGCGACCTGCGCACCGTCGAGGTGGTCGCGCGAGACGGCAACGGCGACTGGGGCGGCCGGGTCTCGTCGCTGCGCCTGAGCGGCACCGGGGGAGCGGTGACGGTCACGGGCGACACGTTCCGCTCGGTGCTCGGCCTGCGCTCCACCTGGTTCACCTTCCGGGTGAGCGGGTCCTGAGCACCACGCGGAGCCCGAGCCCGACGAGCAGTGCCCAGAAGGCCGCTCCCACGCCCAGCACGACGATGCCCGAGGCTGCCACCAGGAAGGTCGCGGCCGCGGCCTCGCGATCCGCCGGGTCGGCCAGCGCCTCGGCGAGCGAGGAGCCCAGCACGCCCACCAGGGCCAGACCGGCCGCCGCTTGGATGACCCCTCCCGGAGCGGCGGCGACCACGGCGGTCAGCGCCGAGCAGCCGACCGCGATGAGGAGGTAGCAGCAGGCTGCCGACACGCTCGCGATCCAGCGACGCCCGCGGTCGGCACCCGCCCCCGGGCCGGCAGCCAGAGCGGCGGAGATGGCGGCGAGGTTGATGGCGTGGCCACCGAGCGGAGCGGCGAGCAGCGTGCCGATCCCGGTGACGGCCATCGACTCGCGCCACGGCACGGCGTACCCGAAGCTGCTCATCACCGCGACCCCCGGGACGTTCTGCGACGCCATCGTCACGACGTAGAGCGGCAGCGCGATGCTCACCACCGCCGGCACCGTCCAGTGCGGCGTGGTCCACGCCAGCGAGGGCACCAGGTCGGCGGCGGCGACGTCGGATCCGGCCTCGACGAGCACGACGACGAGGGCGACCGCGAGGGCGACCGGCACGGCCCAGCGTCGCGAGATCCGGTGCATCGCCAGCCAGGCCAGGACCACCGGTGCCACCAGGGCCGGGGAGTCGGCGAGTGCCGTGACCGGCGCCAGGCACAGCGGCAGCAGCACACCGGCCAGCATCGCGCGTGCGATGGCGGGCGGGATGCGCGTGATCAGCTCGCCCAGCTGCGGCACCAGCGCGGTCAGGAGGATGAGCACGCCGCACACGAGGAAGGCGCCGACCGCAGCCGGCCAACCGCCGGTGACGGTGCCGGTGGCGACCAGCAGAGCCGCGCCCGGCGTCGACCACGCGAGCGTCAGCGGGGTGCGGTGCCGCACGGCGAGCCAGATCATGCCGAGCGCCTGGGCGACGCAGATCGCCAGCAATCCGGACGCGGCCTGCTCGGGGCTCGCCCCGACGGCGCTCAGTCCGGCCAGCACGACGGCGAAGGAGCTGCTGAAGCCGACGACCGCCGTGACGACGCCCGCCACCACCGGTGTGCCGTGGTGGACCTCGGTCGTCGTACTGGTCATGGCCTAGACTCCGTTCTGTAAACAGAACGCAGCCTAGCGGGAGGTCACGTGGCGCGACACCAGGGGCAGCGGAGTCCGTCCCCGGGGGTGGAGGCCGGCGCCCGGGTGCGCGCCCTGCGCCTCGACCGAGGTCTGTCCCTGACCGCCCTCGCGGCGGCCGCCGGCATCGGCAAGGGCTCTCTGTCCGAGCTGGAGGCCGGCCGGCGCAACCCCACGCTCGACACCTTGTACGCCGTCGCCGGGCCGCTGGGCGTCCCGCTGGCGGCGCTCGTGGACGACCGTGACGGCACGGTGGTGCCCGGGGAGACCCTCGACGCCGTGCGCCTGCACGTGCTGGTGGAGGCCGACCGGACGACCGAGGTCTACCTGCTGCGGCTCGCGGCCGGCCGGACCCGTCGTTCGCCCGCCCACGCCGCCGGTGCGATCGAGCAGCTGATCGTGCTCGCCGGGGAGTGCAGGGTCGAGGTGGGCGGAGCCGCACCCTCCGCGCGCGAGGTGCCGACCGGCGCCCACCTGGCATGGGCAGCCGACGTGCCGCACGCCTACACCGCCGGTCCCGGCCCCGACCTGCGCGCCGTCAACGTCATCACGACGCCCACGACGCCCCCGACGACCTGACCCGCGGCGGCCGGGTCACTCGAGGACGAGCACCAGGTCGCCGCCCTCGACGGCTTGGGTGTGGGCCAGGGCGAGCCGCGCCACGGTGCCCGCGATCGGGGCGGTGATCGAGGCCTCCATCTTCATGGCCTCGATCGTGGCGACGGTGTCGCCGGCCGCGACCACGTCGCCCTCGGCGACGGCGATGGTCACGGCTCCCTGGAACGGCGCGGCCACGTGGCCGGGCTTGGAGGCGTCGGCCTTCTCGGCCGCCGCGACGTCGGAGGCGATGGACTTGTCACGCACCGGGATGGGCCGCATCTGACCGTTGATCAGCGCCATCACGGTGCGGTAGCCCCGCTCGTCGGGCTCACTGATCGACTGCAGCCCGAGGATGAGGGTCTTGCCCTCGTCCAGCTGGACCTCGTGCTCGTCGCCGTGGCGCAGCCCGTAGAGGTAGTCGAGGGTCGGCAGCACCGACACGTCGCCCCAGGTCGCGCGCGCCTCGGTGAAGGCCTGCGTCGGGCCGGGGAACAGCAGCTCGTTGAGCGTGCGACGTCGTGAGGTCTGGCCGGCGTCGAGTGCGGCGAGCTGCTCCGCGGTCAGGTCGGCGGCGGCGGGCTTGAAGGTGCGGCCCTCGAGCGCCTTGGTCCGGAAGGGCTCGGGCCACCCGCCGGGCGGGTCGCCCAGCTCGCCGTTCAGGAAGCCGATGACCGAGTCGGGGATGTCGAACTTCGCCGGATCGGCGGCGAACTCGGCGGGGTCGGCGCCGATGCCGACCAGGGCCAGGGCCAGGTCGCCGACGACCTTCGACGACGGCGTCACCTTCACGACGTTGCCGAGGATGTCGTTGGCCGCGGCGTACATGTCCTCGACCTGCTCGAACTTCTCCCCGAGACCGAGTGCGATGGCCTGCTGACGCAGGTTGGAGAGCTGGCCACCGGGGATCTCGTGGCGGTAGACGCGGCCCGTGGGCGCCGGCAGCCCGGACTCGAAGGGTGCGTAGACCCGCCGCGTGGCCTCCCAGTACGGCTCGAGGGCGTTGATCGCGCCCAGGTCGAGCCCGGTCTCGCGCTCGGAGTGGTCGGTCGCGGAGACCAGCGCCGAGATCGGGGGCTGGGAGGTCGTGCCCGCCATGGAGGCGGTGGCGGCGTCGACCGCGTCGACGCCCGACTCGATCGCGGCGAGCAGGGTCGCCAGCTGGCCGCCGGGCGTGTCGTGGGTGTGCAGGTGCACCGGCAGGTCGAAGTTCGAGCGCAGGGCGGTCACCAGGGTGCGCGCGGCCGGTGCGCGCAGCAGGCCGGCCATGTCCTTGATGCACAGCACGTGGGCGCCGGCCTCGACGATCCGCTCGGCGAGCTTGAGGTAGTAGTCGAGGGTGTAGAGCTTCTCGCCCGGGCTGGAGAGGTCGCCGGTGTAGCAGAGCGCGACCTCGGCGACGGTGGTGCCCGTCGCCCGCACGGCCTCGATCGCGGGCCGCATCTGCTCGACGTCGTTGAGGGCGTCGAAGATCCGGAAGACGTCGAGCCCGGTCGCGGCGGCCTCCTCGACGAACGCGACCGTGACGTCGGTCGGGTAGGGCGTGTAGCCGACGGTGTTGCGACCGCGCAGCAGCATCTGCAGGCAGATGTTCGGCACCGCCTGGCGCAGCGCCGCGAGCCGGTCCCACGGGTCCTCGGTCAGGAAGCGCAGGGCGACGTCGTACGTCGCTCCTCCCCACGCCTCGAGGGACCACAGCTCCGGTGTCGTGCGCGCGACGTGCGGCGCCACGGCGAGCAGGTCGCGGGTGCGCACCCGGGTCGCGAGCAGCGACTGGTGCGCGTCGCGGAAGGTCGTGTCCGTGACCGCCACGCGCGTCTGCTCGCGCAGCCGGCGGGCGAACTCCTCGGGCCCGACCTGCAGCAGCAGCTGCCGCGACCCATCGGGTGCCGGCACCTCGAGGTTGGTCGGAGGCAGCTTGGTGATCGGGTCGACGGTGACCGGCGCAGGGCCGTGCGGCTGGTTGACGGTGATGTCGGCCAGGTAGGTCAGCAGCTTGGTGCCGCGATCGCCGGGTCCGCGGGCGTTCATCAGGTGCGGGTGGGTCTCGATGAACGAGGTCGTGATGTGGCCGGAGGCGAAGTCGGGGTCGGCGAGCACCGCCTGCAGGAAGGCGATGTTGGTCGAGACGCCGCGGATGCGGAACTCCGCGATCGCGCGCTTGGCCTTCTCGACGGCGAGCTCGAACGTGCGACCGCGACAGGTCAGCTTGGCGAGCATCGAGTCGAAGTGGGCCGAGATCTCGGCGCCGGTGTACGTCGTGCCACCGTCGAGGCGCACGCCGCCACCGCCCGGCGAGCGGTAGGTCGTGATGATGCCGGTGTCGGGACGGAAGTTGTTGGCCGGATCCTCGGTGGTGATCCGGCACTGGAGCGCGGCGCCGCGCAGCCGGATGGTGTCCTGCGAGAGGCCGAGGTCGGCCAGGCTCTCGCCCGAGGCGATCCGCAGCTGCGACTGGACGAGGTCGACGTCGGTGACCTCCTCGGTCACCGTGTGCTCGACCTGGATGCGGGGGTTCATCTCGATGAAGACGTAGTTGCCGTGCGGGTCGAGGAGGAACTCCACGGTGCCGGCGTTGCGGTAGCCGATCTCCTGGGCGAAGCGCACCGCGTCGGCGCACATCCGCTCCCGGATCTCGGGGTCCAGGTTGGGGGCCGGTGCGATCTCGACGACCTTCTGGTGGCGGCGCTGCACCGAGCAGTCGCGCTCGAAGAGGTGGATCACGTTGCCGTAGCCGTCGGCCAGGATCTGAACCTCGATATGGCGCGGGTCCACGACCGCCTGCTCGATGAAGACGGTCGGGTCGCCGAAGGCACCCTCGCCCTCGCGCATGCAGATCTCGACCGCCTCGCGCAGGTCCTTGGGGTCGTCGACGCGCCGCATGCCGCGCCCGCCGCCACCGGCCACCGCCTTCACAAACAGGGGGTACGGCATCCCGCCGTCGGCCTCCGTGGCCGCCACGAGGGCGTCCACGTCGGTGCCCGGCTCGACCGACGCCAGGGTCGGCACCCCGGCCGCCTTGGCCGCCGCGATCGCGCGGGCCTTGTTGCCGGTCAGCTCGAGCACGTCCGAGGTCGGGCCGACGAACGTGATCCCGGCGTTGGCGCACGCCTCGGCGAGGGCGGGGTTCTCGGAGAGGAACCCGTAGCCCGGATAGACCGCGTCGGCGCCGGCGCGCACCGCGACCGCGACGATCGCCTCGGGGTCCAGGTAGGCCCGCACCGGGTGGCCGCGCTCGCCGATCTCGTAGGCCTCGTCGGCCTTGAGCCGGTGCTCGGACCACCGGTCCTCGTAGGGGAAGACCGCGACCGTGCGCGCCCCGACCTCGTACGCCGCCCGAAACGCCCGCACCGCGATCTCGCCGCGGTTGGCCACCAGCACCTTGGAGAACATGTGCGGAGGTTACCGAGCCCCGTGTTGCGACGGTGTGTCTGTCCAGGACCGCTGCGAGGCCCTTGACCCTGCCGACGCAGCAGGTCCGTGACCCAGGCTCAGGGCGGTCGTTGTTGCACTCGTGGGGGAGGCGGAGGAGACCAAGAGCACGCGCTCCGGGATCCGCAGGATGGTGCTCGGCCTGCTGATCCTCGTGGTCGTCGGTGGCCTCGTGGTGGCCGGGGTGGTCGTGCGTCGCGAGCTGTTCGACGTCGATCTCACCGAGGTGCTGCCACCGGTCGACGTCCCGGCCCCCAGTGAGCCGGCCGCACCGAAGCAGGTCAGCGACCCGCAGGCGCCGCTGGAGGAGTCCGCCCTGCGCGGCCGGATCGACTACGTCGCCCTCGGAGACTCCTACGCTGCCGGCCCGGGGCTGGCGACCCAGCGCGACGACCCCGCCAGCTGCGCGCGCTCGACCGCGAACTACCCCGCCGTCCTGGCGGCGTCGCTCGGGGTCGCGACCTACCGCGACGCGTCCTGCACCGGCGCGCGCACCGCGGACGTGCTGGGCCGGCAGATCCGGCCGACCGGCGGCCCGGTCCGGCCGCAGGCCTCGGCGCTGGGTCGCGGCACCGACCTCGTGACCCTCACCCTGGGGGCCAACGACGATGGCGTCTCGGGCGACCTGCTCGGCGGCCGGTGCCCCGAGCTCGCCTCCCAGGACCCGTCGGGCAGCCCGTGCCGCGACTCCTACCTGTCCGACGGACGGGACGAGCTGATGACGCGCGTGCTGCTGCTACGCCCGCGTCTGGTCGATGTGGTCCGCACCATCCGCGCCACAGCACCTCGGGCCGCGGTCGTGCTGGTCGGATACCTCGACCTCTTCCCGCCCGACGACGGATGCGCAGAGGTGCCGTTCGCCGCAGGCGACCTCACGTGGGGAGCCTCCCTGGTGGCGGCGATCGACGCGACCCTGCTGTCCGTCGCTCGGAGCGAAGGCGTCCGCTTCGTCGACGTCCGCGCCGCCGGCGCAGGCCACGATGCCTGCTCGGCCGACCCGTGGGTCAACGGCGCGACGTCGGTGGTCGGCGCCGGCTGGGCCTACCACCCCACCCGCGACGGCATGGAGGGCGTGGCCCGCGCCGTCCTCGCCCAGCTCACCGGTGCGCCTCCCGGATCGTGACCACCTCTGGTCATCTAGACATGACCAACCGCACAGCTCGCGAGGCATAGCCAGACGCAGAGCCGGCCGTTGAGCGGGCGTCGGACAACCCGACGACCCGCTCGCGCGACCTGTCATCCAGAGGTCGTCACCGTCACCAGGAGTTTGAGCCGTGACTGCCACCCGTCGTTCACGAACCAGGCGTTGGCGTCGGAAGGCTCGTCGCGCGCTCACCGGCGGCAACCTGGCGGTCGCGGCCGCGGTGGTGGCCGCCGGTCTCGCTGTCGTCGCGGTCGTCACTCCTGCGTCGACCCCGTCGGCCCAGGCGGGCCAGCAGCTCGAGGCGACGAAGGACCTGGAGGCGGGCCGGACCGATCGTGCCGGTCGCTCCGCATCCGTCAGCGCCCGCCCGGACACCGCCGATCGTCCGATCTATGTCGCGCTCGGCGACTCGTTCGCCGCCGGGCCAGGGATCCCGGATCGGCGAGGCGTGCCGGCCGGTCCCTTCGCAGGCCCGTGCGAGCGCTCCAGCGACAACTACCCGCACCTCCTGGCACGGCGACTCCACCTCGACCTGACCGACGTGTCGTGCACCGGGGCACGGGCGATCGACCTGATCCAGGAGTCCACGCCGTCGGGTGCCCATGTCCCGCCCCAGCTGGACGCGGTCGGACCGGACACGGATCTGATCACGGTCAGCCTCGGCGGCAACGATCCGGAGTACCTGAACCGGCTGTTCCGCTCGTGCGTGGCGATCGCTGTGAGCGATCCGCTCGGTGCTCCGTGTCGATCGCGATTCGGCGCGCTGGTCGCCCAGACGGCGGCTGTCCAGCTCAGCCGGCTCCGTCCGACCCTGGTCGCTGCCTACCGTGAGATCCAGCGACGTGCCCCGGGGGCGCGGATCGTCGTGGTCGGCTACGCCCCCTACTTCGACGGCGAGGACCGGTGCTCGGCCCGGATCCCCTTGGCGACCGGCGACTTCGCGTTCGTCGCCGAGCAGTACGCCCGCGTCATCACCGAGGTCCGGTTGGCAGCGACCGATGCCGGGGTGGACTTCGTCGATCCCGCTGCGTTGCTCGGAGCCCACGACATCTGCTCGGCCGACCCGTGGGTCAACGGTCGAGCGGGCTACGGCGCTGAGCCCTACCACCCGTTCGCCACGGCGCACGAGGCGATCGCCCGACTGGTCGCCGCGACCCTCTGAACGCCGACGGCCCGGCCGCCGCGTGGGTGACCTCGTGGCCGAGCGGGGTCTCGATACACCGCCTCGCTGGCGCTCGGCGGCACTCGACCAACGAGACAACTCGTTGGTCGAGTAGGCGCGCCAGCGCCGTATCGAGACCTGGTGACCTCGTGGCCGAGCGGGGTCTCGATACACCGCCTCGCTGGCGCGCCTTTCGTTGGTCGAGTAGGCGCGCTAGCGCCGTATCGAGACCTGGTGACCTCGTGGCCGAGCGGGGTCTCGATACACCGCCTCGCTGGCGCTCGGCGGCACTCGACCAACGAGACAACTCGTTGGTCGAGTAGGCGCGCCAGCGCCGTATCGAGACCTGGTG
>CAEZXR010000037.1_pt1 | contig 10721 bp, 10 predicted proteins | sample 7265301 | NCBI WGS metagenome assembly CAEZXR01 (sample SAMEA6813913, study PRJEB35770) | freshwater metagenome | biome: Freshwater; feature: Freshwater reservoir; material: water | place: Czech Republic | collected 2017-04-14 | depth 30m m
CGACCCGGCCGGCACGGCACCCCGCCCTGGATCAGCGGCCTGTTCGGCTTCGGCGAGAGCGAGCACCGGCGCGGCCCGCGGGTGCGCCGCGGCGACGTGCGGCACGCGATCCTCGACGTGCTGCGCAGCGCGGCCCTGGCCGAGGAGAGCATCAACGGCTACCAGGTCATCCAGCAGATCGCCGACCGCTCCGGGGGCGCGTGGCGCCCCAGCCCGGGCTCGGTCTACCCGACCGTCCAGCAGCTCGAGGACGAGGGGCTGGTGAGCGTGGCCGAGGGCCGGGGCCGCCGGGTGCTCGGCCTCACGGGCGAGGGCACGACGTACGTCGAGCAGCACGCGGACGAGCTCGCGGCCGTGTGGGCGCCGTTCGAGTCGCCGGCCGGCGACGAGCGCGACGGCCGCATCGACGTGAAGCCGGAGATCAGCCAGGTCATGGGCGCGGTCTGGCAGATCGTCTCCACCGGCTCCGAGGCGCAGCGCCGCGCGGCTCTCGAGATCCTCGTCGACACCCGTCGCCGGCTCTACGGCGTGCTGGCCGACGGCCCCGGACCCGAGGAGGAGCCCGGCTCCTGAAGCAGCTCGTCCAGCCACGCGAAGCACGCCCGGGCGCACGCCTCGAGGTCACCCGGGATCAGGGCGTGCACGCGGTCGGCGAGGCTCGGACCGAGATCCTCGGCCAGGTAGCGCAGCCCGTAGTCGTGGCGCCACGGGCAGTGCTCGGCCCGCAGCAGCCGCACCACGCCGGCCAGCGGGAAGCGCAGGTAGAGGTCCAACGCCTCGGCGACGTGCCCGCGTCGCAGCGCCCGCATCACCAGCCACTCCCCGGTCACCCGGCGCTGCCGGACCTGCTCCAGGGCGAGGGCCAGCTCGCTCGCCTGGAGGTCGGCGTCGTCAGGACGCAGCACCAGCAGGGCGTCGGGGTCGTGCAGCACGATCGGGCGGCCGTGTCGGCGTACGTCGACGTGGCGGTGCTCGTCGCTCAGATCGGAGACGTGCAGGTCGATCAACCGGGTCGGCTCGGCGAGCAGGCCCGGGCGCTCCTGCAGGTTGACGAAGCACTGGCGTCCGTCCGGCCAGGTCGACAGCGGCAGCTCCCACACGTCGCTCGGCGCGAAGTCGCGACCGGACGCCGCCACCAGATCGTCGTAGACCCGGTGAGAGGTGCCCGGCGTGCAGAGCACGTCGACGTCGAGGTCCGACCAGTCGTCGTAGCCGCCGGTCGCTGCCGAGCCGCCGACCCACACCACCCGCACGTCCAGGTCGCCACGGGCGCGCTCGCCCAGCCACCGGGTCCAGTCGGCGTACCGCGCCAGGTCGGTCATCCCCCCACCCTGGACCATCGGGCGCGGGACGGGGGGATGGTCATGGACGATCGGCACGTCCTCCACGGCTGGACGGCGTGCCGAAGGTCCCCGACTATCCCGCCGCCGGGCGGCGGACCAGGTCGATCGGCTGGCCGTCGGAGGGGAACGGCAGCGAGTGGTTGTTCATCGGGGCGACGTAGGACGGGTCGACGCTCCAGTCCCAGTCGCGCAGCAGGTGGTGCATCACGGCCTTGATCTCCGCGCCGGCGAAGAAGAGGCCCAGGCACTTGTGCACCCCGCCGCCGAAGGGCTCCCAGGCGAAGCGGTGCGACTTGTCCTCGCGCCGCTCGGGGGAGAAGCGCTCGGGGTCGAAGGTGAGCGGATCGGTCCAGTACTCCTCCATCAGGTGGCCGAACTGCGGGGCCACGATCACGAAGGTCTCGGCCGGGATCAGTCGACCGCACACGACGACGTCCTTGATCGCCTGCCGCATCACGACCGGCACGGGGGCGCGCAGCCGCAGCGCCTCCTTCATCACCAGGTCGAGGGAGACGAGCCCGTCGAGCTCGGCGAGCGTCGGCGTCGGACCCAGCGCCATCGACTCGGCGCGGCAGCGCTCGCGCCACTCCGGGTGCTTGCCGAGCAGCTCGAGCATGGTGGAGAGGGTGATGGTCGAGGTGTCGTGGGCGGCCATCATCAAGAAGATCATGTGGTTGACGACGTCGTCGTCGCTGAAGGTCTCGCCGGTGTCGCTCTCGATGTGGCACAGCTGGGAGAGCAGGTCGCTGGTCTCGGTCGCGCGCCGCGCCGGAAGGTAGCCGCGCAGGAACTCCTCCAGGATCCTGCGGCCCTTCGTGCCGCGGCCCCAGCGGGTGAAGGGGAGCGGCTTGCGGATGATGGCCGAGGCCGACTGCACGCAGGCGATGAAGGCCTTGTTGATCCGCTCCATCTCCTCGGGCGCGGTGTGCTCGGCTCCGCCCATGAAGATCTCGGCCGCGATGTCGAGGGTCAGCGTCTTGAGGGCCCAGTAGGCCTGGAAGCCGGTGCCGCCCTGCCAGTCGGCGAGGCCGGCCGCGATCGCCGGGTGCATCCGGTCGGCGTAGCCCTCGAGCCGGTCGCGGGTGAAGGCCTGCTGCATGATCCGCCGGTGCAGGTGGTGCTCCTCGAAGTCGAGCAGCATCAGCCCGCGGTGGAAGAACGGTCCGACCACCTCGGTCCAGGCGGCGCCGTTGACGAACGCCTTGTCGCGGTTGGTGAACGCCGCCTCGCACGCGTCGGGCCCGAGCAGGAAGACCACCGGGTCGCCGATCATGTTGATCGGCGCGACCTCGCCGTAGCGGCCCCACAGCTCGGTGAACAGCGCCATCGGGTCCTTGGCGTAGTCGAAGGTGCGCCCGAGCAGGGGCAGGCCGCGGGCGTCCTTCTGGATCGGGGGCAGCGGCCGGACGTCGGTGGCAGGGGTTGTGGCGTGGGTCACGTGACCAAGGTGCATCTGACAGACGCGTCTGTCAATATGTCCGGATGGCCGTCCGCACCGGCCGCTACGGCGGCCTCAGCGCCGAGGAGCGTGCCGCGGTGCGCCGCGAGCAGCTGATCGAGGCCACCCTCGAGGTATGGGGCCGCGCCGGCGGGCCACGGGTCACCATGACCCTGGTGTGTGCCGAGGCCGGCCTGACCGAGCGGTACTTCTACGAGAGCTTCGCCCGGCTCGACGAGGCGCTCTCGGCCGTGCTCGAGCAGATCAGCGCCGAGATCACGACCGCCGGACTCGCTGCCATCGCGTCGACCCAGGGCGGTCCGGGCGAGCGGGTGCGTGCGGCCATCGCGGCGTACGTCGACGTCATCACCTCCGATCCCCGCAAGGGCCGGGTCGCGGTGCTCGAGGCGCCCGGCTGGCCCGAGCTGCGGGCGCAGCGCACCGGCCTGTCGCGCAGCTTCGCCGCGCTGGTCGCCCAGGAGGGCCGGGACCTCTACGGCGACCTCGCGCTGGAGCCGCGCGAGGCCGAGCTCAACGCGCTGATGTTCATCGGCGGGGTGCAGGAGCTGGTGACGGCCTGGCTCGACGGCGGCATCGACGCCTCGCCCGCCGAGATCGTCGACGTGGCGACGGCGGCGTTCACCAGCACCGGTCACCGCTGACGGCGTGCGCAGGTCCGGCTAATGTCCCGGCCATGAGCATCTCCTTCGACCTCAGCCAGGATCACCTCGACCTCCGCGACTGGGTGCACACCTTCGCCGCCGACGTGGTCCGCCCGGCCGCGTCGGAGTGGGACGAGAAGGAGGAGTTCCCCTGGCCGATCCTGGAGGAGGCGGCCAAGATCGGCCTCTACTCCGTCGACTTCTTCGCCACCCAGGCCTTCGACCCGGTCGGTCTCGGCATCCCGATCACGATGGAGGAGCTGTTCTGGGGTGACGCGGGCATCGGGCTGGCGATCGTCGGCACCGCCCTGGCCGCGGCGGGCGTGAGCTCCAACGGCACCGCCGACCAGGTCGGCGAGTGGGTGCCCCAGATGTTCGGCGAGCCCGGCGACCTCAAGCTCGGCGCCTTCTGCTCCTCCGAGCCCGACGCTGGCAGCGACGTCGGCGCGATGCGCACCCGAGCGGTCTACGACGAGGCCACCGACGAGTGGGTCATCACCGGCACCAAGACCTGGGCGACCAACGGCGGTCTGGCCGACATCCATGTCGTCACCGCGGTCGTCGACCCCGAGCTCAAGACCCGGGGCCAGGCCAGCTTCGTGATCCCGCCCGGCACCGCCGGTCTGAGCCAGGGGCAGAAGTTCCACAAGCACGGCATCCGTGCCTCGCACACCGCCGAGGTCGTGCTCGACCGGGTGCGCGTGCCGGGCCGCTGCCTGCTCGGCGGCAAGGAGAAGCTCGACGAGCGGCTGGCGCGGGCCCGCGACGGCGCGCGCAAGGGTGGCTCCAACGCCAGCATGGCGACCTTCGAGCGCACCCGTCCCGCGGTCGGCGCCCAGGCCGTCGGCATCGCGCGGGCGGCCTACGAGGTGGCGCTGGACTACGCCAAGACCCGCGAGCAGTTCGGGAAGGCGATCATCGAGAACCAGGCGATCGCCTTCACCCTGGCCGACATGAAGACCCAGATCGACGCCTCGCGGCTGCTGGTGTGGCGCGCGGCGTGGATGGCCAGCCAGGGCAAGTCCTTCGACGCCGCCGAGGGCTCGATGTCCAAGCTGATGGCCGGGGAGACCGCGGTCAAGGTCACGACGCAGGCGATGCAGATCCTCGGCGGCAACGGATTCACGCGGGAGTACCCCGTCGAGCGGATGTCGCGCGACGCCAAGATCTACACGATCTTCGAGGGCACCTCCGAGATCCAGCGCCTGGTCATCGCGCGCACCATCTCGGGCGCCCCGATTCGCTGACCCGGCTCAGGTCAGCGGCGGCACGGCGACCAGCCCGATCCGCTCCGACGGGGTCTGCTCGAACCAGTCGATGATGTCGCGGTTGGCCTTGAGGATCGGCACCAGCTCGTCCTGGGCGATCGCGTCGATGGTGTCCGCCTCGTCGTAGAGGTAGATCGGCCCGGCGATGAGGCTGACCGTCGGCACCCCGCAGATGACCGCCCAGGAGGCATCGGTCGGGATCCCGACCGGCTGCATGGCCTGGGCGTTGAGCATCGTCGTCGCGCGCAGGTCGTGGCGCAGGATCGTCTGGATGATCATCGACTTGCCCTCGATCGAGAGATCCTCGAAGAAGCCCCGCGGCTCCACCTCGTCGAGCAGCAGCAGCTCGCCGTCGGGGCCGACCCGGCCCTTCTTGGCGATGTGCTCGATGGTGTCGTTGGCGACGATCCGGTAGGGCGTCTCCTCGTCGAGGACGTACTTGCGGCCGAAGTGATCGTGGGCCTGGTAGCCGGTGAAGTGGGTGTCGAACGTCGTGAACATCAGCGTCTTGTCGCGCCGGATGCCGCGGCGGTGCAGCGCGCCGTAGTACTCCGCCAGCGCCAGCACCTCCGAGGTGCCGGAGCCGTCCTCGACCGCCCCCGGGCCCATCGAGTCGTGGTGGGACTGGACCATGATCGTGTCCTTGGTCCGGCCCTCGATGACACCGATGGGCTGGCGCGCGACCACCTTGCGCCGGCGGGTGGTGAGCCGCATCGTGGCGGTCGGCTCGGTGTCGAGCAGGCTGCGCACGCGCACGGCCTCGCCGGCCGTGATCCACATGCCCGGGATCTCCATCGGCGATCGGCGGTAGTACTCGTTGTGGTACTTGTTCGAGTCGAAGTAGTCGGAGAGCACCCCGATCATCCCGGCCGCGCCCGCCGCCTGCAGGGCGTCGATCGTGTACGGCAGCGTCGTGATGTAGGGGTTGGCCGTCAGCAGGGTCTGGGCGTCGAGGATCTCGCCCGACGGGTCGTTGAGGAACTCCATCAGCGGCGACAGCGCGAGCAGCGGGGTGAGGAAGATCAGGTCGATCATCACGATCTTGCCGCGCACGTCGAGGCGGCTGAGCGCCGACAACGGCTGCTGGGACAGGTCGACCACCTCGGCCTGCAGACCCTGTGGTCCGAGGGTGCGCACGCCGGTCGCCTCCGGTCCGCCGATCAGGGAGTAGGAGATCGGAGTCTGGTCGATCTTCTGACCGCCGACCACGAGGCTGGCCTCGGTGGCCTCCCAGGAGTAGGAGGTCGACTTCTCGATCCACACCTTGTCCATCCCGGCGGCGCGCAGCCGGCTGGCGACGTACTCCGCCGCCTTGCGTCCGCCGGGCGTGCCGGTCTTGCGCGGTGCGATGGAGACCAGGTGCTCGATCGTGCGCATCATCGAGGCGGCGCTGGGCAGCAGGGCGTCGTGCGTGCCGGCGACGGCTGCCGTCTGCGTCGCCGCGGCCGGAGCGGAGGACGCCGCCGCCGCGCCGAGGACGCCGGCCGGTGCGGCGGCGAGGAGGGCTCGGCGGCCGAACTGTCGGTGCGAGGGGGTCGGAGTGAGGGGCGTGGTCATGGGCGTGCTCCTGAGAGGGTGACGGTGCTCACTCTCAAGGTAACGCACGTTACATCAGAACGTCACGCCCGATCTCCATCTCCTCCGAACATCGTGCTGACCCACGCCGTGGCCTCGGCCGCCAGCTCGTCGAGACGGCCGAGGTCGCCGGCCTCCAGGGCGTCCGCTGCGAGCTGACGCAGGCCGTAGACCCCGGAGAGGTACGCCGCGAACGGGAACCGGTCGCGGGCGCTCGGGTCCCACTCCACGTGCTTGGAGAAGAGCAGCTCGGCCAGGCTCGACAGCGCCGTACGCCGCCGCTCGCGGGCGCCCGCCCCCATCGCGTCCATCTGCACCTGGAAGGCCATCGCCACCACGGGGTCGGCGCGCAGGGCTCCGAGGTAGGTGTCCATCACCTCGCCGACGTACTCCCGCCACGGCCGCCCGGACCCGTCGAGCACGAGCAGCCGGGTCAGCAGCAGGTCGATGAAGCGGTCGTAGGCCGCGAAGATGCACTCCTCCTTGGAGGAGTACGACGCGTAGAACGAGGTGAGCGAGAGCCCGGCGCGGGTGCAGATGTCCTTGGGGCCGACCTCGTGCGGGCCGTAGGCGGCGAGCAGCTCGGTGACCGCGATGAGCGTGCGCTCCTGCTGGACGCGCAGCACCTCGTCGCGGGCGAGGGCGTTCTTGCCCCGGGGCAGGGCGCGCGGCACGTGGAAGAACACCCCGTCGGTGATGGGGGGGATCGTGTCGGGCGCCGCCATCCCCCGACTCTCTCAGAGAGCGGCCGGCGTCGGCGTCTCGGACCGGTCGAGTACGGTCCAGACAACGGGTGGGACCGGGCGCGAGAGGGCGCCGCACAGGGGGAGAGGGAGTCATGGAGTTCAGCCAGGCGGGGAGGATCTGCTCGTTCTGCGGCAGACCCGGGAGTAGCGACAACCGCCTCGGCAGCGGTCTGGGAGCGATGATCTGCCGCGAGTGCGTGACGGCGCTCCACCTCGCCATGACCTCCGACGACAGCGAGTCGGTCTCGCGGACGCCGTGGGAGACCATGGCGGACGCCGAGCTGCTCGAGACGCTGCCGCTCATCCTCCGCTCGGCCGAGCAGAACGCCGCCTTCGCCACCGACTGGGTCAGCATCATCCGGGAGCGCCGCATCTCGTGGGCCCAGATCGGGGACGCGCTCGGAGTCTCGCGCCAGGCCGTCTGGGAGCGCTTCGCGAAGGGCGTCGAGCAGCGCCGCTCGAGCGGCGCCTGAGCCCGGCTCAGCCCAGGAGGCCGCCGGGGCCGAGGTTCTCGACCGGCGGCGGGGTCCAGGTGCCGTCGAGGGCGTCCTGGCTCGGTCCGTAGAGTCGCAGGTTGAGCCGGAACTGACCGCCGGGGGCCGGCAGCCAGTTGACCGTCTCGTCCTGTGGGTCGCGCTGCGAGATCACCACCACGACCGAGCCGTCCGACCCGGTCACCAGCGGTGGGTGGCTCGGCCCGACGGAGTACCTGCCGGCGTCGTTGGGCACCAGGTAGCCGTCGCCGTCGTACATCGTCAGCGACCAGAAGTAGCGCGCCGGCGGCAGCTCGTCCGCTGCGAAGGTCAGGCGGTAGTCGTTCGCACCGACGTAGAGCACCCCGGTGCCGTCGGTCACGCCGACGGGATAGGTCGCCTCCTCGCGGGTGTTGGCGCCCAGCCCGGCCGAGGCGATCTGCGCGCGCAGCTCGTAGTCGGTGCCGTAGCGCCCGATCGCGGGCGGCGGGTCGAACCACCCGTCGTGCGTGACGGCGACCGAGAGCGCGCGCACCGTCACCTCGCGCGGCAGCAGCATCGCGGCCGTCGAGATGCCGGTGTAGAGCGCCTCGAGCGTGACCGGGTCGAGCCCGGCGTCCTCCGGCGAGAGGCCCGGTCCGATGCCGTACGCCGCCAGTCGGGTCAGCAGCGGATCGTCGCGCGCCGGCGGCGGGCTCTGGGCGAGCGCGGTGTTGAGGCGGCGGACGAACGCGGCGCCGTCGGTGGGAGTGGGGTGCTGATCGGGCGGCCCGGGCCGGCACGAGCGCGGGAAGGTCCGCTGGGTGCCGTCGGGTCCGGTCAGCGTGTAGCGCAGCATCAGGCGGTGCGCGCGGCGCTGGTCCGCGGCGCCGGTCGCCAGGGTCCGTCCGATCACCCAGACGTAGCGGTACCTGCTGGTCACGACCCGGTCGTACGCCGACGCCGGCGTGGATCCGGGCCGTCGGGTCCACCGGACCTGCGTAGCGCTCGCGCCGGGGCCGTCCTCGCGGGAGCCGGGGATCGCGATCACGTTGGTGTAGGGATCGAGCATGGCGAAGCTGTAGTAGCGGCGCCCCATGTCCGGGTGCCGCAGCACGACCGGTCCCCGACCGAGGTCGAGGTGGGCGATGGAGTAGAGCGTGTCGGTGTTGGGCGCGACGACGCTGCGCACGGTCGGGTCGGCGAACTCGCGGGCGTGCGAGAAGGAGTTCAACGGCGCGTTGCCGACCTCGTCGGGGCACCGGACGCTGGTCATCTCGGTGCGCACGCGCAGCGACTCGAGCAGCGGGAAGCCGTACTGGTAGGCCTCCCGGCCGATCGTCAGTGCGGTCGCGGGGTCGGCCGCGCTGCTCGCGCCGGGCGCGACGACGACGGGGAGGGCCACCACGGTGGCGCACGCGGCGACGAGGGCGGACAGCAGGCGTCGCATGGCAGGGCTCCGGCCGGTCGGGGGTGGGGACGCGTCATCGTAGGCTCGACGGTGTGACGACCCGGCAGCGCTTCGAGGGTGCGATCGCGGGCGTCGGCACCACCAGCGGGGTGCGCGTGGTCGTCGGCCGCTGGAGCGACACCCCGCTCGGACCCTTCGGCGATGCGATGGTGCAGCGAGCCGACGGGCACCGCGTCCTGATCGCGCCGCACCAGGAGGCGGCCGGATTCATCGCGGCGACCTACACGTTCGACGAGGTGCGCATCGAGCCGGTCGCGGTCGCCTCGACGCCGGACGGATGGTCGCTGCGATCGGCGTCCCTGACGCTCGACCTCGTCGTCGGGCGCCGCTCCCCGCTCGGGCGGCTGCTGGGGCTGCTTCCTCGCGCCGTGAGCACGGCACCATGGTTCTGCGCCGTGACCGACCCGGTCGCCCGGGTCGTCATGCGGGGGGTGCGCACCCGCGGCACAGCGGGCCGCGGGCGACGGGAGTGGTACGGCGCGACCGACCACCACGTCGTCGAGTCCGTGACCGGATCCTTCGACGGGCTCGACCTGGGCTCGCTGCACGACGTGCTGCCGGCGCCGACGTTCGGCTTCTCCTCGACGCCGCCACGACCCTCGGTGACCGCCGTCGTCACGACGGTCGAGACATCCGCGTGACCGAATGACCCCGTGACCGGGGCTCAGACCAGGGCGGGCATCACGGTCTCGCACACCAGCCGCAGCGAGGCCCACGAGGGTTCGGCGGGCAGGCCACCGCAGGCCGGATGGCTGGTCACGAGCCTGACCTCGCCGGCCCGGCAGCGCTCGACCAGGTCGTCGGCGTGCAGCACGACGTACACGCCGGCGGCGCGCATCTCCTCGACCGAGGTCGAGTGGTCGACGACGTAGGACCCGGCTTCGCCATGCCACTGCTGGTAGGCGACGGCGTCGGCCAGCAGGTGGTGCCCGAAGCGCTCCCAGAACTCGTCGGGGTCCTCGGCGCAGAAGATGTTCGCCGGCCCGGCGGGCGCGAGCATCACGAACCCCGGCTCGCGGCCCTCGGCGCGGCACGCGGCGTCGTAGGTCTCCTTGAGCACCGGGTCGCCGTGCTGGGGCTGGAAGTGCAGCCCCAGCCGGCCGGCCCGCCGCGCGGCCGCGGGCGTGCCACCGCCGTAGAAGAGGAAGGGGTGGGGACGCGAGTACGGCGTCGGCGTGATCCGCACCGTGCGGCCCTCGTGCTCGAACGGCTCGCCGGTCCAGGCCTGCAGCAGCACCCGGATCCGGGCCTCCAGGTCCGCGCCGCGGGTGTGCCACGGGCGATCGAAGAGGGCGTACTCCTCCGGCCGGTAGCCCAGCCCGATCGTGTAGCTGACCCGACCACCCGAGAGCAGGTCGAGCACGGCCATGTCCTCGGCCAGCCGCAGCGGCTCGTAGAAGTTCACCAGCAGAGCGGAGACGGTGATCGGGAGATCGGTCGTGACCGCGGCGATCGCGGAGGCGACGGGGATCGGGCTCGGCAGGTAGCCGTCGTCGGCCGTGTGGTGCTCCGAGACCATGATCGGCTGCGGTCCGTGAGCCTGGAGGTACGCCGCCTGCTCGATCGCCCGGGCGTAGAGCTCGCGCCGCTCCTCGCGGCCGGCCCCCGGTGCGCGGAAGTCGTAGCGGGTGACGAACTGGGTCCGGGCCATGCGGGTCACCCAACCAGACTTCTAGAACACGTTCCACCGCCGACCCGGCGCCACTTTCCCAGCCACGACCGGTGAGTCGGCGCTAGTTTCCGCCGCTGGGGGAAACTAGCGCCGA
>CAEZXR010000038.1_pt1 | contig 10644 bp, 10 predicted proteins | sample 7265301 | NCBI WGS metagenome assembly CAEZXR01 (sample SAMEA6813913, study PRJEB35770) | freshwater metagenome | biome: Freshwater; feature: Freshwater reservoir; material: water | place: Czech Republic | collected 2017-04-14 | depth 30m m
CGAGACCGTCGTCGGTGCGTCGGAGCGCGCGGTGCCGGAGATCGCGTGGTCCCCGCTCACGAGGCTGGGACTGGGCTCGGTGCTGCGCCGGCTGGCCGAGTCGGGGGAGCGATCGGTGCTGCACGGTCGCGATGGCCGCCGCCATGACGGGTCCCCGGTCAGGGTCGGGTCCGACTTCGTCGAGCTCGGCGAGAGCAGCGGGCGCACCGTGCTCGTCGCGTTCGCGGCACTGGCGGCCGTGCAGAGCCTGGATTGAGCCCGGATTGAGCGCCGGTCAGGTGGCGTCGGCGTCGTACGGCGGCATCTCGCCCTGGGCCAGGGGCTGCTGACCGGCCCTCGTCGACTCGGTCTCGTCGTCGGACGCCGTCTCCATCGCCTCGATGATGTGCTTGCGCACGATCTGGCGGGGATCGAGGTCGCGCAGTTCCAGGTCGGAGAACTCCGGGCCGAGCTCCTCGCGGAGCTCGTCGCGGGCGGCGTGGGCGAGGGCGCGCGCCTTCTTCGCCATCTGACCGGCCTGGCGCGCGAGATCGGGGAGACGATCGGGACCGAAGACCACCAGCGCGACGAACGCGATGACTGCGATCTCACCCAGACCGATACCGAACACGTTGAGACTCTAAGGCCTGGTGCCTAGAACTTGCTGCTCGGCGTGAGCCCGAGCTGCATGCCGACCAGACCACGTCCTCGTCCGGCGAGCCGTTCGGCGACCGCCGAGAGCACCACGGCGGCCGGAGCGGTGGGGTCGGAGTCGACGATCGGCTTGCCGGCGTCGCCACCCTCGCGCAGCGAGACGTCGAGCGGGATCTGGCCGAGCACCGGGACGTCGTAGCCGAAGCGCTCGGACAGGGTCGCGGCGACCCGGGCGCCGCCACCTGCCCCGAAGATCTCGAGGCGGTGCTCGGTGCCCTCCGGGGTGCAGTGCGGGCAGGGCAGGTAGCTCATGTTCTCGACCACGCCGACGACGCGCTGGTGCATCATCGAGGCCATCGTGCCGGCCCGCTCGGCCACCTCGGCCGCGGCCTCCTGGGGCGTGGTCACGACCACGACCTCGGCGCCGGGCAGGTGCTGCCCGAGCGAGATGGCGACGTCGCCGGTGCCGGGCGGCAGGTCGAGGAGCAGCACGTCCAGGTCGCCCCAGTAGACGTCGGCGAGCATCTGGACCAGGGCCCGGTCGAGCATCGGACCGCGCCAGGCGACGACCTGGTCACGACGCGGCTTGAGCATGCCGATCGAGATCACCGAGACGCCGCTGGGCGTCGGCACGGGCATGATCAGGTCCTCGACCTGGGTGGGGCGCGCGTCGGCGACACCGAGCATGGCGGGCACGGAGTGGCCGTAGATGTCGGCGTCGAGGACGCCGACCTTGAGGCCGGACGCGGCCATCGCGAGCGCGAGGTTGACGGTGACCGACGACTTGCCGACCCCGCCCTTGCCGCTGGCGATCGCGAAGACCTTGGTCAGCGAGCCCGGCTGGGCGAAGGGGATCTCGCGCTGCGCCTTGCCGTCGCTGAGCAGGTCCTTGAGACCGGCACGCTGCTCCGGCGTCATCACGCCGAGCTCGAGCTCGACGCCGGTGATGCCGGGGACGCGGCTCACGGCCGCCGTGACGTCGCGGTTGATGGTGTCCTTGAGCGGGCAGCCGGAGACCGTCAGCAGGACCACGATGTGGGCGACGCCGGCGTCATCGACCGAGACCGAGTCGACCATGCCGAGGTCGGTGATGGGGCGCTTGATCTCGGGGTCGTTGACGGTCGCGAGAGCGGCGTTGACCTGCTCGAGAACGGGAGTGCTCATGATCCCCGATCCTAAGCGGTGCCCGCAGATCCCCTGTCATCGGCCGCACGGGCGGACGGGCCGCCGCTCGGCTCGTCGGCGGCCTGCTGGCTGCGCTCGTCGAGATCGGCGAGCAGGGAGCGCAGCTCGGAGCGCAGGAAGTCGCGTGTCGCGACCTCGCCGACGGCCATCCGCAGCGATGCCACCTCGCGGGCGAGGAACTCCATGTCGGCGTGCGCCCGGGCGTTGGCCTGCCGGTCCTGCTCGGCGACCACCTTGTCGCGGATCTCCTGGCGGTTCTGCGCGAGCAGGATGAGGGGTGCGGCATACGACGCCTGCAGGCTGAGCATCAGGGTCAGGAAGATGAACGGGTAGTCGTCCCACCGGGCCGACTCCGGTGCCACGAGGTTCCACGCGACCCAGACGACGACGAAGAGCGTCATGTAGATCAGGAACTTCGCCGTGCCCATGAAGCGGGCGAACTGCTCGGCGAAGACCCCGAAGGCGTCGGCGTCGTACGACGGCCGGCGCACCAGGGCGCGGCGCGCCTCCTGGGGGGTGTCCAGGCGCCCCCGGCGCGGCTCAGCCACGGCGCACCCCGCGACGCTGGTCGGTCGAGCGGATCGCCTGGTCGCGCCAGTTCTCCGGGAGCATGTGGTCGAGCAGGTCGTCGACGCTCACGGCGCCGACCAGGTGCCCGTTGTCGTCGACGACCGGCGCGGCGACGAGGTTGTAGGTCGCCAGGTGGGCGGCCACCTGGTCGATCGTCGCCTCGGGGCGCAGCGGATCCATCGAGTCGTCGAGCGCCCCGGCCACCAGCGTCGAGGGCGGCTCGCGGAGCAGGCGCTGGATGTGGGCGACGCCGAGGAACTTGCCCGTGGGCGTCTCCAGGGGCGGTCGGCACACGTAGACCAGGGCGGCGAGGGCCGGCGTGAGGTCGGGGTTGCGGACGTGGGCCAGGGCGTCGGCGATGGTGGCATCAGGACCGAGGATGACCGGCTCCGGCGTCATCATGGCGCCGGCGGTGTCCTCGACGTACGACATCAGCCGGCGGACGTCCTCGGCCTCCTCGGGCTCCATCAGGTCGAGCAGCAGCTCCGCGGTCTCGGGCGGCAGCTCGGCGATCAGGTCGGCGGCGTCGTCGGGCGACATCTCCTCGAGCACGTCGGCGGCCCGCTCGTCCCCGAGGTGGCTGAGGATCTCGACCTGGTCCTCCTCGGGCATCTCCTCGAGCACCTCGGCGAGCCGCTCGTCGTCGAGCGCCGAGACCACGGCGGTGCGCCGCTCCGGAGGCAGATCGTGCAGCATGTTGGCCGCGTCGGCCGGTCGCATCTCGTTGAGGGCGGCGATCAGGTGGGTCGCGCCCTGGGTCTCCTCGCGACGGGTGAGGCCCTCGACCTCGCCCCACTCCACGACATAGGTCTGACCGCGCCTGCGCAGCGCCTTGGCCGGCTCCTGGATCGCGATCCGGCTGAGCAGCCAGTCGCGGTTGCGGGCCTGCTCCATCCCTACGTCGTAGACGGTCCCGCTCACGCCGCTCGTGGTGATCCGCACGGAGCGGTCGAGCATCTGACCGATCACCAGGGTCTCGGTCGAGCGCTGCTCGAAGCGGCGCATGTTCAGCAGGCCGGTCGTGTACACCTGACCGCTGTCGATATTGGTCACCCGGGTCATCGGCACGAAGATCCGGCGACGCCCGAACACCTCGACCACCAGGCCGAGCACCCGTGGCTGGCTGACCTCCGAGCGGATCGCCACCACCAGATCGCGCACCTTGCCGACCTGATCGCCCTGGGGGTCGAAGATCGGCAGCCCGACGAGGCGGGCCGCGTAGACGCGGGTGGGGGCGGAGCTCACAGGGCAACGCTAGCGTTGCTCTCATGCGACGAAGGTCTCCGACGGGCCGCGTCGTCCTGCATGTCGGCCTGACCAAGACCGGCACGACGTGGCTGCAAGGTCTCCTGGCCGCCCACCGCGACCCTCTCCGAGCCGCCGGGGTGCTCTATCCCTTCGTGCGGCCGGGTGCCATGTTCGAGGGGGCGGTCGAGGTGCGGGGCAGCGCCGACAAGTTCGGGCTGGACCCGATCCGGGTGGCCGGCACGTGGCAGGCGATCTGCGACCGGGCCCGCGAGTTCGTCGCCGAGCGGGGCCGGGTCGCCCTGATCAGCCACGAGGTGCTGGCGGGGGCGAGCCCCGAGCAGGTGGGGAGTGCGCTCGCTGCCCTCGACGGGCTCGAGGTGCACGTCGTGGTCACCGCACGAGACCTCGGACGCCAGTGTGTGGCGCACTGGCAGGAGCAGGTCAAGCTCGGCGACACCCGCAGCTTCGCCGACCTCACCCGCGACGAGCTCCTCGCGGACACCGGACGCGACCTCGGTCCGGACGCCGGCGGGGTGCGCCCGCACTTCTGGCACGCGCAGGACTTCGCCGACACGCTGGCCCGCTGGGGCGCCGGTCTGCCGCCCGAGCGCACCCACCTCGTCGTCTGCCCGGCTCCTGGCGCTGCGGCGGGGGAGCTGTGGACGCGCTTCGCGGCCGGCGCCGGGATCGACGCCAGGCTGGTCGACCCCGCCACGGCGGTCGCGGCGAACGCTTCGCTCGGAGCCGAGCAGATCGCGCTCCTGCGGGAGGTCAACCGGCTCGTCGGTGATCGGCTGCCCCGCGCGGAGCGCCAGCGCGTCGTCAAGCGGGAGTACGCCGAGCGCGAGCTCGCCGCCGTCGGCGCGCCCCCGCCGCGCGCCCCTGCCGCGCTCGCGCCGATGCTCGGCGACGTCACCGCGGCGTGGATGGCGGAGGTGATCGCAGCGGGCCGGCGAGTGCACGGCGATCCCGACGACCTGCGACCGGTCCTCGCCGGCCCTCACGAGCCGCCGCCGGACGTCGACCTGCCGGCCGGCGCGGACCCGGCCCGGGTCGCCGACGAGCTGGTCGGGCGCGGCCGGACGGCCGGTCCCTGAGGTCTATCCTCCGACCCATGCTCTTCACCGCCAGCACGGTCATGGACACCCTGGAGCACGTCCGTCGCCACGTCGAGGGCAACCTCGCCGGTGGGGTCGACCACGTCGTGGTGTTCCTCGACAAGCCCGAGGCCCCGGGGCAGGCCGAGGTGGCGGCGTACCTCGACGCGCAGCCGGCGGCGACCGGCGTCCGCGCCGGCGAGGACTGGTGGGCCGGTGAGCGTCCGGACGAGCTCAACATCCGCCAGTGCACCAACGCCAACCTCACCAAGCAGGTGCTGGCCGACCTCGGCCTGAGCGACTCCTGGCTGGTGCACCTCGACGGCGACGAAGTGGCGCGCGTGGACCGGTCGGCGCTCGGTGCGCTGCCGCGCAAGGCCGCGGCGATCAAGCTGGCCGTGCGCGAGGCCGTGAGTCGTGACGTGTGGCCCGGAGAGCCCGACCTCTTCAAGCGCGAGCTCGTCGAGGCCGACCTGCAGCTCCTGCACGGCCTCGGGCTCCTGGCCGAGCCGACCAACCAGGCCTACTTCCGCGGCCACGTGATGGGTAAGTCCGGCGTCCGGGTCGGGTCCGACGGCTGGCTGACGCTGCACAAGATCGTCCGCGAGGACGGAGGCGTCGTGCCGGGCACGGAGCACCAGTCATTCGAGCTCTTCCACTACGAGTCCTACTCCGCGGCGGAGTTCGTGAGGAAGTGGACCTCGATGGTCGCCTCGGGCCCGATGGCCAGCTATCGCCCCGACCGCCGCGGGGTCGCCCGCACCCTGCGCCAGCTCATCGAGCGCGGGCTCGAGCCGGCGGTGTTGCACGAGCAGCTGGTCCGCTACCACCGGCTCTTCATCCAGGAGGAGGCCGACGTCCTGCAGGGGCTCGGTGTCCTCGTGCGCGCCGATCCGCTGGCCCCGGTCGACGGGGGCGCGCCACGCGCGGCCGTGCCGGTGCAGGAGCTCGCAACCCGGCTGGAGGCCCACCGGCGCGAGCCGAAGGGCGGTTTCTTCCACGGGTCCTCGCCGCGGCGTCCGCAGGGAGACGGGACTGCGGCCGGTGCTGCGGCCGGGACCGGTCGCGGCCGACGCGGGTTGCGCAAGCCGGGCCGCGGCTGAGGCACGCGGGGCCGGTGAGGCTGCGGTGGTCGTGTAACGTTCGCGCCTGTCCAGCCATCACAGCCTTGGTCATGCCGGCGGCTCACCTGGCGACTGATCTGGTTTGCGAGGAGTCGTAGTGCATCTGCTCCGTGGCGCGGTCGCGTCGCTCGTCTGCTGTGCCGCCGTCCTGACGATGCAGCCCCCGATGGCCGACGCCTCCGACTCCGCGACGCCGACCTCGAGCCGCGGGCCGAGCACCTACATCGTGCGTGAGGGCGTGACCCTCAACTCGCCGTTGGGCACCTCCGAGACCAAGCGCGCCATCCTCGACAAGATCCTGGGCGCGATCCGGCACACCCGCCCCGGCGGCACGCTGAAGATCATGACCTGGAACTTCAACAGCCCCGAGGCGGTCACCGCCCTGCTGGGAGCCCAGGACCGCGGGGTCGTCGTGCGGGTGCTGATGGACGCGAACAACAACGACGAGGACACCGACAACCCTGTCTGGCGCCGCCTGCGAGCCGGGCTCAAGGCCAACAACCCGCGCAACGCGACGTTCGCCGAGAAGAGCGTCGCCAAGACGTGCCAGGGCTCGTGCCGCGGCGGCGGTGGCGCGTCGCACGCGAAGTTCTTCCTGTTCCCTCGGGTCGGCAACTTCGAGAAGGTCCTCATCCAGGGCTCCGCCAACCTCACCACGGCGGCCGCGGCCAACCAGTGGAACGAGATCTTCACCTACGTCGGCCGTGCCCAGATCTACGACTTCGCCGAGGCCGTCTTCGACGAGATGTGGCTCGACAAGCCGGTCCCGGGACCGTTCCGCTCCTTCGACAGCGGCAAGTACGGCTTGGTGTTCTCCCCTCTCAAGGGCTCCGACTACGTGCTCGACCCCGTCCAGGACACCCTCAACAAGGTGCGGTGCTACGGCGCGGTCGACGCCGGCAACGAGCGAGGTCGCACGATCGTGCGCAGCGCGCCCGACGTGATCCGCGGCCAGCGCGGGATGACAGCCGCTCGCCGCCTCAAGGAGCTGTGGGACGGCGGCTGCGACGTCCGCCTCGTCTACACGGTCATCGGCAAGGACGTGAAGCGCTACCTCAGCCAGCAGACCGGCCGCGGTCCGCTGCCGATGCGCCACCTCGTCCAGGACTTCAACGGCGACGGGGACTTCGACAACTACTTCCACCTCAAGGTGCTCACCGTCAACGGCGTGATCGGCAAGAACACGACCGCCTACTACGCGATCAACGGGTCGTCGAACACCTCCGACGGGTCGACGACGTCCGACGAGAACATCGGGACCTTCGAGAGCAAGCCGATCACGTTGCGCTACGAGGACTTCATCAACTACTGGTTCGACAACCCGCCGGCCGACGGCACCTCGAGCGAGCGACACGCCCCGGTCGCGGACCCCTACGTCAACGTCGACCTGGACTGAGGCAGCAGTGCCAGGCGCTGCACGGGTGACCGCGGTCGACCAGGACGGCGTGCGTGTGCTCGCCCTGGGACGCGACGTCGTGGTCGACGCCCTCTTCGACGGTCGACGCATCTGGTCGTTCTGGGTGCGACGTGACACCGGTCCGGCCCGTGCCCTGCGGCGGCGGGTGGACTGGCCGCGGGCGATGCGTCCGCACCTGCGCGGCACCAGCCAGGTCACGCTGCGCGAGCACGTCAGCGGTCGCACGCTCTGGGACGGCGAGATCGCGTTCGGCGACGAGTCGCGCCGGGTCACCTTCGTCGACCGGCAGGGCCAGGAGATCAGCCTCGACAAGTCGGACCGCTTCAGCCCCACGTTCTCGGTGCGCACCGAGGCCGACCTGGCGCCGCTGCTCGACGCCATGGGCGACCTCCTCGACCTCCTCGGACGCGAGGGAGTGGCGGCGTTCCCGGCGTACGGCACGCTCCTCGGGGCCGTGCGCGAGGGCCAGTTCCTGGGCCACGACTCCGATGCCGACCTGGGCTATGTCTCGGCGGCCAGCAACCCTGTCGACGTGGTCGTCGAGTCGTTCCGGCTGCAGCGCGCCGCAGCTCGGGCAGGGTTCGACACCTACCGCTACAGCGGCACCGCCTTCCGCGTGCGGGTCATCGAGAGCGACGGGACCGCCCGGGGTCTCGACGTCTTCGGGGGCTTCCTCGACCACGGCCGGCTCTACCTGATGGGGGAGGTCGGCGTCGACTTCCGCGACGACTGGATCCACCCCCTCGGCACCACGACCCTCGCCGGGCGCAGCTTCCCCGCCCCGGCCCGCCCGGAGAAGCTGCTCGAGGCGATGTACGGGCCTTCGTGGCGCGTGCCCGACCCGGCGTTCAAGTTCGAGACCTCCGCGCACACCCAGACCCTGCTCAACCAGTGGTTCCGCGGCACCAGCACCCACCGGCGCGAGTGGGAGCGGCGCGCAGCCCTGCGCCGTCGACGACCGGTGCCGGGCGGCGCGTCGAAGCTCGCCCGCACCGTGGCCCGCCGCGAGCCGGCGGGCACCCATGTGCTCGACATCGGAGCCGGTCGCGGGCGCGATGCCCTGTGGCTGGCGGGCAAAGGCCTGACGACCACGGCCTACGACTATGTGCCCGGCCAGTTGCGCCGCGCTGCCGAGACGGCCGCCGAGCGGTCGGTGCCGCTCGACGTCCGTGAGCTCAACCTCGACGAGTGGCGCTCGGTGCTCAGCGAGGGCGCCCGGCTCTCGCGGCTGCCCGGTCGGCGCGCGATCCTGGCCCGTCACGTCATGGACGCGACCGACGACTTCGGCCGTCGTTCGCTGGCCAGGCTCGGCTCGATGGCGCTGCGCGGCGGTGGCCGGATGTACGTCGAGACGTGGACCGGGGAGGGCGCCGGGGAGGACGGGTTGGTCCCGTTGCCGATCGCCCGGGTGCGTCGCGTGCTCGAGGCCCACGGAGCGAGGATCGTGTCCAGCAAGGAAGTGCCCCCCGGAGACCGGGGCAACACAGGCTCAGTCGGAAGGGTTGTGGCGCAATGGGAGTGAAGTGGACGTCGCGGGGTCGCACCAGCGAGCTGGAGGCCCGGGTGAAGATGCTGGAGGCCGACATGGCCGAGCTGCGCCGCCACCACCTGCGGCTGGCTGAGCTGGCCGATGTCGTGCAGGAGCTGCTGATCCCGATGGCCGACCAGGACCGGGAGCGCATCGACGCGGCGATCGCGTCGTTCCAGGCCAGCCTCTGATGGTGGGTCGTGCCTTCGTGCACGTCGGCCTGCCGAAGACGGCGACGACGTACCTGCAGACGATCCTGTGGTCCAACCGCGACGTGGTGGCCCGCCACGGTCTGCTGCTCCCGGGTCGGGAGCGACGCGACCACCTGTGGTCCTCGCGGGTGGTCCGAGAGGACGACGCGCGCAAGCCGCGCCCCGAGCGTGAGCACGAGGCGTGGCGGCGGGTCGTCGCCGACGCAGCCGCATGGTCGGGCGACGTGCTGCTCAGCCACGAGTTCTTCGCTGCCTGTTCGCCGCGGCAGGCCGCGGAGGTCGTGGCTGCCTTGGCGCCCGCCGAGGTGCACGTGCTCGTCACCGCGCGCGAGCCGCTGGGCCTCTTCACGGCCAGTTGGCAGGAGAGCCTGAAGAACCGCAGCACCACCCCGATCGAGGAGTACGGCACCGAGGAGTCGTCGAGCTCCCAGGTGATCTGGGACTGGCGCACGCTCGACCTGCGGCTCGTGCTGCAGCGCTGGTCCGAAGCGGTCCCCGCGGAGCGGATCCACGTGCTGCCGCTGGATCCTGGTGCCGCACGCGACGAGATCTGGCAGCGCTTCGCCTCGGTCGTCGCGGTGCCGGCCGACGCGGTGGACCTGGGGGAGTCGTTCCCCAACGAGTCCATGGGCGTCGTCGAGGCCGAGCTGCTCCGACGGGTCAACGAGCACCTGGGCTCCTTCCACTCCGCCTTCGACCGTGGCGTGTACATCCGCACCTTCCTCGCCGACGAGCGCCTGGTGCCGCGCGGCGGGGAGCGCTTCTGGCCGACGCCGGCGCAGGTCGAGCAGTGCCGCGAGCGCGGCGACCGGGCGGTGGCCTACCTCGCCGAGCACGCCTTCGATGTCGTGGGCGACGCCGACCTGCTGCGGGTGCCGGCCGAGCTGCCGGCCCGGCGTACGCCGGACACCGTCAGCGACGCCGAGCTGGTCGACGCGGCCGCCGAGCTGATCGCGACCCTGCTCGCCGACGTGCGCGAGCTGCGCGAGGCTGGAGGAGCGGGGAGCGGTGGAGGCGCTACTGCTGCGTCGCGGGGTCTGCCGGGACGTCCGCGGTGGCGGACACGAAGAAGTGGTCGCTGATCCTGCGGGCCGTGGCCGACTCGTCGAGCCAGTAGTCGCGGAAGGCCACCTGCGGTGAGCCGACCACCCAGTCGACCGGCATCCGGGCCGGCGGCGCACATCCGCCGGACGTGCTGCCCCCGACGGCGGCGACCATGCCGGTCGGCGGCAGGACCCGGCAGAAGAACGCGGCGCGGTCGTTCATGTCGCCCGTCATGAACACCGGCAGGCCGGTCGCCATCAGCTCGTTGGCCTTCGCGACCGCGGTGTTGTGCCCGGCGATGCGGGTGGCGGTGTTGCGCGGGTCGTGACCGGCGGAGACGTGCATGTTGACGACGTAGAACTCGCGACCGGTCGCCTTGTCGCGCAGCTTGAGCACCGTCTGCGGACGGGCTCGCGACATGAAGGTCACGGGGAACGACGTGCCCTCCACGAACTCGTAGAGCGCGGGGTCGTAGAGGATCGAGTTGTCGGTGTCGCCGGCGCCGAACTGGTAGCCCGGGTAGGCCTGGAAGCCGGTGGCACTGAGCAGACCGTTGAGCTGGTCCGGCTTGACCTCCTGCAGGCCG
>CAEZXR010000039.1_pt1 | contig 10566 bp, 8 predicted proteins | sample 7265301 | NCBI WGS metagenome assembly CAEZXR01 (sample SAMEA6813913, study PRJEB35770) | freshwater metagenome | biome: Freshwater; feature: Freshwater reservoir; material: water | place: Czech Republic | collected 2017-04-14 | depth 30m m
CTTCGGCAGCTTCTTGCGGTTGGCCTCGTCGAAGGACCACTTCCCACCGACGGGATCACCGTCCTCCACCAGCACGTCGAGGCGCCGGCGCTGCCAGGTGTAGAAGTGCTGCATCCGCGCGTCGCGGGCGCCGCTCGCCTCGAAGAACTGCGCGATCTCCGCACGGCTGGTCAGGAAGCCGGGGCTCTCGAGCACGTCCGCCGCCTGGAGCTCGTAGCCGCCGTCGGCGAGCGCCGCGGTCAGGTCGCGCGAGAGCCAGTCGTCCACCACGTCGTACGCCGTCACCCGTGCCGGCCGCGTCTCGCGCACGACCTCGGCGAGCTGCCCGCGGCTGCTGTGCTCGGCGCTGGTCGCCAGGTAGCGCACCTCGTGGCCGGCCGCCTCCAGCCGGTCGCGGAAGCGGGTCATCGACGCGCGGTGCAGCACCAGCTTCTGGGCGTGGAACGCGTACTGCCGCATCAGCAGGTCGTGCTCGATCATCACGAACACCGTGCCCGGCCCGGCGTCGAGGTGCTCGACGAACAGCTGGTGGGGGAGCACCAGCCGCAGGTGCGTGCCCGTCATCGAAGCGTCATCGGTGGCTCATTGGCGCTGCAGCTCCCAGGCCAGGTCGATCGCCTCGCACACCGCCGCGGGGTCGGCCCGCTCGAGGTAGGCCTCGACCTTGTGGTGCGCCTCCATCCGGGGCGGGACGCCGAAGGTGTCCGGGTGGCGCGCGAGCAGCGACTCGCGTCTGCTGAGCGGCACCCGGATGACGAGCGTGCCGGGGTCGTCGACGCGCACGACCAGCCGGTCGGCGACGTACCACGCCGGCCGCGCCGCGGTGCCCTTGCGCCTGACTCCCGGCAGCGACTCGGCGTAGGCCCCCACGTCGTCCGGTGTCACCGGATCAGCCTAGGTGCACCCGGGTCGCCCGGCCGGCCGAGGCACACCCCGTGCGAGGCGCGCGAGCGCTACGGTGGTGGCCGCCTCGGGTGCGGTCGTCCTACCCAGCCCCGGAGGTCGCTCGATGCTGCACCATCTCAGCCCGTCCCGTGCGGCGCTCGCCTCTGCCTGCGTGAGCGCCGCCCTCGTGGTGGTAGCGCCTCCTGGCACGGCCGAGACCGGTGCCGGTCCTGGTCCGGTTGCCGGACGGAGCTCGCTTCTGCCGGTGGCGCGCCCGACGGTCGAGCCGATCCCGGACGGCCTGCACGGACGGCCGTTCGTCGGTCTGCTCGAGGTCCCGCCGGGGTTCGTCGAGACCGAGTACCTCGTCAGCGGGACGGCGCGGCCCTATGCCGACCCGGCGCTCGTGACCGAGGTCTTCGCGCCCGCGCTGCCCGACCTCGATGCGCAGCCGCTGCCCGCGCTGCCCTACACCACACGTGTCGTCGTGGTCCGCCCGCGAGACCCGGGCAGGTCCAACGGCGCGGCCGTCGTGGTCTGGCACAACGTGACGTTCGGCCATGACATCGGAGAGTGGTTCAACGTCGGCGGAGAGGTGGTCGACGACGGTTGGACCTACGTCGAAGCCAGTGTCCAGCTCGCATCCCTGCCGGCCCTGAAGGCCTTCGATCCTGTCCGCTACGCCAGCGTGGTGCTGCCCGGTGATGCCTATGCCTACGACATCTACAGCCAGATCGCCCAGGCGTTGCGACACGGCGACGGCAACGCAGGGCGACCCCTCTCCACGGTGGTGGCGTTGGGTGCCAGTCAGTCCGGCACCGCGATGGACTCCTACCTGGCCGACGTGCAGCCCCGTTTCGAGCGGGTCTACGACGGCTTCCTGCCGGCGGTCGCCAACGGACCCGACCACCACACCGACCGCCCGGTCCTGCGGCTGCTCTCCGAGAACGAGATCGACGGCTCATCGCAGGGCGAGGACTCCCGCCACTATCGGCAGTGGGAGGTCGCCGGCAGTGCTCATGGCAGCAAGCGCGACTTCGACTACATCGGGGCGCAGGAGATGCGTGACCTCGGGTTCGACCTCGTCAATCAGCTCGCTGGCGACAACGGGCCGTTCGGGACCAGCGACTGTCGCGTCAACCGCTTCCCCACGTTCCAGAGCCACAACGCCGCACTGGCCGCGATGTTGCGTTGGATCCGGGAAGGCACCGCTCCGAAGATCCAGCCTCGGGTGCGGGTCGAGGACGGCGTGATCGTGCGCGATCGCGACGGCAACGCGATCGGTGGGATCCGCTACCCGGCCATGGCGGTGCCGACGGCGACGTACAACAGAGGCGGTGACTGTGTGGCACTCGACGGACGCACCGAGGCCTTCAGCGCATCGCGCCTCCGGGAGCTCTACGCCACCCGACGCAGCTACGAGCGTCAGGTGCGCGCGGCGGTGCGCGCCTCGCTGCGAGCGGGGGTGCTGACCCCGTACGACGCGGCCGTGATCCGAGCAGAGAGCACGCTGTCGCCGCGTCGTCGACTGGCTTAGCGTGGCGCTATGCCCATCACGCTGGAGAACGTCGCCATCGCCGTCCGCGACCTGGAGGCCACGATCGCCTTCTTCACCGACCTCGGGCTGACCGTCCTCGGTCGCGACGAGGTGAGCGGCGAGTGGACCGACACCGCCGTCGGACTCGACGGCAACCACGCCAAGATCGCGATGCTGCAGACTCCCGACGGCCACGGTCGGCTCGAGCTGTTCGAGTACCTCCACCCAGCGGCGATCGAGACCGAGCCCACCCGGCCCCACGAGATCGGCATGCACCGCGTCGCGTTCTCCGTCGACGATCTCGACGAGGCGCTCGCCAGCGCCGCCCGCCACGGCTGCTACCCGCTGCGCGGCGTCGCGACGTACGAGGACATCTACCGACTCACCTACGTCCGCGGCCCGAGCGGGATCATCGTGATGCTGGCCGAGGAACTGCAGAAGGCCTGACCGCACCGCAGACGTTTTCCGGATCCCGCGTCCGATTCGTGGCATCCTCATCGGGCGCCTCTCGACCGAGGCCGACTGCTGAGTGACGACCGTAGGGGGACAGATGACCAGGACCGTGCTGTCGCGGCGGCGGGTCGTCCCGCTCGTCGGGCTGCTCTGCGCGGCGATCTCGGCCCTCGGGCCGGCGGGTGTGGCGAGCGGGCAGGTGGAGCCTCCGGAGGAGGGCCCCGTCACGACCGTGGAGACCTACGTCGGGCAGGAGGTGGCTGCCCTTGACGACTACGTGCGCCTGATGGCGCTGCCATCGATCGACACCGGTGCGCGCCCCCGGTCCTCGGCCCCGATGTTCACCGGCGCCAACCCGTGTCCGCGTCCGCGGTGCTCGGACCGCGAGGTGCCCGTGCCGCCCGACGTGGAGATCACCAGCAACCTGGTGCGGGTGCTGCTGCCGACGGGCTACCGCGCGCCGCGCAACCGCGACCGTCGCTACCCGGTCGTCTACCTGTGGAACGGCGTGCGCAACGACCACGACTCCTGGACCTACAAGACCGAGCTGATGCAGGCGTCCCAGCGCTGGCAGGCCATCTTCGTGATGCCCGCCGGCGGGAAGCTTGAGCAGGCCGGCATGTTCAGCGACTGGGCCGACGGCACGTGGGACTGGGAGACCTATCACACGCAGGTCCTGGTGCCCTGGATCGACCGCAACTACCGCACGATCCCCGGCGCCCGGGCCGCGGCGGGTGCGTCGATGGGCGCGCTCGGCGCGCTCAACTACGCCGCCCATTTCCCCGGCATGTTCAAGGCGGTGCTCAGCATCTCCGGCCTGCCCGACACGACCGCGCTCATCGGCGAGGGCCTGCTCGGCCCGCCCGCCGAGCGGCCCGACCTGCGCAAGGTGTGGGGCGACCCGGTGCTCAACCGGGCCAACTGGGACGCCCACAACCCGATCCTCCAGATCGACAAGCTCCGTGACGTCGACCTCTACATCACGAGCGGCACCGGCTACACCGGCGATGCCGGCTCCGACGACGTGCTCACCGGTGATTTCGAGAAGAGCATCTGGGACTCGCACCGCGGATTCCTGTCGCAGCTCACGACGAAGCAGGTGCCCTACCGGGCCCGGGTCGCGATCGGCGGCGCTCACGACTGGCCGTACTTCGACTTCATGCTCCAGTGGGCGATGCCCCAGATCATCCGCTCGCTGTCGCGCTGAGCCTCGCCCGTGGACTCCCGACGGGCCGTCCGCATCCACGGAATGTCGCCACATCGGCACGGTCGCCGAGTTATGTTGTGCGCGAGCATCGCTCTCGTGACGCTCACCACACCCTGACCTCCTCGCCCTCCGGGGCGAAATCGCGCTCGCTCGAAAGGCACCCCCCCATGATCAGTAACCACGTGAAGATGTTCATCGCCGCGCTGGTCGCAGCCCTCGCCCTCGGCGGCGGCGTGGCCCTCGCCGCGGCCGGCTCTGCCGGTGCCAACGACGGCGCCGCCCGCGCCGGCTCCTGCCAGCAGGAGAAGCAGGAGGTCAAGAAGGCGAAGAAGGAGGTCAAGCAGGCCGACACCCAGCAGGAGCGCAAGGCGGCCAAGAAGGACCTCAAGGCGGCGAAGAAGGACCTGAAGGACTGCCAGTCCTCCTCGCCCGAGCCGACCGAGACCCCCACCGAGACCCCGACCGACCCGCCGACCGACGGTGCCGGCACCTGCATCCCGGTCATTGAGATCTGCGTGCCCTGATCGGCTCCGTGATCTGACCGGATCACCCCTGGGTCGATCGGCCCGCCGTTCCCCGGCGGACGTCGTCCGGTCCACGCACCACCTCAGGCCCCCGCGGTCCTGAACAGCTCTCGCAGACGCCCGGCTGGGCTCCTCCAGCCGGGCGTCTGCTGCATTTCGGCACGCAGGAGGACGTGGGCAGCCTGAAGCCGAGGCTGATCGGTCGGTCGGCTGTGGCCTCGTGGACCACGGCCATCACGTGCGGAGGTCCTCGGGATGGAGCGGGTCGGGGGCCACGCTCTTCCCCGCGGCGCGGGCGGCGCGGTCGGCCAGGTAGTCGCCGGCGATGGCGCCGAGGGGCGCATCCTCGACGCTGCGGACGACGTCACGGACAGCCAGGATCTGCCGACGCATCCGCTCGACGTCGATCGCCGCGGCGCCGAACGACGGGCTCCAGAGGGTCCAGGGGCACGAGATGATCGCGGTCGTGGGGAGCAGGTGTCGATGGAAGTGCGTGCCCACCCCGCCGAAGGACCCGAAGAGTGGGACCTGGCCATCGACCGGCGTCCCGACGCCCGGGACGACGATCACCGGACCGACCCCGTGGCGCGCGACGGCCTCGACGACAGCCGCGCGGAGCAGCTCGCTCGGGCCCACCGGCCAGACGAACATCTCCTCGCCCCCGGTCATCTGCAGCTCTCGACCCGGCCCGTCCGGACGGGGGACCGGGTCGACCTCGACCACGCCGAGGTGCTCGATCGCGATGGTGAGCGCGACTGTCCCCTGGTCGAACTCGGCGTCGAGCTGCTCGGCGTAGCGGTGCGTGCCCTCGCGGGACATGTGGAGGTGCCCTGACGTGAAGGCGAACTCGAGCGTGCGGGGCCGGTCCTCGACGGGCAGCGCGGCGTACCACCGGGCGAGCGCCAGCACGCCCGCCGCGCCGTTCTCCTGGACCCAGGTGTTGCCGTCGGTGTGCGAGGCGATCACGATCCGCTCCGGGCTCAGGCCGGGCAGGGTGGCGATCACGTTGCGGGTCGTGCCCGGCTCGACCACGGCATTGACGCTCACCTGGGCGCGCGCCCCGTCCGCCGCGCTCGCCAGGAGCAGTTCGCGCTCATCGGCGCCGACGTAGACCGCCGGCAGATCGAAATGCGTACCGCTGTGCGGCTCGAAGAATCCCGCGACCTGGGCTCTCGGCAGATCGAGGGCGAAGACGATCCCGGCCGCGCCGGCCTCTCCGGCCGCGACCAGGTCGGCGTGGATGGGCCGGTCGGCGAACGCCGGCCGGTCGTACACCTCGCCGGCCCGTGCGGCGCACTCGTCGGACACATGGAGTGCACCCGCGAGGAGGACGTCGTAGGTGAGGCTCGGTGCGGGGAAGTCGCGGAGCACGACGCGACCTTCTGCGTTGTCGCGGGCGATCGGGGTGTCGCGCGGCAGGTGCACGAGGTCGCCCTCCTGAGTGGTCGAGAGGGCGTAGGGCACCGCACCCACCAGGGGGACGTCGATCGCCCGGCCGTCGGCGGTGCGCACGCGGAGAGCGCCGGCGCGCTCGAGATCTCCGTCGGGCTCGGGGCGCCAGCGCAGGAGCTCGTAGACATCCGAGCGCACCTCCAGCCCCGCGATGGCCAGCAGCTCCTGCTCCAACCACGCGATCGTGGCCTCGTGAGCCTCGCTCCCCGTGCTGCGCAGCCCGGCACCTCCGAGCCGGTCGCACCACGACTGAAGAGTCGATGCATCCACGAACGTGTCATCGTCGTTGGTACTGCCCACAGCTCTGGCCCCTCGGCGTCGACGCGATCGGTCCTGGCGCACGCTACCGGCGTCACCCGCGGTGCGACCCGACCTTCGGCTCCCAGACGGGGCCGTACCCCCGGCGGCACGTCGGCAGAACGACCCGGTGTCGACGAGTGCTCACCCGCCGAGCCAGGGCGGGAACGACGCCCCGGTGCCTGCGGGCACCATCGCCAGGGTGAGGTTGTAGGTCAGGAACGCCAGGTTGAGGATCGCTGTCAGGGCCAGGATCCGAACGACCACGGCTGAGACGATCCGCGGGTCGTCGGCCGGATCGAGCCAACGCAGCTGAGCGAACCGGTCGCGCAAGTGCCAGAGGATGCCGGGCAGTGCCCAGACGAAGCCGAGAGGGAACTCGGTGATCGGCCACTGGTGGACGGTGCCGCCGCGCACCGACAGGTGCTCGGGCACCAGATTCCAGACCAGCAGCTGCTGGCTGATGCCGGCGAACTCGAATGCCGTCTCGAAGATCGCCGAGACCAGGCAGCCGACGAGGACGAGCGCTGGGGTCGAGTCGGTCACCCGGGAGACCTTGCGGAGCAGCCAGGCGATGGCCAAGCCGACGGCGGGGATCATCCACAAGAAGACCAACGACTCCATCAGCAACGGCTGGTCGAGCATCGGCTCGTCTGCGCCCGAGAAGGGCAGATACGGGATCCAGTCGCCGCGAGAGAGGAAGTAGGGGTTGTAGGTGAACCGACGGCTGTCGAGGTTGACCAGCGACTCCTGCCAGTACACCAGCGCCCAGCTGACGCTGAGCACCAGCGGCCAGGTCGGCCAGCGCTGCTTCCAGGCTCCTCTCGCCAGCAGCCCGATCCAGATCAGGGCGCCGAGGCCGATCAGGATCTCGCCGCGGATGACCGAGCTCTTCACGTCGTCGGGGACACCAGCGCCGTCGCGCTCCAGAGGGATGTCGCTCAGCAGCCAGCCGATGTAGCCCCAGGCCTGGTAGGCGACGAAGAGCGCCCCGACCACCGCGAGCATCCGCACGGTGCGCGAGGCAGTGGTCACGAGCCGGGCTCCAGACGTACCGCCACGCCGTTGAGCAGGGACATCCCGGCGAGGGTCTCGAAGTCGGCCGGATCGCTGGACATCAGCCGGTTGACGTTGGTGCCCTCGCTGGCGTTGGCAAGGTGCCAGCCCCCGCGGTGTCCCCAGCCGTGGGGGACGGCCACGGTGCCCGGGCCGACGTCGTCGGTGACGGTGACAGCGACCTCGATGGACCCGTGGCGCGAGACGATCCGCACCGTCCCGCCGTCAACGACCCCGGCTGCTGCGGCGTCGTTGGGGTGCACCCGCGCGGACTGCCGCCGCGGCCCCTTCATCAGGGTGGGGCTGTTGTGCATCCAGGAGTTCTGCGACCGGATCTCGCGCAGGCCGATCAGCAGGATCGGAAACTCAGGGTCCGAGCCGTCGGCGCCGTCGAGGCGGTGGCGCTCACCCAACCTCGCGAGCTCCTCGGCGATCTCCGGCGGGTCCAGGCGCACCTTCTTGCCCGGCAGCAGGACGACCTCGGGCAGGAGGCCCGTCGAGGCGTGCTCACCGAGGACCACCCCGTGGGGGTGCTCTGTCGCGGTCTTGCCATTCAACCCACCACGGCGCAGACCGAACCGGTCGCCGAACGGACCTGTCCGCAGCAGGGTCACCATCAGCCGACGTGGGGTGAGTCGCAGTCCCCGCTTCTCGAGGGCAAGCAGGGGACGGTTGACGAAGGACAACGGCCCGCCGGATGTCATGGCCATGCCCATCCGGTGCATCAGCTCCTCGAACACCTCCCACTCGGGCCGCGCCTCGCCGTACGGCTTGAGAACGGCCTCCGTGGCCTGGAAGAACGGTCGCGGCGAGGCGGCGGTCAGCGCGAAGGGGAAGTCCTCGCGCTCCAGAAAGGTGACCGCCGGCAGCACGTAGTCGGCGTGCTTGTTGGTCTCGTTGACGTAGAGGTCGAAGGAGATCAGGAGGTCCAGCCTCCCGAGCGCCTCGACCAGGCGCTCCCCGTCAGGGACGGTGAGCACGGGATTGCCGGCGGTGATGATCAGCGCCCGAAGCTGACCGGGCCCTGTCCTGGTGATCTCCTCGGCCATGATTCCCGAGGGGAAGATGCCCATCACGTCGGGGAAGCCGCCGACCCGCGAGTGAGTGGCGCCGTAGGTCATCGCGCCGGCCCGCTCGGCCAGCTCTTCGAGCGGGATGACCCCTTGGGAGAACACGGTGCCGCCGGGTCGGTCCAGGTTGCCGGTCACCAGGCTGAGCACGTCGATCAGGAACGACACCAGCGTGCCGTGCCTGCCCAGGCAGGCGCCGGTGCGTCCGTAGGCCGTCGCGCTGGGCGCGGTCGCGAAGTCCCGGGCCAGTTGACGCACCGTCGCGGCGTCGACTCCTGTGCGGACCACCGTCTCCTCAGGCGGGTAGCCGGCTGCCGCCGCGCGGAGGAGATCAACGCCCGTCGACTGGGCAGCCACCGCCGCCTCGTCGACCAAGTCCTCGGCGAACACCACGTGCAGCAGTGAGAGCAGCAACCACGCGTCAGAGTCCGGACGGACCCGCACGTGCTCGTGCGCCTTCGCGGTCTCGGTCCGCCGTGGGTCGACGACCACCACCCGACCCCCGCGCGCGGTGATCGCAGACAGCTCGTGCTTGATCCGCGGTGCCCGGATGGCGCTGCCGTGGGAGACGTGCGGGTTGGCGCCGAGCATCAGCACGAAGTCGGTCCGTGGCAGGTCGGGGAAGGGCATCTGGGTGGCGGCGCCGTACAGAAGCTTGCTGGCCACGAACCGACTGTTGATGTCCTGTGAGCCGGTCGTGTACTGGTGGGTGGAGCCCAGGCGCTTCAGGAACAGCCCGCTCCACAACGCTGCCGAGTACGAGAACGCGCTCGGGTTGCCGAGGTAGTGGCCGACCGCTGACCCGCCGTCCTCGTCCCACACCTTCCTCAGTCGGACAGCGATGTCGGTGAGCGCCTCGTCCCACGACACCTGCTCGAACTCTCCATCCGCCGTACGCCGGAGCGGGTGCAGGACCCGGTCCGGGTCGTTCTGCACCTCGGTGAATGCGATGCCCTTGGGGCAGGCGTTGCCTTTCGACAACGGGTGCTCCGGGTCGGGTCGCAGCGACACCAGCCGGTCATCGTCGACCGTCGCGATCAGACCGCAGAGCGGCTCGCAGATCCGGCAGTAGGTCACGGCGGTCGTGGCGGTCGACATCCTCAGACCTTGACACGCGCCTGGACAGGTGTCCAGGTTTGCGGGAGCGAATCTCCTGCGTGTTCCCTGCGGAATCTGGGCCACCTCAGAACCACGCAAACGGCCCCTGACCGCCACCAGGGCAGGTCAGGGGCCGCTTCGGGTTCGACGATGTCTCAGATGTCGTAGTAGAGCTCGAACTCGTGCGGGTGGGGGCGCATCTGGACCGGCAGGATCTCGTGGGTGCGCTTGTAGTCGATCCAGGTCTCGATCAGGTCGGGGGTGAAGACGTTGCCGACGGTCAGGAACTCGTGGTCGGACTCGAGGGAGTCGAGCACGGCGTTCAGCGAGGTCGGGACCTGGTCGATGTCGGCCATCTCGTCCGGCGGCAGCTCGTAGATGTCCTTGTCGATCGGGGCGGCGGGCTCGATCTTGTTCTTGATGCCGTCGAGGCCGGCGAGCAGCAGCGCCGAGAAGGCGAGGTAGGGGTTCGCCGACGGGTCGGGGCAGCGGAACTCGATGCGCTTGGCCTTCGGGTTCGAGCCGGTGATCGGGATGCGGACGCACGCGGAGCGGTTGCGCTGCGAGTAGACCAGCGAGATCGGGGCCTCGAAGCCGGGCACCAGTCGGTGGTAGGAGTTCACCGTGGGGTTGGTGAAGGCCAGCAGCGACGGGGCGTGCTTGAGCAGACCGCCGATGTAGTAGCGCGCCGTGTCGGAGAGCCCGCCGTAGCCGGTCTCGTCGTAGAACAGCGGCGAGCCGTCGTTCCAGATCGACTGGTGCACGTGCATGCCCGAGCCGTTGTCGCCGAAGATCGGCTTCGGCATGAAGGTCGCCGTCTTGCCGTTGCGCCAGGCGGTGTTCTTGATGATGTACTTGAACTTCATGACGTCGTCGGCGGCCTTGAGCAGCTCGTCGAACTTGTAGTTGATCTCGGCCTGACCGGCCGTGCCGACCTCGTGGTGGGCGCGCTCCACGAGCAGCCCCGACTTCTCGAGCTCGATGACC
>CAEZXR010000040.1_pt1 | contig 10548 bp, 10 predicted proteins | sample 7265301 | NCBI WGS metagenome assembly CAEZXR01 (sample SAMEA6813913, study PRJEB35770) | freshwater metagenome | biome: Freshwater; feature: Freshwater reservoir; material: water | place: Czech Republic | collected 2017-04-14 | depth 30m m
GCTTCCCCGCCGGACCGCCCGGCCGCTGATCCGCCGAGCGGCGTACAGGGCGCTCGACCGCGTACTAAGGTCATCGGGGGCGGTCCGGGGGCGATCGCTCGCGGGCCGGGGGAGGCCAAGGAGAGACGCCCATGACCGTGACGGACCGCACCGACCAGAGCCGGGTGCTGGCGATCGACCGCTACCGCGTCCTGCTCGACCCGCCGCGCACGGATCTGATCGCGCTGGTCGAGATCGCCGCGCAGCTGGCCGAGGTGCCGATGGCGACCATCAACCTGATCACCGACACCGAGCAGCACCAGATCGCGACCGCGGGATTCGATGCATCGGTCTGCGCGCGTGAGGACTCGATGTGCGCCGTCGTCCTCCACGAGGGCGCACCCGTGATCGTGCCGGACGCCTCGCAGGACCCGCGCTTCCGGGAGAACCCGTTCGTGACCGGCGTGATCGGCGACGTCCGGTTCTACGCGACCCACCAGCTGCGGACGCCGAACGGCGTCGTGGTGGGCACCCTGTGCGTCTTCGACGTGGTCCCGCGCGTCCTCAGCGACGACCAGGAGCAGGCTCTGTCCCAGCTCGCCGACCGGGTCGTCGACCTGCTCGAGCTGGAGCTGCGCACCCGCGAGCTGACCGTCACCGTCGCCGAGCTGCAACGCACCCGGGCCGAGCTGGAGCGGTCGAACCGTCAGCTGGCGGCGTTCGCCGGGCAGGTCAGCCACGACCTGCGCAACCCGCTCACCGCGATGAGCATGTCCCTCGACATGGTCGCCGAGGAGGTCGACGACCTGAGCGGGCTCGGTGCCGACAGCGACGTGCCGTTCCTCGTGCGCCGGGCGATCGCCGGCACCCGACGGATGCAGGGACTCATCGACGACCTGCTCTCGTTCGCCCGGCTCGGTGGCGAGCTCACCGTGGTCGACGTCGACCTCGAGTCGGTGGTCGCGGAGGTGCGCGAGGACCTGGCGACCGTGCTCGTCGACGCCGACATCACCGTCGGGCCCCTGCCCACCGTGCGCGGCGACCTGGTGCAGCTGCGCGCCGTGATGCAGAACCTCGTGGCCAACGCCGCCAAGTTCGTCGGCCCGGGCGAGCGCCCGCGGCTGTCGATCTCGGCACGGCACGATCCGTCGGGGTGGTTGCGCGTCCAGGTCGCCGATCGCGGCCTCGGCATCCCGAGCGAGGAGCGCGAGCGCGTCTTCGAGCCGCTGGCCAGGGCCCACCACGACATCCCGGGCTCGGGCATCGGCCTGGCCACCGTGCGACGGGTGATCGACGCCCACCACGGCCGGATCGGCATCGACGAGACTCCCGGAGGAGGCACGACGGTGTGGTTCGACCTGCCGGTGCCGGAGGACCTCGCCTCCTGACCGGCCACGTGGTCAGTCCTTGTGCGACTTGCCCGGCAGATCGAGCATCCGCTGCAGGGCGACCAAGGCGTGCCGCTCGGTCTCCGGGTCGACCTCGATCCGGTTGACGACGGTGCCCGCGACCAGCGACTCCAGGGCCCACACCAGGTGCGGCAGGTCGATCCGGTTCATGGTCGAGCAGTAGCAGACGGTCTTGTCGAGGAACGTGATGCGCTTGTCGGGGTGGGCCGCGGCCAGCCGCTTGACCAGATTGAGCTCGGTGCCGATCGCCCAGCTCGAGCCGGCCGGGGCGGCTTCGATGGTCTTGATGATGAACTCCGTCGAGCCCACCAGGTCGGCCTTGAGCACCACCTCGTGGGCGCACTCGGGGTGCACCAGGATCTGCACGCCCGGGATCGCTGCCCGCAGCTCGTCGACGACCTCCGCGGAGAAGCGGCCGTGCACCGAGCAGTGGCCCTTCCAGAGGATCATCTTCGCGTCGCGCAGCTGCTCGGTCGTGAGTCCGCCGCCCGGCAGGTGGGGGTTCCAGACGACGCAGTCGTCGAGGCTCAGCCCCAACTGGAGCACGGCGGTGTTGCGTCCGAGGTGCTGGTCGGGGAAGAAGAGCACCTTGCCCCCGCCGTCGAGGTGCTCCTTCTGGGCGAAGGCCCACTCCAGGGCCACCTCGGCGTTGCTCGACGTGCACACGACGCCGCCGTTGCGGCCGCAGAAGGCCTTGATGTCGGCGCTGGAGTTCATGTAGGTCACCGGCACGACCGCGTCGGCGATGCCCGCCGCGGTCAGCGCGTCCCAGGCGGCCTCGACCTGGGTCAGGCGGGCCATGTCGGCCATCGAGCACCCGGCCGCGAGATCGGGCAGGATCACCTGCTGCTCGGGGCCGGTGAGGATGTCGGCCGACTCGGCCATGAAGTGCACGCCGCAGAAGACGATGTACTCCGCGTCGGGCCGGGCGGCGGCGTCGCGGGCGAGCTTGAAGGAGTCGCCGGTGACGTCGGCGAACTGGATGACCTCGTCACGCTGGTAGTGGTGGCCGAGCACGAAGACCTTGTCGCCGAGGGCGGCCTTCGCGGCCCGCGCGCGAGCGACCAGGTCGGGGTCGGAGGCGGCAGGCAGGTCGCCCGGACACTCCACGCCCCGCTCGGACGTCAGATCGACGCCGCGTCCCAGCGGCAGCAGCGGAAGGTCGACGGTGGTCATGCGTCGATCGTATTCCTCGCGCGCAGCCTCACAGCATCGCCCCACTGTGCAGGTACGGCGCGGGCGGAGCCATGTGGCGCAGGCCGAGGTAGCCGAAGGTCCACACGTCGAGGCGGGCGGCGATGGCCACGTCGACCGCCCACTCGTTGGCGTGTGTCACGTGGCCGACTCGCGCTTCGTCCGGCCCGTCGGCCAGCACCGTCCACAGCAGCCGCGTCGCCGTGGGCGCGTCGGTGGCGGCCAGCAGCTGCAGCCGACCGGCGTGGTCGGCGTACGCGTAACCGGCGCGCTCGCCCTCCTGGACGACCAGCAGCCGGCAGGTGGCGGAGAGCAGCTCGTGGTCGGGACCGTGCGAGGCACCCCGGGTGTGCCGGTCCACCGCGTGCAGCAGGTCGAGGTCGGAGCCGTCGCCCTCCTCGACGCCGCGCACGGCCGGGACGAGCGAGCGGTCGAGGGCGCCGGCCAGGAACATCTGCGGGTGCAGGGAGAAGCCGGCCAGCCGGTAGCGGCGCACGGCCTTCGGGTCGACCGACGACGACAGCATCGCGCGCCGGCAGTCGCGTCCGTGCTCCTCGGCGGCGTCGAGCAGCCGGCTGCCGATGCCGCGGCCCTGCGACCCCGGCCGCACGGCGTAGGTCGCCAGGATCCAGATGTCCTCGCGGGCCAGCGAGGTCGCGAAGCCCACCATCCCGCTCTCGTCCTCGGCCACCCAGCAGCCGCCGGGATCGGTGGTCAGGAAGTGCGACGTGCGGCGCACCCAGTCGAGCCGGTGGGCCTCGCCGCGGCCCGATGGTGTCGGCCAGGCGGGCGGGAAGGTGCTGCGGTCCAGCTCGAGGAAGCTGTCGGAGCTGAGCCGCTCGGCCGCCTCCAGGTCGCCTGGCTGCATCGGTCGGATGTGGACGTCGCTCACGCGACCACCGTAGGTCTCGGACAGGATGGGTGCATGCGAGTCCTGGTGGCGCCCGACAAGTTCGCCGGCACGCTGAGCGCCGTCGAGGCCGCGGAGGCGATCGCGGCGGGCTGGCGCCGACATGCCCCCGGCGACGAGATCGACGTCGCGCCGATGTCGGACGGCGGTCCCGGGTTCGTCGACGTGCTCCACGCGGCGCTGGGCGGTGAGCTGCTCGCGGTCACGGTCGCCGGCCCCTTCGGCGCAGCGACCCCCGCCACCGTCCTGCTCACCGGATCGACCGCGTACGTCGAGACCGCCCAGGCCTGCGGCGTGCACCTGACCGGCGGCGAGGGAGCCGAGCGCGCGTCGACGTACGGCGCCGGCGAGCTGGTCCTGGCCGCGATCGCGACCGGGGCGACCACGGTCGTGGCCGGTCTCGGCGGCAGCGGCACCAACGACGGGGGAGCGGGGCTGCTCGCGGCGCTGGGCGCCACGGCCGACGTCCGCCTCGACGCCGGCGGCGCAGCCCTGGCCGGGGTCGGCGAGGTCGACCTGGCGGGCGCTCGAGCACGGGTCGGGGCGACGAGGTTGGTGGCGGCCACCGATGTGGACTCGCCGTTGACCGGCCTCTTCGGCGCCACCAAGACGTTCGGCCCGCAGAAGGGCCTGGCCGAGGAGCGGCTCGTCGAGCTCGACCGCCACCTGGAGGACTTCGCCGCGGCGACCGACCGGCGCACCTCCCTGGAGAAGGGTGCCGGCGCGGCGGGCGGCCTGGGCTTCGCGCTGCTGTGCCTCGGCGCGACCCGGGAGCCCGGGATCGGCCTGGTCACCGATGCCGTCCGGTTGGCGGAGCGGGCCCGGCTGGCCGACCTGGTGGTGACCGGGGAGGGCGCGTTCGACTTCTCCAGCCGCTCCGGCAAGGTGCCCTACGGCGTCGCGGCGGTGGCCGAGCAGGCGCTGCGGCCGTGCGTCGCGCTGGCGGGTCAGGTGCTGGTCGGCTCGCGGGAGATGCGGGCGCTCGGTGTCGAGTCGGCGTACTCCCTGGTCGACCTCGTGGGCCTGGACCGCGCCCTCGCCGAGCCCGGCCGGGCGCTGTCCGAGCTCGCCGAGCGAGTCGCGCGCACGTGGTCCCGGTGACGATCGGGCGGACCCGTGGAGCGCGGCTGGGGAATACCGCAGCGTGTGCGACCATTGACCTGAAGACCGACCACATCGACTTCTGTCACAGAGCTGGGAGCACCACATGACCGAGCAGGTGGAGATCACCACCGAGACCCGCACGGACCAGGTCAACCTGAGCCCCGTCGCGGCCAGCAAGGTGAAGGCTCTTCTCGAGCAGGAGGGCCGTGACGACCTGGCCCTGCGCATCTCGGTGCAGCCCGGCGGCTGCTCGGGGCTGCGCTACCAGCTGTTCTTCGACGAGCGCACCCTCGACGGCGACGTCGTCACCGACTTCGACGGCGTGTCCGTCGTCGTCGACCGGATGAGCGTGCCCTACCTCAACGGCGCGACGATCGACTTCGTCGACTCGATCGAGAAGCAGGGCTTCACCATCGACAACCCCAACGCGACCGGCTCCTGCGCCTGCGGAGACTCCTTCAACTAGGTCCGCAGTCCAGCACCGACACGAGAGCCCCCGCCGATCGGCGGGGGCTCTCGTGCATGACGGGGCAGTGTCGACGAGGGGTCAGTCGAGGTGCAGGTGCAGCGCATTGGCCAGGCGCTGCGCCGCGATCGGGAACTCGATCTCGCGCACGGCGGGGGTCGAGTGGGCGCCGACGAGCACCAGGTCGGGGCGCTCGGCGAGGTGGAGGTTGTGGGAGGCCGCTTCGCAGTCGGCGTGCATGTCGTGCGGACTGGTCAGCTCGTCGTAGGCAAGGTGGCCGGGGGCTTCGCTGGAGGTCATGACCTCGACGCTAGGTGCTACCGACGGGTACGCCCACCTGTACCGACGGGTAGTGTCCCGTGGCGTGCCCGACGCCTCGACCGCCTCCGCCGCGACCACCGGATCCCTGCTCGTCGCGGGCTCCATCGCCACCGACCACCTGATGAGCTTCGCCGGGAGGTTCGAGGACTCCCTGGTCGTCGAGCAGCTGCACAAGCTCTCGGTCTCCTTCCTCGTCGACGACCTCGAGATCCGGCGCGGCGGCGTCGCGCCCAACATGTGCTTCGGCATGGCCCGTCTCGGGCTGCGTCCGGTGCTGGTCGGTGCCGCGGGGGAGGACTTCGGCGACTACCGGTCCTGGCTGGAGCGGCACGGCGTCGACTGCTCCGCCGTGCGCATCTCGGAGAGCAAGCACACCGCCCGCTTCGTCTGCACGACCGACTCGACGATGGCGCAGTTCGCGTCGTTCTACCCCGGCGCGATGAGCGAGGCACGGCTGATCGAGCTGGCGCCGATCGTCGAGCGCGTGGGGGCGCCGGAGTTCGTGCTGATCGGAGCCGACGACCCCGACGGCATGCTGCGCCACACCGAGGAGTGCCGCCAGCGCGGCTATCCGTTCATCGCCGACCCCAGCCAGCAGCTGGCCTTCGGCGAGGGCGACCTGATCCGTCGGCTCGTCGACGGAGCGAGCATCCTGTTCTCCAACGAGTACGAGTCGCACCTGATCGAGCAGAAGACCGGGTGGAGCGCCGACGAGGTGCTCGCCCGCGTCGCCACCCAGGTCACGACCCTGGGTGCCGAGGGCGTCCGGATCCGTCGTGCCGGCCACGACGACATCGTCGTCACCGCCGCGGTCGGGGTGGTCGCCGTCGAGCCGACGGGGGTCGGTGACGCGTTCCGGGCGGGATTCCTCGCCGCGACGGCCTGGGGGCTCGGGTTGGAGCGGTCGGCCCAGGTCGGCTGCGTCCTGGCGGCGTACGTCGTCGAGACGGTCGGCACCCAGGAGTACTCCTTCACCTCGGAGCAGTTCCTCGCCCGGGTCGAGGCGTCGTACGGCGCGTCGGCGGCCGGGGAGATCGCGCCCCACCTCTCGATCTGAGGCAGGTGCCCGGCGGGCATCAGCTCGTGCGACGCACCAGGTAGCGCGGGGTGCCGTCGTCGGCGAGGTCCTCGCCGACGTACTCCTGACCGCGCATCCGGCACCACGCCGGCACGTCGTACCTCGCGGCCGCGTCGGTGGCGACCACGCCGACCAGGTCGCCGACCTCGGCCTCGGTGTAGCGACGGGCCAGCTCGATGATCGGCAGTGGGCACAGCTGACCGCGGCAGTCGAGCTCGATCACGCGCGCAGCCCGGCGACGACCTCGGGCAGCACGCGGCAGAACTCCTCGACCTGCGCCTGCGTGGCGTCGCGCCCCAGCGAGACGCGCACGTTGCCGTGGGTCAGCGCGCCCATCGCCGCGAGCACGTGGCTGGGCTCGAGGGTGGACGCGGTGCACGCCGAGCCGCTCGCCACGCCGAAGCCGCGCCGGTCGAGCTCGGTGACCAGCGCCTCGCCGTTGACGTAGAGGCAGGAGAAGGTGACCAGATGGGGGAGCCGGCGCACCGGGTCGCCCACCACCTCGGTGTCCGGCAGGTCCGACGCCGCGCGCCGGACCCGGTCGACCAGCGCGACGTGACGCGCGTTGGTGTCCTCCCGCTCGGCCACGACGGCCTGGAGCGCGGCTGCGGCCGCGAGTGCGGCCGGCACGTTCTCGAAGCCGGTGCTGCGTGCGTCGGCGCGGTCGTCATGCGGGAAGGGCTGCTCCCAGCGCGCCGCCTGGCGCACCAGGAGGACGCCGACGCCGGCCGGGCCGCCCCACTTGTGGGCCGACCCCGCCGCGGCGGACCAGCCGTGCTCGGGCAGCGGGAGGCGGCCCATGGAGGCGCAGGCGTCCATGAAGAGCGGCACTCCGTCGGGCAGTTCGAACGCGCCGACGTCCTGCACCGTGCCGACCTCGTGGTTCGCGCTCTGCAGCGCCGTCACGGCGACGTCGCCGCCGATGCTCTGCTCGACCAGGTCGCCGTCATAGACCCGGCCGAGGCTGTCGACGCCCACGACCGTGCCGGATCCCCACCACGACGCCGCGTGCAGGACCGCCGAGTGCTCGACGGCGGAGTGGACCACGCGCGAGCGGCCACGAGGTGCGCGGGCCGAGGCGAGGCCGAGCAGGCCCCGGTGGACGGCGTCGGTGCCCGACGACGTGAAGCTCACCTCGTCACGGCGTACGTGCAGCGCCTCGGCCACCACCTCGCGGGCGTTGTCGAGCAGCAGGCGGGCGTCGCGCGCCCGGCCGTGCAGACGGCGCGGGTCGGCGTACCCCCGGTCGAGGGCCGCGAGGAGGACGTCGCGGGCGGCCGGGTGCAGCGGCTCGGAGGACGCGGCGTCGAAGTCGACCGCGGCATTTCTCACACCGGCAACGTACCGGGTGGCCCACTGCCTCATCGCAGCCCCGGATCGGTTAGTGTGCGGCTACCCGTGATCGCTTGAGAGGAAGGCTCGTTCGTGAGTCTGCAGCTCCCCCGGCGCGCGGCAGGACGACGCGGTCTCCCGCGGCTGTTGACCCTGCCCGCCCTGCTCGGCATCGGCCTCGTGCTGTTGGCCGGTTGTTCGTCCGCCTCCCAGGACGAGTGGAAGCGTCTGGCCATGCCGGACCCCGCCACCCTCGAGGGCGAGAGCACCCTGGCGCTGTGGCAGGGCGCGTGGATCGCGGCCCTGGTCACCGGTGTCGTGGTGTGGGGCCTGATGGCGTGGGTCGTCATCCGCTACCGCCGCCGCAGCGACGACGAGATCCCCGTGCAGACGCGCTACAACCTGCCGCTGGAGATCTTCTACACGATCGCCCCCGTGATGATGGTCGTGGTGTTCTTCTCCCACACCGTCCGCGTGCAGAACATCGCCCTCGAGGAGTCGGCCTGCCCCGACAACATCGTCGAGGTCACCGGTCAGCAGTGGTCGTGGACCTTCAACTACGGGCTCGGCGAGAAGGACTGCGACTTCAAGGAGGGCGAGGGCGAGGACGAGTCCGGCACCGAGGGCTACGCCTACCCGTCGTACACCTACGAGGTCGGCACCGCGTCGTACATCCCGACGCTCTACCTGCCGGTCAACGAGTCGACTCGATTCAACCTGCACTCGCCCGACGTCATCCACGACTTCGGCGTGCCCGGCTTCCTGATGAAGATGGACGTCATCCCGGGTCGCGTGAACTCCTACGAGATCACCCCGACCCGCACCGGATCCTTCCTCGGCAAGTGCTACGAGCTCTGCGGCGTCTACCACTCGCGGATGCTCTTCAAGGTCGAGGTCGTGACGGCAGAGGAGTACGCCGACTACCTCGACACCCTCGTCGCCGACGACCGCGAGAGCGACGAGCCGCTGCTCGGCGGCGCCAACGCCATCACCCAGGCCGGTCTCGACGACCCGGCTGAGTCCGAGGGAGAGTCCGAGTGAGCACCGCTACAGCTGGCGACCCGACGGTCGTGGCGGCGCGCAAGCCGCTGGGCCAGCAGCTGGTCCGCATCATGACCACGACCGATCACAAGCTGATCGGGAAGATGTACCTCATCACGTCGTTCGCGTGGTTCCTCGTGGGCGGCCTGATGGCGCTCCTGATCCGCTCCGAGCTGGCCTACCCGGGTCAGCAGGTCGTCAACGACGAGCTCTACAACCAGCTCTTCACCATGCACGGCACGATCATGCTGCTGCTCTTCGCGACGCCTCTGTTCTTCGGGTTCGCCAACGTGATCATGCCGCTGCAGATCGGCTCGCCCGACGTGGCGTTCCCGCGGCTGAACATGTTCAGCTACTGGCTCTTCCTCTTCGGCGGTCTGATCGCCGCCTCCGGCTTCCTCACGCCGCAGGGCGCGGCCGACTTCGGCTGGTTCGCCTACACGCCGCTCTCGGACGCCGTGCGCTCGCCCGGGGTCGGCGGCGACCTGTGGATCATGGGTCTGTGGATGGCCGGTCTCGGCACCATCCTCGGCGCGGTCAACTTCATCACCACGATCATCTGCATGCGCGCTCCCGGCATGACGATGTTCCGCCTGCCGCTCTTCGTCTGGAACACCCTGGTGACCAGCCTGCTCGTGCTGATCGCCTTCCCGGTGCTCGCCGGTGCGCTGCTCTCGCTCGAGGCCGACCGCCAGCTCGGGGCCCACGTCTTCGACGCGGCTCACGGCGGGGCGATCTTGTGGCAGCACCTGTTCTGGTTCTTCGGCCACCCCGAGGTCTACATCATCGCGCTGCCGTTCTTCGGCATCGTGACCGAGATCCTCCCGGTCTTCAGCCGCAAGCCGCTCTTCGGCTATGTCGGCCTGGTCGGGGCCACGCTCGGCATCGCGATCCTCTCGGTCGCCGTGTGGGCGCACCACATGTTCGTCACGGGGGCGGTCGACCTACCGTTCTTCTCCGGCATGACGTTCCTGATCGCCGTGCCGACAGGAGTGAAGTTCTTCAACTGGATCGGGACGATGTGGGGGGGATCTCTGTCCTTCGACACCCCGATGCTGTGGTCGATCGGCTTCTTGACGACCTTCCTCTTCGGTGGCCTGACCGGCATCATCCTGGCCAGCCCGCCGTTGGACTTCCACGTCTCCGACTCCTACTTCGTGGTCGCGCACTTCCACTACGTCGTCTTCGGCACCGTCGTGTTCGCGATGTTCGCCGGGTTCTACTTCTGGTGGCCCAAGATGACCGGCCGGATGCTCGACGAGCGTCTGGGCAAGCTCCACTTCTGGATCCTGTTCATCGGCTTCCACACGACGTTCCTGGTGCAGCACTGGCTCGGCGTCGAGGGCATGCCCCGTCGCTACGCGGACTACCTGCCCGAGGACGGCTTCACGACGCTCAACCAAGTCTCCACCGTGGGTGCCTTCCTGCTGAGCCTCTCGATGCTGCCGTTCTTCTACAACGTGTGGATCTCGCGCAAGGCGCCGCTCGTCGAGGTCGACGACCCGTGGGGTTGGGGCCGTTCGCTCGAGTGGGCGACCTCCTGCCCGCCTCCGCGCCACAACTTCCACACCATCCCGCGCATCCGCTCCGAGTCGCCGGCCTTCGACCTCCACCACCCGGAGATCGCCGCCCTCGACCTGGAGGAGAACGACGCCGCGCGCAACGGCAAGTTCGCCGACGCCCCCGACATGGAGGGGCGTGAGGAGATGCTCGA
>CAEZXR010000041.1_pt1 | contig 10419 bp, 8 predicted proteins | sample 7265301 | NCBI WGS metagenome assembly CAEZXR01 (sample SAMEA6813913, study PRJEB35770) | freshwater metagenome | biome: Freshwater; feature: Freshwater reservoir; material: water | place: Czech Republic | collected 2017-04-14 | depth 30m m
GGCCGCGCGATCTGCGCCCTGTCCGGCGGTGTCGACTCCGCCGTCGCGGCTGCGATCGTGCAGCGCGCGATCGGCGATCGGCTCACGTGCGTCTACGTCGACCACGGCATGATGCGTCTCGGCGAGACCGAGCAGGTGCGTCGCGACTTCGAGGAGGTCTTCGACGACCTCGACGTGGTGGACGCCGCCGACCAGTTCCTCGACGCGCTGGCCGGGGTCACCGACCCCGAGGAGAAGCGCAAGATCATCGGGCGCGAGTTCATCCGCACCTTCGAGGCCGCGCAGGTCCGGGTCTTCGGCGAGGGCGTCGAGGGCGACACGGCCTACCTCGTGCAGGGCACGCTCTACCCCGACGTCGTGGAGTCCGGCGGCGGCGCGGGCACCTCCAACATCAAGTCCCACCACAACGTCGGCGGTCTGCCCGAGGACCTGAAGTTCGCCCTCGTCGAGCCGCTGCGCACGCTCTTCAAGGACGAGGTCCGCCAGGTCGGCGAGCAGCTCGGGCTGCCCTCGACGATGGTGTGGCGCCAGCCCTTCCCCGGCCCCGGCCTCGGCATCCGGATCATCGGCGAGGTCACCCGTGAGCGCCTCGACATCGTGCGCGCCGCCGACATCATCGCCCGCGAGGAGCTCACCCGGGCCGGTCTCGACCGCGACATCTGGCAGATGCCTGTCGTCCTGCTCGCCGACGTCCGCTCGGTCGGCGTCCAGGGTGACGGCCGCACCTACGGCCACCCGGTCGTGCTGCGTCCGGTGACCTCCGAGGACGCCATGACCGCCGACTGGGCCCGCCTGCCCTACGACCTGCTGGAGCGGATCTCGACTCGCATCACCAACGAGGTCCCCGAGGTCAACCGGGTCACCGTCGACATCACCTCCAAGCCGCCGGGCACCATCGAGTGGGAGTGAGCCGGGAGTGACACGGCTGCGCCGGATCCTCGCCCTCGTCGTCGCGACGGGTGCGCTGGTCGCGGCGCCACCGGCTCTCGGCTCCCGCGCCACGGCGGTCGAGGACCCGATCCCCACGCCCGACGGTCCGGCCGGCACCCGCACCTCCAAGTCGCTCGTGGTCGGCATCGACGGCGCCGGACTCGCGCAGATCCGCTCCGCGGACACGCCTGTCCTGCACGCGCTGATGCGCGGTGGCACCACCTCGCTGGCCTACCGCTACGGCACGGCTCCGGCCGGGCTCACGCAGGAGGCCGCCACCGTCTCCGGGCCGGGCTGGTCGACGCTGCTGAGCGGCGTGTGGCCCGACAAGCACGGGGTGCGCGACAACACCTTCGAGGGCAAGCGCCTCGGTGCCTGGCCCGACTACCTGAGCCGAGCCGAGGCGATCGATCCGACGCTGTCGACGTTCGCCGTGGCCGATTGGGACCCGATCGCCACGGCGAGCGCCGGCGGCCCGATCATCGGCGGTGGCGTCGACGTCCGGATCGGGCTCCGGTCCGACACGGACGGTCGCGGCTACGCCGTCAACGACGAGCGGAGCACCGACGTCGCAGCCCGCTACCTCGAGTCCCGTGGACCCGACCTGTCCTTCGTCTACCTCGGTCTGGTCGACAGCGTCGGGCACGAGCACGGAGCGGCCTCGGCGGAGTACGCCGCCGCCCTGGAGACCGTCGACGCCCAGATCGGCCGGCTGCTCGCCGCGATCCGCGCGCGCCCGACGTCTGCCGACGAGGACTGGCAGATCGTCGTCACCAACGACCACGGCCACACGGCCTCCGGCGGGCACGGCGGCAACACGCTGGCTGAGCGCCAGCAGTTCGTGATCGCGCAGGGCGGAGGGATCGCCGCCGGGGTGCGTCGCGACGACCTCAACGTCACCGACATCGTGCCGACGGCCTACGCGCACGTCGGGGCGCGACGCGCCTCCGGTCTCGACGGCCTTCCGGTCGGGACCGTGCGGCCCGACGACTTCGACCGGGTCCGTGGCTCGCTGCGCCCCCGGGTCGACGAGACCGGCATCCCGTCGAGCCGGCTCGGGTGGACCCCGACAGCGCCGCCCGGGTGGCGGGTCGACAACTCGCGGATGCCGCAGGGCGGCGTGCGCGAGTGGCGAGGATGGACGTTCGCCACCGATCCGTTCTGGACCTCGGCGCAGACGTCGCAGGGGCGGGAGAACTTCGTGCGTGCCCGCGGGGTGCTCGCCGTGGCCGACTCCGACGAGTGGGACGACGCCGATCACGGCCCCGGCCGTTTCGACTCGACGCTCGTGTCGCCGGCGTACGCCGTCGAGCCGGGCGCGGTCGAGCTGAGGTTCCAGACGCACTACCAGCAGGAGGGCGCCCAGCGCGGCCGAGTGCTGGTGTCCTTCGACGCTCGCGCGCCGCGCTCCGTGGCGACGTACTCCTCGAACGTCTCCGGCCCGCAGCGGCTCACCATCCAGGTGCCCCAGGGGGCATCCTCGATGCGGGTGCGCTTCCGCTACACCGGCGACAACGACTGGTACTGGGCGCTGGACGACGTCCGGCTCTCGTGAGCCGCGGCAGCTGACTGGACCAGTCCCAGCAGATCTTGCGAATCGCGTGCGTCGCGACGGGGGGATCGTCTACTCTCTTCTTCAGAACCGCTGGGGACCCGAGACCCCAGCGGTTCTGCTTTTCCCCGAAACCCGGTCCCGTTCAGGATCCGAGGGGTGCGATCACGTCGGCGTGGAAGCGCTCCATGCCGTCGATCTTCTGCTCGATCGACGCGTCGAGGCCGTGGTAGTAGGCCCACGGCATCGTCCAGACGTCGGTGACGCCACCCTCCTCGGCGGCGACGAAGTGCTCGGGCAGGAAGGCGTCCGACAGCGCGGTGATCACCTTGAAGTCGCCCGTGGCGCCGATCTCCGCGCGGATCTCGGCCAGCCGGGCGGCGTAGCCCGTCGCCTCGGCGATCGTGTAGATGTCGCCCATCCATCCCTGGTGGCGGGCGGCGCGGGCGTAGGCGACCTCCGAGAGGCCGCCGACATAGATCGGGATGTCGACGCTCGGGGTCGGCTCCATGACCAGGCGCGGCGCGGTGTAGAAGTCGCCCTCGAACTCGGTCCACCCGGGCTGCCACAGCGCCTTGATCAGGGCGAGACCCTCGTCGGTCCGCTTGCCACGCGTGCGGAACTCCTGCTCGAGCAGCTCGAACTCCTCGCGGCACCAGCCGACGCCGATGCCCAGCGCCACGCGGTTGTTCGAGAGGACCGCGGCGGTGCCGACTGCCTTGGCGACGGAGTACGGGCTGCGCAGGGGAGAGACGTAGACCGAGGTGAAGAACTCCAGTCGGGACGTGACCGCGGCGAGGTGTCCGATCAGGACCCACGGGTCGGGCCAGGGAGCGGAGAAGTCCCAGCGTCGCTTACCGTCCGGGGTGTACGGGTAGGGCGTCGCCAGCTCCTCGATGTCGACCACGTGGTCGGGCACCGCGAGGGCGTGGTAGCCGAGCTGGTCGGCTGCGACCGCGATCGGGGCGAGCTGGTCGACGGGCAGGAAGGCGGTACTGATCGAGAAGCGCACCCGCGCAGCCTAGGGTCGATCGGCAAGAACTGGAACACGTTCCACTTCTTGCGAGGGGTACGGTCAGCGGATGATGCGCGCGCTGCACCACCTGGACCTGTGGGTGGGCGACCCGGTGGTCGCCGCGGACGAGTGGGGGTGGCTGCTGGGCGAGATCGGCTGGGAGGTCGACCTCGACCAGCGCTCCTGGCTGCACCCCGACGGGACCTACGTCTTCCTCGAGCATTCGGCCGACCAGAGCGACGAGCCCTACGACCGGTTGCGATCGGGGGTCAACCACCTGGCCCTCACGGTCGAGTCGCGCCACCTGCTCGACCGGATCCGCGCCGAGTCGACCGCCCACGGCTGGCACGAGCTCTTCGCGGACCGCTACCCGCACGCCGGCGGCGACGCCCACACGGCGCTCTACCTGGAGAACTCCGAAGGGTTCGAGGTGGAGCTGGTCGTGGAGCAGTCGCCGCCGGACTGAGCGTGGTGGTGCCTACTTGTTGAAGATGCTGTAGCCACCGGGGCCGACGGCCAAGCCGACGATGATCAACACGATGCCCCACAGGGTCTCGCCCTTGAAGAGCTGGAAGATGCCAGCGACGACCAGGATGACGGCCAGGATCCAGAGCAGAAAGCCCATCGTGTATTCCTCCTTGATATGAGGCCCGACGGTGGGCCCGGAGGTTGGATACCCAACTGTTCGCGTCTCACTCCTCGGCGACGATGTGGACTGCGGCCTCCTCGGCGCTGGCCGCAGCGCCGTCGATCCCGACGTCGGTGCCGACCAGGGTCGCCTCGGTGTCCTCGCTCTGGCCCTGGTCCGGATCGACCAGTCGGCCGGCGCGCACGTCGCCCACCTCGCCGTCGTCGAGGTCCTCGCCCTCGCTCGCTGCGACGTCGTACGGATCCGGCTCGGGCACCTCCTGGGCCAGGCGCTGGTCGAGGCTCTCGCCCGTGGCCTCCTCGTAGGGCGTGTTGCCGAAACCCTGTGCGGCGGAGTAACCCTCGCGGGGGGAGTACCCCCGGTCCAGCTCGTCCTCGACGTCGCCCCCCTCCAAGGTGTCCGCCGGCGTCAGCTGGTCCTCGTCGTCGACGCTGTAGCCGTCGTAGATCTCCGCGTCGCCCTGGTCGCCCTGGTCGCCGATCGGCTGGTCCGAGTTGTCAGCAGTCATGGCGCCAGCCAAGCACGGCGTCCAAGCGCGCCATCGAAGCAGGATCAGGGGGGAGGATCAGGCGCGGCCGGCGTACGTCGTGGTGCGCTCGACGACCGGACGTCCGATGCCGGCGCCGATCTCGACGAGCTCCTCGACCGTCTTGGCCGAGCCGTGCTCGGAGCCGGCCATCCGCGAGATGGTCTCCTCCATCAGCGTGCCACCGACGTCGTTGGCGCCGGCGCGCAGCATCGCGCGGGTGCCGTCGACGCCGAGCTTGACCCAGGACGTCTGGATGTTGGGGATCCGGCCGTGCAGGAGGATGCGCGCCATCGCGTGGACGGCGAGGTTGTCGCGCATCGACGGTCCGGGCCGGGCCACGCCGGCGAGGTAGATCGGCGCGCTGGTGTGGATGAAGGGCAGCGGCACGAACTCCGTGAAGCCGCCGGTCTCGTCCTGGATCCGGGAGAGCACCCGCAGATGGCCGACCCAGTGCCGGGGGTTGTCGACGTGGCCGTACATCATCGTCGACGTGGTCGGGATGCCGACCCGGTGCGCCGTCGTCACGATCTCGATCCAGGTGCGCGCCGGCAGCTTGCCCTTGGTCAGCACCCAGCGGACCTCGTCGTCGAGGATCTCCGCGGCCGTGCCGGGCAGCGAGCCCAGTCCGGCCTCGCGGGCTTTGATCAGGAAGTCCTCGATCGAGAGCCCGGTGCGCGCCGTGCCGTTGACGATCTCCATGGGGGAGAAGGCGTGCACGTGCATCTGCGGCACCCGCTGCTTGACCGCGCTCACGAGGTCGAAGTACGCAGTCGCCGGCAGCTCCGGGTCGATGCCGCCCTGCATGCAGACCTCGGTCGCACCCAGGTCCCACGCCTCCTCGGCGCGGTCGGCCACCTCGTCGAGCGAGAGCGAGTAGGCGTCGGCGTCGGTGCGGCGCTGGGCGAAGGCGCAGAAGCGGCAGCCGACGTAACAGACGTTGGTGAAGTTGATGTTGCGGTTGACGACGTAGGTGACGTCGTCGCCCACCGTCTCGCGCCGCAGCTCGTCGGCGAGCCGGCAGACCTCGCGCAGCAGGTCGCCCTCGGCGGTCATCAGCGTGAGGGCGTGCTCGTCGGAGAGCTGACCCGGGTCGGCCTCGGCAGCGGCCAGCGCGGCCTTGCCCTCGGCGTCGAGGTGGTGGCCGATGCCCGTGGAGGCGCCGGTCGTCAGCGAGGCCTCGCGGACCGCGTCCCAGTCGCCGTAGACGTCGGCGAAGTCGGAGCGCCGGTCGTCGGTGCGTCCCTCGCTGTCGACCGCTGCGTGGAGGTCGGTGCGCCCGACGCTCGCGAAGCCGCCGTCCGGCTCCTGCCACGGCAGCCCCGAGGGGCGTACGCCCGGACGGGCCAGGCCGTCGTCGGTCGCCAAGGCGGCCACGTGTCCGGATACCCGCGGGTCCAGCCAGGGCTCGCCCGCGCGGACGTACTCCGGGTGCACCGTGAGCCGCGCCCGGAGCTCGAAGCCGCACTGGGCGGTGACCTCGGTGAGTCGCTCGAGCGAGGGCCAGGGCCGCTCGGGGTTGACGTGGTCGGGCGTCAGCGGCGACACGCCGCCCCAGTCGTCGACCCCGGCCTCCAGCAGCGCCCGGCACTCGGCCAGGTCCACCAGGTTGGGCGGGGCCTGGATGCGGGCCTTGGGGCCGAGCACGATCCGGGTGACCGCGATCGTGGCGCGATACTCGTCGAGGTCGAGGTCGTCGCTGTGCCGCATCGCGGTGTCGGGCTTGGCGCGGAAGTTCTGCACGATCACCTCCTGCACGGAGCTGAACTGCTGCGAGACGGCGCGCAGCGCGAAGATCGTCTCCGCCCGCTCGGCGAGGGTCTCGCCGATCCCGACCAGCAGGCCGGTGGTGAAGGGGATCGAGAGCCGCCCGGCGTCCTCGAGCACCCGCAGCCGCACGGCCGGGTCCTTGTCCGGGGAGCCGTAGTGGGCCTCGCCCTTGGTCTCGAAGAGACGGCGCGAGGTGGTCTCGAGCATCATGCCCATCGACGGCGAGACCGGCTTGAGGCGGTTCATCTCCTCCCAGGTCATGACACCGGGGTTGAGGTGGGGGAGCAGCCCCGTCTCCTCCAGCACCCGCACGGCCATCGCGCGGACGTAGGCCAGCGTCGAGTCGTAGCCCTGCTCGTCGAGCCACTGCTGCGCCTCGGGCCACCGATCCTCGGGACGGTCGCCCAGGGTGAAGAGCGCCTCCAGGCAGCCGAGCTCGGCGCCCTGCGTCGCGATCTCGAGGATCTCGTCGGGGGAGAGGTACATCGCGTGACCGGCGCGGGCGAGCTGGCCCGGGCTCTCGACGAACGTGCAGTAGTGGCACCGGTCGCGGCAGAGCTTGGTGACGGGGATGAAGACCTTGGGGGAGTAGGTCACGATCCCGGGACGCCCGGCAGCCACCAGGCCGGCGTCGCGGACCCGCGCCGCGACGACGCTCAGCCGGTCGAGGTCCTCGCCGCGAGCCGCCAGCAGCACGCTCGCCTCGGCCAGGTCGAGCGCGGCCCCGCGCTCCGCGCGCGCCAGGGCGCGGCGTACCTGCTGGGGGGTGGGCGACTCGCTCATCAGGTCAGGCTAACCGCGGGTGGGCCGGGGGGATTCCCCGGCCCACCGCGTGGTACGTCGTGCGCTCAGACCTGCGTCGTCACCGGGGCCGGCGTCGGCGCCGAGGTGTCGGCCGGGCCCTGGTCGAGCTTGCTCGGCCACCAGATCTTCTCGCCCAGGTCGAGGTTGATCGCGGTGACCAGGACCGAGCGGACGATCATGGTGTCGAGCAGCACCCCGAGGGCCACGGCGACGCCGAGCTCGGCGAGGAACACGAACGGGATCGTGCCCAGCACCAGGAACGTCGCCGCCAGCACCAGACCGGCCGAGGTGATCACGCCACCGGTCGAGCCGAGGGCGATCAGCGAGCCCTGGCGGGTGCCGTGGAGCACCGTCTCCTCGCGGACCCGGGTCATCAGGAAGATGTTGTAGTCGATGCCCAGCGCCACGAGGAAGACGAACGCGAACAACGGGAACCCGGGGTCGGAGCCGGCGAAGCCGAAGACGTACTCGAAGAGCAGCGCCGACAGCCCGAGAGCCGCTCCGAAGGAGAGCACGACGGTGGCCATCAGGATCAGCGGCGCGACCAGCGCCCGCAACAGGAGCACCAGGATCAGGAACACCACGATCAGCACGATCGGGATGATCACCTGGTTGTCGCGGTTGGAGGCCACCTTCGTGTCGAGGTAGAACGCCGACCCGCCGCCGACCTCCGCGCCCGCACCGTCGACGGCGTGCACTGCGTCGCGGGTCGCCTCCACGATGTCGAAGGCCGCGGTCGAGGAGATGTCCTCGTTGATCGTCGCCTCGAAGTAGGAGCGGGAGTCCGAGATCGGCTGGGCGGGAGTCGGCGTGCCGAGGCCGTCGACGCCGGCGAGCGACGCCTCGACAGCCTCGACCTGGTCGGTGTCGGCGACCACCTGCACCGTGTTGGAGTTGTCGACCATCCCGTGCTCCACCAGGACCTTCTGACCCTTGATGGAGTCGAACTCCTTCGTGTACGTGTCCTCGGTGGATAGCCCGGAGGTGTTCAGGGTGAACAGGCCGAAGCAGGCCACCACGAGCAGACCGGCGGTGACGACCCAGACCCGACGCGGGTGCGGGCTGATCCGGGTGCCCACGCGGGACCAGAAGCCGGAGCTGTTGGGCTCGTCCGAGCCGAACGTCGGACGGATCGGCCAGAACATCCAGCGCCCGGCGATCACCAGGAGGGCCGGCAGCAGCGTGACCATCACCAGGAAGGTGACGGCGACGCCGACGGCCAGCACCGGGCCGAGGCCGGCCGTGGAGTTGAGGTCGGCGAAGACCAGGCAGAGCAGACCGACCACGACGGTGGCAGCACTGGCCAGGATCGCCGGCGCCGCACGGTGCAGCGCGAAGGCCATCGCCTCGTGGCGGTCCTCGTGGCGGCGCAGCTCCTCGCGGTAGCGCGCGGTGAGCAGCAGGGCGTAGTCCGTGCCGGCGCCGATCACCAGGATGCCGAGGATGGACTGGCTCTGGCCGTTGACGGTGAGGTCGGCGTACTTCGCGAGCAGGTAGACCACCCCGCCGGAGACCATGTAGGCGAAGGCGGCGCTCACGATCGGCAGCAGCCACAGGATCGGGCTGCGGTAGGTGAAGAGCAGGATGATGATGACGACCGCGAAGGTGGCCAGGATCAGGTTGGTGTCGATCCCCTCGAAGGCCTCGGCGGCGTCGGCGGCCTGCCCGCCGTAGCCGGCCAGGTGGACGGTGGCGCCGTCGATCTTCGCGATCTCGCGGATCTCGTCGGCGGCGTCGGGGATGTCGGCCCAGCCGTTGCTGCCGAAGTTGAAGGTCACCGTCGTGACGGCGACCTCGCCGTCCTCGGAGACCCCGCCCATGCCGACCGAGTCGAGCGCGGCCGGGTCGAGGACCTTGCCGGTGACGCCGTCGATCGTGCTGATCTCGCCTGCCTGCTCGCTGATCGCGGCCAGGTCGGCGTCGCTCAGCCCGCCGGGCTTGTCGTAGACCACCAGGGTCGGGATGTTGTTGGGGTCGACGGTGTCGGACAGCTCGTCGGCCACCTTGGTGGACTCGGCGCTGCCGGGGAGCCAGGACGCGGCTTCGTTGTTCTGGACGTCGGTGAGCTTCGAGGCGAAGCTCCCCGCGACCATGACGATGAGGATCCAGGCTGCGAGGACCAGCCACTTGGTGACGCGGCCGGTCAGCTTGCCGGCGATCTGACGATGCATAGGGAGGACTCCATCAGAAGGTGGGGACAGTCGGCATCAGGGTTTCCCCTGATGGACTGGCGAGGAGCCCGGAATTCATCGGTCCGGGCGCGCGGGTGGGCTAGACCCGCAGCACCATCGGCACGACGACCTGCTCGGCGTACTGACGCATCCGGGCGGGATTGTCCAGGCTCGGGCCGGCGTCCGGTGTCAGCAGCAGGGACTGCGTCAGCCGGGCGAGGGTGATCGCCAAGGCGGCGACGTCGTCGGGCAGCTCGTCGCTCGGGGCGGCGCCGGCCCGGTGGACGCGCAGGGCCCGGACCCGGTCGGCCACCAGCCCGGCCGACAGGGTGAGCGCCGGGCCGGCGCCGAAGGTCAGACCGACGAGGGTCTCGTCGCGGTCGACCTCCAGCAGCCGCTGCAGCAGCTGGTTGTCCCGCACCGCGGTGAGCGTGGTGACGAAGAAGGTCACGACGTACTCGACCGCGTCGAAGTCGGGTGCGTCGGTCCCGGGCTCCGGCACGTCGCCGATGGTGGCCTCGATTTGGGCGAGCACGCTGCTCGTCTCGTGGAGCAGGGCGGCGGCCACGATCTCGCTCTTCGTGCCCAGGCGTCGGTAGAGCGTGGCGCGGTTGACGCCGGCCCGGCGGGCGATGTCGTCGGCGCTGGTGCGTCTGATGCCGACGAGGGCGAACTGCTCGAGGGCCGCGACCAGCAGGGCGTCGTCGGTCTCGACTCCGGGCACGATCACTCCTTGCGACAATGCGACAAATGATGCTTCAGTGTTGCACATGAGCGGACGACCGGTGACCCTGGCCGACTTCATCGGCGAGCACATGCTGCTGCTCGGCGCCGGCTCGACCGTGATGTACCAGTTGGCGATGAAGGGTGTCGGGCTCGGGGTGGCCGAGCACAGCACCACGCTGGCCAGGCCGGTCGACCGGCTGCGCACCACGCTCACCTACGTCTACGTCATGGTGCTCGGCTCCGCGGAGGAGAAGGCGCAGATCGCCCGCCTGGTCA
>CAEZXR010000042.1_pt1 | contig 10406 bp, 7 predicted proteins | sample 7265301 | NCBI WGS metagenome assembly CAEZXR01 (sample SAMEA6813913, study PRJEB35770) | freshwater metagenome | biome: Freshwater; feature: Freshwater reservoir; material: water | place: Czech Republic | collected 2017-04-14 | depth 30m m
GATCCTCTACGAGGTGCTCAACGAGCGCGACTGGATCGTCGCCGAGCGCACCTACTCGGTGTGGCCGGACATGGAGAAGGTGATGCGCGAGCATCAGATCCCGCAGTTCACCGTCGATGCCCACCGCCCCGTCCGCGACTTCGACGTCTTCGGCCTGAGCTTCTCCACCGAGCTCGGCTACACCAACATGCTCAACGCCCTCGACCTCGCCGGCATCGCGCTGCACGCTGTCGATCGCACCGACGCCGACCCGATCGTGCTGGCGGGCGGGCACGCGGCGTTCAACCCCGAGCCGATCGCCGACTTCATCGACGCCGCCGTCCTCGGCGACGGGGAGGAGATCGTGCTCGCGATCTCCGACCTGATCCTGGAGTGGAAGCAGCAGGGCGAGCCCGGCGGCCGCCTCGAGCTGCTGCGGCGCCTGGCCTCCACCGGCAACGTCTACGTGCCGCGCTTCTTCGACGTGACGTACGCCGACGACGGCGCGATCGCCTCGGTCGCGCCCAACCACCCCGACGTGCCCGAGCGGGTGCGCAAGCACACGCTGATGGACCTCGACGCCTGGCCCTACCCCGCCAAGCCGCTGGTGCCGCTCGCCGAGACCGTGCACGAGCGCTTCTCGGTCGAGATCTTCCGCGGCTGCACCCGCGGCTGCCGCTTCTGCCAGGCCGGGATGATCACTCGTCCGGTGCGCGAGCGCTCGATCGAGACCATCGGCGCGATGGTCGAGAACGGCATCCGGATGTCCGGCTTCGAGGAGGTCGGCCTGCTCTCGCTCAGCTCGGCCGACCACACCGAGATCGGCGAGGTCGCCAAGGGGTTGGCCGACCGCTACGAGGGCACCAACGTCAGCCTCTCGCTGCCGAGCACGCGCGTCGACGCCTTCAACATCTCGCTGGCCAACGAGTTCTCCCGCAACGGCCGCCGCTCGGGGCTCACGTTCGCCCCCGAAGGCGGCTCGGAGCGGATGCGCAAGGTGATCAACAAGATGGTCACCGAGGAGGATCTGATCCGCACGGTCGCGGCGGCGTACTCCCACGGCTGGCGCCAGGTGAAGCTCTACTTCATGGTGGGCCTGCCGACCGAGACCGACGAGGACGTCCTGCAGATCGCCGACCTCGCCAAGCGGGTCATCGCCAAGGGACGCGAGGTCTCGGGGCGCAACGACATCCGTTGCACCGTCTCGATCGGCGGCTTCGTGCCCAAGCCGCACACGCCGTTCCAGTGGGCGGCGCAGCTCGACCACGTCACGACCGACGAGCGGCTCAAAAAGCTGCGCGACACCGTGCGAGACGACAAGAAGTACGGTCGCGCGATCGGCTTCCGCTACCACGACGGCAAGCCCGGCATCGTCGAGGGACTCCTCTCGCGCGGCGACCGTCGGGTCGGGCGCGTGATCGAGGCGGTCTGGCGCGACGGCGGCCGCTTCGACGGCTGGAGCGAGCACTTCTCCTACGACCGCTGGCTGGGCGCGGCCGAGAGCGCACTCGCCGGGACCGGCGTCGATCTCGACTGGTACACCACCCGCGAGCGCGGCTACGACGAGATCCTGCCCTGGCAGCACCTCGACTCCGGCCTCGACAAGGACTGGCTCTGGGCCGACTGGGAGGAGGCGATCGACCCCGACAGCCAGCTCGAGGTCGAGGACTGCCGCTGGACCCCCTGCTACGACTGCGGTGTCTGTCCCGAGCTCGGCCTCGACATCCAGATCGGACCCACCGGCCGCGAGCTGCTGCCGCTCAGCGTCGTCTGAGCGCGCGGCGATACTCCGTCACGATGTGGCTGCTGCGCCGCCGCGCGGGCGACCATTTCGTGACGGAGTATCCCGACCGGTGATCAGCCCAGCGGCTCGGTGAGCGAGGAGCCGTCGGCGGACTGGATGGTGCAGGCGAGCAGGTCGCCGGCCTTCGGCTCCAGGTCGTCGGTGAGCAGGAGACCGTTGAGGTCGTCGCGCTCGAGGGCGGCGCGCTTCTCCGGGTCGTCGCCGATCTCCTCGTCGCACCACCCGGTCGCGGCCGTGGTGTCGTCGCCGGCGTCGGCGTACTCCTTGGCCTGGTCGGCGGTGAGGGTGACCATGGCGAAAACCTCGGCGTCGTGCTTCTCGTCGCAGTCCACGACCGTCAGGGAGCCGAAGCTGTCGTCGTCGTCGATGCCGGTGACGCAGTCGCCGGTCTTGAGGTCGTTGACGTCCTTGAGACTCGAGACGCCGAACCCGATCGCCACGACGATGAGGACGCCGACGATCAGCATGATCGGGGCGATGACCAGCGACGCGATCGCGAGGCCCTTGCCGTGGTCGCGACCGTCACGGCTGCGCCGCAGCACGATGATGGCCAGCACGATCGAGATCAACGCAGCCACGACGGGCACGCAGACCAGGAGCGCCAGCACCAGGGCGACGATGGCCATCGCCTTCGAGGGCTTGAGCTCCGCCGGACCGCCGTACGCCGGGCCGTAGCCGCCGGGAGCGCCCGGGGCTCCGGCGCCGTACGCCGGCGGCGGCGCGCCGTACGACGGCTGCTGGCCGTAGGGGTTGGGCTGGCCGTAGGGCGGCGGGGTCGGCTGCTGGCCGTACGGCGGCGGGGTGGGTTGCTGGCCGTAGTCGGGCTGCCCGCCCTCGGGAGGTGGCGTCGTCATCGTCGGATCCTTCGTCTGGACGGTGACCGGAGTGCCACCACGAACCGCTGTTGATGCTAGGGGACCAGCTCGTCCTCGACGTACGACGCTCGCGAGAGTCGCACGGCGAGCAGCACCATCGGCGCCACCAGGACCAGCAGCAGGGCCAGCGGAGCCGTCCAGGCGTCGGTGGCCTCGTAGAGCAGTCCGACCGTGAAGGGGCCGGTGGCGGCGACGAGGTAGCCCACAGCCTGGGTGAACGCCGACAGCGCCGCCGTGCCCTCGGGAGTGCGCGCGCGCAGGCCGACCAGGGTCAGGATGAGCGGGAAGGTGCAGGTGCCGACGCCGGCGAGCGCCGCCCAGAGCACGGCCAGCGTGTGCGGTGCGACCAGCAGCCCGACGTAGGCGACGGGGTAGCAGCCGATGACGAGCAGCAGCACCCGCAGCGGGGCGGCGGTCGTCGTGAACCACCGGGGCAGCACGAAGGACAGGGGGATGCTGATGCCGGTGACCACGCCGAGCAGCAGTCCGGCCTGGCTGCCGGTGAAGCCGTGGTCGCGCCAGAGCTGGGCGAACCATCCGAAGATCACGTAGGCCTGCAGCGCCTGGAGGCCGAAGAAGAGCGCCATCGCGGCGCCGACCCGGGTGCGGGCCACCTGCGCGAAGGTGACGGTGCGCCGCACCGGCTCCAGACCGCGGTCCGTGCGGGCGAGCAGCAGCCACGGCACCAGGGCCGCAGCGGCCAGCAGCGCCCAGACGCCGAGACCCCACCGCCAGCTGCCCCCGAGCTCCGAGAACGGGACGGTGAGCACGAGCGCAGCGGTCAGCCCCACCGCCAGGGTCGTGGTGTAGAGCGCGGTGACCTGACCGATCCGCTCCGGTGCGTGCCGCTTGACCAGGGAGGGGAGCAGCACGTTGGCCATCGCCATGCCGGCCACGGCCAGCAGGGAGAGGGCCAAGAACGCGAGGTCGCTGTCGGTCAGCACCCGGGCGCTCAGGCCGGTCACGGCCGCCACCAGGGCGAGCGCCGTCACCCGGTGCGGCCCGATCCGGCTCGCAGCCGCCGGCGCGAGCGCCCCGAAGACCGCGAAGGCGAGCACCGGCAGGGAGGTCAGCAGCGCGGCCTCGCCCGGACCGATGCCGAGCGAGTCGCGCACCTCCTCCAGCACCGGGCCGACGCTCACGGCGGCCGGTCGGAGGTTCGCCGCGAGCACCAGCAGGCCGACCAGGAAGAGCGGTGAGGTACGTCGGGTCACCCGCCCGATGCTCGCACCCGGTCCGACTGTCTGCGCCCTCGGGCAGGATGACGGCGTGCGCCATGTGACCGACGACGAACGCCGCGCCCGCATCGCCCGGCGCCACGGCATCGCGCCCGGCCTGCGCGCCGCCGATGCCGAGTCGGCCACCCGGGCGATGACGGTGCTCCACGCCACCGAGCCGGCGACCGTCTACCTCTCGCTCGCTGCCCGGGTCGACGGCCTGAGCCGGGCCGACGTCGACCGTGTCCTCTACGACGAGCGCACCCTGGTCAAGCAGCTGGCGATGAGGCGCACCCTGTTCGTCTTCCCGCTCGATCTGCTGCCGGCCGCCTGGGGCAGCGCGTCGGCGCGCGTGGCCGGCATCGAGCGCAAGCGCATCGCCAAGGACATCGTGCTGGCCGGTCTCGCCGACGACGGCGACGCGTGGCTCGACGACGCCCGAGTGCGGGTGCTCCGCCATCTCGACGACCTGCCCGACGGTGCGCAGGCGGGCGAGGTGCGCGCGCTCTTCCCCGAGCTGGCGACCGCCATCACCGTCTCGCCCGGCTCCCAGTGGAACCACACGCGCGTGCTCACCCACCTCGGCGCGACGGCCGACATCGTGCGGGCGGTCAACACCGGGCACTGGCGGATCTCGCGACCGCGCTACACCCGCATGGAGCACTGGCTCGCCGAGGTGCCCGAGGCGTGGGGGGAGCGGGAGGGGTATGCCGAGCTCACCGCGCGCTGGCTGCGCAGCTTCGGTCCAGGCACCACCGACGACCTCGCGTGGTGGCTCGGCTCCACCAAGACAGCGGTGAGCGCCGCGCTCGCCGACCTCGACGCCGTGCCGGCGGTGCTCGACGACGGTCGGAGCGCCTGGCTGCTGCCCGACGACCTCGAGGTGGAGCAGCCGGTGGCGCCGTGGGCCGCGCTGCTGCCCGTGCTCGACCCGACGGTGATGGGGTGGAAGGAGCGCGGCTTCTACCTCGGCGATCTCGGCTCCCGCCTCTTCGACCGCAACGGCAATGCCGGCAACACCGCCTGGTGGGACGGTCGGATCGTCGGCTCCTGGGTGCAGGACGACGCCGGCCGCGTCCACCTGCACCTGCTCCGGGAGGTGCCACCCGAGGGGCTCGCCGCGCTCGAGCTCGAGGCCGACCGACTGGAGACCTGGCTCGACGGTGAGCGGGTCGGCACCGTCTACCCGTCGCCGGCGATGCAGTCGGCCCGGGCCGACCTCTCGTAACCTAGCGCCGTGTCCCGCGCCCAGCCCGAGCAGCAAGCCCCGCCCGTCCAGCGGCTCCGTGTCCGCTACGCCAAGCGCGGACGGCTCAGGTTCACCAGTCACCGCGACTTCAGCCGGGCCTTCGAGCGGGCGGTCTTCCGTGCTCGGATCCCGATGGCCTACAGCTCCGGCTTCAACCCCCACCCCCGCATCTCGTACGCCGGCGCCGCGCCGACCGGTTCGGCCAGCGAGGCGGAGTACCTCGAGATCGGGCTGGCCGAGGTCCTCGACCCGGCTCGCGTGCACGCCGACCTGGAGTCCTCGCTGCCCCCCGGGCTCGACGTGCTCGAGGTCGTGGAGTCGGCCGGCGGCTCGTTGAGCGACCTGCTGGAGGCCTCGCGCTGGCTGCTCACGGTGTCCGGCGCGGCCGAGGCGGCGCGGGCCGCTGTCGAGACGTTCCTGGCGGCTCCCGAGGTGAGCGTCGAGCGGATGACCAAGAAGGGGCTGCGCACCTTCGACTGTCGTGCCGCGGTGGTGGCCCTGGAGGTCGTCGAGCGCGAGGACGGCGGCGCGCAGCTCGACCTGGTGCTGCGCCACGGCGTGCCCGCCGTGCGACCCGACGACGTGCTGCGGGGCCTGGCTGCCGTGGCTGCCTACGACGCCGGCCAGGCGCCCTTGCTGACCCGGCTGCAGCAGGGGCCGCTCGGCGTCGATGGCATCATCCAGGACCCGCTGCGCGCGAGGTAGGGCGACTTCGGCGACGGGTGTGCGATACTCGCCACGGTCCTCGACTCCAAGGTCGGCGACCCGACGACGTTCTCGCCGGTCCTCGCAGCATGAGGTCGGCACAGTGGATGTTCGTCGCAGCCAGACCGCGACGCGGCCGGCAGGCTCGGTGACAGCGAGTCCGCCACACACCTCGACCTGAGGTCGGCCCCGCGACCGCGGAGGCGGCGTACGAGCAGCCAGTGACGCACACCGCGGAGGGTGTCGGCGCCACCAGAAGGCTTTGCGCAACCGCCCCACCGCACCATGGGCGGCGGCGTACGACACGCCCGGACACGTGCTGGTGACCGGGCAGAGGAGCACCACACATGCCCGACGATTTCCAGGTGGGCGAGGCAACTCCCGCCCCCGACGGCACCACCTCCCCCGCTCCCGAGGCTGCCGCTCCCGAGGCTGCGTCTCCCGAGAAGGGGAAGCCCGCCAAGAAGGCCGCTGCCAAGAAGGCGCCGGCCAAGAAGGCCGCCACCAAGGCGGCGGCGAAGAAGACGGCGGGCAAGAAGGCGGCCAGCGCCTCGGCCCCCGTCGACGAGGCCCTCCCGATCGAGGGGGTCGAGCCGACGGCCGAGGACGCCACGGAGGCCGCCGCTCCCGCGAAGAAGGTCGCCAAGAAGGCCCCGGCCAAGAAGGCTGCCGCGAAGAAGGCCACCACCAAGAAGACGGCCGCGTCGAAGCTCCCCGAGACCGAGCCCGAGGCGCTCGTCGAGGCTGGCTCCGAGGACGCTGACGACACCGCGGCTGCCGCGGCCGCGCCCGCCGTGCTGTTCCAGGCTCCCGAGCCCACGGTGACCACCCGCACCCGCAAGCGCGCCCCGGCGAAGAAGGCCGTGAGCGAGCCCGCGAGCGAGACGGGCGAGCCCGCTGCAGAGGGCGACGACGCTGCGCCCACGACCACGCCGGTCCGCACGCGCCAGCCGCGCGCCACGGCGGCCAGCCGGGCCGCCGATGCAACGGGTGGCGATGACGACATCGACGCGTCCGACGACGAGGCCGAGGCCGACGAAACTGCCGACGGTGAGGGCGCTGAGGGTGGTGCTCCGCGCCGCCGCCGCCGCCGCGGTGGCCGGCGTCGCCGCAAGCCCGGTGAGGGCGGCTCGGACGCCGCTGACGGGTCAGAAGGCGCCGAGGACGACGGTGACGAGGCCGAGGCCGGCGCGCCCAGCAAGCAGAGCGGGTCCGACGACCCGTGGGACGACTTCGAGGACGGTGACGGCGCGGCGCAGCAGCCTCGCGCTCAGGGTCAGCGCTCGCGAGGCCAAGCCGCCCAGGGTGCCGGCCAGGGTGCCGGCCAGGGCGGCGGCAAGGCGCAGGGCGCCGGGGCGAAGGGGCAGGGTGGCGCCAAGGCGAGCACCGGTCCCGACGATGCCGAGGATGCCGACCAGCGCGACGGTGCCGACGACGGCGGAGACGGCTCCTCGCGCCGGCGCCGGCGCCGGCGCCGTGCGGGCGACGACGGTGGCGAGGGCGGCGACGACCCGGAGAACACCGTCACGCGGGTCCGATCGGCCCGCTCGGCCGAGGACCAGATCACCTCGATCTCCGGCTCGACCCGGCTCGAGGCGAAGAAGCAGCGCCGCCGTGAGGGCCGCGACGCCGGCCGCCGTCGCGCGCCGATCGTCAGCGAGGCCGAGTTCCTCGCCCGCCGTGAGGCCGTCGACCGGGTGATGGTCGTGCGCCAGCGCGACGACCTGACCCAGATCGCGGTCATCGAGGACAAGGTCCTCGTCGAGCACTACGTCGCGCGCGAGTCGCAGACCTCGATCATCGGCAACGTCTACCTCGGTCGGGTGCAGAACGTCCTGCCCTCGATGGAGGCCGCCTTCATCGACATCGGCAAGGGACGCAACGCCGTCCTGTACGCCGGTGAGGTCAATTGGGCCGCGCTCGGCCACAAGGAGGGCCAGCCGCGCAAGATCGAGTCGGTCCTCTCCTCCGGTCAGCCGGTGCTGGTCCAGGTGACCAAGGACCCGATCGGTCACAAGGGTGCGCGGCTGAGCAGCCAGGTCAGCCTGGCCGGCCGCTTCCTGGTCTACGTCCCGGACGGCACCACCAGCGGCATCTCCCGCAAGCTGCCCGACACCGAGCGCAACCGTCTCAAGACGCTGCTCAAGGAGATCGTCCCGGACACCGCGGGCGTGATCGTGCGCACCGCTGCCGAGGGGGCCAGCGAGGACGAGCTGACCCGCGACGTCGAGCGGCTCAAGGCCCGCTGGGAGGACATCGAGGCGAAGATCAAGGGCAATGCGCCGCAGTTGCTCTACGGCGAGCCCGACCTGACCCTCAAGGTGGTCCGCGACCTGTTCACCGAGGACTTCGCCAAGCTCGTGATCGAGGGCGACGACGCCTGGGAGACGGTCAAGGACTACGTCAGCCACATCGCGCCCGACCTCGAGGAGCGCCTGGAGCGCTACGAGCCGCAGAACGGCAAGGACGTCTTCGCGGCCTACCGCGTCGACGAGCAGATCGCCAAGGGTCTGGACCGCAAGGTCTGGCTGCCCTCGGGTGGCTCGCTCGTGATCGACCGCACCGAGGCGATGACGGTCGTCGACGTCAACACCGGCAAGTTCACCGGCTCGGGCGGCAACCTCGAGGAGACGGTCACGAAGAACAACCTCGAGGCGGCCGAGGAGATCGTGCGCCAGCTGCGGCTGCGTGACATCGGCGGCATCATCGTCGTCGACTTCATCGACATGGTCCTCGAGTCCAACCGCGATCTGGTGCTGCGGCGCCTGGTGGAGTGCCTCGGCCGTGACCGCACCCGCCACCAGGTCGCCGAGGTCACCTCGCTCGGTCTGGTGCAGATGACGCGCAAGCGCATCGGCACGGGTCTGCTCGAGGCGTTCTCGGACAACTGCGAGCACTGCCAGGGCCGCGGGATCGTGACCCACGACCACCCGGTCGAGCCCAAGCGTGGCGAGGACGACTCTCGTCGGGGCGGCGGCTCCGGCGGTGGCTCGGGCAGCGCCGGTGGCTCCGGCACCTCCGGCCGACGCTCGCGCGGTGGTCGGGGTCGTGGCCAGGGCGACGACGCCGACCAAGGCTCGCGATCCGGTGCCCCGTCCGGTGCTCCCTCGCCGAAGGTCGTAGCCGCCATGACGCGCCACGAGCCGTCCGACCAGCCGTCCGACGGGCCCGTCGAGGCCGCTGCCGAGGCGGTGACGCCTGACGAGACACCGCTGGCGACGTCCGTCGAGGCGGCGTACGACGCGCCCGACAGCACGGACACCACGGCGGACACCACGCCGGACACCATGGCCGTCGCCGAGCCCGAGCCCGAGCCCGAGCCGGAGGTCGCCCAGGCGCCCGAGCAGCCCGAGCCGGTCGCCGCGACGACCGCGGTCGTGACCCGCACGCGGCGACGCAGCGCCAGCCGCCCCGCCGGCCAGCCGGCCGGCACGGAAGCGGTCGCGGTCGTCGTCGAGACGAGCCCGGCGCCCGAGGCCGAGGCCGCGTCCGAGCCCGAGCCCGAGGCGGCGTCGAGCGAGGCGTCGGCCAAAGGAGTCGAGACTGCGGAGGTGGCTCCCGCGCCGCCGACGGTGATCACGCGCACCCGCGGCCGCAGTGCGACCCGTCCCGCCGGACCGCCCGCCCAGGCGCCCGACGCGGGCTCGGAGGCCGCCGACGCGCCCTCGCACGACGAGCACGGCACGGTCGAGCACGTCCCGATCAAGAAGAAGGGCACCCGCAAGCGGTGACCCGGAGCCGGGCCGGGGCACCGCTCGTTTTGCGGTGACCCGGCCCCGTCCGTACTATTGACTCTCGGTGCGCGCTTCGCGTGCCCTCTCTGTGTGGAACCTCCGATAGACGGTCGCCGCCCCGTGCGTGGGCCCGTTCGTGACTGGGTGCCCCAGACCCGCAGACCGAAGAGACCAGCTGGATGAGTTCGACGAAGGAGACCGCGGTGTACGCGATCGTGCGCGCAGGCGCGAAGCAGCAGAAGGTTGCCGTGGGCGACGTCATCGAGATCGACAAGGTGACGACCGGGGTGGGCGAGACGCTGACGCTTCCCGTCGTCCTCGCCGTCGACGGTGAGTCCGTCACCTCCGACGCGACCGCCCTCGGCAAGGCCTCGGTGACCGTCGAGGTCCTCGGCGCCACCAAGGGCCCCAAGATCATCATCCAGAAGTACAAGAACAAGACCGGCTACAAGAAGCGCCAGGGTCACCGCCAGAAGTACACCCAGGTCAAGGTCACCGACATCTCGCTCTGAGCCTCGGCTCGGGTCGTCCATCCACTGCCCACTCTTTGCAAGGACTCTGAAATGGCTCACAAGAAGGGCGCCGCGTCCACCAAGAACGGTCGCGACTCCAACTCCCAGCGCCTCGGCGTCAAGCGCTTCGGCGGCCAGGTCGTCGGCGCGGGCGAGATCATCGTCCGCCAGCGCGGCACGCACTTCCACCCGGGCAGCGGCGTCGGCCGCGGTGGCGACGACACCCTGTTCGCGCTGATCCCCGGTGCGGTGCAGTTCGGCACCCGGCGTGGGCGTCGCGTCATCAACATCGTCCCGGGCGAGTGACCTGAGGCGACACATCGTCGGTCCC
>CAEZXR010000043.1_pt1 | contig 10209 bp, 9 predicted proteins | sample 7265301 | NCBI WGS metagenome assembly CAEZXR01 (sample SAMEA6813913, study PRJEB35770) | freshwater metagenome | biome: Freshwater; feature: Freshwater reservoir; material: water | place: Czech Republic | collected 2017-04-14 | depth 30m m
CGGAGGAGTCGAGCACACGCCGACGCTAGGGCTGCGGCCAACATAAGACCAGCGAAAGTTACTGCAGGACCATTAGCATGATTGATGTGGAGCTCCAGCCCGCCCAGCTCGACGCCCTCGTGGCGATCGCCGAGCGCGGCACGTTCGATGCGGCGGCACGCCACCTGCACGTCACCCCGAGTGCGATCAGCCAGCGCATCCGCGCCCTCGAGTCGGCCGTCGGTCAGATCCTGGTGCAGCGCACGACGCCGTGCCGGGTCACGCCGGCCGGTCACGGCCTGGTCCGGCTCGGCCGCCAGACCCGGCTGTTGTACGACGAGGCGCGCGAGGCTCTCGCCGCCGACGGCCACCGGCGCATCGACCTGCCGGTGGCCGTGAGCGCTGACTCGCTCGCAACCTGGTTCCGCGACGTGCTCGCCGACGCCGCCGGCTGGGACGGCGTCGCGCTGCGTCTCGACGTCGAGGACCAGGCCTACGCCGCCGAGCTGCTGCGCAGCGGCGAGTGCCTCGCGGCGATCACGAGCGACCCGGTCGCGGTCCAGGGCTGCGAGGTCGAGCCGCTCGGCTCCCTGCGCTACACGCCGGCGGCCGCTCCGGCGTTCGCCGAGCGCTGGCGCCTCGGCCGCGGCCACGACTGGGCGCAGATGCCGATGGTGGTCTTCAACCGCAAGGACGACCTGCAGCACGAGGTGCTGCGCTCGCGGGGGGTGGGCGAGCCGCCCGTCGTCCACCGGGTGCCGACCAGTGCCGACTTCCACGAGGCGGTGCGTCTCGGACTCGGCTGGGGAGCGATCCCGGCGCCGCAGCTGCGTCCCGACGTCGCCGACGGCCGACTGGTCGCCCTCGGCGGCCGTGCCCACGTCGACGTCGCGCTGCACTGGCAGCGCTGGCGACTGGACTCGCCCGCCCTGACCAGGCTCAGCGATGCCGTACGCCGCGCCGCCCGCGCGCACCTGAGATGACTCGTGCCCCTGGGGTCGCGCGGTGGCGCGATCCCAGGGGCACGAGGTGGATCAGCTCAGAAGGCGGCCTCGTCGAGGTCCATCAGCGACAGGTCGGTGGCCTGGGCGATGGCGAGCTCGGCGGTGAGCTTGGGCAGGTTGTGGGCGGCGAAGAACTGCGCGGCCGCGACCTTGCCCTCGTAGAACGCCTTGTCCTTGCCGGGGTCGCCGGCCAGCTTGGTCAGCGCGACCTCGGCCTGGCGCAGCAGCAGCCAGGCGCACACGACGTCGCCGAGCGCCATCAGCAGGCGGCTGGAGTTGAGACCCACCTTGTAGATGTTGCGGATCTCGCCCTCGGCCGACATCAGGTCGTTGATCAGGTGACCGACCATCGCGTTGGCGTCGGCCAGGCCCTGGGCCAGCAGCGCCCGCTCGACCTTGAGCCGACCGTTGCCGGCCTCCGAGTCGATGAAGCCCTGGATCTCGGCCGCGAGGTGGCCGAGCGCCTGCCCCTGGTCCTTGACGATCTTGCGGAAGAAGAAGTCCTGGCCCTGGATCGCCGTGGTGCCCTCGTAGAGGGTGTCGATCTTGGCGTCGCGGACGTACTGCTCGATGGGGTACTCCTGCAGGAAGCCGGAGCCACCGAAGGTCTGCAGCGACTCGGTGCCGAGCAGCACCCACGAGCGCTCCGAGCCGTAGCCCTTCACGATCGGGAGCAGCAGGTCGTTGACGGCCACGGCCAGCTTGGTCTCGGCGCTGTCGGCGGTGCCCTCGTGCTCGGAGATCATCACCTGGTCCTGCCACGACGCGGTGTAGAGCACCAGCGCGCGCATCGCCTCGGAGAAGGACTTCTGCGTCATCAGCGAGCGGCGGACGTCGGGGTGGTGGGTGATCGTGACGCGGGGCGCGGTCTTGTCGCCGGACTGGGTCAGGTCCGAGCCCTGCTGGCGGGTCTTGGCGTACTCCAGGGCGTTGAGGTAGCCGGTCGACAGGGTCGCGATGGCCTTCGAGCCGACCATCATCCGGGCGTTCTCGATGACCTGGAACATCTGCGCGATGCCGTTGTGCACCTCGCCCAGCAGCCAGCCCTGGGCCTTCTCGCCGCCGCCGACCTGCGGGTCGCCGAAGGTGACCTCGCAGGTGTTGGAGACCTTGATGCCCATCTTGTGCTCGACGTTGGTGACGTAGACGCCGTTGCGCTCGCCGGTCAGCTCGCCGGTCTCATGGTCGAAGTGCCACTTCGGCAGCAGGAAGAGCGAGAGGCCCTTGGTGCCCGGACCGCCGACACCCTCGACGCCCGCCGGGCGAGCGAGCACGAGGTGCATGATGTTCTCGCTCATGTCGTGCTCGGCCGAGGTGATGAAGCGCTTGACGCCCTCGATGTTCCACGAGCCGTCGGCGTTGGGGGTCGCCTTCGCGCGACCGGCACCGACGTCGGAGCCCGCGTCGGGCTCGGTCAGCACCATCGTGGCGCCCCACTGACGTTCGACCATGATCTGGGCGATGCGCTTGTCGCGCTCGTTGCCGTTGCGGTGCACGACGCCCGCGAAGGGCGCGCCGGCGCCGTACATCCAGATGGGGGCGTTGGCGCCGAGCACGAGCTCGCCGATGGCCCAGTTGAGCGTGGAGGGGGCGGGCGTGCCGCCGAGCTCCTCGACGATCTGCAGGCGCCAGAACTCGGCGTCCATCCAGGCCTGGTAGCTCTTCTTGAACGACTCGGGGATCGGCGCGGTGTGCGTCGCGGGGTCGAAGACGGGCGGGTTGCGGTCGCTGTCCTCGAACGACGCCGCGAGCTCCTCGCGCGCCATCCGGTCGACCTCGGCGAGGACCTCGCGGGCCGTGTCGCCGTCGACCTCGCCGAACGGGCCGGCGCCCAGGATCTCGTCGCGGCCGAGGACCTCGAACAGGTTGAACTCGATGTCGCGCAGGTTGCTCTTGTAGTGGCTCACTGCCCACCTTCTCGATCTCGGGATGGTCCGGCCTTCGCAGGCAGCCATGGATGGGCTACTGGCCGGTAACTTAATGGTAAGAGGGCTCCGTGTGACATGCAAGCCGCGGTGACGACCATCTCGTTCAATCTTCAACGGTTGACGGTGACAATGACGCTATAGTCTACTGAAACAGTCCACTAAATGACCGGAAAGTCGACTCCCGTGCGCAAGCTGGTGATCCTGGCCCTCGTCGGCCTCGGTGCGCAGCTCGTCGACGGCTCCGTCGGCATGGGCTACGGCGTCACCTCGGCCACGTTGCTGATCGCGGCCGGTCTCGGTCCGGCGGCGGCATCGGCAGCCATCCACTTCTCCGAGATCGGCACGACGCTGATCTCCGGGATCTCGCACCACACCCTGGGCAACACCGACTGGCGCACCGTCTCGATCCTGGCCGGGCCCGGCTTCGTCGGGGCCTTCTCCGGCGCGACGCTGCTGGTCTCGATCGACGCCGACGTGGCGAAGCCGGTCGTGGCGGTCATCCTCCTCGCCCTCGGCTGCTGGGTGACCTTCCGCTTCCTGGCCCAGGGCACCCGCCGGCTGACCTTCGGGCCGCGCCCCTCCGCGCTCTTCCTGGCTCCGATGGGTCTGGTGGCCGGCGGTCTCGACGCTCTCGGCGGCGGGGGATGGGGGCCGGTCGGCACGACCACCCTGCTCTCCTCGGGACGCCTCGAGCCGCGCAAGGTCGTCGGCTCGGTCGACACCGCCGAGTTCGTCGTCGCGATCGGCGGCTCCCTGGGCTTCCTGATCGCGCTCGGCCGCGAGGGCATCAACTGGGGCTTCGTCGCCGCGCTGATGCTCGGCGGAGCGGTCGCCGCCCCGATCGCGGCGGTCATCGTGCGCCACCTGCCGGCACGGATCCTCGGGGTGGTCGCGGGCGGGGTCATCGTGCTGACCAACGTGATCACGCTCGGCGACCTGTTCGAGGCCTCGGCCGTCACGCTCGGACTGATGGCGTCGCTGGTCTTCACGCTCTGGGTGCTGTGGGTGGCTTGGGCGGTCAAGCTCGAGGAGGCCGAGCGCACCGGCGAGCCGATCGGAGCCGCTCGCCGCCCCGGCGCGGCGTACTGATTCGGCGTCGATCCGACGCTGATCCGGGGCGGGACCCCAGGCCGGGTCGCACGCCGCGCCCGCGCGAAGTCGCCAAGGTCGACTGTCTGGATCAAGTCATCTGACAGACTGGACCCATGCGAGTCTCCGCCAAGTCCGACTACGCCCTGCGGGCACTGATCGAGATGGCGACGCGCGCGGACGGCCGGGCTGTCAGCGCCGAGGAGCTCGGCAAGCTCCAGGACATCCCGCACGGCTTCCTGCAGGCGATCCTGGCCGACCTGCGTCGCGCCGGCATCGTCATGTCGCAGCGCGGCCAGTCCGGTGGCTGGCGGATGGGTCGCGAGGCGGAGACCGTGTCGGTCGCCGACGTCATCCGCGCCGTCGACGGGCCGCTGGTCTCGGTCTACGGGCTACGCCCCGAGGCGGTCAGCTACAACGACCAGGCCGACGTGCTCCAGCACGTGTGGATCGCCGCTCGGCGCTCGCTGCGCGATGTCTTCGAGCAGGTCTCGATCAAGCAGCTCGCCGATCAGCAGCTGCCCGACGCCGTCACCTCGCGCACCGCCGACGAAGACGCCTGGCAGCCGCACTGATCCCCGGCGCCGGCCGCCCTCGAGCGGTCAGCCCGCGACCTCGGCGAGACGCTCGCTGAGCTTGCGCTTCTTCTTCGCCAGGGCCGCGTTGCGGCGCGCGAGCTCGTCGTACGACGACCGCAGGCGAGCGACCTCGACCAGGAGGTCGGCCAGGGCGTCGGTCACCGAGGCGAGGCGCCGCTCGGGGCTCACCTCCTCCGACGACGTCGAGGGAGCGAGCGGTGTCAGCGCCGACGTGTCGCCGCGGACGTCGTAGCCGCCCTCGGCCAGGGCCTTGGCCCAGCCCTCGCCCAGCTCGACCAGCTCGTCGTGCAGGTCCGCGGGGAGCGTCGGGAGCTGGTCGCCCGAGGCCTCGACCTCGCGGTCGGCGAGATGCGGGCCGAGCACCGCCCGGCGGGCCGCCGGGTCGATGCGGCCGTCGAGGGCGCGGTTGACGCCCCGCAGGACGGCAGCGCCCGTCACGTCGAGGCAGGTCCGAGCCAGGTCCTCGACGTCGAGGGTGGTCGCGTCGAAGCCGGCGAGCTCGCCGAGGGAGCGCCACGCGGCGCTGGCCCTGGGGTGGTCGCGGTCGGGGACGACGACGTGCACTCGGTCGGCTCGGCCGATCCCGCGAGACCACCGGGCGAGCACCTGGTCGACGTCGTGCTCGCCCCAGAAGTCGACCGACTCCGCGAGCGTGCGGGTGGGGTCCAGCACCCGTCGCGCATAGCGCGCCAGCGAGAGCGTCGCGCCGGCGCGCACGGCTGCCGTCCACGCGCCCACCAGCTGGCTGGCGGGGTCGACGAGGACGGCGACGACGTGCACCTCGAAGCCGGCCAGACCGTCGAGCAGCAGGGCGATCTGGTCGTCGTCGGCGCCCGCGAGCAGCCCCTCGCTGATGACGACGACGTCGGTGCGGGAGGCACGCTTGCGTGCGCGGCGGCAGAGGTCGGCCCAGCTGCCCTCGACGTCGCGGCGACGCAGCCCGTGGCTGCGGTGCAGACGGCGCAGCTCGAGTGCGGCGCGGCGGGTCTCGTCGGTCGTGCGGGCCGGAGCGCGCACGCCGCGGTCGGCGAGCTCGTCGGCGTACACCGCGAGCGCGGCGCTGATGGCCGGACTGGCGACGTGGTCGAGACCGATGTGGAGGTAGGCAGTGCGCTTGGCCATGGCGGCACCGTGACAGGGTGACGCGGCCTCGAGGTGAACGCCGGGTGTCCGGAGTCAGCAGGGCCAGACAACTAGAACATGTTCCAGTTTCGTCCTACGATGCGCTGCTATGACCCACCCCGCGATCACCTCCGACGCCATCGACTGGCGCGCCACCGTCGACGACCACCCTGCCCGTGTCGCCTCCATGCGCTCCTACTCGGCGGTGGCGAAGGGCGACCTCGCCGAGTGGCTCACGGTGTATGCCGCCGACGCGGTGCTCGAGGACCCGGTCGGACCGTCGATGTTCGACCCCGAGGGCAAGGGGCACCATGGCCACGCGGGCATCTCCGCCTTCTGGGAGCTGGCGATCGCGTCGATCGACACCTTCGAGTTCACCATCACCGAGTCGTTCGCCAACCCGGGCAGCAACACCTGCGCCAACATCGGCACGATCAGGACGTCGTTCGCCGACGGCTCCCACACGACGACCGACCTGATCATGGTCTACGTCGTCCACGACGACGGCACTGTCGCGTCGATGAAGGCCTTCTGGGAGCCCGAGCGCACGATGGCGAGCTACACCGCCGCGCCCGCCTGACGGCTGATCAGTCCTGACAGTGTCGTTGCGCCCACTCGACCAGCGGGCGCAACGTCCGCCAGTCGTCGCGCACCAGGTCGAGCGCGGCGGGGGTGTGGATCTCCGGCCCGAAGCCGTGCGAGCGTCCGACGGTGAGCGAGCGGTGGCGCAGCAGCGCGATGCGCGGGTGGTCGGCGTCGAAGCCGCGCGGTGAGGTCTTGAGGCGCTCGCCCCCGACCTCGAACCCGTCGGCGACCACCGTCGCGAGCAGTCCCTCCAGCTCCGGCCCGTAGGTCTCGTGGGCGACGGCCTCCCGGAAGGCCGCCAGTCGGGTGCCCGACGCCTCGTAGAAGCCCGCGCCGGTGCGCAGCCCGCGCGGCGACAGCTCGACGTACCACCCCGTCGCCGGACCGACGCCGACGAAGCCGCCCTGGTGGGTCTTGTACGGCGTCTTGTCCTTGGCGAAGCGGACGTCGCGGTAGGGGCGGAAGATCTTCATGGACCCGAACTCCGGCTCCAGGGCCGCGGCCAGCGCGGTGAACGGTGCCTTCACGCTCGTGGCGTAGACCCCCTTGTGGGCCTCCCAGAAGGACTTCGTGTTGTCGACCTCGAGGTCGTCGTAGAAGTCCAGCGCAGCGACGGGGAAGCCTTCGAAACTCACACCGTCGACCCTACGGGCGACCCCGTGCCGGGTGGGTCAGAGGGCGGCGGAGACCTGCTCGTCGCCGCCCTCGGCGAGGGCGCTGAGGCTGAGGTGCTCGCCGCCGCAGCGCGCGATCGGGATGAACGCCTGACCGCCCGGCGACTCGTAGACGACGGCGAGCTGCGTGCCGTCCCAGCGCATCAGTCGCGCCGGGTCGCCGGTGGTCTGCGGGTCGAGGGACCAGTACGCCGCCCCGTCGCACCACAGCAGCGTGCCGGAGGTGCCGGGCCCGAGGTCAAGCCAGCTCTCGCCCGAGCGGGCGTAGTAGTGGGCGCTGTCGATGCGGCGCTCCTGGGGCACGACCGACCAGACGGCGCCGTCGTCGAGGGCCAGACCCTCCCAGCCCTTGCAGGACTCCACTCCGGCGTACGGCGTGAGGGTGGCGCCATCGACGTCGGCGACGGTGCGACAGCTCGGTTGCGAGTCGTCGAAGGTGAGCAGGGTGGTGCCCTCGTCGGAGATCAGCGCGGAGTTGAAGCCGTGCCGCTCCGGGGCGCACCAGCCGAGGGTGCTCTCGCGGGTCTCCAGGTCGACCGTGGCCAGGCAGTAGGCCGAGGCGTCGAGCGTGGCGTGCACCAGGGAGTCCTCGCCCATCGCCCAGGTGCCGCCGGTCGTCGTCGGCACGTCCGAGCGTGCGTCGACCTGCCAGACGTCGCCGGACCCGAGGTCGATGACGTGGGCGACCGCCGGCCGCTGCTCGCGCCGGTCCTGCACGACGATCACCGCCCGCTCCTCGTCGAGGAACGCGTCCGAGATCTGCCCCATCCGACCGGCCGGCACCGTGACCGGGCGCGGGCCGTCGAGTCGGGCGCGGGTGGCGAGCTCGTCGACCGTGAGCGTCCACTCGCCATTGGTGGTGACGGTGTCGATCACCGCGCCGGGCAGCGGCTGCCAGTCGAGCAGGTCGGTGACCGGCTCCACCGCCGCCGGGTCGTCCGGGCTGCCGACGGGCTGGCTCGTGCCGCTGGTGGGATCCGGCGTCCGGGTCGGCGTCGCAGCAGGGGTGCTCGTGCTGGTCGTCGGCCGGGTCGTCGCGCTCCCCGAGGCCGGGGTCGGATCACTGGACGGCGCGTCGTCCGAGCCGCAGCCGGCCAGGGCGGTGGCGCCGAGCAGGACGAGCGCAGCGGCGGCGTACCTCGTGCGCATCTCAGACCCCGATGTTGTGCTGGAAGTGCGCCTGGTTGGCGCGGAACGACTTGTACGCCGGACGCCACTGCACCCGCGAGATGTAGGGCTCGGAGGGGTCGAAGCGCTGCTGGTTCCACGGCTCGAAGTAGCCGAGGAGCACGGGCTTGTCGTCACGCTTCGCGTAGCCGCGTCCGACCTGGAAGTGACCGGAGGCGTCGTCGTCGAGGTAGGGGTAGTACTTCTTGAGCAGGATCGGGTGCAGCACGACCGGGGCCTGGTAGTCGACGATGTGCTTCATCATCAGCGTCATCCACTCGGCGAAGTCGTACTGCGCGATGTCGACGACGACGTAGGGGCCGGCGTGGTCGGGGTCGTCGTATCCGGTGTTGTTGTTGACGACGCGGACCATGTCGGTGATCGCCGTGCCGCTGCTCGTCGTGCCGAGCGCCTCCGCCCAGTGCTCGGCGCCCCAGTCCTGCTGCTTCCAGCCCCAGGTGATCATCTGCATCGTCGTCGGGCCGCACCAGTAGGTGCGGATCTGGTCGGCGACCTGCGAGGGGTCGAGCACCGAGCCGCGCTGCGGGTAGTCGGCCGCGGTCTTCGGGCCCGGCGACGTGGGCGCCGCGCTCGGGCCCTTCGTCGGGCTCTTCGTCGGGCTGGGCGTCGAGGTGGGGCTCGGGCTCTTGCTGGGGCTACTGCTGGGACTCTTGCTGGGCTTGCGGGTCGGGCTCGGCGAGGGCGTCGGTGTCGCGCTGGGCTTGGTGGTGGGCTTGGCGGTGGGCTTCTTGTCCCGGCCGGCCACCGGCCGGGCCAGGGCGGCGGCGCCGGGCAGCGCGCGGGCCTCCGGGTGACGGGCGAGGAAGTCGGCCGGCAGCGGCACCCCCTCGATCTCGTGACGCAGCATCCACACCTTGGCCACCGAGCGGGCCGCCGCGACCAGCTCCTCGCGCTCCGCGCGGGCCCGCTCGAGCGGGCTCATCGCGGCCAGGCGCCTCAGGGCGGCCACGGCGTCGAGGTCGCCGGTCGTCTCCACCGAGCCCGCGCGGGCCAGCGTGCTGCGTGCTGCCACCGCGACCTGGCCCTGCACCTCGGCCTGGGTCGCCTCGGTCCACCCGGTGCCGAGGCAGTAGCGCTGACCCTCCAGGTCGGCGCAGCGCACCAGTGCCTGGGCCAGCTGCGTCACGCTCACCTTGCCGACCCGGGTCAGCACCCGTCCCGCCTCGAGACCGCCCTCGACGACGCGGTCGATCTCGGCCTGGAGGTCGGGGGTGACCCGGCCGTAGCCGACGCCGCCGGCGTCTCGCGCGACGTACGCACCGCGACCGGAGGGGACGATCGCGCCGTCCTCGTCGTCGCCGCGGGGGATGAACGGGGTGGCGGCGAGCAGCAGGATCAGCGCGCCGATCGCCAGCGAGCGGGAGCGGGACATGCAGCAGCCTCGAGACATCGGTGGGGAAGGACCGGTCGGCGCTCAGATTACGTCACATCAGTCACGACAGTCCCACACGCCACACCACTCCGGACGGGGAACGAGAAGCGACGCAGGCCGCCCGAAGGCTGGCCTGCGGCGCAGGAGAGCGGACGACGAGACTCGAACTCGCGACATCGACCTTGGGAAGGTCGCGCTCTACCAACTGAGCTACGTCCGCACGACCGCGACGCGAGCGCTGCGGTCGGAGGGAATGCTAGACGATCACGCCTCGGGGGCGCTGATCCGGGCGAGTCGGGGGTGCTTCGGGCTGAGCCCGTCGCCGGAGGAGCGACCGGTCAGTCGGCGGTGGACCCACGGCGCCGCCGAGGTGCGCAGCCAGTCGCCGTGCTCGAGCAGTGCCTCGCGGCGGCTCAGCGCAGGCGGATCGACCAGCGGCAGTGGGCGCAGGTCGTGCGCGACGCCGAGGGTGTCGAGCACCTCGATCGCCATCCGCTGATGCCCGGCGGGCCCCATGTGCATCCGGTCGGGGTCCCAGAGCCGCCAGTCGCGATACTCGCGCAGCCGCCAGAAGTCGACGACGCTCGCGCCGTGCCGCTCGGCCGACTCGCGCACCAGCTCGCTGTAGAGCGCGAAGCGGCCGCGGAGCAGGCGGTACGTCGCCGAGCC
>CAEZXR010000044.1_pt1 | contig 10170 bp, 8 predicted proteins | sample 7265301 | NCBI WGS metagenome assembly CAEZXR01 (sample SAMEA6813913, study PRJEB35770) | freshwater metagenome | biome: Freshwater; feature: Freshwater reservoir; material: water | place: Czech Republic | collected 2017-04-14 | depth 30m m
CATCGAGGACGCTCGGGTCGCGGCCGAGCGCGACTTCGCGCTGGTGCTGCGCTGGATCTACGACATCCCCGGCGAGTCCGGCCTGCCGGCCGCCGACAAGACCCTCGAGTTCGCGCTCGAGCACCGCACGGACTCGTTGGTCGGCTTCGGGCTCGGCGGCCCGGAGATCGGCGTGCCGCGACCGCAGTTCGCCCCGCACTTCGACGCGGCTCGTGCCGCCGGCCTGCACAGCGTGCCGCACGCCGGCGAGACGACCGGCCCGGCGACGATCTGGGACGCGCTGCACCACCTCGGCGCCGAGCGCATCGGTCACGGCACCTCGGCCGCGCAGGACCCGGCCTTGCTGGCCCACCTGGCCGCGGAGGGCATCCCGCTGGAGGTCTGCCCGTCGTCCAACATCGCGACGCGGGCCGTCGCGACTCTCGACGAGCACCCGCTGCGCGCCTTCCGCGAGGCCGGGGTGACGGTGACGATCAACTCCGACGACCCGCCGATGTTCGGCACCACGCTCAACCGCGAGTACGAGATCGCGGCCGACCTGCTCGGGCTCGACGAGGACGGCCTGCGGGAGCTGGCCCGCGCGGCTGCCCGCGCGTCGTACGCGCCTGTCGACGTGCGCGACCGGCTGCTCGCCGAGATCGACGACTACGCCGGCGCCACGACGACGTAGTGCTCGAACTCCGAGGTGAAGTGGCTCAGCAGCCGACCTGACAACGCGGCCGCCTGGCTCGAGTGGCACCGGATCGCAGCTGCCTTGACCTCGCGCAGCGAGTCGTCGAGGTCGACCCGGCGCATCGACGACCACGGCGCGTCGTCGGGCCGCGCGTGGCGCCAGAAGCTGAGGGGATACTCCACCAGCAGCGCACCGGTGCGCCGGGCCGCCTCGGCAGCGGCGCGGCCGGCCGCCTCGTGGTCCGGTGGCCCGTCGTGGCGCCAGGGAGCGAGCAGCATCGTGTGCGGGCCGCTCTCGCCGAGGAGGTCGGCGAGCGCGCCGGCGATGGCGTCCTCGGAGGTGGCCACCTCGCCGTCGATCGCCCCCAGGAAGACCAGGGGTGCGTCGGGGGCCAGCCGGGCCAGGGCGTTCTCCATCTCGGCCAGCCGGGTCGTGGCCAGCGCATGGCGGGTCATCCCGTCACGACTCGGGTGCGACGACTCGCCCGCGGTGAGGAGCACGACGTAGACCGTCAGGCCGAGCCGACTGGCCAGCGCGATCAGACCCCCGCCGCCCAGGCTCTCGTCGTCCGGGTGCGCGGACACCACGACCAGACGACGGACCACCTCGTCGCCGTTGACGAGCTCGAGGGGAGGTGGGGTGCCCCAGCGGTGGTCGTCGCGCCAGTCGGCGGCGTCGGTGCCGTCCGTCGGGGTGGTCAGCGTGCTCGTGCGGGTCTCCTGCCTCGAAGTGCTTGGCGAACCTACAAGGCGAGGGCAACCGGCGGCCTCGCCTACGGGGGTGAGACGACGACGACCCTATTGTTGTCCCATGTCTCGTCCCGTCGATCCGCTGCGGATCGCGATCGTCAACGACTACGAGCTCGTGGTCGCGGGCGTCGCCGCGCTGCTCGAGCCGTACTCCGACCGCATCGCGGTCATCGAGATGGACAGCGGCGTCTCGGTGGTGAGCGACGTCGACGTCATCCTCTACGACACGTTCGGCCAGGTGCAGGGCGACGGCGTCGACCTCGAGGACCTGGTCCACGGCACGGACGCGAAGGTCGTCATCTTCAGCTGGAACGTGCAGCCCGACCTGGTCGACCGCGCACTCCGCAAGGGCGCGGCGGGCTATCTCGCGAAGGACCTCACCGCCGAGGAGATGGTCCTGTCGCTGGAGAAGGTCGCCGCCGGCGAGGTGCTCCGGCCGGCCGTCTCGGAGCTGGAGCAGCCCGGCCCGGAGCTCGGGGCGTGGCCCGGACGCGAGCACGGGCTCAGCGCCCGCGAGGGCGAGGTGATCGCGCTGATCACCCAGGGCCTCTCGAACCAGGAGATCGCCGACATGTCCTACCTGAGCATCAACTCGGTCAAGACCTACATCCGCACGGCGTACCGCAAGATCGGGGTCAGCCGGCGCACGGAGGCCGTGCTCTGGGGCATCTCCCACGGCTTCGAGCCCGACCGGCTGCGCATCATCGACGAGCGTCGCCGCTAAACCGCTCGGCTCCGCCCGGCCCCACGACCTAGATTCGGCTCCGTGCCGACCCCTGCCTGCCGCTTCGAGTTCACCGAGGACGCCGTCGCCTTCCGCGAGCGGGCGCAGTCCTACCTCGCCGCCGACCCGGTGACCACGACCGTGGTCTCGACCATCGTGGACCGAGCGATCCGCGAGGGCGCCACGGAGCCGCCGCCGCACCCGCGGTGGTGGGTGAGCGTCGTCGACGAGGCCAGCGGCGACGTGGTGGGCGTGGCGATGCGTACGGCGCCGTTCGCGCCGTACCCGCTCTACGTGCTGCCGATGCCCGAGGCGGCAGCCCTCGAGCTGGCCCGCCTGCTGCACGAGCGCGGCGATGCCGCCCCGGCCGCCAACGGTGCGCTGCCCTCCACCGACGTGCTCATGGGCGAGGTGGCACGACTGAGCGGAGGAGTCGTGCAGGTGCACGAGCACACCCGGCTCTTCGAGCTGCACGAGCTGCGCGAGCCCCGCCGTGCCGAGGGCAGGGCGCGGGTCGCCGAGGCGCGCGACCTGGACCTCGCCCAGGAGTGGTTCGGTGCCTTCCACGTCGATGCCGCCATCCAGGCCGGCCGCGACCCCGACGACGCCACCGCCGACTTCATCGGCCGCGACGGCATCGCCGCCAGGATCGAGGCCGGGCTGGTCTGGCTGTGGGAGGACGCATCGGGCGAGGTCGTGCACCTGACCGGCTTCAACCCGCCCAGCTTCGGAGTGGCGCGCGTCGGCCCGGTCTACACGCCGGGGGAGCAGCGCGGTCACGGCTTCGCCACCAGCCTGGTCGCCGACGTGTCCCGTCACCTGCTGGCGGCTCCCGCCCGGGTCTGCCTGTTCACCGACCAGGCCAACCCCACCTCGAACCGGATCTACCAGTCGCTGGGCTACGAGCCGGTCGTCGACATGGTCAACCTGAGGATCGTGACGGGCTAGTCCGACCGCCGCCGCAGGGAGTCGCACGCCCACAGTGCCCAGGCGACCAGCAGCGGCTGGAAGAACAGCCGGATCAGCCTCGCCCGGTCGGTGTCGAGCCCGAACGCGTCGGTGCCGGTGACGTACTGCGAGACGTTGCCCGGGAAGACGGCCACGAAGAACGCCGCCACCACCCACCCGAGCTGCCACCGGCGTCGGCGTACGACGACGAGGGCCAGGCCGAGGGCGATCTCGACGACCCCCGAGGCCAGGACCACGACGTCCGCGTCGATCGGCAGCCACCCCGGCACCTGGGCGTCGAAGCTGTCCCGGGCGAAGCTCAGGTGAGCGGTGCCGGCGAAGACCAGCACCGCACCCAGCAGCCAGCGTGCGAGGTCGCACAGGGTCCGCGCGGTGCGGGTCATGGTGTCCTCCAAGGAGAGTGCCCCCGACAGGATTCGAACCTGTGACCGGCGGATTAGAAGGCCGCTGCTCTATCCAGCTGAGCTACGGAGGCGCGCAGGCGAGCCTACCGATCGTCGCCGGCGCCCCACAGCGAGGTTGTCGCGCGGCGGCACCTACCCGGCCACTCACTCGGCCACTCACCCGGCCAGAGCGCGGCGGTCAGCCGATGAGCCGGCCCATCCAGCTCTCGACGTCACCCGAGGCGCGGGGGAGGGTCGCCGAGAGATTGCGGTGGCCGTCGGCCGTGACCAGGATGTCGTCCTCGATGCGGATGCCGATCCCGCGCAGCTCCGCGGGCACCAGCAGGTCGTCCTCCTGGAAGTAGAGCCCCGGCTCGACGGTGAGCACCATGCCGTCCGTGAGCGAACCGCGATAGGCGTCGGTCGACGCGGCGCCGCAGTCGTGCACGTCCATGCCGAGCATGTGACTGGTGCCGTGGAGGGTCCAGCGCGCGTAGACCTTGCTGTCGGGGTCGAGCGCTTCGGCGGCGGGCACCGGGAGCAGCCCGAGATCCTCCAGGCCGTGGGCGAGCACCGACATGGATGCGTCGTGGATGTCGTTGAACGGCGTGCCCGGCCGGACGACCGCGATGCCGGCCTCCTGGGCTGCGTGGACGAGGTCGTAGAGGTCGCGCTGCAGGGAGGTGAAGGCGCCGTTGACCGGCAGGGTGCGGGTGACGTCGGCGGTGTAGAGGTTGTTGCCCTCGACCCCCATGTCGAGCAGCACGAGCTCGCCGGGCGTGATCGGACCGGAGTTCTCGATCCAGTGCAGAGTCGTGGCGTGCTTGCCGCCGGCGACGATCGAGTCGTAGCCGATGTCGTTGCCCATGGTCCGCGCGCGACGGAAGAACGTGCCCTCCAGCCAGCGCTCGCCGTACTTCACGACGTTGGCCCACTCGCGCACGGAGTCCTCGAAGCCGAGGGCGGTGATGTCGCAGGCCTCCTGCAGCTCGCGGATCTCCCAGGCGTCCTTGACCAGGCGCATCTCGCTCACGACGCGCGCGAGCTCGGCGTCGAGCCCCGCGTCCGCGGCGATCATCCGGTCGACCGAGGTCGAGATGCCCCGGTGCACGCGGGTCTTGGCCGGGCCTGAGGCGCCCAGGTCGTCGGCGAGTCGGTCCAGGTGGCGCACGGGCAGCCCGAGCGAGGAGGAGATCTCGTGCAGCGACGGCCTGCGCCCCGCCCACAGCTCGCCGTACGCACGGTCTCGGAAGAACTCGTCGCTCTCGCGCGAGGAGCGCGGCCGGGCGTAGAGCACCGCGTCGCCGTCGTCGATCACGAGGACCGCGTCGCTGGTCTGGTTGCCCGAGAAGTAGGTGTGCGCGGTGTCGGGACGGAAGCGGTAGTCGGTGTCGTTGGCCCGCACCTTGTAGGTGCCGGCCGGGAGCACCAGGCGCTCGCCGGGGAACATCGCCGCCAGCAGGGCGCGCCGCTCCGCGGTGCGCGCGGCGACCGGGTGCAGCGGCAGGTCGAGCTCGCGGTCGCCCCAGCCGGTGCGCATGAAGGCGGAGTACGCCGCCGGCACCGCCGGGTCGTGCGACTCGGTCCGCAGCTCGTTGGCGGGAGTGGTCGTCTCGCTCTGCTCACCCATGTCGCCACTGTACGCCGAGCCGGGACGCCTCCTGCGGGGCGCGGAGGTGCGCTGCCGATAGGCTCCGGCCATGCCCCGAGGACGTCGAGACAGCGTCGCCTTCACGGTCATCGTGACCGTGCTGGTGTGCCTCGGCGCGCTGCCGATCCTGCTCGTGATCGCGCTGTCGGGGGCGCCGTCGTCGCTGCTGCTGGCCACGGCGCTGGCCGCGCTGCCGGTGGGTCCGCTGGTCGGCTGCTACCTGTGGCTGGACCGCTACGAGCCGGAGCCGCGCTCGCTGCTGGCGCTGGCGCTGCTGTGGGGCGGCTTCGTCGCGACCGCGGCCGCGCTGCTGATCCAGGGCATCGGCGGACTCGTCGTGGGCCTCACCGAGGACGCCAGCCTGGCGATCGTCGCCCCCCTCACCGAGGAGGCCAGCAAGGGCGCCTTCCTGGTGCTGCTGCTGTGGTGGCGACGCGCCGAGCTCGACGGCATCCTCGACGGGGTCGTCTACGCCGGCATGGTCGGCATCGGCTTCGCGTTCGTGGAGAACATCCTCTACCTCGCGGCGGCCTACAACGGCACTGACGGCACCGGCCCCGGTGGCACCGAGGCGCTGACGGCGACCTTCGTGCTGCGCTGCCTCTTCAGCCCGTTCGCCCACCCGCTGTTCACGACGTTCATCGGGATCGGTGTCGGCATCGCGGTCGGCGCGCGCAGCGCGGCCGTGCGCTTCCTGGCCCCGCTGGGCGGCTACGTGCTGGCCGTCCTCGCCCACGGGCTGTGGAACGGCTCCACGATCTTCGGCGTCGGCGGCTTCGCCCTCGTCTACGTCGTCCTGATGCTGCCGGCGCTGGTCGGGCTGGTCTCGCTCGCGGTCTGGGCCCGCCGTTCGGAGCGCCGGATGCTCGCGATGGCCCTCGCGGACGCAGCGCAGCGGGGCCTGATCCCGGCCACCGACATCGGCTGGGTCGTCGACCTGCGGGCCCGCCGGCAGTCGCGCGCGCACGCGCGCCAGCAGGGCGGTCCGACGGGCGAGCAAGCGATGCGCGACTACCAACAAGCCGCGATCGAGCTCGGTTTCCTGCATCATCGCTACCTGCGGGGGACTCCTCCGCCGGACTTCGCCGCACGTGGACAGGAGTACGTCGCCCGCATCGGCGCCGTGCGCCCGTTCATCGCCTTCCCCGGACAGGTGGTACCCACCCGATGACAGCCAGCCTCGACACTGCCGACACCCGCGGGGGTGACGCCCAGATGCTCACCGCCCTGGTGCGGTTGCGCGGTGCCCTGCAGGCGGCCGTCCTCCCGCTCGACGACGACGGCGTGGAGGCGCAGCGCGAGGCGCAGCGCGAGTTCGTCGACCAGCTGGAGGACTACGTCATCCCGCGCGTGATGACGATCGAGGCGCCGCTGCTGGCCGTCGTGGGCGGCTCGACCGGCGCGGGCAAGTCGACCCTGGTCAACTCGCTGGTGGGAGAGCAGGTCACCACGCCCGGCGTGCTGCGCCCCACGACGCGCTCGCCCGTGCTGGTCCACCACCCCGACGACGCGGAGTGGTTCGGCCAGGAGCGGCTGCTGCCCGACCTGCGCCGGGTCAGCGACGCCACCGACGACCCCGACTCGCTGCAGCTCGTGGCCACCGACAAGGTGCCGCAGGGTCTGGCGATCCTCGACGCACCCGACGTGGACTCGGTCGAGGAGCGCAACCGCGTGCTCGCCGCCCAGCTGCTCGCTGCCGGCGACCTGTGGCTCTTCGTGACCTCGGCTGCGAGGTACGCCGATCAGGTGCCGTGGGAGTTCCTGCGCCTGGCGGCCGACCGGTCGACCTCGGTGGCGGTGGTCCGCGACCGCACCGCGGCCGACGCGGTGCAGACGGTCTCCACCCACCTGGCCCGGATGCTCGCCTCACGCGGGCTCAAGGACTCGCCGCTCTTCATCGTGCACGAGGGTCCGATCGACGAGCAGGGCATGCTGCCGGCCGACCACGTGCGCGAGGTGCGCGGCTGGCTCGAGTCGCTCGCCGACGACAGCGGCGCCCGCACCGCGGTCGTCAAGCAGACCCTCGACGGCGCGATCCGGGCGATCTCGCACAAGGTGCACCCGATCGCCGACGCAGCCGCCGGGCAGGTCGGGCTGGCCGGCCGGCTGCGGGCCGAGGCCGACACGGCGTACGAGATCTCCCTGCGCGCCGCGACTGCCGCGACCGGCGACGGCACGCTGCTGCGCGGCGAGGTGTTGGCCCGGTGGCAGGAGTTCGTCGGCACCGGCGAGCTGCTCAAGTCGCTCGAGGGCAAGGTCGGCTGGCTGCGCGACCGCGTCGTCAACACCGTCAAGGGCAAGCCGCAGCAGGCCGAGCGGGTCACGGTCGCCGTGGAGTCGGGCCTCGAGTTGCTCGTGCTCGAGCATGCCGAGGCGGCCGCCGAGCGCGCCCACGCGGCCTGGCAGGAGCTGGCGTGCGGGCGAGGGCTGCTCGCCGCGGCCGGCCCGGATCTCGGCCGCGCCTCGCGCGATCTGCGTCGCCGCGCCGAGCAGGCCGTGCGAAGCTGGCAGTCCGACGTGCTCGACATGGTGCGGGCGGAGGGGGCCGACAAGCGCACCACGGCGCGCTATCTCGCCTACGGCGTCAATGGCCTGTCGGTCGCGCTGATGATCGTGGTCTTCTCCCGTGCCGATGGCGGGTCCACGGCGGTCGGCGGCTCGGCCGGCCTCGGCCAGAAGCTGCTCGAGGCGGTCTTCGGCGAGGAGTCCGTGCGCACGATGGCCGAGCGGGCGCGCGTGATCCTGGAGCAGCGGATCAGCGAGCTCTTCGACACCGAGCGCGAGCGCTACACCGGGCTGCTCGACGGCTTGGGCCTGGAGCCCGAGGCGGGGGAGCGGCTGCGCCAGGCTGCGCGCCGCGTCGACGACGTGCGGTTCGCGGAGACGCAACGCGGAGCCTGAGGCACGGCCCGCCCCGGCCCGTCCTCTAGGGTGGGCGCTGCCCGTCCGTGTCTGCCAGGGTTGGAGAAGATGAGTTCCTCGCTCGAAGGCGCCACGCAGCTGCTCGCCCGCGGTGCCGACCTCGGCCCGCGTCTCGAGGGTCTTGCGCAGGCCGTCGACGCCGCGCAGGGCCGTCTCGACGAAGGCCTGCTCCAGGAGGCGCGCGAGGTCGTCGAGCGCACCGCCGGGCGGCTGCGGCTCTCGGCCGAGCACACGGTCGTCGCCATCGCCGGCGCCACCGGCTCGGGCAAGTCCTCGACGTTCAACGCCCTCACCGGCCTCGAGCTCTCCGCGGTCGGCGTACGCCGTCCGACCACCTCGTGGGCGACCGCGTGCGTGTGGGGCGCCGACGGTGCGCAGGAGGTGCTGGAGTGGCTCGGCATCGCGCCACGCCACCAGACCACGCGCGACTCGATGCTCGACACGCGCAAGGAGGGCAACGCGCTCGACGGCGTGGTCCTGCTCGACCTGCCCGACCACGACTCCACCGAGGTCGCCCACCACCTCGAGGTCGACCGCCTGGTCAAGCTCGCCGACATGCTGGTCTGGGTGCTCGACCCGCAGAAGTACGCCGACGCGGCCATCCACGACCGCTACCTCGCGCCGCTGACCTCGCACGAGGCCGTCATGGTCGTCGTGCTCAACCACATCGACACCGTCGCCGAGGACCGGCGCCAGTCGATGCTGGACGACGTGTCCCGACTGCTCGTGGCCGATGGTCTGCACGACGTCCCCGTGATCGGCATCAGCGCCCGGGAGGGCATCGGCCTCGACGCGCTCCGCGCAGAGATCGAGCGCCGGGTCACTGAGAAGAAGGCCACGCGCGACCGGGTCGAGGCCGACATCAGGGCGATCGCGGCGAAGCTCGACGAGGCCAGCGGCCGGGCCACGGCGCGCACGGTGAGCGGCCCTCAGCTCCCAGCCCTCGAGGACGCGTTCTCCGAGGCGGCCGGCGTCCCGACCGTGGTCGACGCCGTCGAGCGCTCCAGCCGGATCCGGGTGCATCGCGCCACCGGGTGGCCGGTCACCGCGTGGATCTCCCGGCTGCGTCCCGACCCGCTCAAGCGCCTCCAGCTCGATCTCGGGGCCGCGGGGAGCAGTCTCAAGGGGGGTGCCTCGTCACCCGCGCCCTCGACGACGTCGGTGCAGCGTGCCCGCATCGACACCGAGGTCCGCGCCGTGGCCGACACGGTCAGCCACGACCTCGGCCCGGCCTGGTCCGACGCCGTGCGCACGGCGTCGGTGGCCAGACTGCCCGAGATCGGCGACCGGCTCGACGCAGCGGTCGCCAGCGTCGACCTCGACGCGTCCAAGATCCCGGTGTGGGCGGGCATCGTGCGGGTGCTCCAGTGGCTGCTTGTCCTGACCGCCGTCGGATCCGGCGCCTGGGCGATCGCCCTCACGGCGGGCGGCACGCTGGACGAAGCGACCCAGGTGGGCGGCATCGCGCTGCCGCTCGCCCTCCTCCTCGGGGCGGTGGCTCTCGGTGTCGTGCTGGCCGTCGGATGCCGCGGGCTGGCCGGCGGCGCCGCGCGCAGTCGGGCCTCGCGTGCCGACGAGCGGTTGCGCTCGGCCGTCTCGGAGGTCGCCCGCGAGCTGGTCGTCGAGCCGATCGACGCCGAGCTGACGGCGTACTCCCGCGTCCGGGCCGGTCTCGGCAAGGCGCTGGCCTGAATCTCCTGGCCCGCTGACCGTCCACACCGTGCCTCCCCGGCCGTCGCGCTCACCGGCGCCGTCGTCGTCCTCCTGAGCCGCCGCTGCGCCGTGCAGGCTCGTCCCGGAGACCGGTCGTCCGACCGGTCCGGAGGAGGAGACAGCACATGAACGACACGACCGTGACCGTGCAGGGCTGGGTCGGCAGCGACGTCAGCCTCCGGCTGGCGGGGGAAGCGCCCGTGGCGAGCTTCCGGGTCGCCACGACCCCGAGACGCTACTCGCGCAAGAGTCAGGAGTGGGTCGACGGTGCGACGCAGTGGTACACCGTGACCGTCTGGCGCGCCCTCGCGGAGAACGTCGCCCGCTCGGTGCGCCGGGGCGACCCCGTGGTGGTGCACGGGCGTCTCGACGTGGCCAGCTGGACC
>CAEZXR010000045.1_pt1 | contig 10126 bp, 7 predicted proteins | sample 7265301 | NCBI WGS metagenome assembly CAEZXR01 (sample SAMEA6813913, study PRJEB35770) | freshwater metagenome | biome: Freshwater; feature: Freshwater reservoir; material: water | place: Czech Republic | collected 2017-04-14 | depth 30m m
CGTCCAGCGCCACGGTCGATGCGGTGATGTCGGGCGAGACGACCGGTGTCGTGCGCGGCACGGTCACCGACGCCGCGGGACCGGTCGCCGGCGTCTGCGTCTACCTCTACACGAGCCCGGCCGGGCCGGCGTCGTACGGCACCTGTTCGCAGGCTGACGGCAGCTGGTACCTCGCCGGGGTGGAGCCCGGCACGGCCTACCGAGTCGGGTTCGCAGACCCGACGGGCCGATTCGTGACCCAGTGGTGGTCCGGCGCGCCGGGCGGCGCGCCCACCTATGCGGGCGGGCTGGCGATCGGTGCCGTCACGGCCGGCGGTGATCTCTCGGGCATCGACGCCCGGATGGAGGACGTCTCCTGACCGCGTGGTCAGGGGCATGAAGAAGGACGGCCCGTCCGGATCCCATCCGGACGGGCCGTCCTCGTCTCCGAGCCGACGGCGGTGGTCTGCCTTCTCGACACGAGCCGTTCGCCCGCGCCCCAGACGATCGGGCGCGGGCGCTCCGCCCTGTGGCCATCCCCCCGAAAGGCTTCCCCCATGCCGGTCTCGCCGACCACCACGCCCGTCGACGTCCCCGTCCCGAGCACCCTTCGTGCGCGTCTTCGCCATGTCGCTGTGGGGGTCCTGTCGGCCTTCGTCGTGCTCGCCGGCGTCGCCTACGTCGTGGCGCCGAGCAACCCGACCCTCGACTTCACCGTCCGCGAGCTCGACCGTGCCCCGGGCTACGAGCACGATCTCGTCGCGGAGTACACGCTGGTCTCGGCCTCCACGGCCGCCAGGGACCGCTTCGAGCAGACCTTCTACGGCGAGATCTCCTCGCCCTCCGGAGTGCCGATCGAGAACGTCCGCCTGATCATCTCCGGTGCGACCGAACGGCTGGCCGACGAGGGTGCGACCTTCCGGCTGCGAGGCACCGGCACCTACCGGGCAGTCGCCCGGCTACGTCCAGGACGCTACGACGTCGCGATCGTGCTCGTCGCGGACGGTGTCCGCCGCCGCGCTGAGAAGGAGATCCGGCTGCGCGACGGGCTGGCCTACGACGCGTCGGTCAAGGTGCGCGAGAGTGGCATCGTCACGATGCTCCCGATCTCGAGCTACTGATGGCAGCCGCTCCCACGCTGCCTCGTGTCGCGGTCGTGATCGGCACCCGCCCCGAGGCGATCAAGCTCGCCCCACTCGTGAGTGCCCTGCGTGCCTCGAGACGTTACGAACCGGTCGTGATCTCGACCGGGCAGCACCGCGAGCTGCTCGATCAGCTGCTCGGCGTCTTCGAGCTGCAACCCGACCTCGACCTCGATCTGATGGTCGCCGGCCAGGGTCTGAGCGACCTGGCGGGGCGTGCGGTCCAACGCATCGGTGCCGCTCTCACGGACCTCGCGATCGACCTGGTGGTCGTCCAGGGAGACACCACCACCACGCTCGCCGGTGCCCTCGCCGGCTTCTACCAGCGGATCCCCGTGGTCCATGTCGAGGCCGGACTGAGGACCTTCGACCGCTACTCGCCCTATCCCGAGGAGGTCAACCGTCGACTGGTCAGCCAGCTCGCCGACCTGCACCTCGCACCGACGCGGCAGGCGGCTGATCGACTGCTGATGGAGGGCGTGCCTGCCGACGCGGTGCACGTCACCGGCAACACGGTCGTCGACGCTCTCTTCTCGACGCTGGCGCGGCGCCTGCCGTACTCCGGCGCCGAGGCGCGCCGGTTGAGTGAGATCGACGCGAGCGCGGATCGGGTCCTGCTGGTCACCGCCCATCGACGCGAGTCATGGGGCAGTGGGATGGCGGCCATCGCCGACGCGGTCGCGGCTCTGCTCGCCGACCACCCCGATCTGGTCGCGGTGTTCCCCCTGCACCCCAATCCTCTCGTGCGCGACACCGTCGTGCCGCGGCTCGCGGGCTGCGCCAACGCCGTGCTCACCGAACCTCTCCAGTACGCCGACTTCGTCCGTCTCCTCGGCCGTGCCGACCTGGTGCTCACCGACAGCGGCGGGGTCCAGGAGGAGGCCTGCTCGCTGGGCAAGCCCACCCTGGTCGCCCGGGACACGACCGAACGTCCCGAGGGGGCGGAGGCGGGCGGACTGCGGCTGGTCGGGACCGACACCGCCACGATCGTCAGCCAGGCGGCCCTCCTCCTGCGCGACCCCGCGGCGTACGAGCAGCTCGTCTGCCGCTCGTTGCCCTTCGGTGACGGAAGCGCCAGCGCGCGCATCGTCGCAGCGATCGACGCTCTGGCGCAGACCGCCGCGCGCGCGCCTCACAACCTCGTGGGCGCTTGACATCCTCTCTCGAACGGATCCCATGTCTCTCCCAGCCCTCACCCGGTCCTTGGCTGCCCGCGCGCTCCTCGGGGCCCTGATCGGGCCGCTCGTGCTCGGCGCCTGCTCCGGGGAGTCCGTCCCTGACGCGTCCCCGACGCAGGGAACGTCGGTGACCGCGGCAGACCCGAGCCCCGACACCGCGGCCACGCCCGGTGACGCAGCGACGATCGACCCGAACTCGCCCTTCGTCGTCGCGGCGAGCGCCGTCGCGACTCGCAGCCGCGATCAGGTCCTACTGCTGCACGCGATGTCCCTCGCGACGACCGGCTCAGGTGACCTGCCGCGCGACCAGATCCCCGGCCTGGCCCGCCGGGCCAGCGCGGACCTCGCCGACCAGATCGCCGACTGCACGGTGCTCACCCCGCCTGAAGGCAGCCCGGCGGCCGCCCTGGCCGCGGCGCTCAGCGACTACCGCGGGCTCGCCCGCGAGCTCGCGCGCTGGCAGCCAGCCGACGGGGCCCTCCCGCCGGCGTACTTCGATCGGCTCGCCACCACCGACCGTCGCTGGCAGATCGCCCTCCGCGACCTCGGGGACCTCGCCGGGACCGATCTCCTTGCCGGCCTGCCCGAGCTCGTGATGCCCGCATGAGGATCGACCTGACCCTCATCAGCTGGGTGATCGCGCTGATCGTCGGGTACTACGTGGCGCTCTTCCTTGTCAGCCTGGCGCGTCGTCGGCCGCCGGTCGGCGGTGCCGCGCCGCTCATGGTGGTGCTCGTGCCGGCTCGCAACGAGGAGCTGGTGCTCGACGAGACGCTGCGTTCGCTCACCGGGCTTGCCTACGACGGCGAGCACCGGGTGCTCGTCGTCGACGACGCCTCCACCGACGCCACCGCCGAGATCGTGGGTCGCTGGTCGGCGCTGGACTGGCGGATCCGGGCCAGCCACCGGGTCCTTCCCGAGGCGGCCCAGGGCAAGAGCGAGGTGCTCAACCACGCCCACCACTTGGTGGTGGGCTGGCATCGCGAGGACGACCCCTGGCTGGGCGGGCGTGGACCCGAGGACGTGGTCCTGGTGATCGTCGACGCCGATGGCCAGCTGGAGCGGCACGCCCTGCAGCGGGTGGCGCCCTACTTCACCGATCCGGCGGTCGGCTCGGTCCAGATCGGCGTCCGGATCGCAAACGCCCGCGACAACGCGCTGGCGCGGATGCAGGACATCGAGTTCGTCGGCTTCAGCTGGCTGGTGCAGATCGCTCGGGACTGGATCGGCTCGTCGGGGCTGGGTGGCAACGGCCAGTTCACCCGGCTGTCCGCGCTGATGACCCTGCCCGGCGACCCGTGGCGGCGCGGTGCTCTGACCGAGGACCTCGACCTCGGCCTGCGCCTGGTCGCCGACGGCTGGCGCACCCGCTTCTGTCACGTGACCTATGTGGAGCAGCAGGGCCTCAGCGCCTGGAAGCCCTTGTTGCGCCAACGCACGCGCTGGATCCAGGGCCACTACCAGTGCTGGCGGCACCTCGGCGCGTTGGCGACGTCGCGTCGGGCTCCGCTCGTCGCGCGACTCGACCTGATGCTCTACCTGGTGCTGGTCGTGACCGTGCTCCTGGACTCGTTCACCGTGGTCGTCGGTCTGCTGGGCGTCGTCGGCCTCGTCGAGGTGACCAACGACCTGCTGCTCGTCGTCCCGTACGGCGAGCCGCGGCGGCTGGCCAGCCTGACCATGTCGGTGCTGCCCGTGGTGATCTTCCTGGGCACCTACCAACGCCACAGCGCGCACCCCTTCCGGTGGCACCAGCTGCCGGCCGCCGCCCTGGCGTTCACCTGCTACGGCTACGTGTGGCTGTGGGTCTCGATGCGGGCGTTGGCCAACCTCGCCCTGCGTCGCAACGCCTGGGTCAAGACGCCGCGCCTCGGCCAGCAGGCCGCCCTGGCCGACTAGTCGCCCCGGGTTGCCAGCCGAGACGCGCACCTGCCGTTCACCTCGATACGCCACGGTGACGGCGTGATCGACGACCATCAGGGCTCGCCGCTGCTGCGCGGCGCCCTCGCGCCGCCGGCTCGCACGCTGGTCGACATCTTCCGCACCACCGTCCAGCTCGGTGCCGACGAGCCGGCGATCGACGCGGGCACGGGTGTGCTGACCTACGCCGGGGCCGAGGAAGCCGCCGACGCGCTGGCCGACGAGCTCAACGCACTCGGCATCGGGCGCGGCGACAAGGTGGGTGTGCGGGTGCGCTCGGGCACCACCGATCTCTACGTCGCCATCCTCGGCGTGCTGGTGGCCGGGGCGGCCTACGTGCCCGTCGACGCCGACGACCCCGACGAGCGGGCCCGTCTCGTCTTCGACGAGGCCGACGTCGCTGCGGTGATCGGCGACCAATTGCTGGTCGCGCCCCGGGTGGCGCGGGAGCCGCGCGAGCACGAGGAGCCGACTCCCGACGACGACGCCTGGGTGATCTTCACGTCCGGCTCCACGGGTAAGCCCAAGGGTGTCGCCGTCACGCACCGCAGCGCGGCGGCGTTCGTCGACGCCGAGGCGCGGCTCTTCGTCCAGGCCGAGCCGATCGGGGTGGGCGATCGGGTGATGGCGGGGCTGTCGGTGGCCTTCGACGCGTCGTGCGAGGAGATGTGGCTGGCGTGGCGCTACGGCGCCTGCCTGGTGCCGGCGCCGCGTGCCCTGGTCCGCAGCGGCATCGACGTCGGCCCGTGGCTGGTGGCCAACGAGATCACCGTGGTCTCGACTGTGCCGACCCTCGTCGCGCTGTGGCCGATCGAGTCGCTGCAGCGGGTGCGGCTGCTGATCATGGGCGGCGAGGCCTGCCCGCCGGAGCTGGTCACGCGCCTGGTCGACCCGGGGCGCGAGGTCTGGAACACCTACGGACCCACCGAGGCGACCGTCGTCGCCTGCGGCACCGCGCTCGACGGGGTCGGGCCGGTGCGGATCGGCCTGCCGCTCGACGGCTGGGACCTCGCCGTCGTCGACGCCGCCGGAGCGCACGTCGCTCCCGGGGAGAGCGGCGAGCTGATCATCGGCGGGGTGGGTCTCGCGCGCTACCTCGACCCGGTCAAGGACGCCGAGATGTACGCCCCGATGCCCAGCCTCGGCTGGGAGCGGGCCTACCGCAGCGGCGACGTGGTGACCTTCGACCCCGACGGACTGCTGTTCTCGGGTCGGGCCGACGACCAGGTCAAGCTGGGCGGTCGGCGCATCGAGCTCGGTGAGATCGACAGCGCCCTCCTCGGCCTGCCCGGCGTCCTGAGCGCCGCGGCCGCGGTCCGGCGTACGGCGTCGGGCAACCAGCTGCTCGTCGGCTACGTCACGACCGACGCCGGCTACGACCCGGCACTGGCGATGACGCTGCTGCGCTCGGCCCTGCCGGCCTCGCTGGTGCCGCGGGTCGCTCCGGTCGACTCGTTGCCGACGCGCACCTCCGGCAAGGTCGACCGCGACGCCCTGCCCTGGCCGTTGCCGCTCGAGCGCGACGCCGTGACCCCGACCCTCAGCGGCACCGCGGCGTGGGTCGCGGAGCTCTGGCTCGACATCCTCGGCGCCGACGTCCGCAGCCCGGCCGACGACTTCTTCGACCTCGGTGGCGGCAGCCTAACCGCGGCCCAGCTCGTGTCGCGCCTGCGCCAGCGCTACCCGGAGGTGGCGGTGGGCGATGTCTACGAGCGGCCCCGCGTGGCCCAGCTGGCGGCGTACCTCGACGACATGGCGCAGGCCGGACCCGAGTCGAAGCGCCGGGTGTCGCCGACACCGCGCAAGACCCAGGCCGGTCAGGTCGTGGCGACCGTCGCCCTGCGCACCGCCGCCGCGCCGCGCTGGCTGACGTGGATCGGCCTCGGCAGCACCCTCCTGGCGACGGACGACGACCTGGCCTGGCTGCCGACCGCGCCGTGGCCGGCGCTGCTGCTCGCGTGGCTGCTATTCGTCAGCGCCCCCGGTCGGATGCTGCTGGCGGCCGGAGCGGCTCGGGTGCTGCTGCACGACCTCGACGGCGGGCAGCACCCGCGCGGGGGCAAAGTGCACCTGCGGTTGTGGTTCGCCGACCGGTTGGCCGACGAGCTCGGTGCGACCGGCCTCGCGGGCTCGGCCTGGATCACCTGGTACGCCCGGCTGCTGGGCGCGCGGATCGGGCGCGACGTCGACCTGCACAGCCTGCCGCCGGTGACCGGGATGCTGGTCCTGGGCCAGGGCTGCTCCATCGAGCCGGAGGTCGACCTCAAGGGCTACTGGGTCGACGGCGACGTCCTGCACGTCGGGGCGGTCCGAGTGCGGGCTCGCGCCCGGGTCGGCACCCGCAGCATGCTGCTGCCGGGCTCCGACGTCGGGGCCGACGCCGAGGTCGCCCCCGGCTCGGCGGTCTTCGGGACCGTGCCCGAGGGGGAGTTCTGGTCGGGATCCCCGGCGGTGCGGGTGGCTCAGACCGCCCGTGGACCGTGGTCCGAGCGACCCCCGGGCGGCCGGGCGTGGCTGGTCGCGTATGCCGCCGTCGCCGCCACGCTGGCCGCGATCCCGGTGCTCGCCGTCCTGGCCGGGGTGGCCGTCCCGCTGCTGGTCGGGGTGCGTCCCGACGACCTCGGCGACGCGGTCGGCCTCCTCCGGTGGCTGCCGCTCTCGGCCGTGATCGGGCTGACGACCGCGGCCGTGCTCGTCTGGGCCGTGGTCCGCGGCGCCGGCCGGATGATCCGACCGGGCGTGCACCCGGTGCGCAGCGGGGAGGCGCTCGCGATCTGGTCGACGCTGCGAGTGATGGACGAGGCCCGCACCTGGCTCTTCCCGCTCTACTCCTCCCAGCTGACCTCGACCTGGCTGCGGTTGCTCGGCGCGCGGATCGGCACCGAGGTCGAGGCGTCGACCGTGCTGATGCTGCCGAGCCTGACCCAGGTCAACGACCAGGCCTTCCTCGCCGACGACACCCTGATCGGCGGCTACGAGCTCGGCGGCGGACTGATGCGGGTCGAGCGGGTCAAGATCGGCAAGCGCGCCTTCGTCGGCAACTCCGGCATGGCCGCCCCGGGCCGCAAGGTGCCCAAGGCGTCATTGGTGGCGGTGCTCTCGGCAGCGCCACAACGCAAGAGCGCCCGCTCGGGCGAGTCCTGGTTGGGCAGCCCGCCCGCGCCGCTGCGGCGTACGGCGCAGGCCTCCGACGACTCGCGCACCTACGCACCTCCGACCCGGCTCAAGGTGGCGCGCTCGCTCGTCGAGCTCGCGCGCCTGGTGCCGGTCGTGCTCAGCCTCGCCCTGTCGCTGCTGGTCGTGGTCGCCTTGGTGGGACTGTGGTCCGGCCCGGGTCTGCTCGTCGCGCTGGTCGTGGCCGGGCCGCTCCTCTCCCTCGCGGGAGTCACCGCGGCCGCGGTGAGTGTGGCCGCGAAGTGGCTGCTGGTCGGCCGGATCCGGCCGGGCAACCACCCTCTGTGGAGCTCGTTCGTGTGGCGCAACGAGCTCGCGGACACGTTCGTCGAGGTGCTGGCCGCGCCGTGGTTCGCCCGCGGTGTCGCCGGCACGCCGCTGCTCAACCTGTGGCTGCGGGCGATGGGGGCCAGCGTCGGCCGTGGCGTCTGGTGCGAGACGTACTGGCTGCCCGAAGCCGATCTCGTGGTCCTCGGCGACGGTGCGACCGTCAACCAGGGCACCGTCGTGCAGACCCATCTCTTCCACGACCGCACGCTCAGCCTCGACACCGTCACCATGCGACGGGGCGCGACGCTCGGACCCAACAGCGTCATCCTGCCCGCAGCGACGCTGGGCGCCCACGCTACGGTCGGACCCGTGTCGTTGGTGATGAGGGGGGAGTCGGTGCCGGACAAGACCCGCTGGATCGGCAACCCCATCGGGGCCTGGGCCGAGGGTGAGGACGTGTGAGGCTGCCCGGCAGCCACTCGGACCTCCCGACCGGCGATCCCTACCTGCCCGGTCACGGCGACCGCTCCTGGAGCGCGCTGCACTACGACCTCGAGCTGCACTACGACCTCGAGCCCAATCGGCTCTCCGCCCAGGCGACCATCCGCTGCCGGGTCGAGGACGATGTCGAGCGGCTGGTGCTCGACCTCGCGCACCTGGAGGTCACCAAGGTGCTCGTCGACGGCAAGGCCCCGGCGAAGTACTCCCAGCGCGACCACCGCCTCGTCGTCCGGCTCCGCTCCGAGGTCCCCGCCGGGAGCGAGCTGACCCTCCAGGTCAAGTACGCCGGCAGCCCGCGCCCGCTCGTCGAGCGCCATCACGGCGACGCCGGCTGGGAGGAGCTCAGCGACGGCGTCATCGTCGCCGGGCAGCCCCACGGCGCGCCGACCTGGTTTCCGTGCAACGACCGGCCCGACGACAAGGCGGCCTACCGGATCGCGGTGACCACCCACCCCGACTACACGGTCGTCGCCAACGGCACCCTGACTCAGCGCCGCCGTCGGGGCAGCACCACCACGTGGGTGCACGAGCAGGACGAGCCGATGTCGACCTATCTCGCGACGGTCCAGATCGGGCGCTACGACGTCCGCGAGGGCGCCGGCTCGCCGCCGATCCGGTGTGTCGTGCCGACCGATGCGGGTGACGGTGTCGAGGCGGCGTTCGGCCGCCAGCCGGAGATGATGTCGGCGTTCGAGCGGCTCTTCGGGCCGTACCCCTTCCCGGCGTACGCCGTCGTGGTGACCGGCGACGACCTCGAGATCCCGCTGGAGTCGCAGAGCCTGTCGACCTTCGGGCGCAACTTCCTCACCGACGACTGGGACCACGTGCGGCTGGTCGCGCACGAGCTGGCGCACCAGTGGTTCGGCAACACCGTCACCCTGCGCGAGTGGCGCGACATCTGGCTGCACGAGGGCTTCGCCTGCTACGCCGAGTGGCTCTGGGCCGAGGTGTCGGGCGGCGACACCGCCGACACGTGGGCCCGCCGTCACCACGACCGGCTCGCCGGACTCAAGCAGGACCTGCTCCTCAGCGATCCCGGTCCGGAGCTGATGTTCGACGACCGCGTCTACAAGCGCGGCGCGCTGACCCTGCACGCCCTGCGGCTCAGCGCGGGCGACGACGCGTTCTTCGCCCTGCTGCGCAGCTGGGTCGCCGAGCACCGTGGTGCCTCGGTCACGACCGCCGACTTCGTCGGCTGGGTCGCCGAGCAGGTCTCCGCCGATGCGGCCGCGCTGCTCGACCCGTGGCTCAACGAGCTGGAGCTGCCTGACCTGCCGTCCGCCAGCTGACCTCGACCCCGGCTGCCCTCGGATCGACCCCGGCGACCGCGACCGTCGCGACCCAGGTCGGGCCGAGGTCGAGCGGGCGGGACCAGAGCACCGGAAGATCGGCGGGCTCACGACGCAGTCCCTCGCCGGTGGCCTTGGCGGCGGCCTCGACGAGCGTCCAGCGCTGGCGGTCGCCGAACTCGCCGAACTCGCCGACCGGCGGACCCGCCGGCTCGACGTCGACGCCGATCACCCCGGCCCAGGTCCAGGCCACGAGCACGAGGTCGTCGGCGTACGACAGGCTCACCGACGGCGCCACCCCGCGCGCCACCCGCACCACGGGTCTGCCGTGGAGGGTGCTCGCGCACCGGGGGCAGATGCGCGAGACCGAGACCGCTCCGACCACCTCGCGCAGCAGCCGCTCGCCAGCGCGACGCAGCTCGGCACGGGTCGCAGGCACGCCTCGACCCTAGGCGAGCGCCCGCACCCCCGTGACGTCATACGGACGGGACGTCCCCTTGTCCGCTCCGGATGACGTCCCACGGGCCCCCCGAGTAGCCTCACGGCCATGAGCGACTGGCGAGGGGACCTGATCGAGTCCGCGCGGGGCCTGATCCTGGAGGCGGAGCCGGCCACGGTCGAAGAGGTCAAGTGGCGCAAGGCGTCGAACCCCGACGGCGTGCCGACGTTCTCC
>CAEZXR010000046.1_pt1 | contig 10085 bp, 11 predicted proteins | sample 7265301 | NCBI WGS metagenome assembly CAEZXR01 (sample SAMEA6813913, study PRJEB35770) | freshwater metagenome | biome: Freshwater; feature: Freshwater reservoir; material: water | place: Czech Republic | collected 2017-04-14 | depth 30m m
ACGCCCGGCACCTCGACGGCCGGTGGGGGAGCTGGGGCCGGCAACGGTGCGTCGTCGGGCAGCACGACGTACGTCGGATCGGCTGTCCAGACGCGCTACGGCCCCGTGCAGGTCCAACTGACGGTCGGAGGGAGCCAGATCACCGGCGTCGACGTGCTGCAGTACCCCAACCACGACTCCCGCGACGCCCAGATCAACGGCTACGCACTGCCGGTCCTGATCCAGGAGACCCTCGACGCGCAGAGCTCGTCGATCGACATGGTGAGCGGCGCGACCTACACGAGCACCGGCTACCAGCAGTCGCTGCAGAGCGCGCTCGACCAGGCCGGGCTGTGAGCGTGTCCACCGAGCCGCGGACCTGGCGTGCGGTCGAGCAGGTGATGGGTCTGCCGATCAGTCTCGCGCTGCGCGGCCGCCACGCCGGGGACGACGCTGCTCGCGCCGCGTGGAGCGCGGCGGTGGCCCAGCTGCGCGAGGTGGACGCGGTCTTCAGCACCTACCGCCCCGACTCCTGCGTCTCCCGGCTCAACCGCGGCGAGCTCGACCTGGTCGACTGCCCGCCGGAGGTGCACGAGGTGCTGGCTCTCGCCGAGCAGGCGTACGCCGACTCGGGCGGCGCCTTCGACGTGTGGCGCGCCGACCGTGACGGTCGCCGGATGCTCGATGCGGACGGTGTCGTCAAGGGGTGGGCGACCCAGCGAGCCTCGCGCATCCTGGCCGACCTGCCCGCCACCGACGGGTGCCTGTCCGCGGGCGGCGACCTGGTCTGCTGGACCCCGACCGGCGCCGACCCGTGGCAGATCGGCATCGAGGACCCGGCTCGTCCCGACCGGCTGATCGCGCGGATCCCGGTGCGCGACGGGGCGGTGGCGACCTCCGGGTTCGCCCACCGGGGCGCGCACATCGTCGACGCCCGCACCGGTGCGGTCGCGATCGGGCTGGCCTCGGTCACCGTCGTGGCGCCCGACCTGACGAGCGCCGACGTCGACGCCACCTCGGCGTACGCCCACGGAGCGCAGGCGCTCGACTGGCTGGCCACCCGACCGGGTCGCGCCGGCGTCGTCGTGCTGGCCGACGGCAGCGTGCACACGTTCGCGACCCCGGGCCGGCGCTGATCACGGCAGGACGACGATGCCGTCCTCGTCGCTGACCAGGTGGGCGTCGGGGGCGAACGTGACCCCGCCGAACGCGACCGGCACATCGCGCTCGCCGAGCCCGGCCTTGGCGCTCGTGCGCGGGTTCGTGCCGAGGGCCTTGACGCCGAGGTCGAGACCGGAGATCGCGACGCTGTCGCGGATCGCGCCGTGGACGACGACCCCCTCCCAGCCGTTCGCGACTGCGAGCTCGGCGATCTGGTCGCCCATCAGCGCGGTGTGCAGCGACCCGCCTCCGTCGACCACCAGCACCTTGCCCGCGCCCGGCTCCCCGAGGGCGCTACGCACCAGCGCGTTGTCCTCGTGGCAGCGCAGCGTCACGATCCGCCCGGCGAAGCGCGGCCGGCCGCCGTACGGACGCAGCTGGGTGTCGCAGGACTGCAGGGCGTCGCCGTGCTCGTCGACCAGGTCGGCGGTGGGGACGATCGTGGTCATCGTCGCTCCTCTCGGGAGGGAGCCACCACGGTACGGCGGCCCCGGTGAGCACCGGTCGTCGTGGCATCCTGCTCCGCATGACCGAGCGCAAGATCCCCCGCGATCGCACCGACGACTACTCCGCCGCGGCCATCGAGGCGCGCCAGGGGTTCGTGCGCGAGCACACCGGCAGCGCTGCCGAGCACGTCGCGCACTACTCGCTCGACCCGGCCACCCTGCCGGGCAACGTCGAGAACTTCCTCGGGGTGGCCCAGGTGCCGATCGGCCTCGCGGGTCCGCTGCTCGTCAACGGCGAGCACGCCCAGGGGGAGTACTTCGTGCCGCTCGCGACCACCGAGGGCACCCTCGTGGCGTCGTACAACCGCGGCATGAAGCTGTGCCGTGAGGCCGGCGGCATCACGACCACCGTGCTCGACGACCGGATGCAGCGAGCGCCGGTCTTCACCTTCGCCGACGCACGCGAGGCGCGGGCGTTCGCAGGCTGGCTCGACGAGCACTTCGCGCAGATCGCGGCGGCGGCCGAGACGACGACGAGCACCGGCAAGCTCATCGACATCCAGAAGTTCTCGGTGTCCAAGCTGCTCTACACGCGCTTCAACTACACGACCGGCGACGCTGCGGGGCAGAACCTCACCGGCAAGGCGACCTTCGCCGCGTGCGCCTGGATCAAGCAGCACTACCCGGGCGAGCTGCACTTCCTGCTCGAGGGCCAGTTCGCCACCGACAAGAAGACCTCGGTCGTCAACATGCTGCACACCCGTGGCAAGCGGGTCGTCGCCGAGATCACGCTGCCGGCCGCCCTGGTCGAGGAGCAGATGCACGTCAGCACCGACAAGCTCTTCACCGCCCGCATGAAGGGCCAGCTCGGCGCGATCATGTCGGTCACCAACAACAACGGCAACCACTCCGCCAACGGCATCACCGCGATCTTCATCGCCACCGGCCAGGACGTCGCCAACGTCGCCGAGAGCTCGGCGGCCTACGGCTTCTCCGAGCTGCTGCCGAACGGCGACTTCTACGCCTCGATCACCCTGCCGTCGCTGATCATCGCGACGTACGGCGGCGGCACTGGCCTGGCCACGCAGCGCGAGTGCCTGGAGATGCTCGGCTGCTACGGCGCCGGTGGCGTGTACAAGCTGGCCGAGATCATCGCGGCCACCGTGCTGGCCGGCGAGCTCTCCCTGGGCTCGGCCGTGGTGGCCGAGGAGTGGGTGCAGGCCCACGACGATCTGGGTCGCAACCGACCCTGAGGCGCGGCTCAGTCGAGGCGCACCAGTCGCACGGCGCCGTCGCGGCGAGGGTCGGCCGCGGCCACCAGCCGGCCGTCGGGCCGGGTGAGGGTCGCGCCGACGCCGCCGTAATACATCGACGGCTCGGTCTCGACCTTCACCTCCTCGCTCGGACGGCCGGCGCGGTGCACGTGCACCCGTGGGTGGTGGACCGCCTCGCCGAGCGACAGTCCGCCACTCACGAAGCCGGCCAGCACCTGGGTGATCGCCGTCGTGATCCGGTCGGCCCCGGGGGAGCCGATCGCGAGCACCGATCCGTCGACGTGGCGACCCACGGTCGGCGCCATGTTGGACAGCAGCCGGGTGCCGGGCGTGACGCCGTGCAGCCCGCGCGGGTTGAGCTCCTGCTCGCCGAGACAGTTGTTGAGCCAGATGCCGGTGCCGCGCGCGATCATCCCCGACCCGTAGCCCGACGACACGGTCACCGAGCACGCCAGCCCGTCCCCGTCGGTGGCCGAGACGTGCACCGTCGAGCCGGACTCGAGCGCGCCGAGGTGGTCCCGGTCGACCAGGGCGAGGTAGGCCGCGGCGTCGCGCGCCAGGTCGTCGGTGCCGTCGAGCACGTCGAGCCGGTGGCCGAGGACGGCCCGCTGCACCCGCACTAGCCGGTCGACGTCATCGCTCGACCACGGGCCACGGGGGTGCCCGTCGAGCAGGCGCAGCATCGCGGCCACGCAGACGCCGCCCACGGAGGGTGGCGGTGCCGTGGCCAGCGTCCAGTCGTCGATCGAGGTGACCAGGCTGGGTCGCACGACGGCCTCGTACGCCGCCAGGTCCGCCGGCCCGAGCAGGCCGCCGCGGTCGAGCACGTCGGCCGCGATCAACCGGCCGACCTCGCCGTCGTACATCGCCGCGGGGCCTTCGGCCGCGATCAGCTCCAGCGACGCCGCGAGATCGGGCACGACGACCGGGTCGGTGGTCACCTCACCCAGGCTGTCGTGGACGGCGGCGCGACTGGCGTCGTCCCAGCCGAACACGTCGTCGTGTACGTGGTCGAGGTAGTAGCGCGATGCCGAGCTCAGCCGGAAGCCTTCTCGGGCGACGGCGATTGCGGGCGCGACGATCTCGGCCCATCCCAGCCGACCCTCGCGCGCGTGGGTCTCCCCGAAGGCCGCCAGTGCGCCGTGCACCGCGACCGAGCCGGGCCCGATCGTCACGTCGACCCCGCCGCCGTAGGCCGTGGTCACGTCCCAGGTGCCCCGGCCCAGCGGTCGATCGGTGTCGCGTCCGGGCATGTCCATCCACCCGTCGACCGTGTAGGCGCCGGTGCCGTCGGCAGGCTGCACGGTCACGAACCCGCCCGAGCTGAGCGACACGATCCCGACCTCGTTGACCATGGTGACCAGGGCCGCGGCGAGCGCGGCGTCGACGGCGTTGCCGCCGGCTCGCACGACCTGCTCGCCGGCGTCGGCCGCGGCCTCGTTGGGGGCGGCGATGGCGACGTCGGGCATGGTCAGACGCTACCGATCGCGGGCCGGGCGGTGGCGACGCCGGCCGGTCAGCGGGCGGAGAGCTCTTCCAGCTCGGCCTCGAGCTGCGGTCCCGGCACGACATGGGTGACCGCGCGGACGACGGGCACCAGCAGCGCGACGAGCGCGGCGGCGGTGGCCGTGATGCCGAGCAGGGTGAAGCCGTGCACGTAGCCCGCCTCGACGGGGTAGCCGTCGGCGCGCGCGCCGGCCGTCACGACGCTGGCCAGCACGGCGCCACCGAGAGCTCCGCCGACGGTGCGGATGTTGGCGTTCATCCCGCTGGCGACACCCGTCTGCGACTGGGGCACCGCGGCGACGACGAGGTTCGACATGGCAGCGAACGCGAGTCCGAACGCGAGGCCGAGCACGGTGGTCTCCACGACGACCTGCCAGGCGCTCTCGTGGAAGAGGACGAGGCCGAAGGTGCCGGCAGCGGTCAGGGCCGCGCCGGCGACCAGGATCGCCTTGGACCCGTGCCGCGCAGCCAACCGCCCCGACACCAGGCCGGCGACGAACGTGGCCGCCGTCTGGGGCAGCAGGATCAGCCCCGACTCGGTGACGCTGAGCCCGAAGCCGTAGCCGGTGTCCTCGGGCGACTGCAGGAAGGCCGGCAGGAAGGCGAACATGGAGTACATGCCCATGCCGAAGAGCAGGGCGACCAGGTTGACCGTCCACACCGTCGGGATCCGCATCATCTGCATGTCGACCAACGGGCTGTCGCTGCGCGACTCGGCGAGGACCCAGACCGGCAGCACCACGGCTGCGACGACGAAGAGCGTGACCGTGAGGGGCGAGGACCAGCCCCAGCTGTGTCCCTGGCTCACCGCGAGCAGGAGGGCCACCAGCCAGCCCGACAGCAGGAACGCCGTCGCGACGTTGATCCGGCCCGGTGTCCGCTCCGGGGACTCCGGCACCCACACGGCGGCAGCCACGGTCGCGACAGCGGTGAGGATCATCGGCAGCCAGAACAGCCAGTGGTAGCCGAGGGCGTCGACGACCGGGCCGGCGAGCACCAGTCCGATCCCACCACCCACGGCCAGCAGCGCCGCCGAGGTGCCGACCGCTCCCGCGACCTTGTCGCGGGGGAACTCGTCGCGGATGATCCCGAACGTCAGCGGCAGCACCCCACCGCCGAGACCCTGCACCGCGCGCGCTGCGATCAGGACCCCGATCGTCGGTGCCAACGCCGCCATCAGGGAGCCGACGGTCAGCGCCGCGAGGGTGAAGACGAGCATCCGCTCCTTGCCGACCTTGTCGCCGATCCGGCCGATGATCGGGGTGAAGACCGATGCCGAGAGCAGGTAGGCGGTGAGCACCCAGGTGACGGTCGCCTGGTCGGTGTCGAGCGCCTTCTCGATCGTCGGCAGCACGGGGTTGACCATCGACTGCAGCAACGAGAACGACGCGACGCCGACGCAGAGCACGACGAACGTGACGCGGTAGTCGGTGCGGCGGTCGGTGGCAGACATGGGGATCCTCGAGATCGGGAGACGGCGGCGCTCAGGTAGTTGACCAGATCAAGCATCTGGGACGCTCCGGCATTCCCGCCGAGCGCGTGATCCTGTTCACCCGGGCCCACGAGGGCCGGGGTCACTGGCAGGATCGGAGCGTGAACGACCACGATCTCGAGCTGCTCCGCCGGGCCATCGCGATCTCTGCGAGCGCGCGCGAGCACGGCAACCACCCCTTCGGCGCGCTGCTGAGCGATCCGTCGGGCTCGGTGGTGCTCACCGCGGAGAACACCGTCGTCACGGGTCGCGACGTCACCGGGCACGCCGAGACCAACCTGGTCCGGCTGGCTTCCGCGACCTACGAGCCGAGCGAGCTCGCGGCGTACACGCTCTACACGAGCTGCGAGCCCTGCGCGATGTGTGCGGGCGCGATCTACTGGGCCGGGGTGGGCCGGGTCGTCTACGCGCTGAGCGAGGTCGAGCTCTACCGGCTGACCGGCGACCATGACGAGAACCCGACGCTCACCCATCCGTGCCGCTCGGTCTTCGCGGACGGCCGGCGCCCGACGGCGGTCGACGGCCCCGCACTCGAGGACGAGGCACGGGTGCCGCACATCGGGTTCTGGGTCGACGGGCCGACCGACGGGGGCTGAGGTCAGGCGGGCTCGCTGATGTTGACCAGCCAGGTCAGCCCGAAGCGGTCCTTGCACTGGCCGAACACGTCGCCCCACATCTGCTTCTCGAGCGGCACGTGCACCTCGCCGCCGGTCGAGAGCGCCTCGAACCAGCCGCGCAGCTGGGCGTCGTCGTCGCCGCTCAGGCTCAGGCAGTTCATGTCGCCGCGGGTCATCGGGGCATCACTGGGGGAGTCGGAGCCCATCAGGGTCAGCGGGCCGGCGGCGAGCTGGGAGTGCATCACCTTGTCGGCCTGGTCGCCCTCCATGCCCATGTCGCCGTAGGTCATGACGCTGAGCTCGCCGCCGAAGAGCGACTGGTAGAACTCCATCGCCTCGCGTGCCTCGCCGAGGAAGTGCAGGTAGGGGTTGAGCAGCGTGGTCATCGGATCTCCTTGGTAGGGGTGTGGCGAGTCTGACTCGGCGCGGCCGCGAGAATCATCGCCGCGTCGCGACCGGTAGGAAGGGAGCATGACGGAGACCGCTGACAACCTCGCGCGCGAGCGTGAGCGGGCGCTCGATCGGCTGCGCTCGCTGCAGGACGACTTCGCCGGTGTCGTCGAGGCGTCGAAGGACTCGAACGCCGACGACGAGCACGACCCGGAGGGCCACACGATCGCCTTCGAGCGCTCCCAGACCTCGACGCTCATCCGCCAGGCCGAGCAGCGGTTGGCGGAGGTGGAGGCGGCCCGACGGCGGCTCGCGGACGGGACGTACGGCGTGTGCGAGGTCTGCTCGGAGCCGATCGCCGCCGATCGGCTCGACGCACGCCCGACCGCGCGCACGTGCGTGGCTCACGTCGACGGCTGACCGTTCAGGCCAGACCATCAGGCCGGACCTTCAGGCCGGACCTTCCGGCCAGCCCGCGCAGGTCGGGCGGCCCGTCGACGGCGTGCTCGCGCAGCATCTCGATCGGGATCAGCTCGAGGGCGCGGTAGTTGGTCGAGGCCAGGACGACCGGCGCCGCGGCTCCGGCCTTGTAGGACTGCAGCCAGCGCCCCGCGACCACGCACCACCGGTCGCCGGGGTGCAGCCCCGGGAAGGACCACTCCGGTCGCGGTGTGCCCAGGTCGTTGCCGACCGAGCGCTGATGCTCGAGGAAGTCGGCGGTGACCACCGCACAGACGGCGTGCAGCCCGGCGTCGTCGGGCCCGCACGAGCAGCTGCCGTCCCGGTAGAAGCCGGTGACCGGGTCGGTGCCGCACGGCTCGAGTGCCCCACCGACGACGTTGCGCTCCACCACGTGCCGAGCCTAGGGCACCCCATCGGGCACACACGTCACACCGGACGGGCAGTCCCTGACGTTGGCGCGGGTTGCAATGCCCGTCAACACCAGGGATACCCGGTCGACCGGGTATCCCAGCCGGCCCCAGCGAGCGCTCAAGCGCAGTTGTCGCACTCGCCGATCGGGGGGATCGCCATGAAGCAGGTCGGGCAGATGGAGGGCATCTCGGCCTCGCGGGCCTTCTTGCGCTCGCGGGAGAGCACCATGCCGTAGCGCGGCGAGAGCGAGGCGTGGCCGCCGTCGGCCGGCATCACGGCGTCGGCCCAGCGGTAGCACTCCATCCGCGACGCGGCGGCGTGCTTCTCGCGGGCGACCGGGTCGGTGATCGGGTCGGCGCCGGTTAGGCGGAGCACCGCGTCGTAGTCCTCGCCGACGGTGCCGTGCAGCTTGTGCACGACCAGCGAGATCAGCGGCGGCTCGCCCTGCTCGAGGTTGACCGCGGCGACCTTGGCCAGGACGCGCCCGATCCAGTGGTTGGCGTGCCCACCCGTGTGCACCCCGGCCGCCTCCTGCACGGCGGCGGCGAGGTCGGTGTGGGTGATCAGGGCGTGGTAGGTCCCGGCGACGTCGGTCAGGACGGTGCGCGCCTCGACGGCCCACAGCTCCTCGGCCTCGGCCGAGTCCACTTCCTCCCGCTCTCCATCGGGATCCGAGGGATCGGGGGTGCGCCAGTGGGTGACCTGTTTGACCGTCATCGATTCCGTCCCGGGCCGAGGTGTGTCACGCGTGGTCGCGCGGCGCCAGCTCTTGTCCCGTCTCCTCATCGTAGGCCGCGCACGCCCAAGTGCCACCATGCGTCGTATGCAGTGCGACTACTACGCCCGCGCCGAGTGCCGCTCGTGCGCCTGGATCGAGCGTCCGTACGCCGACCAGTTGGCGGCCAAGCAGGCGCACTGCGAGTCGCTGCTGGCCGGCCATCGCGAGCTGGCGTGGGAGGCGCCGCAGGCGAGCGCGGAGGCGGGATTTCGCAACAAGGCGAAGATGGTGGTCGCCGGGACGACGGACGCCGCGACGCTCGGGATCCTCGATCCCGCCGGTCGCGGCGTCGACCTGCGCGACTGCGGCCTCCACGAGCCGGGCCTGCGCGAGAGCCTGCCGGTGCTGGCCGAGCTGGTCGCCCGGGCCGGCCTCACGCCGTACGACGTGGCGGCGCGACGCGGCGAGCTCAAGCACCTGCTCGTCACCCGAGCGCCGAGTGGCGAGCTGATGGTGCGCTGGGTGCTGCGGTCCCAGGAGCCGGTCGCGCGCCTGCGCAAGCACCTGCCGTGGCTCCTCGACCGGCTCCCGGTGGCCGTCGCGTCGGTCAACCTGCAGCCCGAGCACAAGGCGGTGCTCGAGGGTGAGCGCGAGATCGTGCTGAGCGATGGGGCGACCCTGCGGATGCGGGTCAACCACCTCGACCTCCACCTGCGTCCGCAGAGCTTCTTCCAGACCAACACCGCGATCGCCGCCGCGCTCTACCGCCAGGCGACGACCTGGGTCGACCAGGCGCACCCGCGCGAGGTCTGGGACCTGTACTGCGGCGTGGGTGGCTTCGCCCTGCATCTCGCGCGCGAGGGCCGCCGGGTGCGCGGTGTCGAGATCAGCCCCGAGGCGATCCGCAGCGCCGAGCACACCCGCGACGAGGCGGGGCTCCCCGGCGTCGGCTTCGAGGTCGGCGACGCGACGCGTGTCGGTGCGGGCCGCCCCGACCTCGTCGTCGTCAACCCACCCCGACGCGGCATCGGGCCGGAGCTGGCAGCCTGGATCGAGGCGTCCGACGCCCGCGGGGTCGTCTACTCCAGCTGCAACGCCGAGAGCCTCGCGCGCGACCTCGACGCCCTGCCGTCGTACGTCGCCCGCCGGGCCCGGCTCTTCGACATGTTCCCCCAGACCGCCCACCACGAGGTGCTGGTGGCGCTGACGCGGGCCTGACGTAGGTTCGACCTGTGGCCGAGGACTACTGCGATCTGTGTGACCTGCCGTTCAGCACCTGCGTCCACGGCAACCCACCGGCCCCGCCGCCGGTCGCGGCGCCGAAGGCCACGCCGGTGACCCGCCGACGCACCCCGGGCGCCAAGGCGGTCAAGGCCGCCGAGCCCGCGCGGCCGCGGCTGAGCACCCAGCCCGAGGACTTCAAGCCCTGGGTCGTCAAGCTGCTGCAGGAGTCCGGAGGCCGCGCCGAGGTCGACACGCTGATGGAGGAGCTCGGCACGCGGGCCGCCTCGATCCTGCTGCCGCGCGACCTGGAGCACGGTCCTCAGGGCGAGCTGCGCTGGCGCACGGCGGCGCGCAAGGCGCGGGTCGCGCTGCAGGACGACGGGGTCCTGATCGCCCCGCAGCCCA
>CAEZXR010000047.1_pt1 | contig 9863 bp, 8 predicted proteins | sample 7265301 | NCBI WGS metagenome assembly CAEZXR01 (sample SAMEA6813913, study PRJEB35770) | freshwater metagenome | biome: Freshwater; feature: Freshwater reservoir; material: water | place: Czech Republic | collected 2017-04-14 | depth 30m m
CGACCTTCATGGTCACCCGCTGAGCATGTCTCGGCTCCGGACGCTGGCCGCCGCGGTCCTCGTGACCGTGGCGGCCGGCGCCAGCCTGGTGCTGCCCGCCGCCCCGGCGTCGGCGGCTGCGTGCACGACCGACGCGGGCGTCAGCGTCGTCGTCGACTTCGCCGGACTCGGCGGGGGAGTCGACCAGGTCTGTCTCCCGGACGGGGGCGGCGACAAGGCAGCCGCGCTCTTCGCCGAGGCGGGCTTCCCACTCACCTACGCCCAACGCCAGCCCGGCTTCGTGTGCCGGGTGAGCGGCCTCCCGACGTCCGACCCGTGCGTCAACACCTCGCCCGAGGACGCGTACTGGGGGCTGTGGTGGTCCGACGGCGAGACCGGGGAATGGGTCTACAGCACCCTGGGCGTCGGCTCGCTCAGCATCCCCGACGGCGGTTACGTCGCGTTCGCCTTCGACGACTCGGCCTCCGACCAGATCCGCCCCGGGGTCGCGCCTGCGACGCACCCCGACTCGACGCCCAGCCCGAGCACCCGACCGACGACGCAGCCCACCGCCCGACCCACCACCCGGCCCACCGACCGGCCCACCGCCCTGCCCACCGGCTCGACCGACGGGCCGCGATCGACGACGGAGCCGAGCGGCCCCGGGTCGGGAGCCGTCGAGGCGACCTCGGCCGCGACCTCGGCCGACGAGGAGTCCGCGCCGAGCGACCCGGCGTCCAACTCCTCGACAGCCTCGACAGCCTCGACCGACGAGCCGAGCGACGGCTCGGCCGGCGGCGATGCGACCCCGCCCACGTCCGAGGACGACGGCGGCCTGCCGACCTGGGTGGCTCCCGTGCTGGTCGCGCTGCTCCTCGGCGCCGCCGGTGTCGCGGTCGTCGTACGCCGACGCACCGGCGGCGACGCGTGAGGGCCGCGCGCCAGCCGCGCGACCTGCACCCGGTCGCCTGGTGGGTCTGGGCCATCGGCCTGGCCGCTGCGGCGTCGTTCACGACCAACCCGTTCACCCTGCTGCTCCTGGTGGGAGCCGCCGCCCTGGTCGTGACCCTGCGTCGCTCGGACCAGCCCTGGGCGGGCTCCTTCCGCATCTACGTCTGGCTGGGCGTCGCGATCGTGGTGATCCGGGTGCTCTTCCGACTCGTGCTCGGCGGCGCCTACCCCGGCACCGTGCTCCTCGACCTGCCGGAGATCCCGCTGCCGGACGCCGCCGCGGGCATCGTCCTGCTCGGGCCGGTCACCCGGGAGGCGCTGCTCGCGGGTCTCTACGACGGCCTGCGTCTCGCGACGATCGTGATCTGCATCGGCGCGGCCAACGCCCTGGCCAACCCCAAGCGGCTGCTGCGCTCGGTGCCGCCGGCGCTCTACGAGATCGGCACCGCTCTCGTGGTGGCGGTGACCGTGCTGCCGCAGTTCGCCGACAGTGTGCGACGGGTGCGCGCCGCCCAGGGGCTGCGCGCGGGTGCGACCGGTCGAGTCGGGCGGCTGCACCGGTTCCTGGTGCCGGTCCTCGAGGACGCGATCGACCGCTCCCTCGCGATGGCGGCCGGCATGGACGCTCGCGGCTACGGCCGCGCCGCCGGCCTGACGATGGCCGAGCGTCGGCGCACGGGCGCGCTCATGGTGCTCGGCCTGTGCGGCCTCTGCATCGGCACCTACGCCGTCCTCGACAGCACCGCCCCGCGGGTGCTGGCCGCGCCCATGCTGGTGCTCGGCGTGCTGCTGGCGATGGCCGGGCTGCTCAGCGCCGGACGTCGCGTCGAGCGCAGCCGCTACCGCGCGGACCGCTGGCAGTGGCCGGAGCTGGTGGTGATGGCCGGCGGCCTCGGAGCCGGCGTGCTCGGCTGGTGGGTCGGCGAGCAGGAGATCACGATCGCCTACCCCGACCTGGTCGCCGTGCCGACGGTCAGCCTCGCGGTGCTGGCCGGCATCGCCCTGGCGGTGGCCGGCGGCCTCACCGCACCGCCCGCAGCGACCGCGGCCTCGCGGGCGGGCCGATCGGCGGTCTTCGCGTGATCGAGCTGCGCAGCATCGGCTTCTCCTACGGCGCGGAGCACCCGCCGGTCCTCGACGGACTCGACCTCACCATCGGCGAGGGCGAGCTGGTGCTGGTCTCCGGGCCCACCGGGGTCGGCAAGTCCACCCTGCTCGGTGTCGTCACCGGACTGGTGCCGCGCTTCTCGGGCGGAGTCCTCGACGGCGACGTGCGGCTCGACGGCGTCAGCATCGTGCGCACCCCGCCGCGCGAGCGGGCCCACGCGATCGGCTATGTCGGCCAGGACCCGGCGATGGGCTTCGTGACCGACACGGTCGAGGAGGAGCTCGCCTACGGGATGGAGCAGCTCGGTCTGCCACCCGCCACGATGCGCCGCCGGGTCGAGGAGACCCTCGACCTGCTCGGCGTCGCCGACCTGCGCGGGCGCGACCTGCGCACCCTCTCAGGAGGCCAGCAGCAGCGGGTCGCGATCGGAGCGGTGCTGACCATGCACCCGAGGCTGCTGGTGCTCGACGAGCCGACCTCGGCCCTCGACCCGACCGCGGCCGAGGAGGTGCTGGCGACCCTCACCCGCCTGGTGCACGACCTGGGTGTCTCGGTGCTCCTCGCCGAGCACCGACTCGAGCGGGTGCTGCCCTTCGCCGACACGATGTGCCTGATGACCGGCGACGGCCGGGTCCAGGTCGGCGACACGGCGTCCCTGCTCGCCGGCTCCCCGGTGGTCCCGCCGCTGGTCGAGCTCGGCCTCGCCGCAGGGTGGCACCCCCTGCCGCTCAACGTCCGCGAGGCCCGGCGCCGGGTCCGCGGCTTGACCGACCGGCTCGTGCCGGTGCCCTCGGACCCGCCTGCTCCGCCGGCCGACCCGGGCCTCTCCGCGCGCTCCGTCACGGTCACCCACGGGCGCACCGTCGCGCTGCGCGACGTCGACCTGCTGCTGCCGCGCGGTCGGGTCACGGCGCTGATGGGACGCAACGGCGCCGGCAAGTCGTCGCTGCTGTGGGCGCTGCAGGGCACCGGTCAGCGTCAGTCCGGACGGCTCGACGTCGAGGGCGTCGACCCGGCCGACCTCGCCCCGGCGGAGCGGCGCCGCCGTGTCGGCCTGCTGCCGCAGAACGCCGCCGACCTGCTCTACCTGGAGACCGTCGCGGCCGAGTGCGCCGCCGGCGACGGCGGCACCGGCGCCTGCCGGCTGCTGCTCGACACCCTGGTGCCGGGGGTGCCGGACGACGCGCACCCCCGCGACCTCTCCGAGGGGCAGCGGCTCGCCCTGGCCCTCGCGATCGTGCTCGCGGCCCGCCCGCCGGTGGTGCTGCTCGACGAGCCGACCCGGGGTCTCGACTACGGCGCCAAGCGCGCCCTGTCGGCCAGCCTGCGCGAGCTCGCCGATGCCGGTCACGCCGTGCTGGTCGCCACCCACGACGTGGAGTTCGTGGCGCAGGCCGCCGACGAGGTGGTCGTGCTCGCCGAGGGCGAGGTCGTCTCCTCGGGACCGGTCCGCCGGGTCGTCGCCGAGTCGCCAGCCTTCGCCCCCCAGGTCACCAAGGTGCTCGGGGCGCCGTGGCTGCGGGTCGACGAGGTGCTGGCCGTGCTCGCCGGTCGACCCGCATGAGCGCCACCTCGCGCGCGGTGCCGCTTTCGCGGCGCTCCGCCGCCGTCCTGGGCCTCGCGTCGCTCGCCGGGTTGATGATGCTCGTCTGGCCGCTGCTGCTCCGGGTGCCCGAGGGCACCCGCGTCGACCCGCCGTTCCTCTTCCTGGTGCTGCTGCCGGTGATCGTCGCCGTCGTGCTGGCCGAGGTCAGCGAGGGCGGTCTCGACCCGCGGGTGCTCGCGATCCTCGGGGTGCTCAGCGCGGTCAACGCACTGGCCCGGGCCCTGTCGCCCGGCCTCGCGGGGGTCGAGCTGGTCTTCTTCCTGCTGGTGCTCGCCGGGCGGGTCTTCGGGCCCGGGTTCGGGTTCGTGCTGGGCTGCACCTCGCTCTTCGCCTCGGCGCTGATGACGGCGGGCGTCGGACCGTGGCTGCCCTACCAGATGCTCGTCTCCGCGTGGGTCGGGATGGGCGCCGGCCTGCTGCCCCGACGGCTGCGCGGCCGCGCGGAGATCGCGGCCCTCGCCGTCTACGGCGTCGTCGCGGCGTACCTCTTCGGCATGCTGATGAACCTCTCGAGCTGGCCCTTCCTGCTCGGTGTCTACGTGCCCGGCCACGAGAGCTCGCTGGCGTTCGTCCCCGGCGCGCCGCTGGGGGACAACCTGCGCACCTTCGGGGTCTACACGCTGCTCACCTCCACGGGTGGGTGGGACACGATCCGCGCGGTCACCAACGTCGTGGCGATCGTCGTGCTCGGCCCTACCGTGCTCAGCACGCTGCGCAGAGCCTCGCGCCGGGCGCTCGTGACCGGCGAAATCGCAGCGCGTCCGGTGCTCTGACGCCTACTCTTCGGGCACCCGCACCTGGAGGTCCCCCGTGTCCCGCACCCGCCGCGTCGTCGTCCTGCTCGCCATCGCCCTCGGCTGCCTCGCGGGTCTGGTCGCCCTGCCCGCGACCACCAGTGCCCGGGCCGTGCCCGCCGACGCGCTGGCCGAGCTGCGCCCGCTGACGACGTACGAGACGTCGGGCTACCGCTGGGAGAACTACGGGACCCCGGACCTGATCGAGCTGTACGTCGATGGCGCCGGCCGCCTGGGCGTCGTGAGCGTCGACCCCGAGGCGCACACCCTGACCGTCGAGACGCGCGACCCGTCCAGCTATGCGGTCGTCGGGGCGCCGCGGGTGATCTCGTTCGCCGACGCGCCGGTCTACGGCGACTTCTACGCCGCCCCCGACGGCACCTTCTACGTGCTGCTCGGCCGCGACAACCTCCAGGAGAAGGACGCGCTCGAGGTCGTCGACATCCGGCACTACTCAGCCGACTGGTCGCTGCTCGGCACCGGGCACCTGCGCGGCGACGCCGACGAGAACGGCATCTACGAACCCTTCGCCTTCAGTGCGCCCGACATGGCGATCGTCGGCTCGCGCCTGGTGGTCAACATGGCGCGCACGATGTACCAGAGCGGTGACGGACTCCACCACCAGGCCAGCCTGCCGTTCGAGGTCGACCCAGTCACGATGAAGGCGGCCAGCTTCGCCTCCCTCAACGGCGGCAACGCGCCCTACTCCAGCCACTCCTTCAAGCAGCTCGTGGCCGCCTCGGGCAAGGGGGTGGCGATCCTCGATCACGGCGACGCCTACCCGCGAGCCCTGCAGCTGAGCGTGCTGTCCGGCTACACGACCGGCAACAGGTCGGCGAAGGCCTTCACGATCTTCCCGTTCGACGGAGCCGTCGGCGACAACCGCACCGGCGTCGACGTGACGGCGATGTACGCCGGCCCGTCGGGCGTCCTGACGGTCGGCAACGCCGTCCCGCACCAGCACCCGGTCAAGGGCGTCTCCGGAGCCAAGGAGAGCTACCGGCGCAACGTCTACGCGATCAGCACCGACCCGGTGACCGGCACCAGCCGCTTCCAGTGGCTCACCGAGCTCGACCCCACGGGCGGCGCCACCGCGCTCGAGCCGCGGGTCGTGCAGGTCGCCGACGACCGTTACGCCGTGCTGTTCTCCCTGCGCACCGGCACGGTCGCCAAGGGCGCGCTCACCATGGAGTACCGCCTGGTCGACTCCAGCGGCGCCGTCCTCGCCTCGCGCAGCTGGCCCGGGTCCTACTTCAGCCCGATCACCGAGCCCGTGCTGCTCGGCCACGACATCCTGTGGGCCGGTCTCGACCCCCGCGTCGAGAACGAGTCGAGCGTCACGCCGTATCTCTACGGCCTCGATGTCAGCGACCCGACCACGCCTGTGCGCGTCGGGCAGGGGAGCACCACGAGCCCCACCTCGACCTCCACGCCGACCTCGAGCCCGACGCCCACGTCGTCGCCGACGCCCTCCCCGACCTCCCCGCCGACGACGCCCCCCACCGACGACCCGGCCGACTCGTCGCTGGCCGGGTTGCAGGCCCGGGGCGGACGGCTCAGCCCGGCTTTCACCCCCGACCTGCGCAGCTACCAGGTGAGCATGAAGCGCCGCCAGCGCAGCCTGCTGCTCACCGCGACGCCGTCGGTGCCCGGCGCGATGGTCGTGTGGAAGGCCTTCGGCTCGCGGATCGCCTCCACCGACATCAGCCTGTCGCTGTCGAGTGGCTCGACCAGCCTCGTGAAGGCCGTCGTCACCTCCGCCGACGGCAGCACCCGCACGACCTACAAGGTCAGCGTGACCCGGGCCTGAGACGGCTCAGGGGCGCACGAGCAGGATGCGGTCGTCGCCCTCGGTCGGCGTGCCGCGGGTGTCTCGGTTGCTCGTCATCACCCACAGGTCGCCGTCGGGGCTGACCTCGACGGTGCGCATCCGGCCGTAGTCGCCGACGAAGTACGCCGTGGCGTCGCTGGCCAGCGCGCCGTCGACGGTGATGCGCCACAGCCGCTCGCCCTTCAGCGCAGCCAGCCACAGGTAGCCGTCGAGGTAGGCGAGCCCGGAGGGCGACGCATCGTCGGTGCGCCAGGTGACCCGCGGGTCGACGTAACCCTCCGCCTCGCCGCCGGTGCCCTCGACGGCCGGCCAGCCGTAGTCGGAGCCCGGCTCGATGAGGTTGAGCTCGTCGAAGGAGTCGGCGCCGAACTCCGAGGCCCACAGCCGATCGCCGTCGAAGGCGAGGCCCTGCACGTTGCGGTGGCCGTAGCTCCACACGGCCGTGCCGCCGGGGTTGCCCGGCGCGGGATCCCCGTCGGCGGTCAGGCGCAGGATCTTGCCACCGAGGCTGCCGAGATCGGGCGCGCGCTCGGGCTCCCCGCCCTCGCCCGTCGAGGCGTAGAGGTAGCCGTCAGGCCCGAAGACCAGCCGCCCGCCGTCGTGGATGTAGCCGTTGGGGATGCCGGTGAAGATCGGCTCGACCGGCCCGATCCGGCCACCGCCGATGCGGGCGCGCACGATGCGGTTGTCGCTGACCGTGCTGACGTAGAAGTAGGCCAGGTGGTCGTTGTCGTACGTCGGCGAGAGGGCGACGCCGAGCAGGCCGGCCTCGCCCTGCGGGGCAGCTGCCTCGATCGTGCCGAGCTCGACCACGCGGTGGGCGTCGCCCTTGATCATCAGCACGCGGCGGGTGTCGCGCTCGGTGACGATCGCGTCGCCGTTGGGCAGGAAGGCGAGTCCCCACGGCGCCTCGAGGCCGGTCGCGATCTCCTCGACGACCTGCGGGTCCGCCGGCTCGCCGCTCGGGGTGCTCGTCCCCTCGGACGGACTCGGCCCGGTGGTGGGCTCGGTGGGCGTCGGCGACGCGCTGATCGGGGCGCTCGACGACGTCTCGATCAGGGTCACGGTGCTCTCATTGCCGTCGTCGACGCACGACGTGAGCAGCAACGCGCCGGTGATCCCGATCGCAGCCGCGGCGACCCTGCTGATCGGCCTCATCGCGAGCCCGAGCCTCAGGCCACGCGCTGCAGGAAGTCGAGCAGCAGCGCGTGCACCCGCTCGGGCTGCTCCATGGCGATGAAGTGGGTGCCGTCGAGCTCGGTGTAGGTGGCCCCGTCGATGCGGGCCGCGGCGGTGGCCATGTCGCGGGCGCCGGCGAGGACGTCCCACCTGCCGGCGACGAAGGCGGCCGGGACGCGGATGTTCTTCAACGAGACCCGACCGTGCTCGGAGGTGCGCAGCGCCAGGTGGAAGTACCAGCCCAGGGGGGTGGTGAGGAACTCGTTGACTGCGACCTCGGCCAGGGCGGGATCGCGCACGGGGAGCATGAAGCCGCTGTGGCTGATCAGGTCGATCGCGCGCGGCCCGACCGGCAGGCGCGACACGACGGGCGTGAGGGCGGGGCCGACGTACTTCATCACCCGCGAGAGGTTGACCGTCAGGGCGCGGGCGACCGGGTGCGGCAGACGGAGCGGGGCGAGCATGGTGCGGAAGGTGTCGCCGGGCACGCCGGCCACGGCGAACAGGCCGCTGACCCGCTCGGGGTGACGGAAGGCCAGCTCGAACATCGTGTTGACGCCCATCGACCACCCCATCAGCACGGCCCGGTCGATGCCGAAGTGGTCCATCACCGAGAGGCCGTCCTCGACGAACTCCTCGATGCCGACCCGGTCCGGGTCGCGGGGGCGGTCGGAGCCGCCCGTGCCGCGGTGGTTCCACGAGACGACACGCACGGTGCACGCCGGGTCGAGCAGCGCCGGCCAGGTCCACGGGTTGGTGCCGAGCCCGTTGCACAGCACGACGGTGGGGCCGGTCTTGGTCTCGTCGGGGTCGTTGGTCCACGCGCGCAGGCGCGTGCCGTCGTCGGAGAGCACCTCGTGGAAGGCGAGGGACGACGTGGCGGCGGCTCGGGCCGCGGAGATCCGCATGCCCTGATTGTGCCTGAGCCCGCCGACGATCAGCCCTGGCGCACCCGCGGTGTCGGGGCCGAGGTGCTCTGTTCGGCCTCCGGCGCCGTACGTCGGGCGGCGAAGTAGTCGTCCACCTCGTCGCGCTCGGCGCGACGCTGGGCCAGGGCGGTGCAGGCGACCATCGCGTTGCGGCGGGCCTGCTGCTGGGACTGGACGGCCCACTGCTGAGCGACGTCGCCCAAGGCGATGAACGGTGCGGCGAGCGGAAGGCTCCGAGACATCTGCAGCTCCTGGTGGTGGGTGCAGCCTCAGGCTAGACCCGCCTGCGCGCACTCCGCGTCTCCGTCGGATGACGACCAGGTGAACGATCACGCGCCGCCGCGGTGCGGTCTCAGTCGGGCACCGGGGCAGGCAGCGGGGGAGCGGTGCGCGTCGCCCCGACGCTGGCCAGCACGACGCAGGCCATCGCCAGCCACTGCAGCGGGCCGAGCAGCTCGCCGAGGACCACGATCCCGGCGAGCGCGGCGGCGGCCGGCTCCAGGCTCATCAGGATCCCGAACACCGCCGGCTTGAGGCTGCGCAGGGCGACCAGCTCGCAGCTGTAGGGCACCACCGAGCTCAGCAGGCCGACCGCGCAGCCGAGCAGCAGGACGTGCGTCTGGGCCAGGTCGCCGCGCCCGGCCGTGGCGGCGTACGGCGTGAACATCAGCGCCGCGACCAGGCTGGCCACCACGAGGCCGTCGAACCCCTCCCACCGCGCGCCCGTCTGCGCGCTGAGCAGGATGTACGACGCCCACGCGGCCCCGGCGAGGAGTGCGAAGAGCGCACCGGCGAGCGTGACGTCGCCGCCGTCGAAGCCGAGCAGCACCACCCCGACGGCAGCCAGCCCCACCCAGGCGAGGTCGCGCAGCCGGCGCGAGCCGAGGACGGCCAGGGTCAGCGGCCCGACGAACTCGATCGTCACCGCGATGCCGAGCGGGATCCGCTGGAAGGACTGGTAGATCGCCCAGTTCATGACGCCGAGACTGAGGCCGAAGCCGACGACGACGAGCCAGTCGGCGCGCGAGCGCCCCCGCAGCCGCGGTCGGGTGACGGCCGCCAGCACCACGACCGAGGCGGTCAGGCGCAGCCACACGATCGTGGTCGGCGCGACCTCGTCGAAGAGGCTCTTCGCGATGCCGGCGCCGAACTGCACGGACAGGATGCCGATCAGGACCAGCCAGATCGGTGAGAGCAGCCGCGCGGTCGAGGTGCTCATGGGTCCCATCTAAGCGTGCCCCGCGGTCCGGCCGGGGGGCGCCCGCGGACACGCGCGCGGGTCGACCCCGGCGGCGCCGTACCCTGGAGTCATGACCGGCTCGACCTCCCAGGACCCCGCCCCGCACGACCTCAAGCCCCGCTCGCGCGACGTCACCGACGGCCTCGAGAAGGCTGCCTCGCGCGGCATGCTGCGTGCGGTCGGCATGGGCGATGACGACTGGGAGAAGCCGCAGATCGGCGTGGCCTCGAGCTGGAACGAGATCAC
>CAEZXR010000048.1_pt1 | contig 9692 bp, 9 predicted proteins | sample 7265301 | NCBI WGS metagenome assembly CAEZXR01 (sample SAMEA6813913, study PRJEB35770) | freshwater metagenome | biome: Freshwater; feature: Freshwater reservoir; material: water | place: Czech Republic | collected 2017-04-14 | depth 30m m
AGTGCCGCCGAGCGCTAGCGAGGTGGTGTATCGAGACCTCCGCAGCCGGGGTCGCCAGGTCTCGACACGGCGCTGACGAGCGACCTCAGCGGGCCTGGACTACGGCTGAGAAGTCGCTCAGGTCGCTGTCGCCGACCTCGTTGTAGGCCAGCACCTGGAAGGCCCAGAAGCCGGTGCCGAGCTTGATCGAGACGGCGGTCACCGTGGCGTCGACCTCGAAGGTCTTCGTCTTGACGATCTGGTTGCGGCCGTTCACCTTGTGGGCGTAGACGGTGTAGCCGAGGATCCGCGAGCCGCCGTCGAAGGGTGCGGCCCAGCTGATCGATGCGGTCCGCGCGCCGCCGCGCGGTCCGGCCTTGGCCTTGCCGATCAGCGGTGCGTCGGGTGCCGTGACGGTCGGGTCCGGCTCCTCCGGGTTGGTGGTGACCGTGACGCTCGCGCCCGGTCCCGGGCCGGCGCTGTTGGCGGCCGCCACCGACAACGTGTACGCCGTCGACGGGTTCAGGCCGGTGAACGTGTACGAGCGCGCGGTCGGTGCCAGGACGACGCTCGACCCGCCGCCGGTCCGCGAGAGGCGGTACTCCGTCACCGGGCTGCCGCCGTCGCTGGCCGGGGCCGACCAGGTCAGCGTGACCGAGACGGGGCTGAGGCCGGATGTGGCGAGACCGGTCGGTGCGCCGGGCGCGGTGCCGGTGCTGGTGCCGCAACCGGCCGCGGACAGCGAGTACTGACCGAGGCTGCCGTAGTCGCTGTAGCCGGTGGTCAGCGGGTTGCCGCTGCCGACGCCGTCGACGGCGGCGTAGATCGGGGCGCCGGTGGCGGCGTACGTGAGCGAGGCGTCGAGGCCCGACGCGACGTCGTTGTTGACCTTGGCCGAGGCCGGGTCGGCGGTCGCGAGCACCTTGCCGGTGGCGTCGAGCACCGTCAGTTTGATGTCGAGGTTCGGGCTGACCGGCGCGGGCGTGGCCTTGAGCACGACGTCACCGGTGCAGGAGCCGAGGGAGTAGACGTCGACATCGGACGGGGTGCTGATCACGTTGGGCGTCGACGCGATCGGCAGGGTCGTGGCTGCAGCCGCGACCGTGTTGCCGACGTCGTCGGTGCGCATCGGAGCGCCGGTGGCGATCACGTCGAGGTCGGCCTGCTTGTTGTTGGCGTTCTTGTACTCGCCCTTGTCCCACTGGCTCAGGGGCAGGTTGGCCGAGCCCATCAGCGGACCCCAGAGGCCCTGGCCCTCGTAGTAGTCGACGCCGTTGACGACCCCGTCGTGGAGCAGACCGAAGTTGTGGCCGACCTCGTGCGAGATCGTCTCGGCGACTGTCTTGGCGTCGTTGTAGTAGCCCGAGAACGTCCAGGCGGGCTGGTAGGCCATGTGATCGCCGGCTTCGGTGAAGACGTCGGTGTAGGCGATGCCCAGGCACGACGGGTCACCGCAGATCTGCTGGTGCGCGCTCTTGTTGTTGGTGACCACAGCGACGGTGCCGAAGACCTGATCGCCCGACCCGGAGCGGTCGATCGCGGCGGCGGCCGGCGCCTGAGTGGTCACGTCGACGTCGAAGGGTGCGTAGTCCTCCGTCACCCGCTGCCAGATCTCCTGCATCGCCGCGTGCTCGGCCTCGCTGAAGGTCGACGTGTTGGCGTCGAGGGAGTAGCCCTCCACCGACTTGGTCACCAGGCCGTCGCTGAGCCACTGGGAGTCGTTGGCGACGGTGTAGCCGTCGAAGTCGAGGTAGATCGTGCGGTTCGATCCGGGCTTGCTGTGCAGCTGGAAGGTCTGCGAGCTCGGGTACGGCGCCGCCTTGCTCGCCGCGGCGCGGGCCGCGCTGCGCCGTTCGGAGGCGGACGGTGCGGCGTAGTCACGCTCGCGGAAGAAGAGCTTGCCGCTCGTCCCGATCCAGGCGGTGCTGTCGGTGCGCAGGACGTCGGCCAGCTGCGCGGCCGAGAGGCCGTTGAGGCGGGCGACCGCGGCCAGGTCGCTCCCGATGGCGACCAGTGCCGCCGCGCCCTGAGCCGGACGGGCCAGCGACGGCTCCGTCGGCGCGGCGTCGGCGGTGGGGACGATGGCGAGGGAGAGCCCGGTCGCGGCGAGGCCGAGAGAGAGGGCGGCACGCATCACGCGGGCGAGTGAGGACGACATGGGACTCCTTCGAGGTGGGTCCGCAACGCTAGCCGCCGAAGGGCCGCTTCGTGTGTCGAACGTCTCAGCCCGCGTCGAGTGGTCCAGATGACGCGGCGCGCGCCACGGCCACGCACCACTGACCGGCGGCGGCCTCCACCTCCGCGCCGGAGGTGGACCGGGGCCGGGTCAGGGCGCAGCTGAGCCAGGCATCGCCGAAGAGGCCCTGGAAGACCACCCGCTTGACCGGACCGGTGCGGCACAGCACGCCGGTCGAGACCGAGCCGAAGGCGGGTGCGTCGCGGATCGTCCGGCACCCGCGAGGTGCCGCGGCTGCGTCGGCGAGCTCGCGCGCCCGCTCGGGGGTCACCGGCGGGGCGAAGACCCAGCCGCGCGCGATGCTGTGTGCTGTGCCGCGCCAGGTGCAGGCGTACTCGTGCGCCACGTCGGTGACACCGGGAGCGACCTCCGCCCGGTCGCCGTTCGCGTAGGACTCCGCCTCGGCGACCTCCTCGCCGAGCGCGAGCTCGGCCTGCTCCTGGCTGATCGCCGGGCAGAAGTCGGCGCGGGCCACCACGACGTCCGTGGTGTCGTACGCCGCCAGGGACGTCGTGCTGAGGCTCGGCTTGGCCGTCGGCTGCCCGGATCGCGGCGTCGTCGACTCGTCCTCGCCGGCGCGCACCAGGAGCACGGCCGCCACGACGACCAGCAGCAGCGCGGCGACGCCCGCGACCACCGCGACGGGGCGCCGGTCGCCCAGGATCGCGGCGCGACCGGGTGCGCGACGGCGGGCAGACATGGGCGTCACGATACGGCGGGCCACGCCCGCGGCCGTCGGGTCCCGGGCCGACCTGGGCGCCTCGACTAACCTCGCTGAGGTGATCCGCTTCGAGAAGGTGAGCAAGACCTATCCCGGCACGAGTGCCCCGGCGCTCGACCAGGTCTCGGTCGACGTCGCCAAGGGCGAGTTCGTCTTCCTGGTCGGCACGTCCGGCTCGGGCAAGTCGACGGCCCTGCGCCTGGTGCTGCGGGAGATGCGGCCCACCAACGGCCGGGTCTACGTCGCCGGCAAGGAGATCAACCGGCTCGCCGGGTGGAAGGTGCCGCGACTGCGGCGCCAGATCGGCACCGTCTTCCAGGACTTCCGGCTGCTGCCGTCCAAGACCGTCGCCGAGAACGTCGCCTTCGCCCTGCAGGTGATCGGCAAGTCTCCCAAGGAGATCCGTCGGGTGGTGCCCGAGACGCTCGAGTTGGTCGGCCTCGACGGCAAGGCGGACCGGATGCCCGACGAGCTCTCCGGTGGCGAGCAGCAGCGGGTCGCGATCGCCCGCGCGTTCGTCAACCGGCCGATGATCCTGATCGCCGACGAGCCCACCGGCAACCTCGACCCCACCACCTCGGTCGAGATCATGAAGCTGCTCGACCGGATCAACCGCACCGGCACCACCGTCGTCATGGCGACTCACGACCACGGCATCGTCGACCAGATGCGCAAGCGCGTCATCGAGCTCGAGGACGGCCGGGTGATCCGCGACCAGGAGAGCGGCGCCTACGGCTTCCAGCACTGATCCCCGCACCGCCCACCTCAGAGAGTCATCTCCCTCATGCGCTACGTCTTCTCGAACCTCGGCCAGGGCCTGCGCCGCAACCTGTCCATGCACCTCGCCGTGATCCTCACCCTCTTCGTGTCGCTGACCCTGGTCGGTGCCGGCGTGCTGGTGAAGCAGCAGGCCGACAAGGCCGCCGACCAGTGGGGCAACGAGCTGCAGATCACGGCGTACCTCTGCCGTGACGACGACCCGAGCAGCAACTGCCTCGGCGCGGTCAACCCCGCCGAGAAGAAGGCGCTCACCAAGGTCGTCGAGCAGAACCCCGAGGTGGAGTCCTACTACTTCGAGTCGCAGGCGACGGCGTACGACAAGGCTCAGGAGCTCTTCGACCCCAAGCTCTTCGACGGCGACACCCCGGTGCTGCGACCCGGCGACTTCCGCGAGTCGTTGTGGATCACGCTCAAGGACCCCGACGAGTACCAGGGGATCAGCAGTGCGGTCGTCGGTCTCGACGGGGTGGCGAGCCTGGAGGACCAGCGCAACATCGTCCAGCCCATCCTGCGCAGCATGCGGGTGATGCAGATCGCCTCGCTCGGCACGGCGGCCTTCCTGGTGCTCGCGGCGCTGCTGCTGGTGGCCAACACGATCCGGCTCGCGGCGTTCGCCCGCCGCAAGGAGATCGCGATCATGAGACTGGTCGGCGCCTCGACGCTGTACATCGCCCTGCCCTTCCTGCTGGAGGCGCTCTTCACCGCGATGATGGGTGTGCTGCTGGCCGGAGGAGCGCTCGCCGCAGGCATGTGGTTCGGCGTGCACCAGCGTCTGGAGGACTTCCTCGGCTTCATCCCGTGGATCGGACTCGACGACTTCGTGTACGCCGCCGTCGTCGTCGGTGTCCTCGGGCCGGTGCTCACGCTGGTCCCGACACTCCTGCTGACGCGCAAATACCTCAAAGTCTGACCTCGAGCGCTTACCGTCGAGGCGTTCACTTCCCCGAACGCTGAAGGCAGACCAGGTGCGCTACTTCCCCAGCGCCCCCGGCCGGCGCATGGTGGCGGTCCTTGCGACCGGTCTCCTGGCGCTCGGTGCGGTGGCCGGACCTCTCGCGAACGCCGACGACGACCTCTCGGACAAGAAGAAGCACGTCGAGCAGCGCATCGACGACGCGCAGAGCGACCTCGGCGAGGCGAGCAACGCCCTGCGCAAGGCGCAGAACGCCCTCGACGACGCGGCCGACCGGCTGGAGGTGGCCAAGGCCGAGCTGAGCGCCGTGCGCGACAAGCTCGCCGACGCCCGGATCGAGGACGCCCGCCTGGCCGACCGCCTCGCCGAGGCCGAGACGCGCCTGGTCACCGCCCGCGCCGAGCTCGTCGACGGGCGGCAGGCGCTCGCCGCCCAGCGGGTCCAGGTGCGCAGCACCGTCACCTCGCTCTACGAGCAGGGCGACCCGCAGCTGCTGGCCTTCGCTTCCCTGATGAACGCCGACTCCCCGGCCGACCTGACCCGCCGCCAGGAGCTCAACGGCACCATCGTGGGTCGCGAGACCCAGGTCTACGACGACCTCGACGAGGCCGAGCAGGCGCTCGCGCTCCGTGCGGCCGAGGTCGAGGCCGCCAAGGTCAGCGTCGCCGCCGAGCGCGAGGCGGCCGCCGAACGGCTCGCCGAGCTGAAGCGGCTGACCCAGCAGGCCGTCGCCGGCCGGGAGACCGTCCGCGGCCTGTACGCCGAGCGCCTCGACGCCCGGCGCGACGCGATGGCCGCCAAGGCCAAGGACCGTGCCCTGCTGGCCAAGCTGCGCCGCCAGGAGGCGAGGATCCGAGCCCAGATCCTCGCCGCGTCACGCCGTGCCGGCGAGGGCGTCAGCGCGAGCGCCGACGGCTACCTGCTGCCTCCCGTGACGGGTCCGATCACCTCGCCGTACGGCTATCGGATCCACCCGATCTACGGCTACTACGGCTTGCACGACGGCACCGACTTCGGTGTCTCCTGCGGGGAGGGGATGCGAGCCGCAGGCACCGGCACGGTGATCTCGGAGTCGTACTCCTCGGTCTACGGCAACCGCCTCTACCTGAGCCTCGGCCAGGTCAACGGCAAGAACCTCACCGTCGTCTACAACCACGCCAGCTCCTACGTCCTCGACGTCGGCGACCGCGTGCAGCGCGGCGACATCGTCGGGTACGTCGGCAACACTGGCTGGTCCACCGGCTGCCACCTGCACTTCACCGTGCTGGTCGACGGCACGGCCGTCGATCCCGAGAACTGGCTCTGACCGATTCCCCGTTGACCGCGCCTGAGAGACTGGTGGGATGGCGAAGGAGACGGGGCGCAAGCTCGTAGCGCAGAACAAGAAGGCGCGCCACGACTACCTCATCGAGGACACCTACGAGGCCGGGCTGGTGCTGATGGGCACCGAGGTCAAGTCGTTGCGCCAGGGGCGCGCGTCGCTGGTCGACGGCTTCGTCGACATCGACGGGCACGAGGCGTGGCTGCACGGCGTGCACATCCCGGAGTACGCCCAGGGCACCTGGACCAACCACTCCGCCCGACGTAAGCGCAAGCTGCTGCTCAACCGCATCGAGATCGACAAGATCGAGCGCCGGGTCAACGAGAAGGGCCTGACCGTGGTGCCGCTCTCGCTGTACTTCGTCGACGGTCGCGCCAAGGTCGAGATCGCGCTCGCGAAGGGCAAGAAGTCCTGGGACAAGCGCCAGGCGCTCGCCGAGCGGCAGGCCGACCGCGAGACCGAGCAGGCCGTCGGTCGTCGCCTCAAAGGGATGGGTGACTGATACCTAGAACGCGTTCTAGGATCCGCCCGTGACCGACGGAGAGTGCACGACGGCGTTCGAGCCGTTGCGAGACCTGCTGGCGCGCCATCTCGACGACGGCACCGACCTGGGCGCCGCCGTCGCCGTGGTGCACCGAGGCGACCTGGTCGCCGACCTGTGGGGCGGCCAGGCGCGACCGGGCGTCGCCTGGGAGCGCGACACCATCGTGCAGGTCTGGTCGGTCACCAAGACGCTGGCCGCGCTCGTCGTGCTCGCGCTCGCCGATCGGGGAGACCTCGAGCTGGACGCGCCCGCCGCCCGCTACTGGCCGGCCTTCGCTGCCCACGGCAAGGGCGAGGTCACGGTGGCGCAGCTGCTGGGCCACACCTCCGGCGTGCCCGGCTGGAGCCGGCCGGTCAGCGTCGAGGACCTGCTCGATCTCGAGCTGAGCGAGGGTTGGCTCGCCGAGGAGTCGCCGTGGTACGAGCCGGGCACCTCGTCGGCCTACCAGATCCTCAACCACGGGCACCTGCTCGACGCCGTGGTCCGCGGCGCGACCGGTCGTCCGCTGGCCGACGTCCTGCGCGAGCTGCTCGCCTCGACCGGCAGCGAGTTCTTCCTCGGCGTCCCGGTCGACGCGCTCGGTCGATGCGCGGACCTCGTGCCCCCGGACTCGACCAGCGTCGACATCGCCACGATGCCTCCCGACCACTTCCTGCTGCGCACGATCGCCAACCCGTTCCTCACGATGCCCGTCGTCAACGGCGAGACCTGGCGGCGTGGTGAGGTCGGCGCAGCCGGTGGACACGGCAACGCCCGCGGCATCGCGCTCGCGCACAGCAGACTGCTCGCCACGCTCGGCCCGGCCACGATCGACGCGATGCTCACCGTCCAGGCCTCCGGTCCGGATCTGGTGCTGGGCGTCCCGATCACCTTCGGCACCGGCTTCGCCCTGCCCGGAGCGTCCTCGCCCGCGGTGCCCGAGGGGCGGGTCTGCTGGTGGACGGGCTATGGCGGCGCGATCGTCGTCAACGACCTCGATCGGGAGGTGACGGTGGCCTACACCCCCAACAGACTGGTCGATCACATGGTCGCCTCGCCGCGCACCGACGCCTACCTCGCCACTGCCTTCGCCTGCGTGGAGGCGCTGTGAGCACCCCGCACGTCGCGATCATCGGCGCCGGCTGCTCCGGGCTGACCACGGCCAAGCGGCTCGCGGAGTTCGGCGTCTCCTACGACCACTTCGAGCTGAGCGACGACGTCGGCGGCAACTGGTACTTCAAGAACCCCAACGGCCGCTCGTCCGTCTACGAGTCGCTGCACATCGACACCTCGACCGCGCGGCTGCAGTTCGAGGACTTCCCGGCGCCGGCGGACTACCCCGACTTCCCGCACCACACCCTGATCCACGACTACCTGCGCGCGTACGCCGACCACTTCGGCCTGCGCGAGCGCATCGAGTTCGGTGTCGGGGTCGAGCGCGCCGAGCGCCGTGCCGACGGCGGGTGGCAGCTCACGCTCAGCACCGGCGAGACCCGCGACTACACCGACCTGGTCGTGGCGAACGGGCACCACTGGAGTCCGTCGCTGCCCGACTACCCGGGCGAGTTCGACGGCGTCCTCCTGCACAGCCACTCCTACGTCAACCCGTTCGAGCCGGTCGAGATGCGAGGCAAGCGGATCGTCGTGGTCGGGATGGGCAACTCCGCGATGGACATCGCCTCCGAGCTGTCGACCCCGTGGATGGCGGAGAAGCTCTACGTGTCGGCTCGGCGCGGTGTCTGGGTGCTCCCGAAGTACCGCGGTGGGGTCGCGGCCGACAAGGTGATGGCGCCGCCGGACATCCCCCGCGAGGTCGGGCTCGCTGCCGGGCGGGCCCTGATCCGCGAGCTGGTCGGCAGCATGAGCGGCTACGGCCTGCCCGAGCCGGACCACGAGCCGCTGTCGGCGCACCCCTCGGTCAGCGCGGACTTCCTGACCAAGGCGGGCTCCGGCGACATCCACATGCGTCCGGCGATCGAGCGATTCGACGGCTCGTCGGTCGTCTTCACCGACGGCACGAGCGTGGAGGCCGACGTGGTGATCTGCGCGACCGGCTACCGGATGGAGTTTCCCTTCTTCGACGATGCCGAGACCGAGCTGCACCCCGACGACGAGCACCGCTACCCCTTGTTCAAGCGGATGATCAAGCCGGGCGTGGAGCACCTCTACTTCATGGGGCTCGCCCAGTCCTCGCCGACGATCGTCAACCTGGCCGAGCAGCAGTCGAAGCTGCTCGCCCGACTGCTCACCGGCACGTACGTCCTGCCGGAGGTCGCCGAGCAGGAGCGGATCATGCGGGCCGACGAGGCGGCGCACCTCGAGCAGTACTACGCCGCTCCTCGCCACACGATCCAGATCGACTTCGCGCGCTACTGCCTCGACCTGGTCGCCGAGATCGAGGCCGGCGAGGCCCGTGCCCGGTCGGCGGGCTGAGATGAGCTCCGCGCTCGGCCCGGCGCTGGCCGAGGAGCGGCTCGCGATCGCGGATCTCCTCGAGACGCTGACCCCCGAGCAGTGGCGCACGCCGACGCTGTGCCCGGCCTGGGACGTCCACGGCATGGCGGCTCACCTGGTCACCGCTGCCACCTTCTCCACCGGCGAGATGCTCGTCGGCATGGTCAAGGCCGGTGGGCGCCCGGATCGGCTGTCGGTGCTGATGGCGGCCCGACGCGCGCAGCAGTCGTCGGCGGAGTTGGTCGCCCAGTTGCGCGAGCACGCCGGGTCGCGCTCCGCGCCGCCGATCGTCGGGCTCCTCGGGCCTTACACCGACGCCCTGGTGCACCTCCAGGACATCTTGATCCCCCTCGGACTCGGCGACGACCGGCCCGCCGAGCGCTGGCGCCTCAGCCTGGACTTCCTGATGTCGCCGCGCGCCCGAGTCGGCTTCCTCGCTGCCCGCAGGCCCGCACTCACCTACGTCGCCACCGACCTCGACTGGTCGCACGGCTCCGGGCCAGCCGTCGAAGCACCCGCCGCCGCCCTCGCGCTGGCCCTGCTCCGGCGTACGCCGCGGCTCGGCGAGCTGACCGGACCGGGCGCCGGGACCCTCGTCGCGTGGGCCGGCGGTGACAACCCAGTGGGCAGCTGAGGCGTCGACCCGTAGACTGGTGCCACAACTCAAGAGGGGCTGATCGGTTTCGACTTGGGACGTTAGTTCCAGGGGAAGCGGGTCGAGAAGCCAGCGTCATCTCGTAAACGTTCGCTGGAAACCTATAACTG
>CAEZXR010000049.1_pt1 | contig 9644 bp, 20 predicted proteins | sample 7265301 | NCBI WGS metagenome assembly CAEZXR01 (sample SAMEA6813913, study PRJEB35770) | freshwater metagenome | biome: Freshwater; feature: Freshwater reservoir; material: water | place: Czech Republic | collected 2017-04-14 | depth 30m m
CGCGAACCTGACTGCACTCAGAGCAGTCCTGTCCGCGCCCGTGTTGGACAACGATCAGACCAGGGTGGTCGTGCCGCCTGCGGCCTCGATCTTCTGGGTGGCCGACGAGGAGAACGCGTTGGCGCTCACCTCGACCTTCACCGCCAGGTCGCCCTGGCCGAGGACCTTGACCGGCTGGCCCTTGCGGACCGCGCCACGGGCGACGAGCTCGTCGACCGTCACGGCACCGCCGTCGGGGAACAGCTGGTTGATGCGGTCCAGGTTCACGACCTGGAACTCCACCTTGAACGGGTTCTTGAACCCCTTCAGCTTGGGGAGCCGCATGTGGATGGGCATCTGGCCACCCTCGAAGGCGACCGGGACCTGGTAGCGGGCCTTGGTGCCCTTGGTGCCACGGCCGGCCGTCTTGCCCTTGGAGCCCTCACCGCGACCCACACGGGTCTTCGCGGTCTTGGCGCCGGGGGCGGGACGCAAGTGGTGCAGCTTGAGCGTCATGTCAGTCGACCTCCTCGACCGTCACGAGGTGACGGACGGTGTGGACCATCCCGCGGATCTCGGGACGGTCCTCCTTGACGACCACGTCACCGATGCGCTTGAGCCCGAGGCTGCGCACGGTGTCGCGCTGGTTGGCCTTGCAGCCGATGGTGGACTTGATCTGCTGGACCTTGAGCTGTGCCATCAGGACGACACCTCCGCAGAGGTGCCCGCCGGGACCTCGGCGCGAGCCTTGAGCAGGGCGGCCGGGGCCACCTGCTCGACCGGGAGACCACGGCGAGCCGCGACCTGCTCCGGCTGCTCGAGCATCCGCAGAGCCTCCACCGTGGCGTGCACGATGTTGATCTGGTTGGACGAGCCGAGCGACTTGCTCAAGATGTCGTGGATGCCGGCGCACTCGAGCACCGCACGCACCGGGCCACCGGCGATGACGCCGGTACCAGGAGCGGCCGGACGCAGCATGACGACGCCAGCCGCCTTCTCGCCCTGCACCGGGTGCGGGATCGTGCCCTGGATGCGAGGGACGCGGAAGAATGCCTTCTTCGCCTCCTCGACGCCCTTGGCGATGGCCGCCGGGACTTCCTTGGCCTTGCCGTAGCCGACGCCGACCAGGCCGTCGCCGTCGCCGACGACCACGAGGGCGGTGAAGCTGAAGCGACGACCACCCTTCACGACCTTGGCGACTCGGTTGATCGCAACGACGCGCTCGATGTAGGCGGTCTTGTCAGCAGCCTGGCCGCCGCGACGATCGTCACGGCCTCCTCGGCGCTCGCCACCCGAGCGCTGTCCGCGCTGGGCTCCGCTCATGAGACTTTCCTCTTCTCTCTGTTTCTAGCTTGTCGTGCGATCAGAAGGTCAGGCCGCCCGAGCGGGCGCCGTCCGCGAGGGCCGCGACGCGACCGTGGTACTTGTTGCCGGCGCGGTCGAAGACGACTCCGTCGACTCCGGCAGCCTTGGCACGCTCGGCGACGAGCTCGCCGACCTTCTTCGCCTTGGCGGTCTTGTCGCCCGAGTAGGAGCGCAGGTCGCCCTCCATGGTCGAGGCGGACGCCAGGGTCTTGCCGACGAGGTCGTCGACGACCTGGACCGTGATGTGCTTGGAGCTGCGGGTCACGACCAGGCGCGGACGCTCGGCGGTGCCGGAGATCTTCTTGCGACCACGGACCTGACGACGCAGGCGCGACTTGACGCGAGCGGCGGTGTGCTTGTTGTTCGACAGGGAGATACCCATGTCACTTACCAGCCTTTCCGACCTTGCGGCGGATGTGCTCGCCGGCGTAACGAACACCCTTGCCCTTGTAGGGCTCGGGCTTGCGCAGCTTGCGGATCTTCGCGGCGGTCTCGCCGACGAGCTGCTTGTCGATGCCGATGACACCGAGCTTGGTCGGGCTCTCGACGGCGAAGGTGATGCCCTCCGGCGCGTCGAAGATGATGACGTGCGAGTAGCCGAGCTGGAACTCGAGCTGGGTGGGGCCCTTGGAGATCACGCGGTAACCCACGCCGACGATCTCGAGCTTCTTCTCGTAGCCCTCGGTGACGCCGACGACCATGTTGTTGACCAGGGTGCGGGTCAGGCCGTGGAGCGACTTGCTGATCCGGTGCTCGTCGGGGCGCTTGACGTCCAGGACGCCTTCCTCACCCTTCTCGACCACGATCGGGGCAGCGACACTGTGCGACAGGGTGCCCTTGGGGCCCTTGACCGTGACGAGGGGGCCATCGATGGCCACGTCGACACCGGACGGGACCGTGACGGGGAGCTTGCCAATACGCGACATGCTGGTGTTTCTCCTTCTCGGTCTCGTCGTTACCAGACGTAGGCGAGGACTTCCCCACCCACGCCCTTCTGGTTTGCCTGGCGGTCGGTCAGCAGGCCCTGGCTCGTCGAGATGATCGCGACGCCCAGGCCGCCGAGCACCTTCGGGAGACCCGTGTGCTTGGCGTAGACCCGGAGACCGGGCTTGCTGATGCGGCGCACACCGGCGAGCGAGCGCTCACGGTTGCGGCCGTACTTGAGGGTGATGGTCAGCGTCTTGCCGACCTCGCCCTCGGCGGGGTCGACGACCACGTAGGAGGCGATGTAGCCCTCCTGCTGGAGGATGTCGGCCACGCCCTGCTTGAGCTTGCTGTACGGCATGGACACCGCATCGTGGTACGCCTGGTTGGCGTTGCGCAGACGAGTCAGCATGTCTGCGATCGGGTCAGTCATGGTCATGGAGGTTGTTCTCTCTCTTCTGTGGTTTCGCGTCCCCCGCAGGGCACGCGACCTTCAGCGGTAGTGGAGGCTGGTGGTCACCAGGAGGACTTGGTCACGCCGGGCAGCTCGCCGCGGTGGGCCATCTCCCGCAGGCAGATCCGGCACAGGCCGAACTTGCGGTAGACGGCCTTCGGGCGGCCGCAGCGCTGGCAGCGGGTGTAACCGCGGACCGCGAACTTGGGCTTGCGAGCGGCCTTGACCTTGAGAGCGGTCTTCGCCATGTCAGTTCTCCTTGAACGGGAAGCCGAGCTGCTTGAGCAGCGCGCGGCCCTGGTCGTCGGTGGTCGCCGTGGTGACGATCGTGATGTCCATACCGCGCGAGCGGTCGATCTTGTCCTGGTCGATCTCGTGGAACATGACCTGCTCGGTCAGACCGAAGGTGTAGTTGCCACGGCCGTCGAACTGACCCGGGTTGAGCCCGCGGAAGTCGCGGATGCGGGGCAGTGCGAGGGAGAGCAGGCGGTCCAGGAACTCCCACATGCGGTCGCCGCGCAGCGTGGTGTGCGCACCGATCGGCATGCCCTCGCGCAGCTTGAACTGCGCGATGGACTTGCGGGCCTTGGTCACGAGCGGCTTCTGACCGGTGATCGCGGTGAGGTCCTTGACCGCACCCTCGATCAGCTTCGAGTCGCGAGCAGCCTCGCCGACGCCCATGTTGACCACGATCTTCACGAGACCGGGGACCTGCATGACGTTGGGGATCTCGAACTCGGCCTTGAGCGCGGGGAGGATCTCCTCGCGGTAGCGGGTCTTGAGCCGCGGCGTCACGGACGCGCTGGCGACACCAGCGGTCTCGACCGCCTCGGTCTGGGTCTCGGTCATCAGATTTCCTTGCCGGTCTTGCGCGAGATGCGGACGCTGCGCTCGGCCTGGTACGTCGAGCCGTCGGGGCGACGCTTGGTGACCTCGTCACGGCGGAAGCCGATCCGGGTCACGCCGTCGCCCTCGACCAGCATCACGTTGGACACGTGGATCGGGGCCTCGGTGGTGATGATGCCGCCGGTGTTGCCGGCGCGGCCACCCTGGTTCACGACCTTGGTGTGCTTCTTGATGCGGTTGACACCCTCGACGATGACCCGCTGCTCCTCACGGAGCACCTGGATCACCTTGCCCTCGGCGCCCTTGTCCTTGCCGGCGATCACCTTGACGGTGTCGCCCTTCTTGATGTTCACAGAGTTGGCCATGACTCAGAGCACCTCCGGTGCGAGCGAGATGATCTTCATGAACTTCTTCTCGCGCAGCTCGCGGCCCACGGGACCGAAGATGCGCGTGCCACGGGGCTCGCCGTCGTTCTTGAGGATCACGGCGGCGTTCTCGTCGAAGCGGATGTACGAACCGTCGGCACGACGGCGCTCCTTGACGGTGCGAACGATGACGGCCTTGACGACGTCACCCTTCTTCACGTTGCCACCGGGGATCGCGTCCTTGACGGTGGCGACGATGACGTCACCGATACCGGCGTAGCGCCGACCCGAGCCACCGAGGACACGGATGCAAAGGATCTCCTTGGCACCGGTGTTGTCGGCGACCTTGAGTCGCGACTCCTGCTGGATCATTGAGTTTCTCCTGGTTGTCGAACTGGTTCTCGCGGTCTCACCGGACCGCGAGCCTGGTCGAACTCGTGGTGGAATCCGCGCCGGTGGGCACGGAGGGTGTCGCCCCGGAGGGCGAGCGAGGTGCTACTTGGCCTTCTCGAGGATCTCGACGACGCGCCAGCGCTTGGTGGCCGACAGCGGACGCGTCTCCATGAGGAGGACGCGGTCGCCGATGCCGCACTCGTTCTGCTCGTCGTGGGCCTTGTACTTGCTGGTGCGACGCAGCACCTTGCCGTACATGGCGTGCTTGACGCGGTCCTCGACGGACACGACCACGGTCTTGTCCATCTTGTCGCTGACGACCAGGCCCTCACGGACCTTGCGGGCGCTGCGGGCGCCGGTCTCGGTCTGCTCGGTCATGCCGTCTCCTCCGTGCTAGAACCCGGGGCGGTCCGGATGCCGAGCTCGCGCTCGCGCACCACGGTGTAGATCCGGGCGATGTCCTTCTTGACCGTGCGAAGCCGGCCGTGGCTCTCCAGCTGGCCGGTGGCCGCCTGGAAGCGGAGGTTGAACAGCTCCTCCTTGGCCTCGCGCAGCTTGGCCTCGATGTCGACGTCGTTGAGATCGTCGAGCTCGTGGGCAGCGATACCGCTTGCCATCAGAATTCACCCGCCTCTCGCGAGATGAACCGGCACTTCATCGGGAGCTTGTGCATCGCGCGGCGCATGGCCTCGCGAGCGACGTCCTCGGTGACACCGGAGAGTTCGAACATGACGCGGCCGGGCTTGACGTTCGCCACCCACCACTCGGGGGAGCCCTTACCGGAACCCATGCGGGTCTCGGCGGGCTTCTTGGTCAGCGGGCGGTCGGGGTAGATGTTGATCCACACCTTGCCGCCACGCTTGATGTGACGGGTCATGGCGATACGAGCCGACTCGATCTGTCGGTTGGTCACGTAGTGACCCTCGACCGCCTGGATGCCGAACTCGCCGAAGGCGAGCTTGGTCCCACCCTTGGCCGCACCCGTCCGCTTGGGGTGGTGCTGCTTGCGGTGCTTGACACGACGGGGCATCAACATGGCTCAGGCCTCCGATCCGGCTGCGGTGTCAGCGGCGGCCACGGGAGCGGCAGCTGCCTCGGCCGGGGCCTCGGCAGGAGCGTCCGAACGGGCCGGACGGTCGCTGCGGGTGCCACGGCTGGGACGCTCGGCGCCACGGTCGTTGCCGCGGGCCGGGCGGGCGGCGCCGCCGCGGCCGGGGACGCCGGCCTTGGCTGCAGCCTGGGCCTGACGCTCGGCACGGGTGCCGGCGACCTCGCCCTTGTAGATCCAGACCTTCACGCCGATACGGCCGAAGGTCGTCTTGGCCTCGTAGAAGCCGTAGTCGATGTCGGCACGCAGGGTGTGCAGCGGCACGCGACCCTCGCGGTAGAACTCGGTGCGCGACATCTCGGCGCCGTTGAGACGACCCGAGCACTGGATCCGGATGCCCTTGGCACCCGAGCGCATCGTCGTCTGCATGGCCTTGCGCATGGCGCGGCGGAACTGCACGCGGCCGGCGAGCTGCTCGGCGACACCCTGGGCGACCAGCTGTGCGTCGAGCTCGGGGCTCTTGACCTCGAGGATGTTCAGCTGGACCTGCTTGCCGGTGAGCTTCTCGAGCTCGCCGCGGATGCGGTCGGCCTCGGCGCCACGGCGACCGATCACGATGCCCGGACGCGCGGTGTGGATGTCCACACGGACGCGCTCACGGGTGCGCTCGATCTCGACCTTGGCGATGCCGGCCCGCTCCATGCCCTTGCTGAGCAGCTTGCGGATCGCGACGTCCTCGCCGACGTAGGCCTTGTACAGCTTGTCGGCGTACCAGCGGGACTTGTGGTCCGTGCTGATGCCCAGGCGGAAGCCGTTGGGATTGATCTTCTGGCCCATCAGGCACTCTTTCCGTTCTTGGGGGACGCCTTCTTCGCGGCCACCACGGGCGCGGGCTGGACGACCAGCGTGATGTGGCTGGTGCGCTTGTTGATGCGGGTCGCACGACCCTGCGCACGCGGACGCCACCGCTTCATCGTCGGGCCCTCGTCGACACGGGCGACGGAGACGACCAGGTCGCCGGCGTCGAGACCCTCAGTGGTCTCGGCGTTGGCGATGGCGCTCTCCAGCACCTTGTAGACCGTCTCGGAAGCGGCCTGGGGCGCGAACTGCAGCAGCGACAGGGCGTCGCCGACCGGCATGCCGCGGACCATGTCCACGACGCGCCGCGCCTTCATCGGGGTGATCCGCACGAAGCGGGCGGTCGCGAAGGAGCCCGGCTCGTCGCCGAGCAGCGACTCGCGACGCGCACTCGTGCGCTGGCGCTCGGTGGTGCTCATCGGCGGCGTCCCTTCCGGTCTTCCTTCACGTGCCCGCGGTAGGTGCGGGTCGGGGCGAACTCGCCCAGCTTGTGGCCGACCATCGCGTCGGTCACGAAGACCGGCACGTGCTTGCGGCCGTCGTGCACCGCGATCGTGTGGCCGATCATCGTGGGGATGATCATCGAACGGCGCGACCAGGTCTTGATCACGTTGTGGGTGCCCTTGTCGTTCTCGGCGTCCACCTTCTTGAGAAGGTGGCCGTCGATGAAGGGGCCCTTCTTCAGGCTGCGAGGCATGTCTCTACTTCCCTATCAGCGCTTGTTCTTGCCGGTCTTGCGACGGCGAATGATCTGGGAGTCGCTGGCCTTGCGCTTCTTGCGCGTGCGACCCTCGGGCTTGCCCCAGGGGGACACGGGGTGACGTCCACCGGACGTCTTGCCCTCGCCACCACCGTGCGGGTGGTCGACCGGGTTCATGACGACACCGCGGACGGTCGGGCGCTTGCCCTTCCACCGCATCCGGCCGGCCTTGCCCCAGTTGATGTTCGACTGCTCGGCGTTGCCGACCTCGCCGATCGTCGCGCGGCAGCGCACGTCCACGAACCGCATCTCGCCCGAGGGCAGACGCAGGGTGGCGCGCGAGCCCTCGCGGGCGATCAGCTGGGCGCTGTTGCCGGCCGAGCGGGCCATCTTGGCACCGCCGCCGGGACGCAGCTCCACGCAGTGGATCGTCGAACCGACGGGGATGTTGCGCAGCGGCAGGTTGTTGCCGGTCTTGATGTCGGCGTTGGGGCCGGACTCGACCGGGGTGCCCTGCTCGAGACCCTTGGGCGCGATGATGTAGCGCTTCTCGCCGTCGGCGTAGTGCAGCAGCGCGATGCGGGCGGTGCGGTTGGGGTCGTACTCGATGTGAGCGACCTTGGCCGGCACGCCGTCCTTGTCGTAGCGACGGAAGTCGATGATGCGGTAGGCGCGCTTGTGACCGCCACCGTGGTGCCGGGTGGTGATCCGGCCCTGGTTGTTGCGGCCGCCCTTCTTGGGCAGCGGCACCGTCAGCGACTTCTCCGGCGTCGTGCGAGTGATCTCGACGAAGTCGGCGACCGACGAGCCACGACGGCCCGGCGTAGTCGGCTTGTACTTGCGGATAGCCATGATTTCAGTCCTCTACTCGCCCGGTCAGGAGACCGGACCCCCGAAGATGTCGATGCGGTGGCCCTCAGCCAGGCTGACGATCGCGCGCTTGGTGTCCTTGCGCTTGCCCAGACCGTTCTTGGTCCGGCGCGTCTTGCCCACGCGGTTGATCGTGTTGACCGAGGTCACCTTGACGCCGAAGATCTTCTCGACCGCGATCTTGATCTCGGTCTTGTTGGCGTCGGGACGCACGATGAAGGTGTACTTGTTGGCGTCGAGGAGGCTGTAGCTCTTCTCGGACACGACCGGCGCGAGCAGGATGTCGCGGTGGTCCTTGTGCAGGGTGCTCACTTGGTGGCCTCCTTCGAGGTCCCGCTGACGAGCGCGTCGTACGCGCCCTTGCTGAAGACCACGTCGTCGGCGGCCAGCACGTCGTAGGTGTTGAGCTGGTCGACGGCCACCAGGTGCACCTGCTGCGCGTTGCGCAGCGAGAGCCAGGTGACGGTGTCGGTGCGCTCGAGCACGACGAGGAACTTGACCCGGTCGGAGAGACCGAGCAGCGCGCCGAGGGCGGCCTTCGTCGACGGCTTGTCACCGGAGACGAGCGAGTCGACGACGTGGATGCGGTCGTTGCGCGCCCGGTCGGAGAGGGCACCGCGCAGGGCGGCCGCCTTCATCTTCTTGGGGGTGCGCTGGTCGTAGTCACGCGGCTTGGGGCCGTGGACGACGCCACCACCGGCGAACTGCGGCGCACGGGTCGAGCCCTGACGGGCGCGGCCGGTGCCCTTCTGCTTGTAGGGCTTGCGGCCACCGCCGCGGACCTCGCCGCGACGCTTGGTGGACGCAGTGCCCTGACGAGCGGCAGCCTGCTGGGCGACGACGACCTGGTGGATCAACGGGATGTTGACGGCCACGTCGAAGATCTCGGCGGGGAAGTCGACCTTCACGGTCTTGGTAGCCATGCTCAGGCCTCCTGGCTCTTGGCAGCCGTGCGAAGGACCACGAGACCACCCTTGGGGCCGGGGACGGCGCCCTTGATGAGGATCAGGCCCTTCTCGACGTCGACGGCGTGCACGGTGACGTTCTGGGTGGTGACGGTGTCGCTACCCATCCGGCCGGCCATGCGGACGCCCTTGAAGACACGACCGGGGGTGGCGCAGGCGCCGATCGAGCCCGGCTTGCGGTGGTTGCGGTGCGCGCCGTGCGAGGCGGAGACACCGTGGAAGCCGTGACGCTTCATGACACCGGCGAATCCCTTGCCCTTGCTGGTGCCCGTCACGTCGATCTCCTCGCCTGCGGCGAAGGTGTCGACGGCGAGCTCCTGGCCGACGGAGTACTCACCGGCGGCGCTGGTGCGGATCTCGACGACGTGGCGGCGCGGGGTGGTGCCGGCCTTGGCGAAGTGACCGGCCTCCGGCTTGTTGACCTTGCGGGCCTCGATCTCGCCGAACCCGACCTGGATGGCGTTGTAGCCATCGGTCTCGGGCGTGCGGACCTGGGTCACCACGTTGGTGCTGGCGGCGATCACGGTGACGGGGACGACGCGGTTGTTCTCGTCCCAGAGCTGGGTCATGCCGAGCTTGGTGCCCAGCAGTCCCTTGGCGTTGCGTTCGAAAGTCATGGCGCTGTTCCTCAGAGCTTGATCTCGATGTCCACGCCGGCAGGAAGGTCGAGACGCATGAGCGAGTCGACGGTCTTCGGCGTGGGGTCGATGATGTCGATGAGGCGCTTGTGGGTGCGCATCTCGAAGTGCTCGCGAGAGTCCTTGTACTTGTGGGGCGAGCGGATCACGCAGTACACGTTCTTCTCGGTCGGCAGCGGCACGGGGCCGGCGACCTTGGCACCCGTGCGGGTGACGGTGTCCACGATCTTGCGCGCCGA
>CAEZXR010000050.1_pt1 | contig 9596 bp, 9 predicted proteins | sample 7265301 | NCBI WGS metagenome assembly CAEZXR01 (sample SAMEA6813913, study PRJEB35770) | freshwater metagenome | biome: Freshwater; feature: Freshwater reservoir; material: water | place: Czech Republic | collected 2017-04-14 | depth 30m m
CCACGACGTCGCCGTCGAGCAGGTCGACCAGGGGCAGCAGGTGGGCGAGCAGGTCGTCGCCCTCGGCGATCTCCGGGACGCCGTCGGGTGCCCAGACCTGCAGCGAGCTCACGAGACGAGCGAGACGGCCGCCGCGGCCATCGCCGCCGTCACGTCGTGGTCGGTCATCATCAGCGGCACGGCGGCGGTCCGCAGTCCGGCCGCCTGCAGTGCGGGCAGCGTCGCGGCGTCACGCTCGTCGACCAGCCAGCCGTCGAGCACGCCGCCCTGGGCTCGCGAGCCGTAGTGGAGGCCGACGCCGGCGGCGCTGACCTCGACGCCGATCGAGGTCAGCATCTGCTCCGCCATGCCGCGCACGTGGGTGCCGCCGATGATCGGCGAGAGCCCGACCACGGGGGCAGCGGTCGAGACCAGCGCCTCGCGCAGCCCGGGGACGCCGAGGATGGTGCCGACCGACACGACGGGGTTCGACGGCGGCAGGATCACCAGGTCCGCTCCGGCGATCGCCTCCAGGACCCCGGGCGCCGGCGTGGACTCGGCGAGACCGACGACGAGCACGTCCTCGGCCGGGACGCCGGCGCGCAGCCGCACCCAGTACTCCTGGAAGTGCACGACGCGGCGACCGCTGGGCGACTCGTCGTCGGCGATCACGACGTGGGTCTCGACGCGGTCGTCGCTCATCGGGACCAGCCGCACGCGGTCACCGTGGACGGGGGAGAGCCAGCGGCGGCACAGCGCCTCGGTGACCTGCGAGAGCGGGAAGCCGGCCTCGAGCATCTGGGTGCGCACCAGGTGGGTGGCGACGTCGCGGTCGCCGAGGCCGAACCACGTCGGCTCCACGCCGTACGCCGCCAGCTCGGTCTTCACGCTCCAGCTCTCGTCGCGTCGGCCCCAGCCCCGCTCGAGGTCGATCCCGTCGCCGAGGGTGTACATCACGGTGTCGAGGTCGGGGCACACCTTGAGGCCGTGGACCCAGATGTCGTCGGCCGTGTTGGCCACGACCGTGACCTCGGCGTCGGCGGCCACGCCGGGCAGGGAGCCGGCGGCGATGCCGTGCAGCAGACCCTGCAGGAAGCGGGCGCCGCCCATGCCGCCGGACAGGACGGTGATCGAGCGCATGCGGCGTACTCTGCCGCACCGCGTCGCCGCGGGCCGGGCAGGGGGCGGGCAGGGCCTGCTCCGGGCGAAAGCCATAGCAGATCCGGGCTTGACTTCCGGGGTACGACAGGCATGTAATTCCCACAGTGTTCTTCGTCCCTCTTCCGGGCGTGGACCAGTCGGGTCAGGCAGCACACCAGTGGGTCGAAAGGGCGGCGAGACCGTGAGAGAACTCTTTCTCCTCGAACCGAGCGCCGACGAGGCGGGTTGGCAGGATCGCGCGCTGTGCGCACAGACCGACCCCGAGGCGTTCTTCCCCGAGAAGGGCGGTTCCACGAGAGAGGCCAAGAAGGTCTGTCTCACCTGCGAGGTCCGAGACGACTGTCTCGAGTCCGCGCTGATGAACGACGAGCGGTTCGGCATCTGGGGTGGTCTCTCCGAGCGGGAGCGCCGCAAGCTGAAGAAGCGCGCAGTCTGAGCCGACGAGAGTCGCTCCCCAGAGATGCCCCGGTCCCACGGACCGGGGCTCTCTGCGTCCGGAGCTGACGCCGTAGGGTGGGCGACCGTGTCGGGCGTGCAGGTGGGGGACGAGGTCGTGGCTGCCGCCGCGCGGCCCGACCCGCACGGCGAGATCGTCGCCGCGATCCTGGTCAGCCACGACGGTGCCCGCTGGCTGCCGGCCGTGATCGAGGGTCTGCAGACCCAGACCCGGCCGCTCGACCAGGTCGTCGTCGTCGACACCACCAGCCGTGACGAGAGCCCGGCCCTGCTCGAGGCCGCCTTCGGCCCGGTCCGGACCGCTCCCGGCTCGACCGGCTACCCGGTGGCCGTCCGGCTCGGGCTCGAACAGGTCGATCCGCGCGCGAGCTGGATCTGGCTGCTGCACGACGACGCCAACCCGGACCCCGGTGCGCTCGAGGCGCTGCTCGCCGCGGCGGCCGACCACCCCGAGGCCTCGATCCTCGGTCCCAAGCTGCGTGAGTGGCCCTCGCTGCGCCGGCTGCTCGAGCTCGGCGTGACGATCTCGGGCACCGGCCGACGGGAGACCGGGCTCGAGCGGGGGGAGTACGACCAGGGTCAGCACGACGACGTACGCCGGGTGCTCGCGGTCAACACCGCGGGCATGCTCGTGCGTCGAGACGTCCTCGAGCAGCTGGGCGGCTTCGACGAGCAGCTGCCGGTCTTCGGCAACGACCTCGACTTCGGGTGGCGGGCCGCGGCGGCCGGCCACCAGACCCTGATCGTGCCGCAGGCCGTGGTCTTCCACGCCGAGGCGGCCCACCGGGGTGTGCGCACCACGCCGCTCACCGGGCGGCACACGCACTACCAGGAGCGCCGGGCCGCCCTCTACACGCTCGTGGTCAACGGCCGGGCCCGGGCGCTGCCCCTCCAGATCGTCCGGCTGACGCTCGGCACGCTGCTGCGCGTGCTCGGCTTCCTGCTCGTGCGCTCGGTCGGCGAGGCGCTCGACGAGCTGGCCGCCCTGGTCTCGCTCATGTCCAGCCCGCGCCAGGTGCTCGCCGCGCGCCGTGAGCGCCAGGGCCGGGTCACCGCGTCGCCCCAGCAGGTGCGTCGCCTGCTCGCTCCGGCATGGCTGCCCTATCGGCACGGCCTCGACGCCCTCAGCGACCTGGCCGCCGCCGCGACCAACCAGGCCGCCGACGTCGCCGAGCGCCGGCGAGCGGTGGCGGCCGAGCTCGACCCCGCGTCGTTCGCCGCCCGCCGACCGGTCGTCACCGACGACGACGAGATGCCCGAGGCCGACTCGGGGCTGGTCGCCCGCTTCCTCACGAACCCGGTGGCCGTGCTGATGGCGCTGCTCGTCGTCGTCGCCGTCGTCGCCGCGCGGCCGGCCTTCGGGCCGGTCAGCGGCGGCGGCCTCTCGCCCGCACCGGACTCCGTCTGGTCGTGGTGGCGCCTGCACCTCGAGTCGTGGCACCCGCTCGGCGCCGGCACCGACGTGCCCGCCCCGGCGTACCTGCTGCCCCTCACACTGCTGGCCACGCTCCTCGGCGCGAGCCCGACCGCCGCTGTCAGCGCGGTGCTGGTGGCGGCGGTGCCGGTCGGGCTGTGGGGCGCCTGGCGCTTCCTGCGGGTGGCGGGTCGACTGGTCTCTCCGCGCGGCACCCCCCGATGGATGCTGCTGGCGGGGTCGGCGACCTACGCGCTCGTGCCGGCCGGGAGCGGCGCGTGGGGCGATGGCCGGCTCGGCACCGTCGCCTCCGCGGCGCTGCTGCCGTGGCTCGCGCACGCCGCCCTCGGCTTCGCCGACCCCGACGGCGACCGCCGCCGTCGCGCCGCGTGGCGTGCCGGGCTGCTGCTGACGGTCGTCACGGCAGCGACCCCGGTGGCCTGGCTCTTCGCCCTGGTGCTCGGTGCGGTGGTCACGGCCGCGGGGCTGGCGATCGTCCCCGGCGCCGTGCGCACCCGCTCGACATGGTCGCCCCCGGCGACGGCGTTGCTGGTGCCGGTCGTGCTGCTGCTGCCGTGGTGGCTGCCGGCCGTGCTGCGCGACTCGGCCGAGTCGCTGCTGCTCGACACCGGTCGGCTCCCGGCTCCCACCGTCGATGGCCTCGACCTGCTCGCCGGACGCCTCGGCGACCTCGGTGCTCCGGTCTGGATCGGCGTCGCTCCGCTGCTGCTCGCCCTGGTCGCCCTGGTGCCGCGCGCGACCCGGATCCCGGTCCTGGTCTGCTGGATCGCGGCCACGGTCGCCGCCGTCCTCGCCCTCGCGCTCTCCGCGACCACGCTCGACCTCGCGGCGATCTCGGTCGCTCCGGGTGTGTCGTTCCTCGTCGTCGCGCTGCAGGGTGCCCTGGTCGCGGCCGCCGTGCTCGGTGGCATGGGCGTGGCCGCCGCCCGGTCGAGCGTGCACCGCCGCTCCCGGCAGCCCGTGCTCGTCGCCGCCGTGGTCCTGGCGGCGATCGGCGCGCTCGCTCCCCTGCTGACGCTCGGCTGGTGGGCGGTCGGCTCCGACGACGACCTGGCCGGCTCCGAGGACTCCGGGATCCCGGCGTACATGGTGCAGCGCTCGGAGCTCGGCCCGGCGCACGGCATCCTCGTCGTGCGGGGCGACGTGGAGACCGGGCTGACCTACGTCGTACGCCGAGGCGACGGCATCACCCTCGGCGAGGACGAGATCCTCGACACCGTCACCGAGGACCGCGACTTCACCGCTCAGGTGCGGGCCCTCGCCTCGCGGCCGACCCCGTCGGTCGTCGACACCCTCGCCGACGCCGGCATCGAGTACGTCGTGCTGCCGGCTCCGGCCGACGGCGATGTCGCCGCGTCGCTCGATGCCACGGGCGGGCTGGTCCAGGCGAGCGCCGAGGACCGCGCCACCCGGGCCTGGCAGATCAACCGAGAGCTCGCCGACGACGTCGCCGACGGACCGCGCTCCTGGTTGCGCCTGGTGCTGCTGCTCGTGCAGGGCCTCGGCATCGTGGTCGTGGTCGTGCTCTGCGCACCCACCGCCGATCGGAGCCGTTCGCGATGAGCCGCAGCCGATCCCTGTCCGTGCGCTCGGCCCTGGCGCCCACCGTGGTGCTCGCCGTGCTGCTGCCGGTCCTCACCGTCGGCGCCGCGCTCCTCGCCGACGGGCAGGTCGACGACGGTCGGGGGGCCCGGTCGCCGGCGACCGCCGATCTGGAGAGCACCACGCTGGTCTGCCCGACGGCCCGCACCGACGGGCGCATCCTCGTCGCGACCGACGGCGACCAGCCCGGCGCCGTGAGCGTCGGCCGCGTCGACGACAGCGACGACCTGCAGGTCGCGCCCGACGAGATCGCCGAGACCGACGCCGACGGTGCCCGCCTGGTGCGGGCCGACGGCGCCTTGGCGCCCGGGTTGGTCGCCGGACGCAGTGCCGGACCCCGGCTCTCGGCGTACGACTGCCCGGTGACCTCGTCGGACCAGTGGTTCACCGGCGTCGGCGCCGGCGCCACCCACACCTCGGTCCTCGAGCTCACCAACCCCGACACCGGCCCGGCCGTCGCGAGCGTCACCGTCTACAGCCAGTCCGGACCGGTCTCGACGCCGCGACTGCGCGGCATCGCGGTGGCCGGCGGCTCGACGGTCCGTCTCGACCTGGCCACCGTCGTGCCGCGCCGCGAGGAGCTCGCCCTGCACGTGACCTCCGACCGCGGCCGGGTCGCTGCGGCGGTGCTCGACACGTACGACGAGCTCGGCCGCCCGGAGCCGACCACCGAGTTCCTCCCGGCGCAGGCCGACCCGTCGAGCAGCAACGTCCTGCTCGGCGTCCCGACCGGGCCCGGCAAGCGGACGCTGGTGCTGGCCAACGGCGGCCCCGACGTCGTGCGGGTCGACCTCGAGCTGGTCACCGAGCAGTCCGTCTTCGCCCCGGCCGGCGTACGGGAGCTGGCGGTCGACCCGGGCAGCGTGAAGGTGCTCGCCCTGCAGAAGCTGCTGTCGTCGAAGCCCGCTGATGGTGCCATCGGTCTCGCCCTGACCTCGAGCGCGCCGATCACTGCGACCCTGCGCTCCTTCGCCGACGGTGACCTCGTGCAGACCGTCGCGGGCGCCCGGGTCGCCGGCGAGACGCTGCTTGCTCTGCCCGAGGGGGACAAGCGCCTGCTGGTGGCCGGTGCGCGGGGGATCGGCGTCGTGTCGGTCGTCGGCTTCACCGCCGATGGCGAGGAGGTCTCGCGCAGGCGGGTCGAGATCGGACCCGACCGCGGCGTCTCCCTGCGCCTCTCGTCCCGTGCGCAACTCGTGCGGGTGGTGCCGGAGCGGACCTCGGTGGTCGCCTCCGTGATCGTCACGGCGACCGGTCGCAGCGGCGGCGCGGCCGTCGTCCCGCTGCGCGAGCTGGTGCGTCAGGGCCTGGTGCCCGACGTCCGCCCGGGGCTGTCCTGACTCAGCGTCAGCCGGCGTCGTAGCGGGGGTCGACCTCGGCTGCGTCGATGCCGAGCAGCTCGGCGACCTGCTCGACGACCACCGTCAGCACCAGCGCCTCGAGCTCGGAGCGGGTCTCGCACCGGTGCTCGATCGGGCGCCGGAAGAGCACCAGTCGGGTCGGACGGGCACCCGAGCCCCGGATCAGCGACGACAGCGGAACGGTCGAGGGGTCCCAGTCGTCGGGGATCTGGGGGGCGTCCTCGACGGCGTACTCCACGAGTCCGAGCCGGTCCTGCCAGCGGTCGTCGACCTCGGTGACGATGTCGAGGACCAGCTCGTCGAAGCGCTCTCGCGCCGTGCGCAACGCCGGTGTGCCGAGTCGTGCGGGCAGCACGCCCGGCCCGCGCATGCCGCGCCCTCGTCGGTCGCGCGTGCGCCGCGGTCTCGCCGTGTCCTCCACACCGCGAGCCTAAACGGGTGCGGGGACTGTGCCGGGTAGCGTCTGCGGCGTGAGTCTCACCCGCCGCTGCTCCCGCACTGCGTGCGGTCGACCTGCGGTGATGACACTGACCTACGTGTACGCCGACCAGACGGCCGTCGTCGGTCCGCTCGCGACGTACGCCGAGCCGCACGCCTACGACCTGTGCGACGTCCACAGCGAGCGGCTCTCGGCCCCGCGTGGCTGGGAGGTCATGCGTCTCGCCGTCGACCCCGCCGCCCACGGGCCGAGCAACGACGACCTGCTGGCCCTGGCCGACGCCGTGCGCGAGGCCGCTCGGCCGGTGCCGGTCGACCGCACGCCGCCTGCCGAGGAGACCGGCCGCGAGATCGGGCGCAAGGGTCACCTGCGCATGCTCACCAGCGACCACTGAGATCCGGGTCGAGCCCCGCGGGCGCCCGGCCATCGCGATGACCTAGTGTTCGGCCCATGGTCGACACCCTGAGTGCCGAGAACGTCCACGCCATCTTCAAGGCCTACGACGTGCGGGGGACCGTCCCCGACCAGCTCGACGAGGACCTCGCCCGCGCGACCGGCCGGGCCTACGTCCAGGTGACCGGCGCCCGCACCGTCGTGGTCGGTCACGACATGCGGCCCAGCTCGCCCGGCATGGCCGGCGCCTTCGCCGAGGGTGCGACCGAGTCGGGGGCCGACGTGATCATGATCGGCCTGGCCTCCACCGACCAGCTCTATTTCGCGTCGGGTCACCTGGGTCACCCCGGCGCCATGTTCACCGCGAGCCACAACCCCGCGCAGTACAACGGCATCAAGATGTGTCGCGCCGGCGCGACCCCGATCGGCTCTGAGACCGGGCTCGCCGAGATCCGCGACCTCGTCGTGAGTCAGGCCGGTGCCGCGTCGTCCGCCGAGGGACGCACCGGCTCGATCAGCGAGCACGACGTCCTCGAGGCGTACGCCGCTCACCTGCTCTCCCTCGCGCCGGTCCAGGGTCGTCGGCTCAAGGTGGTCGCCGACGCCGGCAACGGGATGGCGGGCTGGACCGCCCCCGCCGTCTTCGGCCGACTCGGCCCCGACGTTGTCGACCTCGTGCCGATGTACTTCGAGCTCGACGGCACCTTCCCGAACCACGAGGCCAACCCGCTCGACGAGGAGACTCTGAGCGACCTCAAGGCGCGCGTGATCGCCGAAGGCGCCGACATCGGGCTGGCCTTCGACGGCGACGCCGACCGCTGCTTCCTGGTCGACGAGCGTGGTCGCGCGGTCTCGCCCTCGACGCTGACCGCCCTGATCGCCGCCCGCGAGCTCGCCAAGGAGCCGGGTGCGACGATCATCCACAACCTGATCACCAGCCGTGCCGTGCCCGAGCTGGTGAGCGAGCTCGGCGGGGTGCCGGTGCGCACCCGGGTCGGGCACTCCTACATCAAGGCCACGATGGCCGAGACCGACGCCATCTTCGGTGGCGAGCACAGCGGTCACTTCTACTTCCGCGACTTCTGGCGCGCCGACTCCGGCATGCTCGCCGCACTGCACGCCCTGGCGGCGCTGGCCGAGGTCGACGTACCTCTCTCCGAGCTGCTGGCGGACTACGAGCGCTACCCGATGAGCGGCGAGATCAACTCCACCGTCACCGACCAAGCGGCTGTGATGGACGCGCTCGAGGCGCAGTACGCCGCCGAGGTCGGCGTCACGACCGACCGCCTCGACGGGCTCACGGTCTCCCACGCCGACTGGACCTTCAACGTGCGACCCTCCAACACCGAGCCACTGCTCCGGCTCAACGCCGAGGGCAAGGACACCCCGACCATGACCGCCGTGCGAGACGATGTGCTCGCCCAGATCCGCGCAGGAGCCTCCCGATGAACCTCGATCCCGCCCTGCTGGCGATCATCGTGTGCCCCCACGACCACGGCACGCTGCTGGAGGTCGCCGACGAGCTGGTCTGCCAGACCTGCAAGCTCGCCTACCCGGTGCGCGACGACATCCCCGTGCTGCTGGTCGACGAGGCCCGCCAGTCGTGAGCTGGTTCGACGAGGCCAGGCTCGACGACGAGGCTGCCCTCGCCACCATCGACCTGCGGCTGCGCTCCCTGGCCGAGTCCGGCTCGCGGGTGCGTCGCGAGGCCGGTGCGGCTGCCGAGGCGACCGCCGAAGCGGTCGAGCGCAGCCGCGACCTGGCCCGCCCTCGGGCCGTGATCGCCGCCGGCCCGGACTCCCGGCTGCTGCGCGCGGTGCTCGAGCCGTGGTGTCCGGTGCCGTTCGTGGCCTGGCCGAGCCCGGCGCTGCCCGGATGGGCAGGCAGCCTCGACCTGGTCGTGGTGCTCGCCCCGCACGGCTCCGACACCGGTGCGGCCTCGGCCGTCGCGGAGGCCGTGCGCCGCGGCTGCCAGGTGGTCGTGGCGTGCGCGCCCGACTCGCTCGTGGCCGATCACGCAGCCGGGCGGTGGAGCACGATCCTGCCGACCACGACGGGCGACCAGCTCGCCACCGCGGGCGTGATGCTCGACTACCTGCACCGTGTGACGCTCGGTCCGGCGACCGACCCCGACGAGGTCGCCGACGCCCTCGACTCCGTCGCGCAGTCCTGCTCGCCGCACCGTGATCTGGCCGTCAACCCGGCCAAGATGCTGGCGATCGCGCTCGCCGACACCAACCCGGTCGTGTGGGGCGGGTCGGTGCTCGCCGCGCGCGCCGCCCGTCGAGTCGCGGAGTCCGTGCGCCGCGCGATCGGACGCAGCGCCATCGCCGGCGACCTGGAGCAGCTGCTCCCGGTGATCGAGGCGGCGCGCCAGCGCGACGTGTTCGACGACCCGTTCGCCGAGGGCGGCAGCGAGCTGCGCCCGATGCTGCTGGTGCTCGACGACGCGACCGAGGACCCGCTGGTCCTCGACCAGGCCGAGCAGCTGCGCAACGCCGCGTCCTCGCGCGGCGTCCGCGTCGAGCACCTCACGACCGAGGCGGGCAGCGAGGTCGGCCGCTACGCATCGCTCCTGCTGAGCGGCACCTACGCCGCGGAGTACCTCCGAGTCGGCCTCGTCGACGACTGACGCACAAGTACCTCGTTGGTCGAGGAAGCGCGCCAGCGAGCTCTTCCTCCTCGTTGGTCGAGTAGGCGCGCCAGCGCCGTATCGAGACCTGGTGACCTTGGGCTGGGGGTCTCGATACACCACCTCGCTGGCGCTCGG
>CAEZXR010000051.1_pt1 | contig 9575 bp, 11 predicted proteins | sample 7265301 | NCBI WGS metagenome assembly CAEZXR01 (sample SAMEA6813913, study PRJEB35770) | freshwater metagenome | biome: Freshwater; feature: Freshwater reservoir; material: water | place: Czech Republic | collected 2017-04-14 | depth 30m m
CCTCGGCCCACGACCTGGAGGTCTCCCCCGGGCTGTGGACCGGTGTCGGCCTGGTCCGTGGCGGGGCCGGCACGTCGCTGGTCGGCAGCCACGAGGAGGTCGCCGACCTGATCGAGGACTACCACCGCCTCGGCATCGACGAGTTCATCCTCTCCGGCTACCCCCACGTCGAGGAGGCGTGGTGGTTCGGCGAGGGCGTGATGCCGATCCTGCGCAGCCGCGGGCTGTACGGCGACACCCCCGTCGACCCCCTGGTCCGGGCGAGCGCCTGAGCCCGGACGGGCTGTGCCAGGGTGACGGCATGCGGAGCGCAGGTCCCCCGGGCACGGCCCGCGTCGTGGTGGACCAGCTCGGGTCGCGCCCGGCGACCCTCGGCGCCGGGCGGCTGCTGTGCCTCGACGGGGCGGCCGGGTCGGGCAAGACCACCCTGTCGGCCGCCGTCCACGAGCTGACCGGGGCCCGGGTCGTCCACCTCGACGACCTGTACGCCGGGTGGTCGGGGCTCGGCGAGATCGACGAGCAGCTGGCCACGCTCCTCGAGCCGCTGGGGCGGGGCGAGCCGGGTCACTACCGCCGCTACGACTGGCACCGGAGGGCCTGGGCGGAGACCGTGATCGTCGAGCCCGCCGCCCTGCTGGTGCTCGAGGGGGTCGGCTGCGGCGCGGCCCGCTTCGCCGCGCTGCAGACCCTGCTGGTGTGGGTGACGGCGCCACCGGACCTGCGCCTCACGCGCGGCCTGGAGCGCGACGGCATCGAGCTGCAGCCCCAGTGGACGACCTGGATGCGCGAGGAGGAGCGAGTCTTCGCCCGGGAGCGGACCCACGAGCGCGCCGACATCGTGGTCGACGGCACCGGACGCACACCGCCCGTCCTACGCTGAGCCCATGCTCGGACCCACCGGTGACCAGTACGCCATCAGCGCCGGCGGCTACGACGCCGTCGTCACCCAGAGTGGCGGCGCGCTGCGTCAGCTCAGTCACGACGGCCGGCCGCTCATCGCGGGCTTCGCGGAGGACGCACTGCCCGACGCGTGCCGCGGCCAGCTGCTGATGCCCTGGCCGAACCGCATCCGCGACGGGCGCTACACCTTCGCCGGCACCGAGCAGCAGTTGCCGCTGACCGAGCCGTCGCGCGCCAACGCCTCCCACGGGCTGGTGCGCTGGGCGACCTGGGCGGTCGAGGAGCACACCAGCCACTCCGTGTCCCTGACCTGCCGGGTGATGGCGCAGTCCGGCTACCCCTGGACCCTGGACCTCGAGATCGTCTACGACCTGTCCGCGGACGGCCTGACCGTCACCCAGAGCGCGACCAACCTGGCGGCCACCGCGGCGCCGTACGCCACCGGCGCCCATCCCTACCTCTGCGTCGGCGACGGCCTCGTCGACGACCTGGAGCTGACCTTCCCCGGGGCGCTGCGCCACCTCACCGATCCCGAGCGGCTGCTCCCGACCGGGACCGAGGCGGTCGACGGCACGGCCTACGACTTCCGGGTTGCCCGTCCACTGCGCGGCACCGAGCTCAACCACACCTTCTCCGAGCTGGTGCGCGACGACGCCGGCGTCGCGACGACCGAGCTGCGCGACCCGCGGACCGGCCAGGGCGTCACGCTCTGGGTGGATGCCCAGCACCACTGCCTGCTGCTCTACACCGCCGACGACCGACCCGGCATCGCGCGCCGCGCGATCGCCGTCGAGCCGATGTCGGCACCGCCGGACGCGTTCAACTCCGGGCTGCACCTGACCACGCTCTCGCCCGGCGAGCAGCACACGGCCAGCTGGGGCATCCGGGCCTCCGACTGAGCCTGCCCGACCCATCCTGGGGTCGGGCAGTCAGCGGGGCAGCTCGGTCGCCAGCGCCCGCAGCTGCCGCACGGCCTGCTTGGCCCGCTCGCCGTCCGAGCTCTGGATGCCCATCACGGACACGGTGGTGCCGTCGGTCAGGTCGAGCGTCACCCACGGCGCGCCGACCGGCAGCCGCACGGCCACGACCTGCTCCCACGCGAGCTCGCGACGGCGGTAGCCGTTGACGACCGTCAGCCCGTCACGGCGCGCCACCGCCCGCGAGCGCAGCAGGGCGTGCAGGCAGGAGAAGCCCAGCGCACCGAGCACCAGCATCGTGCCGATCTGGAACGGCGTGAACTTCGCCCGGGTCTCGGGAGGGAAGGTCAGCCAGCAGACGGCGAACGTCGCGAGCAGGCCGGTGCCGACGACGGCACCGACGATGCGTGGGCCGAGAGGGCGCCAGGTGTGCGGCAGCTCCGGTCCCGGCAGCGCGGGCATCGCCGGCTCAGAGTCGGCAGGCATGGATGTCGGTGAGCAGGATGCCGCGGGCACCGATCTCGAAGAGCTCGTCCATCAGCCGCTGGGCGCCATCGCGCGGGACCATCGCCCGCACCGCCGACCAGCCCTCGCGATGCAGCGGCGCGATGGTGGGGCTCTCGATGCCCGGGGTCAGGGCGACGGCGGAGGACAGCGAGACGGTCGGGATGTCGTAGTCCATCATCACGTAGCTGCGGGCGACCAGCACGCCCTCGACCCGGCGACGGAAGACCTCGAGGCCCGTGGGGGCTTCGCCCGCACGCACGATCATCACGGCCTCGGACTCGAGGATGGTCTCGCCGAAGACCGCCAGCCCCGCTTGGCGCAGGGTGCTGCCGGTCTCGACGACATCGGCGATCACGTCGGCCACCCCGAGCTGGATGCTGGTCTCGACCGCGCCGTCGAGGCGGATCACGGTGGCCTCGATGTCGCGCTCCTCCAGGAACGCCCGCACCACGCCGACGTACGACGTCGCGATGCGGGTGCCGGAGAGCTGGGCGAGGTCGTCGTAGACACCCGCCGGGCCGGCGAAGCGAAACCGGCTCCGACCGAAGCCAAGCTGGAGCGCCTCGTCGGCCTTGGCGCCGGAGTCGCGCAGCAGGTCACGTCCGGTGATGCCGACGTCGAGAGTGCCCTCGCCGACGTAGAGCGCGATGTCGCGGGGGCGCAGGTAGAAGAACTCCACGCCGTTCTCGGCGTCGGTGAGCGTCAGCTGCTTGGTGTCGTCGCGCTGGCGGTAGCCCGCCTCGCGCAGGATGTCGGACGCGGACTGGGACAGCGAGCCCTTGTTGGGGATCGCGACTCGCAAGAGAGACATGGTGCTGCTTTCAGAGGTGGGCGTAGACGTCGTCGAGCTCGATGCCGCTGGCCAGCATCAGGCACTGGGCGTGGTAGAGCAGCTGGCTGATCTCCTCGGCCGCCCGCTCCTTGCCCTCGTGCTCGGCGGCCATCCAGGACTCGGCGGCCTCCTCGACCAGCTTCTTCCCGATGGCATGCACCCCGGCGTCGAGCTGACGCACGGTGCCGGATCCATCGGGTCGGGTCCGGGCCTTGTCCTGCAGCTCGGCCCAGAGCTCGTCGAACGTCTTCACACCGCTCAGCCTAGGCGCTCGAGGCGGCGCACCCGCCATCGACGGTCCCGCGCGAGACGACCGCTCAACGGCTCGTGCCGCGCCGGATCTCCTTGAGCGTGCGCGCGGTGAGCAACGAGGCCTGCGTCGCCTCGTAGCCCTTGTCCTCCGAGGAGCCGTCGAGACCCGCGCGGTCGAGGGCCTGTCCCTCGTCGTCGCAGGTGAGCACCCCGAAGCCGACGGCCACGGTGTGGTCGAGGGCGACGCGGTTGAGCCCGTCGGTCGCCGCTGTGCAGACGTAGTCGAAATGCGGCGTGCCGCCGCGGATCACGACGCCGAGCGCCACGACGGCGTCGTAGCCCTGCACGGCCAGGGCCGAGGCGACGACCGGCAGCTCGAAGGTGCCCGGCACCCGCACCACGCGAGCATCGTCGACCTGGTGGTCGGCGAGCGCGCGCTGGGCACCGGCCAGCAGGCCGTCCATCACCTCGGTGTGCCAGCTCGCCGCGACGACCGCGACCCGCAGGTCGTGGCAGTCGACCGGGGGGGTGGCCGGTGCTCCGTGGCCGCTCATCGGGTGGCTCCTTCGTGATCGAGCTCGGTCGCAGCGGCGGCCAGGTCGGGCAGCACGTGGCCCATCCGGTCGCGCTTGGTGAGCAGGTAGGTCAGGTTGTGGTCGTTGGGGTGCGGGGTGAGTCCCACGCGCTCGGCGACCGCGATGCCGTACTCCTCGAGGTTGCTGACCTTGTCGGGGTTGTTGGTCATCAGCCGCACGGACGCGACCCCGAGGTCCTTGAGGATCTGGGTGGCCGTGCCGTAGTGGCGGGCATCGGCCGGCAGGCCGAGGTCGAGGTTGGCGTCGACCGTGTCGCGGCCGCCGTCCTGCAGCTGGTAGGCCTGCAGCTTGGCGATCAGCCCGATCCCGCGACCCTCGTGGCCGCGCAGGTAGATCACGACCCCGCGGCCCTCGGCCACGACGCGCTCGAGCGCCTCGTCGAGCTGGGGGCCGCAGTCGCAGCGCGCGCTGCCCAGGACGTCCCCGGTGAGGCACTCCGAGTGCACGCGCGTCAGCACCGGCTCGGCGCCGGAGATGTCGCCGTAGACCAGGGCGATGTGCTCGGAGCCGTCGACGGTGATCCGGTATCCGTAGGCCGTGAACTCGCCGTGGCGGGTGGGCAGCCGGGTGACGGCGGCGCGGTCCACGTGCGTCTCGTGGCGGCGTCGGTAGCGCACGAGGTCCTCGATCGAGATCATCGCGAGGTCGTGCTCGTCGGCGAAGGCGCGCAGCTCCACCGCCCGCTTCATGGTGCCGTCGTCGTTGACGACCTCCACCAGCACACCGGCAGGGGTCAGGCCGGCCAGCTTGGCGAGGTCGACGGCGGCCTCGGTGTGGCCGCGACGCACCAGCACCCCGCCCTCGCGGTAGCGCAGCGGGAAGACGTGGCCGGGCCGGGTCAGCTCCCACGGCTCGGTCGCGGAGTCGGCGAGCACCCGCGCGGTGTGCGCACGGTCGGCCGCACTGATGCCGGTGCTGACGCCGTCGCGGGCGTCGACGGAGAGCGTGTACGCCGTGCGCAGCTTGTCCTTGTTGTGGGGCGTCATCAGCGGGATCTCGAGCCGGTCGAGCATCTCGCCCGGCATCGGGACGCAGATCACGCCGCTGGAGTGCCGGATGGTGAACGCCATCAGCTCGGGGGTCGCCTTCGACGCAGCGAAGATGATGTCGCCCTCGTTCTCGCGGTCCTCGTCGTCGACGACCACGACGGCCTTGCCGGCGGCGATGTCGGCGATCGCTCGCTCGACGCTGTCCAGACGGACGCTCATGAGGTGCCTTCCTTGGTGTACGCACGGACGAGCTTCTCGACGTGCTTGGCGATGACGTCGGTCTCGAGGTTGACCCGGTCGCCGACCTGGCGGAAGCCGAGGGTGGTGCGGGCGAGGGTCTCGGGGATCAGGCTGACGGTGAACGACGAGTCGCCGGCCTCCACGACGGTGAGGCTGACGCCGTCGACGGTGATCGAGCCCTTGTCGACGAGGTAGCGGCTCATCGCCTGCGGGAGCGAGACCTCGACCATCTCCCAGTGCTCGCTGGGCGAGCGGCGCAGGACCTCGCCCACGCCGTCGACGTGGCCCTGGACGATGTGCCCGCCGAGCCGCTTGGCGGCGGTGACGGCGCGTTCGAGGTTGACCTGGTCGCCCACCTGCACGCCGTGCAGGCTGGTCTTGTCGAGGGTCTCCTGCATGACGTCGGCGGTCCAGGTGTCGTCGGTGCGCGAGGCGACCGTCAGGCAGCAGCCGTTGACCGAGATCGAGTCGCCGAGTCCGGCGTCCTCGAGCACGGTGCTGGCGCGCAGGGTCAGCCGGATGGCGTCGCCCTGGTCCTCGATCGCGGCGACGGTGCCGAGCTCCTCGACGATTCCGGTGAACATCAGCGGTCCTTTCCTGGCGCCAGGGTGAGGCGCACGTTGGGCTGCTCGCCGTCGACGCCGGGCAGGACGGTCACGTCGGTGACCACCGGGGCGAACGCATCGGCGATGGTGGTGATTCCGAGGTCGGCCACGGCGTTGAGCCCGGAGCCGAGCAGCAGCGGGGCGACGTAGACGACGATCTCGTCGACCAGACCGGCGCGCACGAACGCCGCCGCGAGCGTGGGTCCGCCCTCGAGGAAGACGCGGTGGCGGCCGCGGGCGAAGAGCTCGGCGAGCGCGACCGCGGGCTCGCGGGTGCGCAGGTGCAGCGTCTCGGCGTCGTCGCCCAGGACCCGGCTGGCCGGGTCGAGGTCCCGCTCCCCCATCACGACGCGCAGGGGCTGGCGCGCGAGCGGCTGGTCGTCGTCGTCGCGGACCGTCAGCAGCGGGTCGTCGACAGCGATGGTGCCGGTGCCGACCAGCATCGTGTCGCACCGGGCGCGGAGGCGGTGGGTGTCGCGGCGCGACGCGGTGCTCGAGATCCAGCGCGAGCTGCCGTCGGCGGCGGCGCTGCGCCCGTCGAGCGTGGTCGCGAACTTCCAGGTGACGAAGGGGCGCTGGTGGGCGACCGCGAACATCCAGATCCGGTTGACCTCGCGCGCAGCCGCCTCCTCGAGGCCGCCGACGACCTCGATCCCGGCCGCACGCAGGGTGTCGGCGCCGCCGGCCGCCACTGGGTTGGGGTCGGCCTGGGCATAGACCACCCGGCGTACGCCGGCCTCGACCAGCGCCACCGCGCACGGCCCGGTGCGCCCGGTGTGGTTGCACGGCTCGAGGGTGACCACGGCGGTCGTCCCGCGGGCGGCCGATCCGGCGCGCTGCAGGGCATCGGCCTCGGCATGCGGGGTGCCGGCCCCGCGGTGGTAGCCCTCCGCGACCGTGCTGCCGTCGTCGGCCACCAGCACGCATCCGACGCGGGCGTGCAGTCCGACAGGGACGTCGGGGCTGACGGCCAGCGTGAGGGCGCGCGTCATCGCGGCGCGCTCAGCGGCGGAGTACGTCGTCATGCCCGCTGCCCCTCTCTGGTCCGTCTCGCGGACTCCGGGGCGTGACTGCGGACCGGGGGCGCACAGCTGGCGCGCGCCGACGGGTCGCTGTGCGTGCGTCTTCCCATCCGGACTTTCACCGTCGGTCCAGGAATTGCACCTGATCAACCGATCGCTGGCTGCGATCGGGTCGCGGACTGTCACCGCCGGCTCGGAATTACACCGACCCCAGAGCACGCGAGCAATGTTCACTCGTCGGGTGGAGTTTAACCACAGCCGACGAGACCGGTCGAAAGCCGCCGCGGATCGGACCGGCCCGCCGCGAAAGTCAGGGACGTTCCGCACGCCCAGAGGCCGCGTGCGCGTGCCGAAGGTCCACGACTATCGGGGCGTGACGGCCTCGGCCGCTGCCCGCAGGTCGGCCACCATCCGGTCGGGGTCGTCGGCGGAGTAGACGGCCGAGCCGGCGACGAAGACGTCGGCTCCGGCCTCCACGCACCGCTCGATGGTCTCGAGGGACACGCCACCGTCGACCTGGAGCCAGGTCTCGACGCCGTGCTTGTCCATCAGGGCCCGCGCCCGGCGGATCTTCGGCAGGCACAGGTCCAGGAAGCGCTGGCCGCCGAAGCCCGGCTCGACGGTCATCACGAGCAGCATGTCGAGCTCGGGCAGCAGGTCCTCGTAGGGCTCGATCGGCGTGGCCGGCTTCAGCGCCATGCTCGCGCGCGCCCCGGCCTTGCGGATCTCGCGCGCCAGCCGGATCGGTGCCTTCGCCGCCTCGACGTGGAAGGTCACCGAGCCGCAGCCGGCCTCGACGTAGGTCACGGCGTTGGTGTCGGGATCCTCGATCATCAGGTGCGCGTCGAGCGGGATGCTCGTCGACCGCGCCAGCGCCTCGACCATGGTCGGGCCGAACGTGAGGTTGGGGACGAAGTGGTTGTCCATCACGTCGACGTGCACCCAGTCGGCGCTGCCGATCCGCGCGACCTCCGCCCCCAGCTGCGAGAAGTCGGCGTTGAGGATGCTCGGAGTGATCTGGATGCCCACGGGGGCTGATCCTAGGCTCAGTCGTCGCCGCCGGGCTCCTCCGGCTCCTCCTGGCCGTCGCGGGCGTCGCGCTCCGCCCACCCCAGCAGGGGCGCGAGGTCGAAGGCGTGGTCGTCGATGTCGGCGTGCAGGTCACCCAGCCGGGCGAAGCGCTCGGGGACCGTGAAGATCGTGAAGTCGCGCGGATCGCACTCGTCCACCTCGGACCAGTCGATCGGCGTCGAGACCCTGGCGTCGGGCAGCCCCCGCACGCTGTACGCCGCAGCGATGGTGTGGTCGCGGGCGTTCTGGTTGTAGTCGACGAAGACGGCCCGAGGGTCACGGTCCTTCTTCCACCAGGTCGTCGTGACGTCCTGCGGGGCACGCCGCTCGACCTCGCGGGCGAAGGCGAGCGCGGCCCGGCGTACGTCCTTGAAGCCGTGGTCGGGCGGCACCCGGACGTAGATGTGCAGGCCCTTGCTGCCACTGGTCTTGGGGTAGCCGACGGCGCCGAGCCCGTCGAGCACCTCGTGGACGACGTGCGCGACCCGCCGCACCGTGGCGTAGTCGCACTCGGCCCCGGGGTCGAGGTCGATGCGCCACTCGTCGGGCCGCTCGGTGTCGGCGCGGCGACTGTTCCACGGGTGGAACTCCACCGTCGACATCTGCACGGCCCAGATCACGGCGCCCAGCTCGGTCACGCACAGCTCGTCGGCGGTCCGGCTCCACCGAGGGAAGAACAGCTCGACCGTCTCGACCCAGTCGGGTGCGCCCGCGGGCAGCCGCTTCTGGTGCACCTTGGCGCCGTCGAGTCCCTTCGGGAAGCGATGCAGCATGCACGGTCGCTCCCAGAGGGCATGGACGATGCCGGGGCCGACCGCCAGGTAGTAGTCGACGAGGTCGAGCTTGGTCGCGCCGCTCTGCGGGAAGTAGACGCGATCGGGGTTGCTGACGCGCACGACCCGGTTGTCGACCTCGATCTCCACCGACGGTGACTTCGTGGCCATGACCTGAACCTATCGGTCGTGGTCCGACTCAGGCAGTGCGTCGCAGCAGCGCCAGGAACATCGCGTCCGTGCCGTGCCGGTGCGGCCACAGCTGCACGGTGCCGGGCAGCGGGCCGACGCAGTCGGGCACGTGCGCGAACTGGGGGGCGAGATCGACGAGCTCGACGTCGGCACGCTGCTCGAGCAGGGACGCGACCACCTCGGCGGTCTCGGAGAGCAGGGGCGAGCAGGTCGCGTAGAGGACCAGCCCGTCGGCACGCACCAGGTCGAGCGCCGAGGTCAGCAGCGCCCGCTGCAGCAGCACCAGGCCGAGCAGATCCTCCGGCTTGCGGCGCCAGCGGGCCTCGGGCCGGCGGCGCAGGGCCCCCAGACCGGTGCAGGGCGCATCGACCAGGACCCGGTCGAACGTCGCCGGGCGCCACGGCGGAGCCGTCCCGTCGGCGGTGACGACCCCGAGCACGCCGTCCGCCCCGGCCAGGGAGCGGGCCACCAGCCGGGCCCGATGGTGCTGGCGCTCACCGGCCACCAGACCGGCGCCGCGCTGGGCCGCCAACGCAGCGAGCAGGGCGCTCTTGCCGCCGGGTCCGGCACACAGGTCGAGCCACGTGGAGTCCTGGCCGGAGAGCGGTGCGACGGCCAGGGCGACGGCGACCAGCTGGGAGCCTTCGTCCTGCACTCCCGCGCGCCCCTCGGCCACCGC